>Ga0105855_1000980_pt1 | contig 10860 bp, 9 predicted proteins | sample OrgsoiDNA_201059_FD_89680 | JGI IMG/M metagenome (GOLD analysis project Ga0105855, IMG submission 89680) | Permafrost soil microbial communities from the Arctic, to analyse light accelerated degradation of dissolved organic matter (DOM) -... | ecosystem: Environmental > Terrestrial > Soil >... | reverse complement strand
TAAAGTGGTTAAAGACGCTATTGCTAATCTCGAGTTTGATTTAGGCAAAGCTACTATCCGTGCACACTCTTTCCCAAGTTTAGATAGAGTAGCCCGTTTATTGGTTGATAAAAACTTTAGTCTGAAACTTGCCGGTCATACTGATAATACAGGTTCAAATGAATTGAATATGCGTTTATCAAAAGATCGTGCCGAGTCGATCAAAAACTACCTGGTAAGTAAAGGTGCTAACCCATCGCGTATAGAAGCAACAGGTTATGGCGAAACCCAACCTATAGCTACTAACAAAACCGCTGCCGGTCGTCAAAAGAACCGCAGGGTTGAGTTTACTTTATACTAAGAAGTACTATTGATTTCCTGAAAAGCCATCTTCCTTAAAGGGGGATGGCTTTTTTTGTTTGAGATATTTATTATCTTGCCAATCTAAACCATACACAATGAGCGACTTTGTAAGTTTTAACGCCACTGGCGTCCCGAGGTTGAATACCTATATCCCACAGGCTACCATTGCCGCTGGTTTAATATTTGTTTCGGGTACGGCAGGGGTAGACCCACAAACAGGTAAACTCATCAGCAATAGCTTTGAAGAACAAGCCAGGCAGGCGCTTACTAATATTAAAACTATTTTGGAAGAAGCCGGCAGCAGTATCAATAAAGTTGTTAAAACCACGGTATGGATGGTTTCGGATGCAGATCCAATCTTCGTAGCTATCAATAAAGTGTATGCCGAGTTCTTTCCCGAAAATCCACCGGCACGTAGTGCACCGCAGGTTAATGCTTTCCCGGGAGATATATTGGTGTCGATAGAATGTATAGCTTTAGCTTAATACTGCCCTAAAATTAGTTTCCGCCCGGCACGTATGGCCATAGCTACCTTCGGTACCCATGGTTAGGTTAAATGAGATTGAAAAATTTGCCATAAAATATAAGGTTATACTGGTTTAATAACAGTCGAAAATAATAGACGTATAACTACAAAAAAGCCCGTAGTTTATCTACGGGCTATATTTAAAATATTAATAGAATTATGACTATGCTGTAACCGGGCCGATAGGCAATACAACCCTGCCGTAAAGCTCGTTCAATATTTGGGCGATGCCGGTATAGATAGCTAATCCGCCGCAAACAATGCCTTCGTAACCTGCAAAGTGCTCAACACTTTCGTTTTTAGTAGCGTGTGCTGCGACCAGTAAAAAGAAGAGGATGGTTAACGTTCCAAAAACAAGCTGCAATGCGCGGTTAAGTTTTAACGTACCGCAGAACAGCAGCAAGGTAAATACACCCCACATGCCCAAATATGCCTCCATCGATGCATCCGTCGCCGCGGGCATCCAGCCAAATTTGGGTATTAGTATCAGGGCAACTAAACTCAGCCAGAAAAAGCCGTAGCTGGTAAAGGCGGTCAGGCCAAAAGTATTGTTCTTTTTAGCCTCGATAATGCCCGCAATTACCTGGGCAATGCCGCCATAAAAAATGCCCATAGCCAATATCATAGGGCTCATTTCAATAAAGCCGGCGTTTTTAAAGTTTAGTAAAACGGTTGTCATGCCAAAGGCAAGCAAGCCAAGAGGTGCCGGGTTAGCGGTGTTCTCTTTTAAAGAGATAACAGTGTTTTCTGCCATAATTTTTTTAGGTTTGGTTTTAGTGGGTTTATAATTACATTATTGGTTAACTGTAATTTATACACCTAAAGTAATTGTTTTTTAAAACAATACCAACTTTAAAACATTACAGGAATAACAATTTTACACGATGCAAAAGTTAGTTTTAATACGCCATGGCGAGAGTGTTTGGAACCAGGAGAACCGCTTTACCGGCTGGACCGATGTTGACCTTAGCGATAACGGTTATTTACAGGCTAAAAAGGCGGGCGAGATATTAAATAAGCATGGCTATAACTTTGATGTTGGTTTTACGTCGGTTTTAAAACGGGCTATTAAAACGCTGCATATTGTGTTGGAAGAGCTTGACCATTTATGGATACCGGTGCAAAAATCGTGGCGGATGAACGAGCGTTTTTATGGCGCTTTACAGGGATTGAACAAAGATGAAACCTGTGCCAAATATGGTGCGGAACAGGTGCAGAAATGGCGCCGCGATCCTAATGCATTGCCACCAGCTATAACCAAAGATGATGACCGCTACCCGGGGAAAGACTTGCGCTATCAGCACCTTACAGAGCGCGAATTACCATTAACCGAAAACTTAAGCCAAACTATGGACAGGGTGTTACCTTTTTGGCAGGAAAGCATTGTGCCCGAGATGCGAAAAGATCAAAAAGTGATCATATCCGCACATGGAAACAGCTTAAGGGCATTAATAAAGTATATTGATAACCTGACCGATGAAGAAGTAACCAACCTGGAGATACCTACTGGTGTACCTTTGGTGTATGAATTAGACGACGAGCTTACGCGGATAAAACATTATTATCTGGAATAAAAAAGCCTCTCAGATCATCTCTAAAAGGCTTTAACCGGTGGTCGCATCAGGGCTCGAACCTGAAACCTACTACTTAGAAGGCAGTTGCTCTATCCAGTTGAGCTATGCAACCCTGCAAATGTATTTTGCGGTGCAAATATGCACAAAATGCACAAAATTAAAAAATGCTTATTAAACTTAATAATTTTATCAGTTTGCTCTGTGGTGATTGTTTGTTACTTTAAATACTTTATTCTGAAGTCTTTAAATTCAATTTTCATAGGTGGGCCAACATGTACTTGTACGCCTATCAAACCACTCATTTTACGATTTACCAGGTCGTTATCAGTAACTTCGCTCATTAAGGTGCCGTTAATATAATGTTTCATGTTGTTACCTTTTACCACCAGATCGATCTCATTCCAGTCGTCGTATTTAATACTTTTTAACAGGGTTTCTTTGCTTCCAAGGCTGTCTGTCATCACAGGAGGTTTACCGGTTTCTATCACGGTACGTTGTCCGCGAGGCGCTAAAAATTGCCGACCGCGTTCTTCGTAGTTCTGGCCGCTATATTTAGGATAGCCAAGATTGTATTTGTCCTTCCCGTCAAGATCAAGCTGGTAGCCTTTTAAAGCATATGGTAAGCTATCAACACGGGTACTACGGTAATTAATGCCGCTGTTCCCTTTTGAAGATATACGATATTCGCACTTTAATTCAAAATCGGCAGGCTGGCCGCCTTTCCAAATTAAAAAGGTATTTACTTTAATGATGGTTGCTGGCGTTATTTCGCCGATGATCTCGCCATCTTCAACACGCCAATATTTAGGGTCGCCTTCCCAACCGTTCAGGGTTTTACCATCAAACATCGGTATAAAGCCTTTTTCATCGGTAGTTTTAATAGTGGTGAAGGCAAAAGTTATGATTATGCCAACGACTGCTAATAAATAATTAAGTTTTTTCATGGTTTGTTTTTTGATGATTAGTTTATGCCAGGCGTTGTGTTCATTAGTTTTGCATTGAATTTGACCAGCAGCTTAAACAGTTCCTCATACTTGGTGAGGGGCAAGGTGGCGCTGATATCGTAAACATCATGATAGGCTTTAATACCACCCATAGTATACATAAATATTGCCGGTACGCCCTTTTCGCTAAACCAGTAATGATCGCTGTTGGCAGCTTTGCCACGCGGATATATCTTAACCAGGTAATGAAACTCATCGTTTACCTGGTTAAGCAGGGCAAATTCGGGCTTGTAAATGGTGCTGTTAACTACGGTAATGCCTTCGTCGCCGGTACCTTCCAGATCGAGATTGAGCAGCAGGCGGATGTTTGAAAGCTTGACCAAGGGGTTTTCGCTAAAATATTTTGAACCGAGCAAACCCGCTTCTTCGCCCGAGAAACAAATAAATGCCATGGTATAGGGCTGCGGATGGGCGCCATAATATCGCGCTAAGCTGAGCAGCATCGTTACACCGCTGGCATTATCGTTAGCGCCGGGGAAATAGGTTTCGCTGCCCATACCGCCTAAATGATCATAATGAGCGGTAATCACAATTACAGAATCGGGCTTTATCGTTCCTTTGACTATACCGCAGATGTTACCGGTTTTAAAGTCAGAGATAACTTTATTCTCGATGTTGATCTCGATGGTTTTAGGCTCATCTTTAATCACTTTTTTATCAACCTCGATACCTGTGTAGTCTTTTGCTTTGGGTGCGACATCCCACGTTAACTTTTTTTCGACGGTTACCATGATGCGGTGCTCCACATCTACAAAGTGGATGCTATCCTGCTTTATCAAACTACCGCTTGCTTTGGTACCACGGCTATCGGCAGTAACTATATAATCGTAACCTGTGCGTAGCTTATTGCCGTTGATGCTTACCTCAACCTTTCCCGGAAAAGTATTTACCGGGAAGCTAAACTCCTGCACATAGCTTTTACCATCCATGGGCTGTAAGCCATAAGCTTTAAATTGTGCGGTTAAAAAGCGTGCTGCTTTGCCTGCACCATCGTTGGTATAGCCACGCCCCCAAAAGTACCGTGAGGTAAGGGTATCCACCATTTTACGGCCAAAGGCAATATCCTGCGCAAGCGAAATATTGGTGATGAGGGTGAATAGCAACAGGAGTTTTATCTTCATGTGTGGTTTAGTGTTGTTTTTTGATACTCAACTCATAATAAACTTTTTGTCGTTTTTTTGTGTCTTTGTTAACCTGGTAATAGTCATATAGCATATTTTTATATTTAAACAAGGTCAGGGCGGTGCGGATGTTAAATGTATCGCGAACATTCCTCGTTATACTGTCGGTGGGTTCGCCGTTTTTCAGTATAATTTTGTAAACATCATGAGTCTTAATAAAGAGGTATGGTTTTAGCTTTATTGCCTTTTTTGATTCAATAAATTTCCCTTTACCATAAAAACTCTGCCCATCATCAAATCCTTGTAACCTTTCGAAGGACCCGCTTTTGTCAGCCTTTTTAACCTTATAGAAACGATAGCAGTTTGATCCGTAAGGTTGTAAATTTGTTTGATAATATCTTGTCGTATCCTGCGCCAACGAAAGATTGGTAAAGAGCATAAATAGGAGTATAAGTTTTATTTTCATAACTGCTTAGGTTGAACAATTATATCGATTTTTTGGGTAATGGATATTAAAGCGTACCACAAAAAATGCCCCCGGTACGAATACCGGAGGCATGCTAATTAATCGGGTCAGTTAACTAATTATTTTTTAGGGATTGGATAAAAAATAACTAAAGAGGATCAATATATTTAATAATTGCTTAAAAATTCCTGATAAATTGTCAAGCAACAATCAAGCTAAATTGCATCGGCCATAAATAGGGTCGATGATAAAAAGTGCTCAGGATTAAAACGATGTGTGGTGCAGGCTGTTGTTAGCAGCCAGAAGATCATAATAACAATAATTTTTAAGTTTTATGCATCAGCCGGGGAATGGCCTTTAACAGCATAGCCTATAAAAAGCTTTGTTATTTTTATAAAGGTAGGAATATTTTTTATTTCAAAAAAATATTTTTTTGATGGTGAAAGATTGCCACGTGAATTAAACTTCTCAATTATGACGGGTAGTTGATCATCTCATCTTTTGCCGAATCTTTAGCCATTTCCATAATAACGGTATCCAAACGATTGAGTTCGATATCCATATAGCCCATTACGTCTTTGTCGGTCGGGTCATTCTCAAGTATTGTTATCAAGCCTTTTAGGTTAGCTAACGGACTCCTTAAGATATGCGATTGTTTCCATATCATTTCGCGTATAAATTTTATCTGTGTTTTTATACGTTCGTAAGCTGATTGTAAACTTTCTTCGGCTTCTTTTCTTTCGGTAATATCCGATATTGCCCATACGAGGCCATGTATCTCATTTTCTTTATCCGCTATTGGGAACATCCTTACATAATACCATATGTTTATGCCATCAGGTTGGGTATACATAACCTCGTAACTAATCGTGTTTCCTTTAAATACCTGGTTAATGTATTCAAGAAATTGTAAACTTCTGCTTTCTGGTAAATGATCTAATAGCTTTCCGCCATTTTTAGGATCGAAATTGAACTCGTTTTTTGCAAAAGATAGTGCTTTGTTATTGTATTCCAATACATTCAAATCGCGATCTAACAAGGCGTAGGCCGTGTCGTTAGTATTTAGAATAGTTTGCAGGTTGGCCTCAGTTTTTTTAAGCGATTCTTCAGACTTGAGTTTTTCGGTAACATCGGTCGTTAGTACCAACCGGACTATCCTGCCGTCGAACATAATTTCATTTAATATTACATTGACGTAGAAAACGGTGCCATCTTTTTTAACATGCCTAACAACCCCTCGGTCTGTTGGGCGTGAAATATTCTCCAGAAAACCTTGTTTTTGCTTGTCTAAGTCATCAGGAAGCCGTACTATGGTCGCACTTTTGTTTAAAATCTCATCTTTTTTATAACCGTAAAGACGGGCGGCTGTTTCGTTAACCGCGATAATCGAAAGGTCGTCACGTGCTATCATCCATAATGGTACAGGGCTGCTTTCAAAAAGTAACTTATATTTTTGTTCAGAGGATTTCAACTCTTCCTCGGCCATTTTACGCTCGGTAATATCGATCATCGAACCGATAATAGTTGGTTCATCCTCAAAAATTGCCCTGCTTCCATAAAATTCTACCCAATTTGCACTGCCATCTTTTCTTTTGCCCATAGCCTCGTAATGCACGCTCTCTGTTTCGCCATCTACGCGTTTACGTATATTTTCGTCGGCAATAGCGCTGTAATCGGGGTGAATAATTGCTTCAACAGGGGTTTGGCCTATTAAATCTTCAGCATTGTACCCAAAAACCTCCGCAAACCTGGGGTTTACATATACAAATTTTCCTTTTTGTACAATGTATATCCCTACCATTGATTTATCTGCAAGCGTTCGGAATTTTAATTCTGCGTTTTTTAATTCGGTTTCCATCGCTTTGCGGGCGGTAATGTCGCGCACAATGGCAAGTATTCTGTCGTCAGTAAACTTTTTGACATTAATTTCTATATCAAATACAGAGCCGTCCTTTTTTACGAGCTTTCTTTCGCCGGTTGCCGACTGTCCTGGTTTTATTTGAGAATAAATTAGTGGATACTTATCCAATATATCGGCAGTGATCAACTCTGTAATATTCATTGCTAATAGCTCATCGCGGGTATACCCAACCATTTGGCACATACTGTTATTTACTTGTGTAAAATCACCTTTAAAGTTGAGTACATAAATAGCATCGGATGCCTGCTCAAATAAAGAGTGGTATTTTTCCTCGCTTTCTTTTATGGTGTCGTTACTTTTCAGGATATTCCTTATTAAGTTTTTGATGCTTTTTGTTAGGTAAAACGAAAGAGAAAGCGCGATAGCCAAAGAAATTAAAATTATCAGGAAGAACCTCTTTGCTGTGGTATGGTATATTTCGTTATTGCTTGCAAGTAGTTGCTTACCAACCCTTACCTGCAGGGTCATTAACCCGGTTAGTTTTACAAAAAAAAGGTCTTGAGAAACAGGATGTTCTTTTTGAATAAATGCGTTTAATGCAGTAAGATCTTTTCTATCGAATATCGTCTGTAGACTTTTACAGGTTTCGTCGGCCTGTTTTTTTATTTCGTCAGTTTCTTTAACCAGCGATGCCTCTTCAGGTGTGAGATAAGTGAGTTTATAGTTATTCCAATTGGTGTTTATAATAGCCTGGGCTTTCTCAATACGTTCTTTGGCTTGATTAAAGGAAAGCTCGCGGTTTTTAACTCTTTGAGCCATAGGTACTACTTCGGCGGCATATTCAAAACGCAGAGTAGATAATTGTTGGATAGGTAATACACGGTCGGCGTAAAGCGAATGTGTATTATCATCCATTTGTTTCAGGTCGTTGACACCATACAGTCCCATTCCAATTAAACTGGCAGCTGTAATCAGTATCAACATATATAGCTTCACCGAAGCATTAACCTTGTTTAACATGATATGTAATAATGAGGGCAGTTTATCACCTACAAAGATGTTAAGCTTCCAGGCGATGTATAAATGTATTTAATTTTATAGTTAAATATGATCTTTTTTATCTAAAAAATTGAACTGTAATATTTTATCCGGAGCAATAGCTCAATGGCAGGTTGTTTTAAAACAAAAAAACGTTAGACATTGAGAGAACCTCAACACCTAACGTGCCTGATATAAAAATTAATTAAAATTACTTTTTAGGTATCTGCGCAAGCAGCCATTTGCTCAAATCGTCGGCGGCCTTGTCGTTGTCATACCCGGCCGGTAAATGGCCATTGGTATATTCGTTATACAACCATGGGTCGCCAACGGCAAATACGGTGCCTTTGCCATATTTAACCGTCGCCATTAATACCACACCGTCTTTATTGGTATAAGCGGCTTTGGCTTTACCACTCAGGGTGATAGAGCTCATATCTTTCAGATAGATCTTTTTAGCGGTTTTAAAAATAGGGTCGCCATCAGGTATCATTAAAGTACCGGCGGCAATATTGCTGCCAATAACATGGTTTTGCAAATCATCGTTAAAATGCACACCAAAGGCTTCAGCAAGTTTATTGGTACTTGGCAGGTTTACGTTGGCGCTATCATTAGCTAATATTACCAAAACGCCACCGGCTTTTACCCAATCGGCAATGGCTTTAACATGTTGCGGCTCAATAAAGTGCGGCTCGGCGGTTTCTTTTTTGTTATCCGGATCAACAACAATATAAATATTGCTGCCTTTAAGGTTTTCGGCGGTAGGTGCTTCCTCGTGGCTTTTTAATTTCCCCCCGTTTTTAACAAAGGCATCGCCCCAGTTTGAATAACCGTTCAGATCTTTTTCATCCCATATATAATGGAAGCGTACCATATTCCCACTGGCGTCTTTATGAAACTCGTGGTTAAAGTAGCAATCCAGGTCGACTATCCAATTAGGGCCCTGTGCCTTTAATTTGGGCGCGAAAGTCATCGCAAATAATGCAATTAATAAGGTTATTCTTATTTTTTTCATAGAGGTTTGTTGTTTAAAGTTTGTAATTGATAATTGGTGTATAAAGGTATATTTTAAAAATGAAAATAGTAAAGAGACACGGGCAAATTGTAGGTTTTAGCCAATATAATGTAATATTTTGCAGATATAACTAACACTGCCGATGTTGGGATGAAAAACTTTTTATATTTGCCCCGTTCTGTAATAGAGCATTACCCTTTAAAAAAACCTAATCAAATCTGTACTGGTGCCTGATAGTATTGTAATTATACCTACCTACAACGAAAAAGAGAATATTGAACGCTTGTTAAATAAAGTATTCTCGCTCGAGCATGATTTTCATGTGCTCATTATTGATGATGGCTCACCCGACGGTACAGCGCAAATAGTGAAGCAAATGCAGATAGATTATCCCGAACGACTTTTTATTGAAGAACGCGGGGGTAAACAGGGTTTAGGCACAGCCTATATTCATGGCTTTAAATGGGCTATAGCACACCATTACGATTATGTTTTTGAGATGGATGCCGACTTTTCGCATAACCCGGACGATCTGATCCGTTTGCGGCAGGCGTGTGTTGAAGGCGCCGATGTAGCTATTGGCTCACGCTATGTAAAAGGAGTAAACGTGGTTAACTGGCCAATGAGCCGGGTGCTGATGAGTTATTTTGCATCGGTTTATGTGCGCTTTATTACCGGTATTAATATACAGGATGCTACCGCGGGTTTTAAGTGCTACAAACGGAAAGTATTGGAAACGGTTAATCTTGATAAGATCCAATTTGTGGGTTATGCCTTCCAGATAGAAATGAAGTATACCGCTATTAAGCATGGTTTTAATGTGGTTGAAGTGCCGATTATTTTCACCGACCGTACTGTTGGTACATCCAAAATGTCGACAGGTATTTTCCGCGAAGCGTTTATAGGCGTTATCCATATGCGTATCAATGCTATATTCAGGAAATATCCGGAAGGGTAATTTGATTTTCGAATTTTGGATGTTCGATTTCGGATTTCCTTTTTTTTATTGGTACTAAAACCTTTCTGCTTTCGCCTTTTAGCTTTAAGCTTAATTTTACTAATTTCGTTGGTAATGAATCAAAATCTTGATCCCAACCTGGAAAACCTTTCACCGGCAGAGCGCGACATTGAAAAAGTGCTTCGACCGCAGGTATTTGAGGATTTTACAGGTCAGCATAAAATATTAGCCAACCTTAAAATATTTGTACAGGCGGCCAAGCAGCGCGGCGAAGCGCTTGATCATGTACTGTTGCACGGCCCGCCGGGATTGGGTAAAACCACCTTATCGCATATTATCGCTAACGAAATGGGATCAGGCATTAAAATTACCTCGGGACCTGTTCTGGATAAACCCGGCGACCTTGCCGGGTTGCTTACCAATTTAGAGACAGGCGATATTCTCTTCATCGATGAGATACACCGCCTTAGTCCGCTGGTGGAAGAATACCTGTACAGTGCGATGGAGGATTTTAAGATAGATATTATGCTCGAAAGCGGCCCTAATGCCCGCTCGGTGCAAATATCCTTAAACCCATTTACCCTGGTTGGCGCTACTACACGCTCGGGCTTGTTGACCGCGCCATTGCGTGCCCGTTTTGGTATTAACTCCCGCCTGGAGTACTACGATGCCAAGCTGTTGACGACCATTGTGTTGCGATCGGCAGCGATACTTAAAACACCGATACTGGATGAGGCGGCTTACGAAATTGCCCGCCGCAGCCGTGGTACCCCGCGTATTGCCAATGCCCTTTTACGCCGTACGCGCGATTTTGCCCAGGTTAAAGGTACCGGGCAGATCGATACCGAAATTGCCCGTTATGCTTTAAGCGCCTTAAACGTTGATGAGCATGGCCTGGACGAAATGGATAACAAGATATTGCTGACTATTATCGACAAGTTTAAAGGCGGCCCGG
>Ga0105855_1000973_pt1 | contig 10894 bp, 5 predicted proteins | sample OrgsoiDNA_201059_FD_89680 | JGI IMG/M metagenome (GOLD analysis project Ga0105855, IMG submission 89680) | Permafrost soil microbial communities from the Arctic, to analyse light accelerated degradation of dissolved organic matter (DOM) -... | ecosystem: Environmental > Terrestrial > Soil >... | reverse complement strand
TAAAGCCGGGACCTTTCGCCTCCGCGCGTATACCAGTTGGATGCGCAATTTTGGCGATAAGTTTATTTTCGAAAAAAAGATCAGCATCTTGAATACCGGAGAGGGAGTAGCACTTGCAAAGCTCGCATCAGTAAATAAAGTAAGCGCCGTGACATCCGCTACAGCCACTCAAAATCCCGCTGCTAACTCCGAAATACTGTTCTTCCCCGAGGGTGGTTCGCTTATTGAGGGGGCAACCAGTATGGTGGCGTTTAAAACCGAAAGCCTTACGGGCAATGGGATGGCCGCAACAGGGAATATCTTATCTGCAACCGGCAGCACCGTGGCCGCGTTTAGCTGCGATTCGTTAGGCATGGGCACTTTGATGTTGGATGTAGCCGTGGGTGAGAAGTATACTGCTAAGGGCACGTTTGCTAATGGTGCTGCATTCAATACCCCACTCCCGGCAGCTATGGCGTCTGGTTTCTCGCTATTTGTCCGTAGTACCGATTCCCTTTTAAAAGTATCCATTAGCACTAACCAGGTCACTTTAAATCAACAACAGGAGAAGCCATTATTACTCACCGTTAAAAGCAAAGGCGCCACCGCGTATTCGGCCCAAATACCCATGCAGGGTTTACAAGTGGCGTTCACCATTCCAAAGGCTGGGATCCCGATGGGCATCAGTGCCATCACTTTGTACGATGCATCGGGCAAACCGCAATGCGAGCGGCTGGTTTATATCGACGGAACTGAGCAAGTTAAGCTTTCAATATCCACAGATCAACCGGTTTATTCGCCCAAAGGCAAGGTGACCGTAACCGTTAAAGCTACTAATCAGCATAACCTCCCGGTAAAAGCTAACTTATCGCTGGCTGCTGTTGATGCTAACCTTATCCCGGCGAATATTGAAAACATTGCTACTTATTTAAACTTAAGTAGCGAGATAAAAGGCGACATCGAACACCCACAACAATACCTCGACCCCAAAAACCCTAACCGTAAGCAACAACTCGACCTTTTACTTTTAACCCAGGGCTGGCGGGATTTCCTTTGGAAACGCCTGGCTGATTCGGCACTGCATATCAGTTACCCCGCCGAAGAGGGTATAACTGTATCGGGTAAAGTACGGGAAGTAACAAAAGACAAACCTCTCGCAGGTGTGAACATAACCATGCGGGCACCAGGTGCTGCCGGGAATAAAATATTCGGTGCAGCGACAGATTCTGCAGGACGGTATTTTATTGATGGTGTGGTAATGTACGGCCAGCAAAATATCAGGCTAAGTTCACATGATAGTAAAGGGGAAGCTAAGGGAATGATCCTGCTCGATTCACTTTTCAGGGAGCCGCCTGCGGTAAACAGATCGATACTTCCGATTGCCGCGGGACAATCAACTACAGCGCCCATTAACGAAAAAAACGTAATCGAACGAAGTGTTGCTGCCCATAAGATAAGCCTGACGGACACCACACATTTAAAAGAAGTAAAAATAAAAGCCGATAAATACATCCGGTTAAACGATGAAACAGTAAGCTTGCTTGGTTACCCTGATGAGGTTTATAATGTAGAGGCTAAGGATTACGATATGACCGACCTTTTCCATTATCTCCAATTTTATTCTAAAGCCGAAGTGGGGGATGTTGGCTTCGCGGATGGAGGATCGGAGCTCCGTCCACTCAAGTTAGGTGAGGTACCACCACCCGATAGCCAAACGATCTATTTCAAATTACTATACTATCACGGCAGCCGTGGTGTCAATATTTTCCCACGGCTAATTATTAATGGCAGAGAATTAGTCTATTCGGAAAGGGCGGGCGACGTCCGTCAAATGGCCGATTACCAGCAAACCTATTTTAGCCTACCGGTTAACAAAGTTAAAAAAGTAGTGATCAAAAGGGCGATTGGTCCGCCACAAGTTACTTTAAGTGCCAAAGCAGGCTCATCTACCTTTAGTGGCCCCAACGATGTCTATATCATTTACCTTACACTGGAACCGGGAGCAGTTGCCAGCCCCTGGCCGGATAAAATTGCAGCCGACGTGAATGGTTATTATCAAGCACGTACTTTTTACGCGCCCCAATACGCCGGTCGGTCAACCAAGACTGATCTTCGCACCACCATCCACTGGGAGCCCAACATCGCCACCAACCAAAATGGCGAGGCCACCATCACCTACTATAACGCCGATCCGAAAACTGCGGTCAGGATCGTCGCCGAGGGGATTAGTGTATCCGGGCTCCCGGTAAGCGGGACGGCGGTATATGAAGTAAAATAGCAAAAGGGGCTGTCACACTGAGCCTGTTGAAGTGCCCGAGATGGCCTTTAGGGAATGGTTCAACAGGCTCACCATGACAGCCCCTTTTCTATTAATTCTTCAGCAAGTTCAACAACAACTGCTGCCCCACCACATTAGCGGGATTAGCTGCTGACGTATTTAAAGTATTTACAGAAGCGTTCTCTCCATCGCCCTCTGCCAACTTTATAACTTTAACGGTTTTTATGCACGATATTAAATCAAGCGAACTTAATATGATCTTACCACGGCCGTGCGGTATCACACTTAATGCCGAATAAACTTCCTGTTTATGATCTGCAACGCAGCCAACAATGGTATTACCGGTGTACATGCGCATGCCCCAACGTTGCTTGTTGTAAAGCGCCAAACATTGATATTCCCAGTTAAACACGCAGTTTTGTGGCAAACCTGCAAATAGCGGGCTATCCTTTACAAAAAAGTTGCCCCCATACCAGGTGGTACCCATTTGCTGCATTCCCCTAAAGTCGATGATCTCCTTTTTGGCCAGGTAGGGCGCCCATTTATCAAAGTTGCCTACAACCACTACTGTGTTGCCGTTGTTAACCCATTCCAGTAACGCTGTGATCAGGGGGTTACCTGTTTCCTGCGGGTCAAAATTGTTGATCACTAACAAATGTCCCTGCGGCATGCCCGATCGGTAAGCTTTAAAATTGGTTATTCCCACCGATTTTAAATAATTCTGCACCGCATTGCTGGTATCCGCTACCACCAGGTCTTTATTCACGCCTTTGGTATCCAGTTGCACGGCAAATATCTTGTCGTCGCCGGTACAAATTACCTTACCGCCCTGCTTTAGGGTAGCGTTTACAGTGGTATAGCCCGCCGTGGTAACCGGGAATTCGATGCCTTGTACCAATAGCTGGCCGTAGGTCGGGCCACCGGTAACCTTTACCTGCTGCTTTTTGGTAAATGTTACCGTGCCTTTGTCATCCTTTACCTGCAGTTGAATTTCTGCATCGCCATGCACATCTTTTTCGTTCACGATGAATAGGTCGGCTGTGACATGATTACCCACTGGCAGCACCTTATGGTTCAACTTTACAGCAACGTAAAGGGGTTTATTATACCTGGCTATCAGGTCAGGGTCGCCTTTCAGGTTGCGGTAATCATCAACCATGCCCGAGTGGTTCTCTTGTTTCATACTCTCCCAGCCGTTAATGGCATAGGCATCCACAATATTATTCATCCGCAGGTTCTCAATCACGCGGCCCTGGTAGTAATAGGCCACGTTGCCCATCTTCCGCGTCAGGCTATCCACATTGGGGAAAGCCTTTAAAAAGCCGTTCTTCTTCAGGAAAGTATCATAGGCGTCAAACCATTTCAAGTAAGTATCGGTTTCCCAGCCGATATTAACCCCGGTCTTCATAATCTCATCCCTGATCAATTGCAATCTTGGCGGAGTGCCAATAGCGCCCTCCTCACCATAATAAACGATCTCACTTTTATGATCTGTGTATTTAGCGTAATTGGTTGGATTAACATACAATCCGTCGTGATAAGTACCCGGCCCGCCCGCATGGTGCTGGTCGAACCAACCGTAATCGTAAAAAGTAGTATCGTAAGGTAACAGGTGCTCCTTGTATTTGGGATCGGGTCCGTCGACATTTATAGCGCCATTGCACGAGTTATAAGTCATCAAACGGCTGTTATCCAGCTTGTGGCCGTCTTGCATTTCTTTTTTGTCGATAGCGGTTGGTAAAGCACCGCGTTCATTATGCATGTTATAAATCACCAGCGATGGGTGGCTCCGGTCGCGGATGATCATTCGGAAGAGTTTCTCATTGCGTTCGGGCAGGTAAAAGGCCGTTTCCATGCGCTCAATATCTGTCCTCGGCCGCATCATCAGGTTTTCGGGATATTGGTTACCGCCCGGTTCTTCAAAGTAAAGCAGACCAAGTTCGTCAGCCGCATCCAAAACGTTGGTTTGACCAATGGTGCGGTGAAAGTTGAGCATATTTAAACCCAGGCGTTTGGCATCTGACACTTGTTTATGCGCCAACGCGTCCGATGGAGCGATCCCATTAACCGGCCAAAATCCCCATGAAATTGAAGTGCGCAGTACAATTCGTTTACCGTTCAAATAAAATTGTTCGTCGCCATCAATATGCCTGATCTCGAACCAGCGGAAACCGAAGCGTTTGCTGTAGCTATCTGCCGATCCGTTTTTTCCTTTCCAGCTAACCGACAGGTTGTATAAGTTAGGATGCTCTACATCCCAAAGTTGGGCAGTTGGCACATCGACAGTGAAGCTTTGGGCGCTCTCACCTGCCGCTAAACTTACAGCGTACTGTTTGGTGAAAACCACTTTGCCGGTCTTATTTTCTTTAATGGTGAATTGGTAATTACCGTCGACGGCATTTGCTGATAGATTGGTGCCGGTAACCTGAACATCCACCTGTTTAACCTGCGGTTTGTTTTTAACAAATACATCGCTGATATAGGCTTTGTCGGTTGCCACCAGCGTTACCTTGCCGGTGATGCCACCGAAACCGTGTGTAGGTTGTATGCGATAGTCGCCCCACATAAAATTCTGACTGTCGCGCCAATCGAAGTTACCATCTGGGTCGGTTATACGCACATCAATATCGTTAACCTTGCCGGGGATAACGTATTTGCTAATATCCACATCAAATGGTGTGCTATTCACCAAATCATACCCGACCAGTTTTTTGTTGACGAACACCTCGGCACGCAGGCGGACACTTTCAAAATGTAGGGCGATATGTTTGCCGGATAGTATTGCCGGAACCATCATTTTAGTACTGAACCAGGATACACCCAAATAATTACCGGTTGAACCAAACTTATCCCCGTTTACGCCCCAAAAGTATTCCTCGACTGTAGCCGGGACGTGAACATTTTTTATGGGCGCTTTAACCAACGATGCCCATCCACCTGTGGGTGGATTAACCGGTAACTGTTTCAAATCAACTGGTGGCGTGTACAGTTTATCGTCCTGCCATTTAGCCGCCGTATCCAGCCAAATAGACCAGCTGTTATTGGATATATTAATTTCGGTGCGACCGGTTTGAGCATTGGCCCTTGTTGCAACAATCAGCATCATGCCGATGAAAGCAAGAAACCGGTAGGGATTTAAACTTCTCTTCATAATAGGTAGGTTATTTTGATCGTTTCCTGGTTATCTTAATTTAATCCGGTAACACCGGCTTTATAAACACGTAATTTTTCGTCGTTAGCCGCTTTTACCGTCGAATTAATAAACTCCACCTTATTGGCGTTATAAATTTGAGCGCCATTCTTTGCAGATATATTTACGTTCTCGAACCGCACATGCTGAACCGGCGATTCCGGCACACCCCAAATGATAATAGCCTCTTGGGCGTCAGTCACGGTAACATTTTTTAGGCTGATATTTTTATAATCGGGGATGCGGTCGCCTTTGGCAGTCAGGATATCTTCCTGCGGGGTTTTGGGCTCTTTAGGATAGTATTCTGAAATAAATATCGGGTAATGCGAGTTTTTGATGGTGATATCCTCATAATTGATATTATCCAATACGCCGCCTCGTCCGCGCGCTGTTTTGATACGAATGCTTGAAGTTGTGCCGTCAAAAGTGCATTTGCTTACAAATAAGTTGCTTAAACCTCCGGATGTAAAACTCCCTATCGAAAGGCCATGCCCTATCCCAAAAGTACAATCCCTAATCACCATATTTTTCACTTCCGGTTCTGCTCCAAAAGCTGGTTTGTTTCCGAAGTTGATAGCGATATTGTCATCACCAGTGGCGATATTGCAGCGCTCAATAGTAGTATTCTTTGCTGATATATTGATACCATCGGTATTGTGCGATGTAGCGGGGGCTGTTATGGTAATATCGTGAATATAAACGTCGCTGCAATCCTTTAGCGAGACATGTGTGTTAGGCGGGTTCAAGAACGTTACGCCTGATATCTCTACCCGTTGCGAGCCTGAAATATAAAGCATTTGCGGCCTGCGGGGTATTGGAGCCTTTGCTTCAACAGCTTTCCACCACACCTCCCCTTGCCCGTCAATAGTGCCGCCCCCCGATATTTTGATATCGTTGGCATCAGCTATATCAATAAAGTTCAGATAGCGACCGTTAGTTTGCGGAAAATGTTCGATATCGTTCGGCAATCTTAGGGTGGCACCTTTGTCAATCTGTAACTCGGTTTTACTATACAAGGTAAGCGGTCCGCACATGTATTCCCCTGCTGGAACGACCACTTTACCACCGGTTGATCTCGCTCTGTCAAGCGCTTTTTGAATAGCCTGGGTGTTCATCGTTTTGCCATCTCCTACTGCGCCCTCGTCCATCACATTATAAACTTTAGCAGGTATTGCGGGTAATTTGGTGTACTGCGCTTTGGCCGCAATAGCTATCAACATCAAACCAATAAGGGGTATTTTTAACTTCATCGGGGTATATTATTTAACAGGTAGTTTTTCGGGAATGATATTCATTTCTATCATCCACATTTCGCAAAGCTTTGTCCATAATTCAGTCGATCCGGAGTTGTTGCGCAGCGCAATGGAGTGCGCCCCTTGCGGGAAAGCGTGGAAACTAACCGGCACATTATTTTGTAGCAAGGCCTGGTAAAATAGCAGACTATTCATAGGGTTAACCGTTTTATCGTTAACCGCGTCGGCAATAAAAGTCGGCGGAGTTGTGGCAGTGACCCGCAATTGCGCCGAGTATTGTTTTTTTAAATCATCTGATGGGTTTGGCCCCAGTAGGTTTTTTACGCTGCCCGGGTGGGCATAAGTAGTACTCAAATCTATCACCGGCGATACCAGGATCATAAAGTTGGGTTTATAGGCGAATTTGTCCAGGCTATCTTTCACCGCCGATACATCATCGTCAATAGAGCCCGAAGTGGCCGCTACATGCCCGCCTGACGATGAACCCATAATGCCCACCTTATCGGGTTTAATGCCCCATTTTGTCGCATTCGCGCGAATGTAACGCATGGCCCGCTGCGCGTCCATCAGCGGACCTGTCTCGCGCTGAACCATATCGGGCGAATTGGGCAAGCGGTAATTGAGCACAAAAGCCGTAATCCCCATGGTATTAAACCACTTAGCCAGTTGGAAACCACTAATAATGTAGGCCAACCGCTCGTACCCGCCGCCGGGACAAATGACAACGGCCGCACCCTTATTTTCCTGCGTGCCAGGAAAAAAGGCGTACATGCCGGGGTTCATTACGCGGTAAACGCGTTCGTTGGCAATACTGTCTGTTAATTTAAGATGTTTTGAATTGGGGATGTTACCTTTTGGCCATATTGGGATAAATTCCTGCGCGGCAGCGACAGATGAAACCTGGCATAGGGCGATTACGATTTGATAAAGGAGATATTTCTTCATATCCATTTGCTATTTTACCAAAGGCTTGATGTGCCCGTCCTTATCGAATGTAATCGGAATAATGCCCGCCAATTTTTGTATCGGCGCGTCGGGATCGTTGCCGAACATGGTACTCCACCATTTTCCTTTATCATCCTGGAAAAAAGTATTATGCCCTGCATAAGGTACAGATACATAGCGCGCGCTGTATGGGCCCATAATATTGTCGGATTCGGCGGTCATGCAGTGGTAGCGCTCGTAGTAGCGTTCTGCACAATTGAGGTAGTATTTGCCATTGGCCTTAAACATATAAACACCCTCGAAGCCTACATGGTACATATCCGTGCACGGGCGCGATGGGTGATGATGTTCAATATCGTTATCGGGCGTAATGCAGCGCAATGGTTTCGTCGGGCCTTCCAAACCGCTCATATCCTTTTTCATTTTGGCTATCTCGCCATCGCCATAAAGAAAATAAACCTGCCCGTCATCATCCTGGAAGAGCGAGGCATCGATACCTTTAGTCAGCGGCGCATCGGGCGTGTTCACACTCACATAAGGCCCTTCGGCCTTGCCCGATGTGCTTTTTAAAATGCCTGTACCCAAACCTGTTATACAATAGGTAAGGTAATAGTTGTTGTTGATATAATGGAACTCCGGCGCCCACAGCGCGCGGCGTTTGGCACCGTTCTTTTCCGTCCACTGCTTTTGCCAGGTGCCATCACGATCAATCCCCCAAACCAGGCCAAGCGGCTCCCAGTTTTTTAGATCCTTTGATTTCCATAGCTTAATACCCTCATTACTCACCATAAAATCCGGACCAAGGGTTCCGGTCAAATAATAATAACCATCGCCGCCTTTGCCAATGCTCACATCGCGCAGCGGTACGTCCAGTATCGCTTTCACTTCGGGCATGGGCGGCTCGCCTGTATGCGGATAGTCCTTAACTGTTTTTTTGGATGGGATTGCCCCTGTAGTTTGGGCGTGCGATGACTGGGCAAAAAAACCCGTCATGATGACCATGAGCACGAATGCTGGGATATAACGTTTTATTAGATGTTCAAAAAGCATTCCCATAGTGTTAAAATTGGTATCGAAATATCCTTTTCAATTGTTGGATAATTACAAATGGACAGGCAATCTACGCAATCGATTACGTATTGAACAAACCTAAAAAGATTACTCCTCCCTTTGGTTTAATTTTTGGTTTAATAGTTCCAATTTTTAGTCTGTCGTAGGGATGTTACACCTGTTAAAAACATGTAAATGTTAATCTAAAGGCAACAGCATTTGTTGTGTTCGGGAAAATGTGGGGGAATATAAACGTCAACGCCTGCTTTTATTGTTTTTTAATATATTGCCCAGATAAAAAACAAACTGTAATATTATATGATGAAATACATATGCATTGCCTTACTGCTAATGTGTTTAAACGGTTTTGCGCAGGACTACAAAACGCAAATAGCCGAACACCGGAAACAATACATGGCCGATTTCCTGGAGGATAAAAGCTCGCCATTAAAAAAGGACGACCTGCAGTTTTTGCGTTTTTATGATGCGGATAGCACTTATCGCGTTAAGGCCCGGGCGGAGCTTGCATCAGGTACGACACCGTTTATTATTCCGGCTTTTAGCGGCGGCGGTAGTAATTATGTTAAATATGCTTTGCTAAAAATGAACGTCGCCGGTAAGCCGATCGAACTTACCGTGTATCGCAATGTGGCGCTGTCCAAAATGCCGGCCTATGCCGATTACCTTTTCCTACCCTTTACCGACGATACTAACGGAAAAGAAACATACAGCGGTGGTCGCTACATTGACCTCCGCGAGAAAGATTTTGCCGGCAATACGGTGACCATTGATTTTAATAAAGCATACAACCCTTACTGCGCTTTCGGTGGCGGGTACGCCTGCCCCAAACCTCCGGACGAAAACCAATTGCATTTAGCCATAAAAGCCGGGGAAAAGCTATACGGGAAAGAATTAAAACATTAAACTTAGCTTAGTTCACCGACGTAGCCACCATAAACTCGTTGATGGCCTGGATATAATGGCAGCCCCTTTGGTTGGTGGCGTGCATTTTACCGGCAACACCGTTTAATACCGTTTGGATGATCTGCTGGTGCGATGCAGTTGTGCCGAAATGACTTTGCGCTGTTGTGGATTGGTTTAAAATGGCTATTTCCGCTAATTTTACCTTTATGGCTTTTAACACCGGCGCGTTTTTACGCATTTGGTGCCATTTTAAAAAGTCGTTTAAATAAACGTTAATGATGCTTTTGGCTTTGGGAGCTTCCAGCTTACGTGCTTCAAGGGTGAGGTCGTTTATTTTTGAGAGTGCGTCCACATTTACCAGGCAGATATTGGGAAGTGTGCCAACGGCTTCTTCCACATTATGGGGGATGGCCAAATCGATAATCAGTTTTTTATCGGTATTTTCCAGATTGGACCGCAGGATGATGGGTTGGGCTGCATTGGTAGCAGTAATGATCACATCGGCAGCTGCAATATAGTCGGCCATTTGGCTGGTTGGCGCGTGATTGATGTTCAACTCGGCAGCAACGGCGGCGGCCTTATCTTCCGTTCGGTTCATCACCGTAATGTTGTGTGTACCTAAATAATCAACCAGGTTTTTACAGGTGTTACGGCCAATTTTGCCTGCGCCTAACACCAGGATATTCTGGTGGCCGAAAGATGCCACATGCTCTTTAATATATTGTAATGCGGCAAATGATACCGAAACGGTACCATCGCTCAACGCGGTTTCATTCTTTATTTTTTTGGATGCCTGCAGTACGTCGTTAAATAAACGCTCGATAAAGGAGTTGATAAAGTTATGTTCCTTAGCAAACTTAACGGCTTGTTTTAGCTGACCGACAATTTCATAATCACCTAATAGTTGCGAATCTAACCCTGCGCCTACGTTAAACAAATGTTCAACCGCGCAGGTATCGTTCTTAATATAAGCTAAGTTGGTAAAATCGGCCGCGCTGCCTTTGGTTTGTGTACACAGCAATTCGACAAGTTTATTGGCGCTGCCGGCAAAACCATAAATTTCGGTACGGTTACAGGTTGAAAGTATAAATAGTGATGTAACACCAAAAGATGGGGCAATGCTCAATATGTGCTCATACTGCGCGCTGCCAATGGCAAACATGCCACGCACCGATGCATCTGTTTTTTTGTAATTGATACCGGCAACAAAAAAGGAAGATATATTACAAGGGAGAGCCGAATTGTTGAATACTGTGTTTGTTGCCATATAGATTT
>Ga0105855_1000965_pt1 | contig 10930 bp, 7 predicted proteins | sample OrgsoiDNA_201059_FD_89680 | JGI IMG/M metagenome (GOLD analysis project Ga0105855, IMG submission 89680) | Permafrost soil microbial communities from the Arctic, to analyse light accelerated degradation of dissolved organic matter (DOM) -... | ecosystem: Environmental > Terrestrial > Soil >... | reverse complement strand
CCAGTTTGTGTTCAGTTGAAGTTTTCCGTCGACAGAAAAATCGGCTATCGCCACACGGCCATGATTAATAAACCAGAACTTTTTATTTAACGCCGGGATGATCTTATTCGATTGGGCAAATGATCCAAGGCTTTTGTTTAACTGCTGATAGGGGTAAAACCGGTCGGTTATGTCATCGTAAACATAAAAACCGTCATCGGAAGAGAAAACTATTTTACCGTTGAGGTTAAATACATTGATGTTATAGCTATCGGGCAAACCGGAGTTTTTGTCGTAATATTTTACTGATAACGCTTTAGTTAAACTGTCATTCAGCACGATCTTATAAATCCCTTTATAAGCATGGCTTACCCATATCTGTTTGTTATCGGGCTCAACATACCGCGATGGCTGCCCAAAACCTTCAATCTTATGGCTGAATTTCCAATCGCCCTTTTGATCTTTACTATAAATTACCAGGCCGGTATAAGTCCCTTGTATCAGATGGCTCTCATTGAGTTTTTTAATTATCCAGCCACCATTTATTGTCGAGATCTTAGTTATGCGGTCATCATCAACCAGGTATGTCCCTTCATTATGCCCGCAAAGCAGTTTATTATCAATTAACGACAGATCCCAAACCTGGCCCTGCGAACCAGGGATTAGTTTAAAATCGAACGATTGTAGTAATTGATTTTTATTTTCAGGATACCACTCACTATAAAAAAGGCCCTGGTTAGTACCCAGATATATCTTATTGTTTTTAACTATACTTGAATATACCGTGCCAAATTTCCCACCTTTATCGAAGTAGAAATATAAAGGCGAGTTTATCTCGATACAGTCGATCCCGTTATCTAAGCCCGCCCACAGGTTTTGTTCATCGTCAAGATAAAGGCTCAGCACTGTATTGTTTTGAAGGCCGCTCAGTTTATTAATGTGCTGAACAATGTTTCCGGCTGTATCTATAATGATAACCCCGTTAAGAATTGTACCGAAAGCATAATATTTGCCTGGGATAAAAACACCGTTATTGAGTTGATACTTTCTCAGAAAATCATCCGCCTGATTTTTAAACGGATAAATTTTTTGGCCATCATAAATATAAAGGCCATTTTTTGCCGTACCGATCAGAAAGCGGTTAGCGCCAAAAGGTAAAATGGTCAATATGCCCGTTTTTAAAACCTCGCTCCCCTTTATCAAAGCAAGTTTTCCATCAGTCAACTCAAACAAACCTGTATTAATCTGTTCAATAAAATAGCGATGGCTGGCCCTGAACAAAAACAGGTATGGGTTGGGCGATTTGACAACGGAGATTAATCCGTTTTTATAAATATATATCGTACCAAAGGTTTGAAAAATGATCTGGTTGTTGTCGATATAGATCTTCCATACTTCCTCGTTCAATGCGTATTTGGTCGGGATAAGTTTAATAAGCGAATGGTATACCAATACACCTGTTTTATTTTCGGCCCAGTAACCTATTTCGCCAAAAGCACCTGTGTAAATTTTTCCATGCCCGTCTGACGCGACAGCACGTACAATAAGCCGGTTTGGTAAATGATATTGCTGCCAGTAACGTCCGTCGAAAGACAATAAGCCTTCGGAGTTACCAAAATACATTACACCATTCTCGTCCTTTGTTTGCGACCAGTTTTGGTTTCCCGACTGATAAATGTATTTGCTATAGTTGCGAACATATGGTACACCTATGCTCTTAATATCGGCAGCGCTGGCCCATTGAAAAAAACATATCAAAACTAAGATGCTTTGATACCACCTAAATTTTTTAATCATTAATTGTACCTTGACGTCAGTTAACTGGTATTACAAAACTAATGTATAAAAAGTAAAGAACCCAATTGGGAAACAAGGAGTGCCTACAAACCTAATACGATGCTTTGGTCAATCAATTTTATAATAAGTCGGTCGACTTTGCCCGAATAGTAAAAAATGGAATGATCTGTTGAAGTTCCGGGACTGTAAAACGACGCCCGAATAATATGTTGCTATTTGGCTTTGTTAAACAAAAAAGCCTCTAACTTGAGTTAAAGGCTTCGTTTATTTCCGCTAACAAGACTCTGAGCACGATGTCCATCCAATGATATCACGCAGCTTCATAACGAATAGTTTAATAACATTGAAATGTTCATCCAGTCGTTCAGTAGTCCTGCGAACAATGACAACTCCAGCGAAAGCGGATATTTAGTTAAATAGACTCTCTTTTCAGCAACTTATCAACTTCGTCGTTAAATTCACGAATGAATTGCGTGTAATATTCACCCGTGGCGGGGCCGGTAAAGCCAGTGTAAATTTTATCGACATTGCCTTTTTTGTCAATAAATAAAATCGTTGGAAATGACAGGAAAGTATTTAATGCCGGAAAAGATTCTGCCACCGCTTTTTTATCCGCCAATCCGCCAAATACCTCAGTATAAGCAATTCCGAACCGTTTCTTGAAGTTCTCCATAGCATTTTTAACGTAAACAGGATCGGATTTACGTTCAAACTGTACACCGACTATTTCTACACCGCGTTGATGATTTTTTTGATACCAGGGAACTACAAAAGTAGCTTCGTCCATACAATTTGGGCACCATGTGCCACCAATGGTTAGGATGACCACCTTATTCTTGAATTTATCGTCTTTCAGGGATACGCTGTGGCCATCTGCATCCGGCAGCGAAAAATCAAAAGTTTTATAGCCGTCTTTTAAATAAGTTAATTTATAAGGATCGGGCAAAGCGGCGTCGGCATTTTTATTGGCGGTAAAGGGCTGGCCGCCGGCAGTACCTGTCAAGTTTCCAGTCGCGTCGAAAGTTCCGGTATAATAGGCTGCACCGCTGCCAATGAAGGATGACAGGTAAAATTTATTCCCCTGAACCACACCTTCCAGGTACCGTGAATCGCCGCTGATGCTTAAAAAAGTAGCCGTTAATTTACTGCCGTCCTGCTTGAATAAACCGACTTTCTTTTCATCCGCCCCATTACGGCCTTTAAAGATCACGTCGTATTTCCCTGAAATATCGGCTGCGGGTTTTTCACCGTTATCTGTAAAACGATAGGCCTCGTCAAAAGTAGCTTCTACGGGTGTGGTGCGGCCGGAAAGATCTTTTTTACGCAGCACGCCGCTGAGTTTTTTGTCGCCGATCTTAAGTGCCAGTTCGTTGTCAAACTGGTCAAAGGCGATAAAAATGGAGTCGCCTTTTTGGGTGATGCCACTGGTCGCAAAATGTTCAGGCCCATTGATCAGGTAAACTTTAGCTGTAGCCGCGGTTTTACCTTTGATTTCGAAATTGAAAGGTACTTCGGTACCGTTATACTGGTGAAAAACGCCGCGCCAGGTGCCTTCGGGGACAAAAGATTGGGCATGTGCAGCTATAGCTAAACCGCAAAATGCAAAGAGGGTATTGATCTTTTTCATAGTGGTATTAATTTAACGGAAGGGTTTCCACCGGGACATCCCAATGGGCGATGACCAGTTCAAAACGTTGTTGTTCGGCTTTGGCATAGGTTTCCCGGTCGGGGAAAAGCTGTTTTTTATAAGGGTCGACGATGCTGTAATCCAGCGCCAGGTGCTCGGTCCTGAAAGTGAGCGTCACCTTAAAATCCCAGCGGGTATCCTCGCCGCTGTGCAGTATTGGTGTTTCTGCTTTGATATCCAGCAGGTCGCCTTTTTCACGTAATTTTTTGAGCAGCGGGTAATGGTTCTTTTTCCAAAGCGCGATAAACTCGTCAGCATGTCCCCATCTGATCTTATAGTAATTTTCAATAGTCAGCGGCTTTTCCTGTGCCCAAAGCGCAGTGCTGCACAACAATAACAGTAGTATTAATTTGATCTTTTTCATCTGTTTTTCTTAAGAGGTGTGAGGACGGATTCGAACCGCCGTAAGGGGTTTTGCATGCCCCCGCCTAAGCCGCTCGGCCACTCCACCGTGTATGTTACGCCGCCACCAGCTTGTATACTACAGCCAGTTTATCAATAACCTTGTCCAGTTCGACCAGCGTATTGAACTTACTGAATGAGAAGCGGATGGTTGTGCGTTCCAGGTCCCCGCCAAGCGCTTTAAGCACATGTGATGCTGAACCACTCGAACAGGCACTGCCACCTGAAACGGCAATATTTTCCGCGTCCAGGTAGCATAACAAATCAATATCTCCGGCAGGGAAACTCACACTGAGCACAGTATAAAGGCTTTTATCAAGATCGGCGGAATTACCGTTGAATTGAATATCGGGTAAGGTTTCGGTTAAACGGCTGATGAATTGTTCTTTTAAATTTTGGACATATAGGCTGTCGGCATCCATTTCGGCATAAGCGAGTTCTAAGGCTTTAGTCATGCCAACAATACCCGGAATATTTTCGGTACCCGCCCGTAACTGTCGTTCCTGTCCGCCGCCATGGATGAGCCGGGTTAAGCTTTGACCTTTACGACAATACAAAAAGCCAACGCCCTTAGGCCCGTGAAACTTGTGTGCCGAACCGGCCAGAAAATGCACTTTCAGTTTGCTAAGGTCGTGGCGGTAATGGCCGATGGTCTGTACGGTATCGGTATGAAATAAAGCGCCATATTTTTCGCAAAGGTTACCGATAGCTTCTATATCATAGAGGTTACCTATTTCATTATTAGCGTGCATTACCGATACCAGGTTACGTGTAGCGGTAAGCAGCAGGTATTCCAGATGTTTCAGGTCAAGGTTGCCTTTTTCATCATGTTTGATATAACTGATCCGGGTATTATAGTGTTGACTCAAAGACTTGAGCGTTTGCAAAACCGCAGGGTGCTCGAAAGCTGTGGTAATCACATGATCAATCCGGTTACAGGTAACCGCCGAAACAATGGCGATATTATCTGCTTCGGTACCTCCCGATGTAAAAATTATCTCTTCGGGTTTGGCATTTAGTAAAGATGCGATCCTTTTACGCGAGTTTTCCAAAGCGGCTTTCGCCTCCCTTCCCGGCCCGTGCTTCGAAGAGGGGTTACCAAAATGATTCAATAAATAAGGGGTCATTGCTTCCAGTACTTGTGGGTGGAGCGGCGTGGTGGCGGCATTGTCAAGGTAAATGTTCATCGTTAATTTTTTTATTGTCTTATCTACCTATGCCAGAAAGCTGCTGAGCAGCCGGATCTTCTTATCTTTCTCCCGGAGGGAGATGGAGTTAGCACCTTATAATCGGATTATAGGTTGCTAAGACGTCACAGGGCCATTCCCTCGGTCTTTCTGGATAAGTTTAAAGAACGTTTCGGTGGCAAATATAAATTATATTCTATAATTCCTATAGTTTTTATAGAATTAATTTGCAAAGATCATTTTTTGCTCTACATTTGCATTGTCCGATGCTTGCAAACGGACGAATAAGATGTCAGATCAAGGTTTAAATAATCAATTTTTAATGCGAATGTGCATGCCTCACTACAGGATGTGCAGCTGTTGTTGCTAATTCCTTCCTGCAACCAAAGCACTGTACATTAAAAATTTATTTGCCTGATTTCAATTATGTTTCCTTCTACTATTTCTTTTACCATCAATACCCGTCCTGTCGCCAAAATACTGATAGCCCTGGCCATTACCCTGCTTTTCAGTTCCTGGGGTAAGATCGCGGATCGCAACACGCTGCGTTATACTGCAGGCGAGGCCGCATTTAACATCGCCGTTAGCCGTCACGTTATTACTTTACAAGGTAAACGGCTCGCCTACCAGGCGACGGCAGGTTACCAGCTTTTAAACAGCGCCGCCGGAAAGCCACTTGCCAATATCTTTTATACGGCTTATACGTTACCCGGAGCAGCTCATCAAAAACGCCCGGTTACTTTTTTGTTCAACGGTGGCCCCGGTTCTGCCTCCTTGTGGCTGCACATGGGTGCTTTCGGCCCGATAAGAGTACATGAAAACGGTGTCGCATGCGCTAATTCGGATTCGTGGCTGGCATTCACCGACCTCGTGTTTATCGACCCTATTGGGACGGGCTACAGCCGCCCGGCCGATGGCGTGGATGCCCGCCAGTTTTATGGTTACCATGAAGATATTGCTGCCATTGCAGGGTTCATCAGACAGTACATAGCCGGCCATCAGCTGGAAAACAGCCCGAAATTTCTGGCGGGTGAAAGCTATGGTGCGTTGCGGGCCATAGGCCTGGCTGAAGAACTGCAACAAAACGGCGGTATTAAACTGGCTGGTATCACATTGATCTCTCCGGCGCTCAATTACCAGTTGATCAGTTTCAAACCGGGCAACGAAACCGCATATAGCTATTATTTGCCAAGCTATGCCATTGCGGCGCAATACCACAAGCGCCTTTCTCCTGAACTGACGAGGCTGTCGCCTGAAGAATTGCTGGATAAAGTGAACTGCTTTGCTCAAGGTAGCTACCAGCGGTTCCTGAATTTGGGTGACGCAGCGCCCACAGCGCTAAAACGCCAGGTTATGGATTCTTTGGGTTATTATACCGGTTTACCGCAACACTACCTGGAAAGCCTGAACGGCCGCATCACCGACGGTGAGTTTACCAAGGAATTGTTAAACGACAGCCAAACCACCATTGGCACTTTTGACAGTCGCTTTAAAGGTGCCCTGCAAAATGGAGACCCAAGTATTACTGCCATTCGCGGTACATTTACCAAAACATTTCATCAATACATCAATGAGTCGCTCAACTACCAAAACAAGCTGCCTTACCTGGCTACTACCGCGACAGCGGACTGGAATTATGGCCCAGAGGCCAGCAATAGCTACATGGACGCTTCGGCTACCCTGAGAAAAGTGATGACCCAAAATCCCGGCCTGAAGATCAGTGTAGCTGGCGGTTATTATGATCTGGCCACACCGGTAGGCAGCACGGGTTACGTGCTTCATCATCTGGGGCTAAACCCGGCGCTGCTTAAAAACATAACGGTGAACTATTACCACACGGGGCACATGCTCTATACCAGCGATGCGGCCAATACCCGTTTTAGCAAGGATAGCGAAACATTTTACAGGAACACGTTAACCGCAACGACGAAATCATAAATAATAATTAAGAAACTAATAGGCGGCTAACAGTTCGCTCATACTAATCTCTCATCTTGGTTTATAATTGGTTGTAAATGCCCCCGCCCATCGGGGGCTTTACTTTTTTAGCGCATGTGTAAATAACATAAAATGATGCAGCTACCACACTCTTATATACTCTTTCGTAAACAATTTGACAAAATCATCATCTATTGTAGTTTTTATCCTAATGCGGCTAAAAAGAACGCCTTACCAAAAAACTCCGGCAAATGAAAGTTCGGCTGTTCCGATTCAACCTTACTCCAGGCTATAAAATGTGGTCGGGGCAAATCATCGCCACATTTATAAAAATTAAGCCTGCATTCAAGGCCATTTAGCTTAATATCCGTGTGATGTATGAAGATACCTATGGGTATAACTATCGTTAATTCCCAGCAATAAGTAAAATCGCCATTTTTGCACCATAGTTTCGTTTGTGTTTTAATATCAGCAATAACATCAGCTGGTAAGTCTTTCCGGTCGCATTTATTGCTACCATACCCGACAGAACAGGTACCTGCGCAATTAAATTCCAGATTATAATAACTGGGGTCGTTTTCAATACCGATAAAAAATTCTACGCAGGTATCTTTATATACAGGATCATTGATGTTGTTATAAACCATTTGCAGATGATCTTCCTGTACGATAAACTTTAAAAATATACATGCACCATTATGCGCTATGCTAAAATCAACCTGTGGTTTGTACGCGTCTTTACTCCATAACAAATGGTCCAGGTTTTGTTGGGGCAAAAGCTTCAGTTGCTTATCCACATCATCAAATGTCCATCCTGTGCCAGGCGATGACAAAAAAGGTATGCTAAGCTCTTTCATTTTCTGAAGCCCTTATTTATTAGCGTAATGCAAACGTATCATTGGTTTTTTGTAACCATGCTTTTAAAGGCGGTAGTAGCTTTTTAACAATACTATCGTTACCCTGGTAAATATTATTTAATTCGAATGGGTCATTCTTCAGATCAAACAAATAAGGTTCTACAATATTTTTCTTTCTCACATAAGCCAATTTATACTTCGCCGACCGTACCCCTCTGAACCCTGAGTTGGTATTAGGCGGGTTAATAGCGCCAAGAATATATTGTTCATCATACCCCTTTCCTTCGCCAGCTATCATGTACTGCGCCAGGCTTCTTCCGTCAATATCTGCGGGGATCTTTGATTTTAAGCCAACCATATCCAGTAATGTTGGATAAATGTCAGGGATATTCATTAACAACGCTGTATCTGTTTTGGCTTTAATGTGCCCTTTCCAGCTCACAATGAATGGGATACGTAAGGATTCCTCGTAAATGTTATTTTTACTGATCTCGTCATGCTTGCCCAGGCAATTACCGTGATCGGCCATAAACACTACAATAGTATTTTCATCAAGGCGGCTTTGTTTCAGATAATTCAAAATTCGCCCAACCTGTGCATCAACACCGGCAATACAGGCGTAGTAGTATTTGATATTGTTGCGGTATTCATCGCCCATTGGCGTTCCCGCAGGTGGGATGTTAGGGTCTTTAAGAAGTGATGCCAATGGAACATCCTTGTATAGGTAGACATATTGTTGCGGTACATTTTTATAGTCGGAATGCGGCGGATTCATGGATACCACCAAAGCAAAGGGTTTAGTTTTATCCCGATAAACATTAGCTGTATTAGCTAAATAATCAATGGCTTTGCTGGCTTCGTGCTGCGGCCCCCACTCATTTACATAATGAAAACTATCGCGAACGGCTTTGGTATCCCAATACATGGGGTGCATGTGCCTGTCATACGTACCATAGGCATACCAATAATCAAAACCGTGCCTTCTATCCGGCGATGTCCATTCGTTCCAGGCTACAGCGCCTACATTATTATAAGTTGGGATATAAGGCTTATGCGGCGAATCTAAATGCCATTTACCAATATAGCCGTTGTTGTAACCATTGGCTTTCAAAATGTCCGACCAGCACACGATATCCTTAGAGAGTTCTACACCGTAAGGCTCAGTTTCGGAGTTTACGTTACCATAAACATGATTTTTTAAGGGGTATTTTCCCGACATCAGCATGGCCCTTGATGGCGAGCAAACCGGATAATTGGCAACCATCTGCGAAACCACAAAGCCCCCGTGGCCGAGCGCATCCAGGTTAGGCGTTATAACCTGCTCTTTCCCTTGCAAACCAAGCGCTTGCCCACGGTATTGATCAACAATAATGAGCAATATATTAGGGGCTTTCTTTACAGAGACTGTTACATTTTTCTTGTCGGGGTAGGTAAAGGCTACTATTATGGATATAATAATTGCAGTAAAAAAAAACAAGACAATAATTTTGAGTTTCATCTTCAATTGATCTTAATGTCTATCTCGTTGAGTTCCTTGTTTTCATTTACCGATTGAAGCACAATGGCGTAGATCTCATCGTAGTGCTCTTCCAGCTTTCTAATTAACTGGAACTGGGCCCTTGCGCGTTGCAGGTTATGCTCGGCAAATTTGATTTTGTAATAAACATCACCGTTAAGATAGTCAGTTAAAAACCGCACGCCCATGATGTAAGGTAACAGGTATACCCCTTTAACCAGCGAGCGTATCTCGTTGATACCCATGTATTGTACCGTTTGACTTAAAAACCCTTCGGCAAAGGCCCTGAAAAGCGGTATATTCAACTGTATTTTCTCCAGGTCGGCCTCGTCTTCGGGCGCCGAATTGATGATCGTTCTAACGGCATCGCCAAAATCGAAGGCGGTGTAACCGGGCATAATGGTATCCAGATCAATTACACATTGGGCCACATCATTTTCATCAAGCAATACATTGTTAAATTTGGTATCGTTATGGGTTACTCTTAACGGTAGTTTGCCCGCTTTGCCCATCCGGTGTATCTCGGCCATGCCGTACACACGTTCAGTCACAAATAAGATCTCGTTACCGACATCTTTTACACGGTCGGAAGTATCTGCCTTTTGCGCGTCGTCAAATTGCTTCAGCCTAAAAATTATATTGTGAAAATCAGGTATGATCTCTGTAAGTTTTGAAACCTCTACATCGGCAACCATCGTTTGGAAGTTGCCAAAAGCTTTACCACCTTCGTAAGCCTGTTTTGTGGTAGTTACCACATCGTAACTTTTGGTACCATTCATAAAACGGTACATACGCCAGTAATTACCGCCTTCGTCTTCATGATAAAACAAACCATCGGCAGTTTCTATCAGCGTAAGCACTTGCTTATCAGGGTCTGCCCCAGGCACCTGCTTCAGCTTGTTTTTGATGTGGTTGGTTACGTAGATAATGTTATTGATAAGCCCGGGTACATCTTTAAATATATGATGATTGATACGCTGCAACAGGTAATCGGGTGCGTCGTCATCAGCATTGCTTATTTTGTACGTATCGTTAATATGTCCAGACCCAAAGGGCTTAATAGCGCCTATGCCGCCTTTGATCAAAAATTGCGATACCACTTGTTCTACTCCAGCCGCTACTTGTTTATTTTCCATTGCTATCCTCCGCCTGTATCGTTTTATGCTTTTTTACTCTTAACGCTATGACCTTTAACCGCGTAATACCAGATAAACAAATAGGCCGGCACCATGATCCAGTAACCTTGTTGCGGATTAAAACGATCTGCTAAAGCGCCATATACAGGTGGTAAAATACCACCGCCTACAATGGCCATGATCAATAACGATGAGCCTATTTTGGTAAACCGGCCCAAACCGGCCAGCGCCAATGGCCATAATGCCGGCCACATCAACGAGTTTGATAAACCCATTAACGCGATAAAAAGTACTGAGATATACCCATGTGTAAATATGGCGCACAATGCAAATAACACACCAGATAGTGCCGAAAACTTAAGCGCATTATCCTGTGTGATGTATTTGGGGATACAGATGATACCAGAGATATAACCGATGATCATACATAT
>Ga0105855_1000964_pt1 | contig 10937 bp, 9 predicted proteins | sample OrgsoiDNA_201059_FD_89680 | JGI IMG/M metagenome (GOLD analysis project Ga0105855, IMG submission 89680) | Permafrost soil microbial communities from the Arctic, to analyse light accelerated degradation of dissolved organic matter (DOM) -... | ecosystem: Environmental > Terrestrial > Soil >... | reverse complement strand
CAGGCCTAAGCTCCCCCCGACGGATGCGCCTACGCGAAGAACACTTCGCGTTTCCTGCCATGGCTCGCGCCCCAAGTCTGCACACGGCATTGCAGTGAGCGCAACAACGCGTCGTCTTATTGACCGGGGTGACGTCGCTGCATTTTCTCCAGCAGCGTGCTGGCGGTCAGCGCCGCCGTCGCCTCAAGCAATAGCACGAACTAGCCTTGCCGAACAGCCTCAAACGGGTCGGCACGGGTGCTCCACGCGCGTGGCCCGCTCCTACGGTAGCACATCGGAGCTGTCCAATCGGCGCACCGAGCGCACGCTGATGCCGACCTTGGCGGCCGCGACTTCCTAACCGAACTTGGTTCTGAGTTTCTTGTAGATGCCCACTTGGCAATCTCCAATGCGTTTGCCGACCACTCGTCGTCTCGCCAGCTCCATGCTGAATGACAAAACTGTAAATCTCGCATCCGCACCGGGCCAGCTTCAGGTGACAAACCGGCCAAGATAGTTGTCGTCTACCGCCCAACATAATTGGCGCTCACAATGAGGGCATCAAAACGTGATGGCGTCATCGTCCGACACCGCCGAATGTGTCAACCGGTAGGTTTTGAGTTCGGAAATCACTTCAGCGCGCGTTTTGACGCTCTGGGCCGCCAAGGGGCCGGGATAGGAGTCTCCGGTGTAGATCTCGCCGCGACGCTGGGCATCATGCAGCTCCTGTACAACTTCGGCACGGGACTTGGTTGATACAAAGCCGGTATAACCCGTATATGAATCTCCGGTAGCAGTGTTTGGCATAGCGGCGGAGATAGTGACACTATGCATGTCAACGACTGCCGCCATGCTCGTGAAGGAAACTGCTGTGAGAAGAGCTGCGATGGCAAATTTAGAAGCGTTCATGATAAATCTCCTGGATGGGGTGAGTCATTTCGTGCGCTGGTTTGTCTTGCATCGACATCACTGCATCGATGAGAACCAGTGTAGCCAACCGGTGCTGACGGCAGCATGACGGAGGTATTACAAAAAAATGACAGGCGGTGGGCAGCACACGTGTATCCAGGAATTGATAAGAAGTTTTATGTAGTCCTCGCGACTACGCGAGCGGTCATAGTCTCTTGGAGTCGCATCTTGCTGACTACACTGCATTTTGCAAAGTAGGTGTTGGCTTCACCGATGAGAAACTCTCTGTCGCGCGACAAATTTTGCGCTCACAAATTCGCGAAGCGGAAAGCGTCCAAGTAATATGGTTCTGTTCCTAGATTTTGATGGGGTGCTTACGCCTCTGCTTAATTGTGCCCCGATCTGCTTTTTCACAAGTTGCCGCTGCTTGAAGAAGTACTGCGCGCGCGGCCGGCGGTCGACGTAGTCATTAGTTCCACCTGGCGCTCGACGCGGACTATCAAGGAGCTACGGTCGCTGTTCAGTCATGATATAGCACCTCGCATCATCGGCACGACCCCGCAGTGGCGCGACGTACAAGACGAATTTTCGGCCGGAACATACGTGCGGCAATCGGAAATTGAGGCTTGGCTACGCGCTACTGATAGGGGCTGGGAAAGGTGGCTGGCGGTCGATGACCAGGTTCAGCTATTCCGCCCGTTTTGCCAGCGCCTGATGCTGCCAAATCCGGATACCGGCCTTACGGACGCCGACTGCAGCTTGTTAGCAGAGCGACTAAACTGAGACGGACCAGACTTTACTGCTGCATAGGTCGCTGATTTCAAATCGTTTCGGTACGATTTCGAACTTCTGAGTTTTATTGTGCCAAAACCGCAATGGTGACCGTACATTTTTCGGTTTTAGTTCGCGTAACAAGGTCACAGATCGTTTTTCAAGTCGGGGGTCGATTTTGCGAATGAGCTTTCGCTAAGTTACGGCAAAAATATCGGAAAAATATAAAACTTGATGCCACTGTAGTGATTTAATTATGAAGCCGCTGATTTTTAATCAGGATTAACAATGGGAACACTCGGCAAAACAGTATTGAAAGATTTTATTAAATCATCACTGACCATCTGGCTACACATCAGGTAACGTTTAAATCCGGGAAGTCTTCTACGCGGAGTAATGACTTTAAAATCGCTCGACACAATCTCCCCTTGATCAATGTAATACTGAAATGTCTCCTTAGATGAGAACATGATATTTGCACGTCCTGCGGAAATCATTTTAAATAACTGTAAAATATTTCCCGATGTCGTTTGGTGACCAGTCTTCATTTCTGCCATTTCCCCTTCTAAGTAGTCGCCATAGAAAAGGCTTTGCTTAACTAGAATGCTATATTTTTTTTTATTGAATATATCATCAAATGAACTGCTCTGATTTTCGGCAATATTTCGATTGGCAATAATCACCCAAGGTGGATCTTGGCTAATGATTTTACTAAATTTGGCAAATTTTTCTCGATCGGAGTTTTTTATCCAACCGATGGAACAAATGGCTTCATCATTTTTCTTTAATCTCGCAAGTTGTCTAGACGCCGGAATTTTTTCAAGAGTATAGGGGATTTTCGCTTTCTTAAAAGCCGCCAAGGCAGTCTCCAAAACTGAGCCTCCAAAACTGCCGTCTTTTCGGATAATCATGTATGGAGGCAATTCAAAAACTTGCAATTTTATCGATGATTGTGCAAATGAGCTGGCGCCAAATGAAAATAATAATATCGATGATAAAGTTAAATATAATAATTTCATGGAAATTTTATGGCAATATCGCCCAGAAAATTTTAAACGGATTGAAATTATTAGTGAATTGAAAACTCTAATCATATATCTCATTATAGATTTATTTTAGCTTAATTTATTTAATTAACCATAGACTTTTTCTGATTGCATGGCTATTAGCTTTGCAAAAAGCTCTTCCAACGGCGAGCCTCCGTATATGGGAACTTTCTCATTTTCAACCTCCTTCCTTTGACTTGCAGGTATGACTGCTCACACATACTTAGTACGCGAACTGATTTGACTCAAGAACCATTCGCATCGAATTACATGGGAGAAGCAACAGGCATCGGTTCTAGTGATAGCGGCAAGGTTAAACACGCAGCCAGCCCACCTTCAGGACGGTTGATCAGGGTGAGTGTGGCATCAATGGCTTTTGAGAGCTGGTACGCGATGGCCAAGCCGAGCCCAGTGCCCCCGCTGCTACGATTGCGCGAAGACTCGATCCTATAGAATGGCTGGAATACCGCCTCTAGCTGCTCCGGCGGGATGCCCGGTCCATTGTCCATGACGGCGATACTGACACAACCATCCGGCGCCTTGCACACCTGCACCTCAGCACTGCCCCCGTACTTGAGGGCATTGTCGATCAGGTTGGTCAGGATACGCCTCAGCGCTATCGGCCGCAGTAGCATAGCGCTGCCTATTTTTCCATGTAGCGTGACATCCGCCGCCACATCGACGTAATCACCGATCAAGCTGTCGAGCAGTGCATCAGGATCGTGGCGGCGGGGTTGCTCAGCGGCTCCGTGCAACGTGCGCGCGTAGGCTACCCCCTCGCGCACTAGCTCTTCCATTTCCTTCAGGTTGCGCAACAACGTAGTGCGGTCCTCACTTTCATCCATCATGTCGGTGCGCAGGCGCATACGCGTGATCGGCGTTTGCAGGTCATGCGAGACGGCGGCCAGTATCTGCATCCGCTCCGACAAATATGTGGCGATGCGCACCTGCATTGCATTGAACGCGATGGCGGCGCGCGCCACTTCGGCAGGGCCGTTTTCGGGCAAACGTGTCGGCTTCAGATCCGGGCCCAGCGCGTCGGCAGCCTTCGCCAACTCCGCCAGCGGACGCGTGGCCAGTCTCACGGAAAGCCATGTCAAGCCACCCAACAGCATGAGTTGCACCAGCAGCGCGGGAATCAACCATGGAGAGACCGGAAGTCCGCGAGGTCGTAAATCGATTACCAGCGGCGTGCCGTCGCTTAGGAGCAGGTTCGCTTGCAGGTGTTCCATCGGGCTATCACCTGGAATGGCATATACACCCAACGGGTAGCGCCTGCCGATGGCGCGCTCGATCGACTGAGACAGCAGCGCTGACAAGTGCGTATCAGGCGCGACGCCGGCCGAGCCGGGGCCGGGTAGGAAACTGTAGGAGCGACGTGCGAGACGAGGCAGCCATAGAGACCGTTCGTCAACGGGAAGGCGGTCCAGCAACGCGACCGAGCTAGCCACGTCCTGCTCCATGTACCCAAGCATAAGATCTGTGGTTGCGCCGGCGCGCTCATGGATTATGATGGCGTAGGACAGCGCAAAAGCCAGCGTCAGCCCAATACATAGAATCAGCGTAATACGAACGAACAATGTGCGCGGCCACCAGTTGCGCCTTAACCTCGGCCCGCCATGCTGCTTCGAAACACAAGGCCAGCCGCCGCCCTTCAGAAGTTGTGCGCTATTCGGTCCGACCGATTCTCGCGTCTTAGATTCCCTCATGCTTCAGCCTCACACAGTTCGACAACCGATGAAAAAATGTAACCTTCGCTGCGCAGCGTCTTGATGTAGCGCGGGCCCCGCGAGTCCTCTTGAAGGCGTTGGCGCAAGCGGCTGACGAGCAGATCAATCGACCGGTCGAACACGTCGGCATCTCGGCCCTGCGTCAGGTTAAGTAGCTGGTCGCGGGTAAGCACTCGTTGCGGATGGTCTAGGAACACGCGCAGTAGCCGGTATTCGGCACCGCTCAGCGCCACTATCGTACCGCTGGAATCGACCAGTTCGCGCGCCAAAGTATCCAGTCGCCAATCGCCGAATTTGAGAAGCTGTACAACTTCCGTCGGATGCATGTTCGGCGGCAGCATGCGCGCGCGCCTTAGAACCGAGCGAATACGCGCCAGCAGCTCCCGTAAAGAAAACGGCTTGGCCATATAGTCGTCGGCGCCCATTTCAAGGCCCAGAATACGTTCAGTCTCCTCATTCAACGCCGTCAGCATCAAAACCGGCATGGCGCGCCACTTCCCAGCGCGCAGTTCGCGGCACAGCATTAGGCCGCATTCGCCCGACAGCATGAGGTCAAGCACGACCAAGTCGACGCCGCCCTCGTCAAGCGCGGCACACATCTGACGGCCATTAGCGGCGACAGACACGTGACAACCGTTCTTACGCAGATAATTTGATAGCAATTCGCGGATTTCACGGTCGTCATCGACGATGAGAATATGATCCACTCGTTCGTTCGGCAACACCATCAATAGCCCACCGCCATGGACAGGTTGGTCACTCTCACGGCTGCATTGAAGACGCCAATGTAATTGTCAGCAAGGCCCGGAATATCGCGCCGAGTATTGCGATAGTAGCGATAGACAGAAGTGGGAGAGCAGCGTTGGTAGAGGCCTCCCCCCGGCTGACTAGCGTTAAGTTGAGAAAGCTTAGGCGCGCCTTCGCCACGCAAGACATGTAACTGGGTGTGTAGGAACAGCAGCGACACCAGCGAGCCTCCGCTTTGAGGCGAAGCGATGTAGTTGCAGCGTGCAGCAAACGCTACGCCGTTTGGCACTTCAAACTGAATGGCGCCGCAGCGGCGGAAGCCATGGTGGGGTTGGTCGGACATTGCCAGCTTTCCAATATATCGAAAGCCTACGTTATAGCCGGACTTAAGCGCAGATTTGTGTCCGAATGTATCTGCACTTTGTTACCAGATTGTTGTGAAAGTCATTGTCAGGCCTCGGTGAGATTGGTTTCGATAAAATATCGGCATAAACACATCCCAACAGAAGTGCAACGCGACATTCAACGCGCGCTACTCCAGTTCAGCGATGTGGATGCGTATGTGCTGGCCGCCAGATGTCAGCAGTAAGCGTGGGTACTGATCGAACGCCGCATGGAGAGATGAATATGACACGATTGCGTAGCTTGTTGGAGTCCCGGACCTGCCCGAAGGCCGGCGGCTCCAGGCAGAACACTACAACGGCGCTCTCCGTGGCTTCTCCCACACGATTCTTCAGATTGGGTTTCTTGCGATTGGCATTAATCAGGGCATCGACGCCGCCGGCATCGACGGCTGATTGATAGCGGTAAAACGTATCTCGCGAAAAAACCATCACCTTGCAGGCAAGGGACACGTTACCCAACTAGGTTGCTAAATTTAGCAAGCCGACTTTGTGTTTGATGACAACGCTTTGAGGAACACTGCTCATGGGATTACTCCTTGGCGCTTTCGCGCTGGTTTAATAAGATTCGCACCTCTATCAAACTGGGTAGTTCGGTCGCGTATTTGATCCAAGGAAGGAATTTTCCAGGAAAAGAACTGCGGTTCCTCAAACTGGACGGACCTGTCCTGCCAACGCATAAAATTAGTCGGAGGACGACATCGCGTCGGCGCCATCGATCGCGAATTGGCGCTTGCTGATCATGTGAATGAGTTCGATGCCGGCGAACACACTGGCGGCGCAGCGGAACGATTTGAAGTTGAGCATCGTGCTGGTAACCGCTTGATGGCACGATGGCCCTGCTCGACGATGTTGTTGAGGTATTTGACTTGGGGTACCACAATCGGGACATCCCGGCCGACATTGATAGCATCGATGGCGGCCTTGTTGGCGCCGCTCTTGTCCATCGCAATCTTATCGGGAAAGCTATTCTCGCCCATAGCCTTGTCTAAATCGCTTAGCCGCAACCACCTCCCGCTTTGCCGTCAGCAAAAAGTCCATGGTCTTTCCTTGCTTTTCGACAACGCGATAGAGATATTTCCAGGCGCACTTGACCTTGATGCAGGTTTCATCCATCCGTCAGCTACTGCCGACCGGCCGCTTGTGTTTTGGGGGGGCGTCTTCTCGATAAGCGGCAGAAATCGGATCGCCCATCGGTTGATCTACGAATGGTCAACAGACGCACCTCGCTCCTCCATCATCTCCTCGCTGCCGGTAGCTCAGCGGGCAGGCCACATACCAGCGGATGCAGAACAAGATCACATCGATCGGAAAGAGTATCCCTTTTAAGTTGAGCACGTCGATTCGTCCAGGGTTCGAGCGTCATAGTCTTCCTGAGAGGCCATCGACAGTTTGCTCATGCGACAGCCCCCCAGAAAAAGACACCGCCCTGGGCGGGAGCGAAAACGGCACGCTTAACCGGCCGACTGGCGCTCCGATCGGAAGGCGTCGGCCTCGGAGGATATGCCGCGCGCGGAGTTGCTCGACGCCAGGACCAGGCGTGTCGGCGCCGCATATGCCGCCGGCACCGCCGGCAAGGCGCGGCTGCGGCTGGGGCCGTCGGCTAGCTGAAATACCGTCACTAGCTGTGCCAGCGCAGCAGCCTGATCCTGCATGCTCTGAGAGGCCGCCGTTGCTTCCTCCACCAGCGCGGCGTTCTGCTGGGTCACGGCGTCCATCTGAGTGATGGCGATGTTGACCTGCTCGATGCCGGAGCTCTGCTGGCGGCCGGCAGCCGTGATCTCTCCCATGATGTCGGTGACGCGCCGTACGCTGACGACCACGTCTTCCATGGTGGTGCCGGCCTGCTCGACCAGCTTGCTGCCGGTACCGACCTGCTCGACTGAATTGCTGATAAGCGTCTTGATTTCCTTGGCGGCGGTGGCCGAGCGCTGCGCTAGGTTGCGCACCTCGGAGGCGACGACAGCGAAGCCAAGTCCCTGCTCGCCGGCGCGGGCCGCTTCCACGGCCGCGTTTAGGGCGAGGATATTAGTCTGGAAGGCGATGCCGTCGATAACGCCGATGATGTCGACGATCTTGCGTGAGGAGGCGTTGATCGCGTCCATGGTGTCGACCACCTGCGACACCACCATGCCGCCCTTCTGGGCGATTTCCGAGGCAGATACGGCCAGCTGGTTGGCCTCGCGGGCGCTGTCGGCGTTTTGCTTGACGGTCGAAGTTAGCTCTTCCATCGAGGCGGCGGTCTGCTCCAGAGAGCTGGCCTGCTGTTCGGTGCGCGCAGACAGGTCGAGGTTGCCGGCGACGATTTGGTCCGAGGCGCTAGCGATGGTGTCCGTGGCGCTGCGCACTTGGCCGACGATATCGGCCAGGCTGTCGCGCATGATCTTCATGGCAAACAGCAGGCTAGCGCGGTCGTTTGGTGCGGTACGCACCTCAACCGACAGCTCGCCGGTAGCAATGCGGCCGGCGATTTCGACAGCATAATCGGGCTCGCCGCCGAGGCGCCTGACTAGCCAGGCAGTGATCACAGTCGCGCCCAGCGCGCCGAGCACCACGCTGAAGGCCAGTAGCATGATGATCCACAGTCGCGAGGACCGGTAGCGCTCGTCGCCGCTGCGGGCGGCCTCGGTGCCGCCTTCGCCGTACAGGTTGACCATCTTGTCGACCTGGCCGCGCAGGGCCACGATCAGGCGATTCGATTCGCCGCGAATCAAGACCTTGGCGGTGGCGTCGTCATTGCTTCGGGCGGCAGCGCGCACCTTCGCGTCCTCGGCCATGTAGCGTTCCCACATGGACTGGAAGTCAGCGTACAGCGCCTTTTCTTCCGGCGAGGAGATCAGCCTGCTGAAGTCGTCCTGCATCTTGGCTAGGTCCACCAAGTCGGCGGCGATGACCTTGTCGTACTTGTCCATCTCGGCCGGGTCATCGGAGATGATGTATTGCAGCTCGCGCGAGCGCACACGGGCGATCTGCGACTTGATGTCCTGCACCACGCGCATGCTCGGCATCCAGCGCGTCGACAGCTCGCTGGCAGTGTGGTTGACGCCAGCCAGCTGCACGATCGAAAACACGCCGACGGTCGTGGTAAGTATTAGTACCGAGGCAAACGCAAGGCCGAGCTTCGTAGCCAGCCGCAGGTCATGTACCCATTTCATAGTTTTTCCTTGTTGTGTATTTCAGAGAGAACGCGCCTGCGCGGCCGTGGCAGGTCGAGCGGGGCGCCCGGGCGATGTCAGGCGGCCAGCTTGGCCACCAGGCCCATGTCGTCGGACGTCATCAGGAGGTCGATATCAAGAAGCACCAGCATACGTTCGCCAATGGTGCCCATGCCGACCAAGTAGTCGGTGCTCACGTCGCCGCTCATGTCGGGCGCCAGCTTGATTTGCGCCGGCGTCAGCGTGATCACGTCGGAGACGCGATCAACCACCATGCCTATGGTGCGGTGGCCTATGTTCAAGATAATCACCACCGTTAGGTGGTCGTAGGTCGGCTCGCCTAGGTCGAACTTAATGCGCATGTCGATGATCGGTACGATTATGCCGCGCAAATTGACCACTCCCTTCACGCACTGCAGGGCGTTGGCCATGCGCGTCACCGGTTCATAGGCGCGGATTTCCTGTACCTTCTGAATGTCGATCCCATACTCTTCTTGCCCTAGCTGGAACGCTAGGAATTCCGATGCACCGACGTGCGCATCGGCCGTCGCATGCGCAGCAGTTAAAGTCCGTGCCATCTCTTCCCCTCATAATTTTTCCATAAGGCAATATTTTATCGCAGCGCAATATTTTTTGCAGAAAGAAAATACTATTAACTATATATAAAGAAATAATGTCCAATAGTTATCGTGTTAAAAGACCGTAAACGTTTGCGCTCTCAGCGTAAACCACCGATTTTGCCGTATTTTAGACAATAAAATAAAGCTTCGTCTTTCGTGCCTCCTCCACAATTTTATGCAAAAATAATTGCTTTTTACTTCGACATAAAAGTAATAAGAATCTGCTTCGAAATATTGTTTAACATCAGAATTGGCCGAAATTTCTAGGCGGACAATTCATCACTACGCGTTCCATGGAATAAAAGCAAGTTGGGCGGCTAAAAGCGCATTCCTTTGAACTTGAGCATGTCGATTCGTCCAGGGTTCGAGCGTGGTACTCTACCTGATCGGTCATCGACAGTTTTCCAATGGACAGAACCAACCGCCCCTTTGGCAAGGATTTACTATCTATCAGATCAAATCGGAACTACTACATATTATTTTTAGGATTATTTTTCATTTCTGGCTTAATCCCGGCTTTCCCTGAATTGGTTCACACCTAATTGTCAGGTACGGCAAGCTGGTCGCATTGTTAAAATTCTTTCCATTTATCATTTGAAAGAGAAAGCTTCGTTTGCGGCTTCCTTGACGCGCTAATATTGAGCCGATCTCCAGTGTTCGTGATTTTTGGCTGCCGATGAGCCGCTATTGTTGCCGTCGGTCGCCGTCCGGTGTGTATAGGTGTTGGTATCGCTGCAATTGATGTCGACGTTTCTGATGGGAAGAGTTTGAAGACGCTGACCATTTTAACCAACTGGACAGCCTGCTCCTCCAATGATTGCGCCGCTGCCGATGCCTCTTCTACCAGTGCCGCATTCTGTTGCGTGACGTCATCCATTTGTATGACCGCTTGGGTTATTTGTTCGATACTGGCCGTTTGTTCGCCACCGGCAGCGGTAATCTCACCCATAATGTCCGTTACACGTTTTACGCTGACCACTACTTCACGCACGGTGGTTCCGGCCTGATCGACCAAAGTCGAACCGGCATCCACCTTTTGTACGGAGTCGCCAATCAATAATTTGATCTCCTTTGCGGCAGCGGCGGAGCGATGTGCCAAATTGCGAACTTCGGTCGCAACTACGGCGAAACCACGCCCCTGCTCGCCGGCACGTGCAGCCTCTACGGCCGCATTCAGAGCGAGAATGTTGGTCTGGAAGGCGATACCTTCGATCACGCCGATAATATCGACAATCTTCTTTGCCGATTCATTGATCGAGCCCATGGTTTCGACCACTTGGGACATAACGACCCCACCTTTAACCGCGATCTCCGATGCAGCCAAAGTCAAACCGTTGGCTTGGCGTGCATTATCTGCATTCTGTTTGACTGTGCCGCTTAATTCCTCCATCGACGAAGCAGTTTCTTCCAACGAACTGGCTTGCTCCTCGGTCCGCGAAGATAGATCGAGATTACCGACGGCGATCTGGCGCGACGCCGTTGAAATGGTTTCGGCAGTTGTACGCACTTGGCCAACAATTTCGACCAAGCTATCATTCATATCTTTAAGCGCTTTAATTAACTGGCCGGTTTCATCTGT
>Ga0105855_1000961_pt1 | contig 10952 bp, 9 predicted proteins | sample OrgsoiDNA_201059_FD_89680 | JGI IMG/M metagenome (GOLD analysis project Ga0105855, IMG submission 89680) | Permafrost soil microbial communities from the Arctic, to analyse light accelerated degradation of dissolved organic matter (DOM) -... | ecosystem: Environmental > Terrestrial > Soil >... | reverse complement strand
GCTTTGGTTGAGTACGCCAAACAAAAACAAGAAGCAAGCGGCGTAAAATTATTGTGGGGTACTGCCAACCTGTTCTCAAACCGCAGGTACATGAACGGCGCTATAACGAACCCCGATTTTCAGGTCTTGGCACATGGTGCGGCACAGGTTAAAGCGGCTTTGGATGCTACCATCGCACTTAAAGGTGAGAACTACGTTTTCTGGGGTGGTCGCGAAGGTTACATGACCCTGCTGAATACCAACATGAAACGCGAGCAGGAACATTTTGCGAAGTTTTTACATACCGCTAAAGATTACGCCCGCAAACAGGGCTTTAAGGGAACTTTCTTTATCGAACCAAAACCTTGCGAGCCGTCAAAACACCAGTATGATTATGATGCGGCCACCGTTTTGGGCTTTTTACGCCAGTACGACTTGTTAGGCGATTTTAAACTGAATCTGGAAGTTAACCATGCTACTTTGGCCGGCCATACCTTCCAGCACGAGCTGCAGGTTGCTGTTGATGCCGGTGCTTTAGGATCGATAGATGCTAACCGTGGCGATTACCAGAATGGCTGGGATACCGACCAGTTCCCGAACAACATTACCGAAATTGTTGAATGCATGCTGGTTATTTTAGAAGGTGGCGGCTTACAAGGCGGTGGCGTTAATTTTGATGCCAAGATCCGCAGAAACTCGACCGATCCGGCTGACTTATTCTATGCGCATATCGGCGGTATGGACATTTTTGCCCGTGCATTGATCATTGCCGATAACATCCTGCAAAAATCTGAATATAAAAAAATACGCTCTGAACGTTATGCATCGTTTGACAGTGGTAAGGGTAAAGAATTTGAAAGCGGTAAACTATCGCTCGAAGATTTGCGCGCTTATGCAGTAGAAAACGGCGAACCTGCTGTTAAAAGCGGTAAACAAGAATATTTAGAAAATTTGATTAACAATTATATTTAATTTATAATTGTAAAACTTACACTAACGCTGTGTATGAGAAGAACCAATTTTTAAACCTAAACATCAAATATGAAAACACTCCAGTTTGGCGACTACATGGTATTCGCGTTTTACTTTGTAGTTGTAGCCGCCTATGGCTGGTGGGTATATCAACGTAAAAAGAACGTTAATGCCACCTCAAATGATTACTTTTTAGCTGAAGGCTCGTTAACCTGGTGGGCCATTGGTACTTCCCTTATCGCATCAAACATTTCTGCCGAACAGTTTATCGGCATGAGCGGTTCGGGTTTTAAAATGGGTTTGGCGATATCTACTTATGAGTGGATGGCTGCTGCAACATTGGTAATTGTGGCGGTGTTCTTCATTCCGGTTTATCTAAAAAATAAGATATATACCATGCCGCAGTTTTTGCACCAGCGGTATAATGGTACAGTAGCCATGATCATGGCCATATTCTGGTTGTTTTTATATATCGTCGTAAACTTGCTTTCAATTCTTTACCTGGGAGCTATTGCTATCCATGGTATAGCGCCTGAGTTTTCTATCGGCTTGTGCATTATTTTATTGGCTGTATTTTCAGTAATTATTGCCCTTGGCGGGATGAAGGTAATTGGCTACACAGATGTTATCCAGGTGTTCTTTTTGATCCTTGGTGGCCTTGTAGCATCATACGTAGCGCTCAATCTGGTTAACAATGCAACCGCCTCGTCGAGCCTTGGTGGGATGTTCAGCGGCTTAAAACAAGTTACTACGCAGGCAAGCGATCACTTCCACATGATCTTCCATAAAGACAACAAAAACTATGTCGACCTGCCTGGGCTGAGCGTGCTGATAGGTGGTATGTGGATCACCAACCTCAATTATTGGGGCTGTAACCAATACATTACCCAGCGTGCGCTGGGCGCGGATCTGAAAACCGCCCGTAGCGGTATCCTATTCGCGGCATTTTTAAAATTGCTGATGCCGGTTATCGTAGTTATCCCGGGTATTGCTGCTTATGTATTGTACCAACGAGGTATGTTCCATACGGCTGATGCTGCCGGTATGCTTACGCACAGCGGCATCACCGATCCCAATAAAGCTTACCCGTCGTTATTGAACCTGTTGCCTACCGGTATGAAAGGTTTGGCATTCGCGGCGTTAACGGCTGCGATTGTTGCTTCGCTTGCAGGCAAGGTTAATAGTATCGCAACCATCTTTACACTGGATATCTACAAAAAAGCGATTAATCCTGAAGCATCTGAAAAGAAACTGGTAAATCTTGGTAAAATATCGGTAGCCATTGCTATGGCTTTAGGTGTGGTATTAGCTTACCTTTTAGGTGAAGAGCTGATGGGCGAAGGTAAACAAGGGTTTAACTATATCCAGGAATATACCGGCTTTTTCTCGCCAGGTATATTAGCCATGTTCCTGTTAGGTTTCTTTTGGAAAAAGGCGACCTCGAACGCGGCGTTGTTTGCAACCGTGGGCGGGTTCTTACTATCTATATTGTTCTAATTTTTACCAAAATTTGCCGACCTGAGCTTTTTAACTCCGTACGGGTTTTATGCGCCAAACTATAGCAACAAAGGTGCGTTCGAAATACCTTTCTTTGACAGGATGGGTTTTGTGTTCATCATCAGCGTAGTTGGTATGTGGATCATCAGTATGATCGAGAACAGCAAAGGCTTACATGTTAACGCGCTGGAGGTTGATACCAAAATGTTTAAAGTTACACCTGGCTTTGCTATAGGCTCTGTAGTGATTTGTGCCATTTTAACTATTTTATATACTTTTTTCTAGTAACATTTAATAAAATAAAAATAGAACCCGGTATGCCAAAGCATACCGGGTTTTTTGTTGAGCAAATTTTTATACAGCCACACTTATCCCCATGAAAATCACGTATCATTGTAGCAGCATAATTAATACCACGGGTGAACGAACTTTTAGCAGCCATCAGAGATACGCCGGTCGCGGCGGCCATATTTGCCATTACATTAGCCATTAGTCTGCTGGCCTTTAACAGCGACGAGTTGTACGATCAGTTTATACTGCACCCTTACAGCGTTGCGCAAGGCAAACGGGTTTATACCTTGATCACCAGCGGACTGATCCACAAAGACTTGTCGCACCTGTTTTTTAACATGTTTTCGTACTACTTTTTTGCTTTCCAGTTGGAACGTTATATAGGGCACTGGCAGTTTGGATTACTGTACGTCGCCAGCCTGATTTTGAGTGATATGCCAACAGTAGTGAAGCATAAAAATGATTATTGGTACCATAGCCTGGGCGCTTCCGGTGCTATAAGCGCGGTGGTATTTGCTTATATTTTATTTAATCCGCTGAGCGATATGTATTTGCTGTTTATACCTATCCCTATACCGGCCATCCTATTTGGTGTACTTTACCTTGTCTATTGCGTTTATGCCTCAAGACGTGGCATTGGTAACATTAATCACGACGCGCATTTCTATGGCGCTATTTGCGGAGTGATCATCAGCATTGGATTATACCCAATGGTAATACCTTCATTTTTACATCACCTGGGATTACTGCACTAAAGGGACAGGTCAATGCTTTCGGCCGGGATAAAGTTTTCGGCCTTATCCAATAAAAAACTCATGGGGTGTTCGGGGTTTTTAATGATCTCTAACAATAAAAATCCCCAGCGTTTCCAGAAGTTTTCTAAAACCTGGCCGTAGGTTTTACCCAGCCAATCATCAAACAAAGGTTTGGCGCTCATTCCCCGTAAGGGCATGGCCTCAACAAAAATCTCATCGCCTACAGGCAAGATATTATATTCCGGTAAACGGTTAAACAAGTAAGCAGAGTAAAATATACGCCCGCAAAACTCTTCGAATTGTATAGGGTGCAGGGTTTGCCCTTCTATTTTGGATAGTATCTCGCGGTGATAGTTGCGGTTAGCTCCGTTATCCTGCAGGCAGATGATCAATCCAAAATCTTTTAAACGGATAGAGAAAGTAAGCGTGTTGATCTCATCGCGGTAAGCAAACTCATTTTCGGGATTGTTTACTTTGAACAGGAATAGGCTGAAGGGTTTGAACTCTTCGAATTGTATAGGCTTGTTAATGCTTTGCAGCATTAAATGCAGGTTACTGAATTTATGGATGATGGATTGTGAGATATTAAAATCTTCGCCCTGTGCCTGCGACTGGCGGATAGCGATCTGCACTTCGTTAAAAATGATGCCGTAAAGCAACTTCCCTGCCCAGCGAAATAGCTGGAACTCGTCGAAAGCTTTCATTGTTTCGTAGCCGCCTTCAAAAGCCTGGGCAACCTCTGTCTCCAAAGGCTCTAAATATTGCTCGTTGATGTGCGCAGCGCAGGGGATCTTCAGATCTTTATACGTAGCCATACTTTCGTCGAGCAGTTTAAAGGGCTGATCGGCCAGGTCGTACCGGTTCATTAACCAAACCGGGAAAACGGCTGTTTTTTCTTCGGTGCTTTGTAAAGTTTCGCCACTTAAAAAGCACTGCTTATTACTAAAATTAAAGGTTTCGAACGGGTGGTACAAATTGAGACTCATTGCCGCAAAGATAGTTCTTCTAATTTCGGATTTCGGATGTTCGATTTCGGATTTATGTCAATTTTTATACTTGTGATAATTAAGTTTAAAATTTAATGGTTTTTTATAGTTTTGAATTTAACATGAACCTGACTTATCAACCTTTCGAGCTCGAACTAAAGCACACGTTCACCATCGCTAAGTTTTCGCGTACATCAACCCCGCTTATGTTAGTGCAATTGCACCATGAAGGCTATACCGGGTATGGCGAAGCATCGATGGTGCCTTATATGGGCGAGAGCCAACAAACCGCTACCGATTATTTGCAAAAGGTAGATGTATCGCAGTTTAAATACCCTTTTGATTTTGCGTACATCAACAATTACCTCGACGGGATAGCCCCAGGCCAACCCGCTATTAAAGCGGCAATTGATATTGCCCTGAACGACCTTGACGGGAAATTGAAGCAACAACCCTGCTGGAAACTGTATGGCAGCGATCCTGCTCAAATGCCGGTAACATCATTCACCGTGGGGATTGATACGCCGGAGATGATCGTAAAAAAGCTGCAGGACGCCAAAGATTTTAAAGTGATCAAGGTAAAGCTTGGCCGGGATAGCGATAAAGAGCTGATACAAACCATACGCAGTGTTACCCATGTGCCTTTATTTGTGGATGCCAACCAGGGCTGGACAGACCGTGAGCAAAGTCTGGACATGTGCCACTGGCTGCACGAACAAGGTGTATTACTGATAGAGCAGCCCATGCTGAAAACTGATATTGATGGTAATGCCTGGCTAACCGAGCGCAGCCCCGTTGCAATTATTGGTGATGAAGCTGTACAACGTTTGCCGGATGTAAGCAAAGCCGAGGGTGTTTATACCGGCATTAACATTAAGCTGATGAAATCGGCGGGGATGTACGAAGCGCATCAAATGATATTAAAAGCGCGTGAGTTGGGATTAAAATTAATGATCGGCTGCATGAGCGAAACCAGCTGCGCTACTTTAGCTGCAGCAGCGCTGGCGCCATTATGCGATTGGGCAGACCTGGACGGACCTTTCCTCACAACCAATAACCCTTACCAATTGCCGGGTTTTGTTGATGGTAAATGGGTGTTGAATGATGGAGATGGTTTGGGATTGCAGCTAAAATAATTAACCTAATTGTCATTGCGAGGCACGAAGCAATCGCACGGAGGCATGTGCACCTTGCTAAGCCGCTCTGTATAGCAAGCGATTGCTGCGTCATCGCTGTTTTCAACGCGCTCTTCCTCGCAATGACATTTTATTTGACCCTAAAACTCCACATGCGCACGTATGGCGAAAAAGCTAACGGGGCCGCGATCGGCATTATAAGCAGGGTTGGCGATAAACTGGTAATCGGCTGATAGAAAAAGATTGGTGTTGATTTTAGCGCAATAAAAAGTCTCGAAGATATTCTCAGTCTGATAATTGGTTAGTTTTCCATCGCCAATAATAAAGCCATAGCCGCCAGTGGCTAAAAAGTCGCGGTGATCCTGTGATATTCCGTTTACATCTGCGGCAATGCCAAAGTTGTCATCGGGCCGGTTCCAGACTGTGCCTTTGTAATTAAAGCCCAAACTTGCCGTGCGATCTATTTCGGTAAATACCCAGGTAGCGGTTTTACCGTCGTTCCAGCCGGCGCGCAAAAAAACGCCTAAGTTTTTGCTCAATTCCTGGTCGCCGTTAAGGCCAAAACCGTATTTAACGCCGCCGTAGTTTTTACCATTGATGACATCCAGAGAAACATCGGTTTTGTTGTTATAGGCGTTGATCACATCGCTGTAAGCGGGTGCTTTACTGGTGTTGCGATAAGCCAGTAAACGCAGCGTGCCTTTATGCCCGTTAAAATCGATAAATTTTGAAAACTCGATGGTTTGCCCATGAGCCTTAAAGTAATTATAGTCAAAATCGGGGCCATTGGCGTAGGTGGGCACCAGGGTACCTGCTACCCGCACCGCGTATGATGGATTAATATATTCGAGCACTAAGCCATCAATATATCCGCGGGTATTGGCCGGATAATCCCAGGCGCCGTTGCTCATCAGGGCCCAGTTCATAAACTGACTGCGCGGATCGTGGCTGTATTGGTTATTATCGAACATATCCGACAAGGCAAACTTACCGGCGGTTATCACCAAACGCTCGCGCGGAACATACTCGCGCAGTTGATTGGCATCGGCATCAACCAGGTCGCGGCTATCGCTTAGCGGGATGTATTGGCGGTAAAATAAACGTGCCAGGTATAATGCAGGTGCGGGGCTGCCTATGCGGAAAGTTTCGCCGTTTGGGAAACCTGCTACGCCACGCGCCTCGCTTACGCCGCTGCCACCCGAAACTTCCGGGTTAAAATAGATGGACCCGTAATTCCACAATTTACGACCAAAGAATAGAGTTGTGGTGATAGATAAAGCTTCTTCGGAAGCGGGATTTAAACTGTTAACGCCGGAATAAGACGCCTTGAACGAATTATGACTTTGATCGATAACGGTTAACTGGAAATGCTGGCTCCATTTTTCGGTGCTATCGGCAGTATAATTATGCTGTGCGCTTGCCGTGATACAGATAAGAACTAATATGATGGATAGTAGTATTTTTTTCATGAGAGTGTTTTAATTAGGCAAATCTAATAATAAATTTAGACTAACCTAAATTTATTATTTTTATGATAGCTATAATACCAATGACTTTCTGAATTGTTAGGCAGCGAAATTAAAAAATGCGTTAGCGATTGAAGCGGCAGCCTGCCCTGGCAGCTACGGCGTAAAGCGCGGCCCGAAGGGAAACGCCCAAAACCGGTTGCTACCAGCGGCAAAAGTACGCCCTTACGGTTAAATACCAGTGCTGAGAAGTCTATTCTTTATGTCAAAAAAAATTAGCCCAAACTTTAATTGTTAAACAGCAATTAATCAACTATTTTTGTCGGCATATATTAAAAGTAACATGACACAACACAATACACCTGAAGAAAAAAGCTACGATTATTTATATTATGTTATCGGTTTGGTTTTCGGTTTAATAACCGGCTTCTTTTTAGATAAAGGCTTTGTTTGGGTACCTGTTGGCGGTATAGTTGGTTTGCTTACAGCTGCTTTCTTTGTGAACGTGCTGGTTAAAGGCCGTGAACAAGCCTGATCAGGACCTCCCGCCATTTATTAGCTCCTGGAACAGGTTTTATGTCATTGTGATGGCATGGCTTGTTCTGTTAATTTTTGTATTTTGGCTCATCACCAAACATTTTGAATGAGCCTTACCGATTGGATAGTTCTTGCTGCAACCATTTTAACCATTGTTGTTTATGGGGTATGGAAAAGCAGGGGAAGTAAAAATATCAACAACTACCTTCTTGGCGATCAATCGTTACCCTGGTATACCGTAGGCTTCTCGGTTATGGCTACCCAGGCCAGCGCTATTACCTTTTTATCGGCACCGGGGCAGGCCTACAGCGATGGGATGCGCTTTGTGCAGTTCTATTTCGGACTGCCGCTGGCCATGATCGTGCTTTGCATCACCTTCGTACCCATATTCCACAAGCTTAAAGTTTTTACCGCTTACGAATACCTGGAGCAGCGTTTCGACCTGAAGACCCGCGCACTAACCGCCTTTTTATTTTTGATTCAACGCGGCCTTTCAACCGGTATCACCATTTACGCGCCGGCGCTTATCCTATCGGCCATACTGCACATTAACGTTACTTACACCACCCTGTTTATTGGCGGTATTGTTATTTGCTATACGGTTTATGGCGGCACCAAGGCAGTAAGCTATACGCAGCTGCTGCAAATGAGCATCATATTCGCCGGCTTGTTTTTGGCGGGCTTTGTTGGTTATACCCTGCTGCCAAAAGGAACGGGTTTTAGCAATACGCTGCACCTTGCCGGTAAGCTTGGCCGTATGAATGTGATTGATTGGAAGTTTGACCCTAATAACCGCTACAACATCTGGAGCGGGGTTATAGGCGGTTTTTTTTTACAGCTCTCGTATTTTGGCACGGATCAAAGCCAGGTTGGGCGTTACCTTACCGGGAGTTCGATAGGGCAAAGCCGTTTGGGTTTAATTATGAACGGACTGGTTAAAATACCCATGCAGTTTTTAATCTTGCTGATAGGTGTTTTGGTTTTTGCATTTTACCAGTTTAACCAGCCACCTGTGTTTTTTAATAATTACGCTGTGGAGCAGGTAAAGCAAAGTCCGTACGCTAAAGAATTTAATCAGGTTGAGCAGGAATATAACGGGGCTTTCGTGATCAAAAAAAACGCGGCCGAAAATATGATCTCGGCATTAAATACGCACGATAAGGGTAAGATCAACCTGGCGCAAATGCAGTTAAAGGCTGCTGACGGACAAGCCAATACCATCCGCCAAAAGGCAATAGAAGTATTAAAAAAAGCCGACCCTAAAACCGACGTGAACGATACCAATTATGTGTTTTTAACCTTTGTTACCCATTACCTGCCCAGAGGTTTGATCGGCTTGTTGATCGCGATCATCTTTTTAGCGTCGATGGGATCGATGGCGAGTGCGCTTAACTCGCTGGCTTCAACTACAGTGGTAGATATTTATAAACGGATGATCAACCCCAACGCTTCCGAAAAGAATTACATGCTGGCATCGCGCGGTGCAACGGTGTTATGGGGTTTGGTATGCATCGGGATGGCGCTTTATGCCAGTCACCTGGGTAATTTACTGGAGGCTGTTAACCAGTTGGGATCATACATATACGGTACCATATTAGGTGTGTTTGTGGTAGCTTTTTATGTGAAGCATGTAAAAGGCCGGGCAGTATTTATAGCCGCGGTACTCAGCGAGATCGTGATCTGTATTATGGGATACTATGGCGTGGTTGCTTACTTATGGCTTAACGCGATAGGTTGCATTTTGGTGATTGTGATAGCATTGGTGGTGGAGAGCATAGCCCCACCCAAACCCTCCCCGCTAGGGAGGGCTTAAAGAGCGAGTATTTTAATTACGATTTTGCCTGGGCAACAACGGCGGCGTTTAAACGCTCGTACTCGCCATCTTTAGCTTCTTTGGCTAAGCGTACACCTTCTTCGGCGGTAGCTTGGGCTCCTTTTTTATCGCCTGCTTTTAACTGGATACGCGCTTTCCAAACTTTTACAGCCGGAGATTTGGCATTGGTTTTTTCAACCTCGCTTATCCACTCCAGGGCTTTGGCCATGTCTTTATCATTGTTATAGTAGTATTGCGCCGCAGCGAAGTATGGTTTTTTTTCGCCCTTCATTGCTTCGTCAATACTGGCCATTACACGTGCATCAACATCGGTTGTTATGTGGAAGCTTAAAGCAGTGTGCTCCCATGCCAGGTGCAGATCGGCAGTGGTTGGGAAAACGTTTTCAAACTGCATAGTAAAGGTCTCTACAGGTTCTTTTACGTTCCAGGCTTTTACTTTAAAGCGTAAAAAATCGTCCTCTTGTTTGTAGGTATAGGCGCCCCAGGTTTTGCTGGTTTTGCTCAGGATGATGGTCCACTCTTTAGGATCGGGAATGCTGAACAGGCCGTAAGTGCCTGCCGGTACTTTGTTGCCTTCGATAGTTACATCATCGGTAAAGGTAATGGTGGTTGCACTATTGGCACCCGTGCGCCATACGGTACCATAAGGTTCTTGCTTGCCCAGCATTACACGGCCTTTGGCGTTGGGGCGCGAGTAAACAATGGTAATTTTACCCAGGCCAAGATCCTGAATAAGGGTTTGAGTTGAGCTTGCCTGTGGCATTTTAAGGCCCTGGGCGTTAACAGCGCTTGTGCCAAAAACGGCCAGCGCCAATAATAAAAGGTAAGTAAATCTTTTCATCGCGATAGTTTATTTGGTTATTTATTTAAGACACGAATTTAATAATTATCGGCAATTGCAAATGTGTGAAAGCGGGGTTTGCTGAACTTTGACATTACAAGTACGATTGGCAGATGGGTTTTCCAAAAAAACGGTTAAAAATAAAAAGCCCCCCAGACTTGCTCCGGGGGACTTTCAACCTAAACCTTATCACAATTAAACCGGTAAGTACCGATTCGTTATAGTGTATTACAATATCTGTACCAAAGTTGCTTTATGCTTTAAAAACCAGTATTTGCGGTTAATTTTATGTTGTTTTGTTGCAATTGCCAGACAGTGTATATTATTGTGTCTGTTTATTGTTCAGTTTTTTACGCAGGTAACCGTCTGCCAAAAAGAGCGCCAGTACAATATCAAACAAAATAAATACTTTCAGCACATTACTATTAAGGTAATTGCCAAGCTGCGGCATCTTAATATCAATACCCGAAAACATTGAACTGGTGCTGTTAGGGTTTGTCCAGCTTACGTTGGCCAGGGCAAAAATTAACAAGGCGGCTATACTCACAACGAAGAATGCGGCAATACCTTTAATAATACGCTTATCAATAGCTGCCTTTAAAGGCTTCATGGCATTTTCGGTGCGAATGGTTTCCATCACCTTATAGCTAAAGCCCAT
>Ga0105855_1000960_pt1 | contig 10954 bp, 7 predicted proteins | sample OrgsoiDNA_201059_FD_89680 | JGI IMG/M metagenome (GOLD analysis project Ga0105855, IMG submission 89680) | Permafrost soil microbial communities from the Arctic, to analyse light accelerated degradation of dissolved organic matter (DOM) -... | ecosystem: Environmental > Terrestrial > Soil >... | reverse complement strand
TTGAGAAAGCGAGGAAAAGCCTGTGCCAAAGTCATCCAGGTGAACGCCAGCGCCTAAATCACGAAAGCTTTGCAAAACCGAATGGGCTCGCAGTTCGTCATCCATAAAACAACTCTCTGTTATCTCGACGTCCAGGCGCGAAGGGAAAACGCCCTCTCGCTCAATCGCGGCCTTGAAATCCTGAACCAGTGTCGGATGGATCAGCTGGCGCATCGAGAGGTTGAATGCGATTCGCAATTCCACCCCCGCCCTTTTCCATTCTCCGGCTTGGCGAGCTGACTGGTCAATCACCCACTGGCCTAACGCCACGATCATGCCGGATTCTTCGGCATATGGGATGAACTCCATCGGATTGATCATCCCCCGCGTGGGAGAGTTCCAGCGGATCAACGCCTCCACGCTGTCGACCTTGCCTGTTTTCAGATTCAGCTTGGGCTGGTAATAAAGCTCAAACTGCTCCTCCTCGATCGCCTTGCGCAAATTGTTGTCCAGCCAAACATAGGCTGTCACCTTCTCGTGCATGGAGATGTCGAAGGTTCTGAACGTCTTTTTCCCTTCCTCTTTGGCCACATACATGGCGGTGTCGGCGTTGCGCACGAGCTCATCCAGCGTCTCGCCGTGCTCCGGGTACATAGCCACGCCAATGGAGCAGCCCGAGTAGATTTCCGCGCGCTCAAGCTGAAACGGCTGCTTCATGCGGGCTAGAATTTTTAGCGCGATTTCTTCCACGACCTTCACATCGCCGTCGTTGATCGAAATGAGAAATTCATCGCCGCCAATGCGGGCAACAGTGTCCACGGCCCTTAAGCACTCGCTGATGGCGGACGCCACCTCAACGATCAACTTGTCGCCGACAACGTGTCCATAATGGTCATTCACTTTTTTGAAATTGTCCAAATCCAAAAAAATCACGCCAAAAGGCTTTTTGTCCTCAGCCTCGGTGGCGTCGGTGATCAAGCTTTGCATTGAATAGCGATTGGGCAATCCCGTCAGCACGTCAGTGTTCGCGAGCTCCACGAGTTTCATCTGCGCTTTGCGCTCTTCAGTCACGTCCGTGCCGGAGCACACCAAATAGGCTTCCTTGTTGCCCGAGCCGCTTTGAACCAGCTTGTTGCGCCAATGGATCATGCGCAAGCCCTTTTTGGTGCGCACGGGTCGCTCCGCCTCCATCGGATTGTCGTTGGTGAAAAACTTGGCGATATTCGCCTGCGAGGCTTTTCTGTCGGCTTCGGGCATGAATAGCTCGTGCGCCGACAACCCAATCATCTCTTCTTCCTTGAATCCGCTGCCTTCTTCGCAAACCTTGTTGAATCGCTTGATCTTGCCATCCTGACCCAGAATCACCACCCACGAATTGACCTCAGACACCACCTGCTCGGCGAAACGGAGCCCGTCCGAGAGATTGTCCGCGACCGCTCCGCTGTCAGCGAACGAAGCGACAGTGCCCGACCACAGCGTTTTGTCGACTTTGCGGCCCACCAAGTGCAAACGCAGGGGCTCACCGAAAATATTTAAATCAAACAAACGGTGCGTGATGGCGCCGGTGAGCGATCGAATGTCCTCAGCTTGGTCAATTGCCAGCGGAATGCCCAACGCTTGCGCTCCGTTGCCTGATGAGAGAACCAACGTGTCGCTGTCGCTTTGCAGCTCCCAAACCGGCGTCACAGTCCCGAAATGGGCAAACAATTTTGCGCTGTCGGTTTCTTGCGGATCGATGATCATGGATTTTCCCTGCGTCAAATGCTGTGAAGGATGGGGCCATCAAACGCATGGCATCAACCTGAATTGCCCTAATTTAACATGTTTTGTCTGATATAAACTGTTTTTTCTCGGGGCTTTGTGCTGAAAATTCTTTTTTTCGTCAACCCCCGCGCCGATTAACGTGTTATTTTCCACGGAGCGCCTGTTTTTTTTGTTTTTTTTATTCATTTCGCTTTTTTTTTGCAACAACGCGTCTTTATTTTGAAAGAACTCCTCGCCACCTCATCGTCTCTTTTAAACAACACAACGGGATCATCTTCGACTCAACTTTTCCCTTCCCATCCTCTTTTTTTGCGATACACTCGATCAAGAGCTGGGTGCCCGTCTCTTTTCATCGGATCGTCGCCTGCGTCCTTTTGACTCGCAATTCATGCACGCGCCCTTGTGCCCGCCCCGTGTCCTTGGAGCCATTGTTATCATGCATTTTCCGTCTTTTTGTCTTTTTCGCAAAAGGCTGCGTTCAGCGCTCGGCGCGATTTTTGCCATGAATGCCCTCGTGTTGTCGGCTTTGTCCTTGCCTGCCCATGCGGCGGGAGCCGTGGCCACGGGTTCGGTCGCCCAAGCTCCCGTCGCGAGCCCCCAAGCTTCGGCGTCCAGCGCCTCTTCGATCGCGGCCGAGCCCAAGACGCCGCTTTCAGCGTCCTCCGCGACGCCAAACGCCGCGCCGAAATCCGCCTCAAAACCGGCTCCGACAGCCAAAGCCGCAAGCAGCGGCAAATCCGCTCCGCTTTCTGCGGAAGAAACCCTCAAAGCTGCGGCAGACAAGGTTTCGCAGTCCAAGCCGCGCGTTATTTTCTCCTCCGACACGCCGCTCGCGCAATCGCCGCTCGCCGCCGCTCGCGCCAAGCCGGCCGCCCTTGCCCAGGAAGCCCCCCCGCAAACTCCGGCGCCCGCGACGCTCCCGCCCGCCGCGCTTCCCGCGGAGTCGCCCGCCACGACGGCGGCCATTGCTCCGCCGTTGGCGCTTCCGCCCTTGCCGGGCATGAACTCTGGCCCCTTGGCGTTGCCGCCCTTGCCGTCAGGCGCCGGCATTGCTCAGCCCGGCGCTCGCTCGGCGCGACGCTCGCCTTCGATTCCCGGCGCGGAGTTCACCCCCGCTCCGACCGTTTATCGCGCCCCCCCGGTGTGCCCGAGCAAAGCCCTTTTGGCCAAAGCCATCGTGAGCTTCGGCGGCTCCTTCCAAGCAGACGTCTGCTTTGGCGGCGAGCTCCATCCGGGGCTGAGCCTGGGCGACAGCATCGCCGGGGCAAAAATCGTCTCCATCAGCGACAATGTCGTTGTTTTGCGCAGCGGCCGCGGCAAAGACCAAAAGCTTGTCGTCTCGCAGCACTTTGACGAATGACGTCGCCAAACGGACCGTCCGCCTCACAGAGCCCGCTTTCGAGCGGGTTTTTTCAAAAGCCTTTCAGGCTGCTCGGCGCTGTCCTTTTTGTCGCGCCGCCGCAACGCCGGCGTTAAAAGTCGCGCAATGAACTCATTTTTCGCCGGAATCTCATATATCATTCGGAGATAGCCCGTGCCGCGGGCCAGACCGAACTTTTTGGAAATCATTCACATGGCGGATTCTGTGGCGGCAGCCCAAAATGCAGCAGATGGCGCCTTTGGCGCGAAAAAACTCCCCGATGACCGCAATCAAGAGCGCCTCATCGAGTCCTCCTTTTCCTTTCGCGTTGAGAAAGTCTTCATTTCAGCCGAAGGCGAATGGATTGCAAGCGGTTGGCACGGCCACGGCCACATTCAGCGCGGAGCCGTCGGGCAAACCGAAGACGGCGCCGAAATGGTCTTTGGCAAAATTCGCTCCATCGGTCACAACCAAGGCCGAGAAAAACTGGAATTTTTCATCGACGGCACGCCGAAAAAGTCCCATTTGATGAAAGAAGGCGTCACCATTCACGGCATATACACTTTGATTCTTCCGCCGTTTGACGCCGAAAGCTTCAACAAGCCCTCTCTCTCTGCCCGAAGGACCCACGGCCAGCGGCCGATCTGGAAAGGACGCCCGGCGCCAGACACCGGAGAGAAAGTCGCCCAACGCGAAGACGTCGCGGTTTGGCGATTCCGTTGATCGGGGTTCGATTGGACACGCAAGCCCCGAGCGCTCGGGGCTTTTTTCTCCTTTTTTGAGCCGGCCAAACGCCCCTGCGCGAACGGGCCGCCCCCCTTGTGTCTCTTTTTTGCAACATCGTGGGATTCTTCCTTCCACCGAGCGCCAACAGCTTCTCTCGGGTTGCTTTTTTCTCCGCCCCGATGCAGAATCTTCCGGCTTCGTTCCGCAGTCCACGAGCCCCCATTATCAAGTCCGTTTTTTTAAAAGAGATCCGCTTTGCAATCGATCGACACCCCGGGCGACGCGCCCTCTTTTTTAAGCCCCTTTGAGGCCATTGGCGATCGATTTGGAATCGATTGGACGGAAATGCGCGAAGCGTATTTCTCCAATCCTGACGGCTCCGAAGAGGCCTTTGTGCAAAGGGCCGGAGCCAATTACAAGATCATCGCTCGCGGCATTGACGGCAAGCTCACGATGGCTTTTGACATCCATGGGCATTTGTTCGCGGTCGACGGCGACGCCTTGGAGGGCCTTTTGGGCGCGGAAGGCCCCCTCGCGGCCCCCGCGCAAACAGACTTTTCCCGTGTTTCTCATTTCTCCTCGCACGACGAATCGGCTCTCCCGCAAGCGGGCAATCCAATGCTGGTCCCCATCGCGGCCCTCGACTCCGAGTTCACCGAGCAGATTTGGGCTCTTGTCGATATGCTGTTTTGGTCGCTGAGCCCCGTTTGGCTCGGCTACACGGACCAGCAAGAGCCCCTTGACGACTTCCAAATGCCCGCATTGGACGAGGCGGATCCGGCCAGCGTCGGCAAATCGAGTTCGGCTTTGGCTGAGCGGCTCTCGAAGATGAGAGGCCACTGATGGATTTGAACTCCCTGGACGACCTGCTGGGCGCGTTGGACAATGAGGAGCTTTTGGCTCGCCTGCAAGGCACCTCTCGCGTCTCGAACGACGAAGATGAAGAAGACGATGAGGCTCCGGCGCCGCTCGCCGCCAAAGCCCCCGACGCGCAAAAGCCCTCCGAGTCTGCCGCCGCGCAACGCGAGCCGGAAAAACTGACTCCCGCGGACGCCGACGCCGATCCTCTTGATTTTGATTTCGATTATCCGACGTTGTCGGACCCGTCGGTCGCAATCGAGCAAGGCAATCCGACATTATCCGCCTCCGAGGCCGAGCTGACGGACGAGCCGGACTTTTCCGACGTCTCGTTTGACGCCGATCCGACGCCCACGGCATCCGAGGCGGACCCCGCGATTTTGGGCGCGCTTTCGGCCCCCGAAACCGATGACGAATCGGAAGGCCTCGCCGCTGGCGACAGCAGCGAAGAGTGGGAATTCGGCGATGACGCTCCCGAAACCGCCCTCGACGAATCAGGCCAGCCGGCTCCGGCGGCGCACGACGACGACGCGGAATATGAAGACCCCTCGCATACAGCCCCGCAAGGGCTTGGGCACGGGGACTTCGCCCATTTGGTCGCAGAGTCCAACGACAACCCCTTTGACGGCGCAGGACCCTCTCCGGACCACGCCGCTCGGCAAAAGCGCGACGACAGCTTGGGCGCAGCCCTGGCCGTCGCGGCCGGCCTGGCGGGAACCGGCGCGGGAATCGTCGCTCTTCGCGAACGCGAGGAAGCCAAAGCGCAGGACAAATCAGCCGCAGCGCCGCAGGCTCCCGGATCCCATTTTGATCGCAAAGCGAAGCCGACGCCCGCCGTTGACGCGGCCGACGCCTCAAACTCCGCGAAGGAGCAACCCGCAATCAAGCGCGGCTTGCCGCCGCTGGCCGCTGCCCGCGTGGACGGCCAAGCCTCCAAGCTGCGCAAGCCGGCGGCCGTGCGCGCTCAGGACTCCGCGGCGCCCTCCCGGCAGCCGGTCGCTCAGCCGGCCCCGCAGACCCTCGCGCACTCGACCAGCGCCGCGAGCAAAGCTCCGGAGGCTCCTCCAGCGAATGCGGCGCCTAAAATCGCCACGCCCTCCGCCGCGCGCGCGGACTTTGACTCCACAGCCGCCGTCGGGGCTGAAAGTGGCGCCATGGGCTTCTTCAAAGCCCCCGGCCAACGCCCTTTCGCGCCGGAAATGCCGCAAAAACCCGAAGCGCTTCGCGGAAAAAATGGCCCAAATCCGTATTTGGCCGCGCTCTCGCCCCGCCTTCGCGGCTCTGGCACGCTCGACCCCCGCCACGCTCGCGTCGCGAGCGAAGCGATCGCCGCCCAAGCGCTGGCTTTTCGCCTGGCGCGCGCAGACGCCCCTCTCTTGCGTTGGACCGACCACGGCTTGGACGGCGAGCCCTCCACCCAAACCTTGGAGCTCGCTTTTTTTGGGGCTCCCGCGGAAGGCCCGTTGTGCTCCTCCTTGGACTTGGCCCCCGCGCAAGACTCCCTCATCGAGCTGTTCGCCGCCCTCTGGCGCATGAGCCGCGCCCCCACGGGCCGCGCCTTCGCCGTCGCCGCGCAATCGGCCAGCGAGCGCGCCCAACCTTGGCGCGACAAACTGCGCGCCCAGTGGGACGACCTGCAAGACGCCCTCGCGCGCCAGCACCCCATTGAAGGCGCCCGCCTTGAACGAGTCGGCCTGAGCCTTGAGTTGTGCGAACGCGTCCTTTGGTCGCTCTCGCCAGAGCGCGTCGCCGACGCTCTCATGGCCGCGCGCATGGAAAACCGCCCGCGCGCCACCGCCCAAGACCTTCCCGAAGGGTTTTTCGATTCCGTCTGGGCCCGCGCGAGCTCGCCCTTGCGCCGCGTTCTCGAGGACGCCGCCAGCCGCAAGGCCGAAAAACGCGCCATTGTCGCCTATGGCTCAGACGCCCCCGGATCCTCCATTTGGCGCCAGGCTTGCAAAAAACACCTCATTGACGGCCTTCGCCAAGCGGTCGAATCGCTCAATCGATTCGGTCTCGCGTCTTTTGAAATTCACGGCATTTCCATCGAAGGCCCGTTCGATCTGGCCGAGCGCGCCCAGCGCTTCACGTCGGCCGCGAGCCGGGCCTGCCAGAAGCTGGGGGCTCGCTCTCGCGCCTTTGGCCTTTCGCGCCGTTTGGGCGTGTCTTTGGACGATCCGCGCCTCTCGCTGCATCCGCAATCCCCCCTCGCGTTGTTTGACCTGGCCGGCTGCCGCGCTTTGGCGAGTTCGCGCTTCGCGGGCCTGGACGCGAGCCTCATGCACGAGTGGACGCACGCTTTGGACGCGCGTTCTGGCGCGGCTTTGATGGGCCCCAAGGCTTGGCTTGAAGCCGGATGCCCCTTCGCGAGCGCCCTCTCCGCGCGCCTGAGCCAACGCGGCAAGCGGTTGGACGAACTCACGCTGCCGGACCGTTTGCACGGAGTTCCGGCGCCGAAAGAAGAGCCCGCGGGTGATGACGACGGATTGCGCGCTTATTTGGAAAGCCAAAAAAGCCGCGAAAACAAATCCTCGAAAAAAGGCAAAGGCATTCGGGCAAACGCCGCGAGCGACTGGTCGCATTCGATCGAATCGCCCTTTGACGCGCCGAGCGAGCACACAGAGCCCCTGACCGCCGAGGCGATTTTGGGCGCGCCGTCGGATCCCTTGGACCTTGAGATCCTTTTGGCCTCGGCCGCTCGCGCCACGCCCGCCAAACGCCTCGCGCGAGCCTGGGGCGACCTGGTGACCGGCGCCATCGGCGCGCACGAAGGCCTGAGCGCGTGGTCCGGCCACGCGCGCCTGACCGCCGAAGACGGCCCCTCCAAGCGCCGCGCGACGCAGGCGGCCGCGCAAAACATTCCGTTTGATCCGCAAGAGCTCGCGCGGCTCGAATCCCGCGCCGCGGCGCAGACTTTGCGCCCTATTTTGGCGCGCGCTTTGACGGTGTGCGGCGAGCCTTTGGCGCGCGATCCAAAGGCTCTGCGCTCGATGCTTTTGGCTTTTGGCCCTGAAGCCAAACCCTGGCTTGACGGCTTGGCCGCGGCGTTGGCCAGCGGAGGCGCCGCGAACTTCAAGACGCGTTTGAAGCGCGTGAAAAATCGCCTTAAAATTGAAATGGAAGACGCGATTGCGCGAGGCGCTGGAGTCGAGCTTGAAGAAGGCTCTTCGTCCGATGGCCGCGGGAAGTCCGGGAAAGGCGGCAAGGGCCGCGGATCAGGCTCCTCGGTCGTGATGCCCGAGTCTCTGTGGGCGCGTTCGCTTTCAGAATTTGGCCGTCTTCGCGAAGCTTTTTTGAGCGCGAAGTCGAGCCCTCACGCGCAGGACAAGCTCTTGGGCGAGGCGGGCGTCAGCCGAGACCAGTTCGCTCGCGCCCGCGAAGCGGAAAAATCTCTCGAGGCGCAATTGGGCAGCCTCACGCGCGACGCCGCGCAAAAAATGATTCGCAAATCCCGGATGCTGGGCCGGCCGGTGCAAAACCCGGAGCAATTGGCTTTGGCGCTTTTGACCAGCGCTGAAAACGCCCTCGACGCGATCGCGCAGTGGGCTTTGACGCACACCGCGGAAGGGCACTTCTCGCCGCGGCCGAACGCCTTTTTCGCGGAATCCGCCCGCATGCAGTTTCAAGACCCGAACAGCGCGTTCGCCTCACGCTGGCGCTCGTCGGATGAACTCGCGGCCCGCGCCGTCGAAAACCTGGCCCCCAAGGCCAGTTGGCTCGATTTCGCGCGCCCGCAAGCGGCGGCGTTCAACATTCCGTTGGGCCCGCAAGGGCGAGACCGGCTGCGCACAAGCTTGCGGGAAATCTGCAAAGCCTTGCAACTGCCGGTCAGCAAAACGGGTTTTGGCCCCGAGACCCTGGGCGAGCGCGCCTTGGCCATGCAAGAGGCGCTCTTGTCAAAGTTCGACGCCATGCGCTCGGCGCGCGCTTTGGAGGACAGCAAAGCCACCCTGTTGCGCCGGCCGCCCTCGCGCCACTGACGCCGCGACGCTTCGCCGCCAATGCTTGGCGGCCTTGCTCTCGTTCCGGAGCCCGCCTTGCGGGCTCTGTTTTTTGCTTTCTCCGGCCTCCCGGCACCCGACTGCCGGATCGGCGCTCGCCTTGCGTTTGCTTCGCTTCGCAGGCAAAGTCCAATGCGCGCAGACGCGCCCGCTCAACCTTTTTGGACCGCCATGCGCTTTTTTCCCCTGTTTCACCGACATTTTTCCACGCTTGCCCGCGCGGCGATGGCGACATTGGGCGTCTCGCTGTGCTTGTCGCAAGGCTTTTTCTCTCCCGCGGTTGCCCAAGCCCAAAGCCAAATAGCCCCTCAACCTGGCGATTCCCTGGTCGCTCTGCAAGCATGGGCCGCGTTGCCCGCCACGGCGCATGACGTGTGCCCTTTCGCTCCTGCGGCTCAATTGACGGTCGTTGAAGACCCCATCCTGCGGCTCAATGACCGTTTGGGTTTCGCCGAAATCATGTCGCAAGTGGGCGCCGCGCGCCCCGACCCTTATGCGGCTCCCGGCAGCCACAGCGCGACGATGGGGTTTTTTCAACCGCGCTGGCATTGGGCCTTTTCCTATCGGCCCATCGTGATCGAAGCCAATGGTGCATACGCCGTCTGCGTTTCGCGCATGGACGCCGTTTTGACGTCCAGCCCGACGATTTACTTGGCCCGCGAATTGCCCGCGGGCTCCTGCGCGCGGCAAGATGTTCTCACGCACGAACACACGCACTACTTGATAGACGCTCAAGAAATTGAGCATTTGCGGCATCAGGCTCCTGAAATCGCGGCCCAATACCCCGCTGTGTATTGGGGCCGCACGCGGCAAGAAGCCATTGAGCGGGCGGGGCACGGCGCCCAAAACTATCTGAGCGCCCTGCAACAGCGCTTGATCGATTTGCGCGCGCCGCCCCAACTCGCGCATGACAGCCCGGCTGAATATGCGCGCGGATCGCGAGCTTGCAACGGCGAGATCGTTCGGATTTTGCGCGCGGCGATCGCGGCCAATCCAGCGCTCTCGCGCTGATCGCCAGGCATCAGCCGCGAATCGCTTCAACCATGTTTTCACCGCCAGCGAAGGCGATCGTCAGCGCACTCGAATCCCGGACCGCCGGCGTCCCTGGCGCTTGCCATCCTGGCGCCGCGCTGGCAGATTGTGCCCACTTTCCACCGCTCTGCTTTTTCGCCATGCGCCTTCTTCGCCCAACGTCCTTGCTTTTGGTTTTTCCTCGGCGGCCTCGGTCGAAACTCGCGCGGATTAAAGCGACGTCCATGCAGCAGGCGAAAACCTTTTTTTTGAAAAAGACGCCCCTCTCGCCCTTTCGGCCGGCGGCCTCTAAAATCGCCGTCTGCGCCGCCGTTTTTTTTCTTTGCGGGTTTTTTGCGCCCAAAATCAACGCGCAGGCAATGAGCAGCGATTCTGCGGTGAGGCCTTTTTCATCGCTGGCGACGCCCGCCGGCGGTCTGCTCGGGGCTGATCAGACGGGGGCCGCCCCCCAGTTCGCGCCCATGGCGCCTGTGCGCGCGCCGTCTCCCGGAGAAATGCCGCGAGCTATGACGGGCCCCGCCGCGGCGATGCAAGCGTGGAGCGCACTGCCCATGGACGCGCGCGCCGCCTGCTCCGCGACGCCCGAGGGCTCGCTGGCCGTGCAAGAGACGCCGGCCCTTAAAATCAACGACACCTTCACCGAACGCGAACTGGTCAGCACCGCCGCTGCTCGCGAGAATCCGAATGGATTGCCGGGCGGCACAGACATTGAGCTGGGCTTCTATGATGTGACGCACCGATTCAGCGTCAATTCGCCCCTTGTCGCTTTTTCGACGGGCGCCGGCTACGCGGTGTGCATCAAGCGGTTCAACGCCACAATGAGCTCCGCGGCGCAAATCTTCATCGCCCGCGAATTGCCCCCAGGCTCGTGCCCCCGCAAAGAAATCATGGACCATGAATTGATCCATTACAAAATTGATCGCGATCAAGTCGCGCGCCTGCGCCAGGAAGTCCCCCAAATGGCCGCTCAATTCACGGCTGTCTATTGGGGAGCCACGGTGGAGGAAGCGCGCTCTCGGGCGGAGGAGGCGAATCAACAATTCTCCAATCTGCTGCAAAAGCGGTTTTATGACCTTCGCACTCCGCCGCAACATGAACATGACAATCCGGCCGAATACGAGCGGTTGACGCGTTCGTGCGGGGGCGAGACCCAACGCATCGGCATGGCGGCGTCCCGCTGAGAAGATCGCCATGCAAGGCGAGCCCGCGCGCTCCGGGAGCTTTGCCATTCGTG
>Ga0105855_1000959_pt1 | contig 10959 bp, 7 predicted proteins | sample OrgsoiDNA_201059_FD_89680 | JGI IMG/M metagenome (GOLD analysis project Ga0105855, IMG submission 89680) | Permafrost soil microbial communities from the Arctic, to analyse light accelerated degradation of dissolved organic matter (DOM) -... | ecosystem: Environmental > Terrestrial > Soil >... | reverse complement strand
CCCAGGCCGGGGTCATTTTGCCTCGCGATCACAGCAGCCTGGCGCTAGACGCAAAAGAGCAACTGACCTATAGATCGAACTTGTCGTGGTTGTTTTTGTGGACAGGCTTGGTCGGCTGTTTGAGTTTTGCAATCGGCGTTTTCCGCCAAGCTCGCAGACTCCCGCTTGCCTCCTCGTCGGAGCCGGAGCGGTCCTCAACCCTTCCCTCGGCGAAACGGACCATCCTGCGGCGCATTGGCCTTCCTTTTGTGGCGGCGCTGCTTCTGTCGGGCTTGTGTTATTGCGCGCCGTTTTTTGCTCATATCATCAGCCATTGGCCTCAGGCCATATCTGAGGCATTTGGCGTGGCGTGGGATTTTGTGATGCCCACGACCTTTGCAGAAGCACTTTGTCTGGACACCGTCGGCCCTCAAGAATTGATCTGCCTCCACCCCGACACAGAAAGGGGGCTGGCCGCCGCCTACATGATGTTGTTGTTCACCGCGCACACGACCCTGAAAATTCTTGCCATCGAGTTGTTGGTGATGAAAATTAGGCGCCTTGGGGAAGGCCGCAAGATCCATGGACAAGGATTTCGTCATTAAACGTCTCTTTTTGTCGGAAGCCCTGAATTCGGTTACGCGAATTCAGGGCTTTGTCTTTTCTCGTCGAGGCAATCGGTTGCGTCCCCAGACAAACAAAAATACAACAAAAACGCCAATTTTCCTGTTTTTCACAAAAACGGGTCGTTTTGTGAGAGAATATGCCAGCGGTGTCGCTTTTTTCACGCGCGGCGCGCGCTCTGACACAATTTGCGAACAATCGGCCAAAAGCTTGTTTTTCGTATAAATTCGTATTAGAGTATTACTGAGGAGCGTGGGGCGCCTTCCCAAAGGCATCGGCTTGAAAAAGCCCCCGATACGCTAAACGCGGAAAAGCGTGAAAAATCGCCGCAAGGCGCGCAGTGAAACCGCAAAAAGGCAAGAAAAGATGACCATCACCGCAATGACTTGGAACTGGATGGAGGGCGGGTTGTCCAGGCCCAATGAAAAAGGATTGCGCGAGCCCATCCTGGCTCGGCGAGAAGCCGCGCGCGCCTTGGTGAAAAGGACGCGCCCCGATGTCCTGACCCTGAACGAGGCCCTGGGCGGCAGCGACGAAATCGGCGCGCATATCCAGAGTTTCGCCGACATTCTAGGCTTCAAGCACCATGTCTACGGGGCCTATGACGGCCTGTGGGGCAACGCGATTCTGAGCCAGTGGCCGATCGTGGAAATCCGGCGCGAGCTGATCCACAAGGAAGGCCCGCAAAACCGAGGTTTCTTGGCCGCGAAAATCGCGTTCCCCGACGGCGAGGCGTGGGTCGCCACCTATCACCCGCACCCGCGTCGCGCGGCTGAAAAGCGCGCCAAAGACGTTCGTCGATTCATCTCCGAATTGTCCGGCCCGGCTTGGCTGTCGGCGGATTTCAACGCCCTGGAGCCAAGCGACCCGGTCGATGTCGAGTCTCTGGTCAAAGTGCATGAGCGCTTCATGAAGCCACAAGCCGCGCGTGAATCGGTGGAGCGCTTCGTGGTGGCGGGCGAATTGCTGTTTGACGGAGTGTTTCCGGAATTGGGCTGGAAATCCGTCACGCCTGATGATCGACTGCCCACAATGCCCACCGCTTTGATTCGCCACCCGGGCGACAAAGGCATGCGAATTGACCACATCGTCGTGGGCCCGGAAATCAAAAGCGCGGAAGCGTGGGTCGACCAAGCCCCGGAAGCGGACCTGGCGAGCGACCATTATCCCGTTTTGGCCCGCATCGAAATTGGCGGCGCTCGAAACCAAGGCCGATTGCAGTGAGATGCAGTGAGAAAATGACCGCCTCCTCGGCGGTCATTTTTCATGGGCCGCGAGTTTTCGTTTCTCCTCCTCCTCCTCCTCCTCCTCCTCCTCCTCCTGAGGCTTAACGAGGGCGTGGACTTTGAGCCGCGCGAAAGACACGCCATCGTGGCCGCCCAGCGGTCAGTGTGGGGCGTGCGGACAAATGGTAAGATGAAGGGAGTGAAAGCCGTCTGTCAAGCATCGCCGCGGGCGAAGATGCGTTTCCCCGCCAGGCACGACAAAACAAACGGCGCTGGAATGCGCTGACCCAACGACGCGCGCCGGATGGGCGCCAAGCATTGGCCCCTCGAAAATGAATCCAAAAAGAGACAAGCAATGAGTGATATTCCTGCTTTTTCAGCGCACGCCCACACATCGCTGACCATCGCCGCGGTCGATGTGGCCACAGGCTCCACCGGTGAGTTCAAAAGCCTGGTCGCCGAACGCTCCGAGGCGCTCATCCACGCTTATTTGAATAAAAGAGACGTGCCGCTGCCCAATGGCGAGACGCGCAAGGCCTCTGATTTGTTCAGCACGCGTGTTCAATACAATGGCGACGCCATCCAGATACAGCTGGAGGCCAAAACGCGCGCTTGGCGCGACGCGCTGCTCCCGCAAATGGAGCAAATGGGGAAAAAGTTTCTCACACTGCTGCCGGAACAGACGTCAATGAAGCAAAAGTTTGCGATGTTGGCAGCTTTGGTGGGAGCAAAAATGCTCACATCCAAAGACGAACAGAAGAAAATGCGCGAGCAGCTCTTTGAAAATCAAGAGGCGTTCGTGGTTTTCAAAAGCATGATGGCGACCGCGCAAGGATGGATCGATGAAAATGGAGTGGAGCGGGTGACCGCGAACGCGATCCAGCTGCAAGCGGGGCTGGATCAAGCGAAAAAACGCCTGACGCAATTGCGAGGCCAAGGCATGTGAGCGAGGTCGGGGCAGCCCCTGGCCAGGTATGCTCTAAATTTTGGACTGTGGTTGTTTGGGACGCACGAGTCCGTTAGCGGCCTTTATTCTGTTTTCCTCGTCAATAAGCCATGGCGGCTTCTGAGGGCGAAGATTGCGGAGGTCATCCTGCGCACAACTTGCAATAGCAGAAGTTAAGGACCTCGCCTCCTCAATTTTCCCGACTTGACAAAGGAAATAAACCAAGCGAGAGCCTGGTGCGTATAATTCATCGCGGCCATTTCTGTGCGCAATGAAATCTTTGGAAGATTCGCGGATAAAATCGTCAACTCGTTTACCGATTTTTTGTGAGATTAAAAGAAGCCTTTTTTGAGCGGAGCGGTAGTCTTCGACAGTCATCCAGCCGCTCCCCCATCCGCCCGTTTCGATTTGAATTTTAACCGCTATGTCAAAAAAACGTTTACTATTGCCCTCAAAAGCGGCCGAGGTTTCTAGTAAGTATTGAAAAATAGATTGAATTTTGTGAGCGGGGACCTTTCCCGTCAAAAAGGCAGATGAAATAATCCTTAAAAGAGCTATTTCTTGTCCGTGAGCGGACCAGTAGCCATACCATTGAGGAAGAACTTTTGCTTCATCATTGGTTAGGGCGGAGATGTCATCAAGTAAATCAAAAAATGACTCCGGCGGATAAAAGTGGGGCTGGCCGGGGAACCCTCCACCGCCGGGGCTAAAAAAAATATGCAAGGGGGTCTTCTGCCAAGAAGATATAAGTGTTCCTTCTTGGCGCTCATTGGTGTCCTCAAAAAGGACAGCTTTGCTGGGGGTTAGTTTGTTGAGAAGAGTGTTTGCGAATTCATTAAAATCTCGGCCCTCACCTTCTGTGTAGGTGGAGGTGGCAAGGATAGATCCGTAAACATCAATTAGATTTTTTTTGGCGTCAGTTGGATCAACCGCCCCAAGATTCTCAATGGCGTCTAGTGCGTCATCCATTAATGCATCTTTTCGAGGCGTATAACCAATATTTAAATCCCATGCTAGGCGGGCGATATCTCTTTCTTTCGCGGAAAATTCATACAAAGCCGCTAATTTTCTAAGGTGTCGCATCCGCTCAACAAGTGTCCATCCGTCAAGAGACGAGGAAAGAAGTTCGTCGGGACCTTTGTTTATGAAATCCATTGCGACTTGTTTTGAAAAAGCTGGGTAGGCGAGCTCGGAGACAATTGCCGGAAGGCGTTCGTGAGGAACCCATTGGTTGCCCGTAAGTATTGTGACTTCTTGTGCCGAGATATCCGACTGAAGGCCGAGCCTGCGCCCACTCCAGGCTGCCATCTCAATAGATATTTGAGATATGGCGGTTTTAAACGCTTGAAATCCTTTAGCATGTTCAGGTATTCCACGGGGCATCGAAGAGTTGTCTAAATAAATAAAAGGGTCGGAAAACGAAATCAATTTTTTATCCTTAATGCGTTGCCCAACAAATTGAGCCAAAGAACTTAAGATGGGAAGGATAAGTTTAAAAAATGGCCGCTCCTCGAGCATGAGCGGCGTGGTTGTTGGGTGCCGTTTAGAATTTTGAAAAAAACAAGTCAGTTCGTGATAGAACCATATTCTAAAAGTTGATTCTGAATCGCGGTCGTTATCCCAGTGCCTAGAGGCGTCATATTTTTCCTTAAGGCTTTCAAAGGGGATCGGTGGAGAAATAAATTTATTTTCTGCCGAAAAAATTGCGATACAAAAAATATTATGATTAAAAGCTGATGGATTTGTAATGCGAGGGACATCGATTCCATCAAAAATAAAGGCGTGCGCAAGGGCCTCCTCCGCTATGCTTTTGGTGGACTCTTCGGCGTCTGGGGCGTTGAGGATGTCAAGAAGTTCGGTTGTGTGGCCATTTTTGCGCCAAAAATAGCAAACCGTTTTGGCTAGCGAGCGAGGCGCACCTCCCAGCGACAGAAAGCGTGCTGGCTCGGGCGCTCCGATGATTGCCCCGGCGGAGAACAGAGGAGTAACTTCGTCCAAAAGAACATGGTGGGGGCGAGCTCCAAAAACGTCAGAATCCAAAAGCCATTGATTCATGCAGTTTCGATATAAGCTCTCACCACTTTTTTCTTGCCCTCGCAAGAGCAAGGCTAAAGCAAGACTGTTTTTTTCTTTAAACCCTAGTGTGTGTGCGGAATCATAGGCGTTTTCGATAAAACTGATTTCCGGCGTGAGAAGTAGTGCAGCAAATCCGCTTTCCTCCATGTTGGGGCGGATACCAAAAGAAACTCTTTTTCGTAGGTGTTGGTGGCGATAAGCCTCTCCATAATTATGGTCGCGCCAAGCCAATCCTTCCGCAACGGAGAGGAGCCGGGCAATAGATTCGCAAGGGAGTCCATCGCGAAGGCGATCGAGAACCCAATCACGAGTAAGGTTTTCTCGAATAATATTGGGGCGGCCGTTGGTGGCCTGAATAATCCATAGCCAGGAAAATTTAATAAAATTGGACGCGTGTTTTTCCAGCCAATTTTCAACGCCAGGGGATAGGCGAAGAACGGCTTCTTTGTGTGACGATTGTTCCTTGACGAATACGGCTATACTGTCATGAAAGGGTCTGAACCCTTCATCTGTTTCGGAGAGAAGGTGCTCGATGCCGCGAATAGACAAAGACTCGGAATTACCGATATGAGGAATATTTTTAAAGGCCGAACGTGGCCATAGAAAAGGATATTCACAAATAAGGTGAAGAACGTCCTTTTCGTAGTCACTTTTGGATCTCCAAAGAGATTTATAGTATTCACGAATATCTCCTTTTGGGCACGCACCGAGCTGCTTGATAGAAGAGGAAAAGGGGTGGCTCGTATTGAGAAGCAGCTCTTCAATCGAAAAAATTAGATGAAGGGGATGGCCATAAGTTAGATTCAAAAGATCCGATGCAATTTCCGCTAATGATTCGTCGGCTGTATTGCCAAAGCCATCGGTGCGCCACCGTTTTTTTTCTATTTGAACTTTAATATATTGTAGAATGGCGGTAGCCGACATGGGAGGCATTTCTACCCATTGCTCTTTTGGGGAAAGGCGAAGAAGTCGTTCGGGAAGCTGCTCGTAAATGTTCTGTGTCCCAAGAATTAAAACAAGGTTATCTATGCCAGGAATAATTTGGCTAAGGATGAAGTCAAGGGCGTCATGATCGCCACCATCTCGACGAATGTGGTCAAGACCGTCAAGAACCACGACGAACGGGCAGCCTTTTTCCTTGTAAAACGCTGCGCAGGTGTTGAGAGCTGAAAGTAGTTTTTCTGGTTTTGATGTGTCTGCCCGCGCGTCGGGATAAAGCATTTCTATCTGATGCAAAAGAGAATTGGCAACCTTGTATGGCGTCCATCGATCATGTTCATGATCGGACAAGGATAGAAAGTAGTGATGCCGTATAACAGGGATTCTTGTTTGACGAAGTTCTTTAACCAAAAAGCTAAGATAAGTACTTTTTCCGCGCCCCGGAGCTCCAACGAGAACGATCGGTGATTCGGTCGGGCTGAAAATATTAGATAAAATTTGTTCGTGGATGTTCGCATTGGGTGGAGAATAATGTTGTGGAATAAAAAAATCCTGATTCATAGGCTTCGGGCGATTGCCAATAATCATATTTTCCAAAATTTCTAGGGTTATCCAACCATCTGGGGCTGGTGTGTTTTTGAGGGTTGTCCAGTCTCTGGCTAAATTATGAAGTTTATCAACACCAGGCTCCGAAAAGCCGCGACGAAAAAGTCGTTGGTCGATCGAAGATCGAAGGGTTAAAAAATTTTGTGTCCCTGATTGAATTTCAAGAAAAGAAAAAAACTCGCGAGCTTGTAGTTCGCCACCTAAAAGGGTGTCGATTTTTTGTTTATATAAAAAAGGGATTTTATCGTAGTTAATATGGCTGCCAGATAAATTGTTCAAGAACTCCCGAGACGGCAATCTGTTAGTCACCAGAAAAAATCGTTCTCGTTTTTCTCGACCATATTTGTTGAAGGATTCTTTCCATTTTTTTAAGTATGGAATTTTGCTTTTTGAAGGAGGGCCTTCGTCAAGCAGCCATTCCCAATCAACAAGCAAGGGCTGTTTTCGGTTGTCGTCGGGAGGGGTGTATTTTACTTGCCAGAAAGTGAATTTGCCATCCATCCGCTCGGCAACCACATCGTCAAGACTCAGTGGAGCAACACTCCGATCATCACAGTCAAATTGAACACGAGCGTAAAGCCCTGGGTTTTCTAGCCAGTCCACAAGAATTTTGATCCCGTACAAGGTCTGGTATTGATACCCGGCCGAGGCACTCCCTGTTGCCTTGACGATTTCGTTCATGCGAGCTCCGATTGTATAAGCAAAATTTACGCCCAGTTTCAAAAAAAAGCAACCACAGAATAAGAATGGTGAAAAATGAGGGCTGCATATTCGTGGTTTTTACGATTAGGCGTGATTTTTGCGTGCGCTGGATGATCAACTCAGCATCAAATTTATTTGATTTGGCTGAACACGCCATCGGCGACTTACTGCTGCTTTGCTGAATTTGCCCGAAGTCATAGCTTGAGTGGGTCCGACAAGTTTGTGTGAATTGAACGGGGTCAAGTAGATGGCGCAGATATCTAGTTTACGCTGACAGGACCAACGAACGCAGTAATGTCCAAAGTATTTCCTGGCATTTTTGTGCGTCGCTGTTTTCGAAGAAATCGCCTTCAAAAACACCTTTTCTGAGAGTGAAAAAGTCTTTTCAGACTGTCCAAAGTGCCTATTTTTTGAGCAGAACGGCTGTTTTAAAATATTTTGGACATGACTGCCAGCGAACGGACCGAAAAGCTGGTTTATCTACGGAGGTCGCTGTCGCTTCGTGAACCATTTCGCCAGCTGCGGAGTAGGCGGATGCTGCGCAGCCGGGACATGGCGAATTCGGCGCGTAAACCACACCTCAGGCGGGACGCCATCAAGCAGAGCTTGGGTCATGACATGCCCGACGGTCGGTGCGGGGCATGGCGCGAAGTGATAATATGAAGGGAGAGAAAAAAGCCGCTCATCAAGCGTTGAGTGGTGGCCAATTCGGATTTTACCAACGCTAAAAAAACCAGAGACATTCATGAGCCAATTTCCGGCCTTTTACGAAACCGCGCACGTTGCGATGACCGTCGCCAAGGTCGACGTGCCTGCGGGCGCTCCGGGCGAGCTGAAAGAGAAAATCGCGCAACAATCAGAGGCGTTGGTCCAGGCGTTTCTCGAACAGCGCGCGGTGTCGTTGCCCAATGGACAAGAGCACAAAGCCTCGGAACTGTTTTCGACGCGCATCCAATACGATGGCGACGCTCTCTCGGTCCAGATGTCTGCCCGAACGCATGCGTGGCGGGGTTTGCTGAGTGAGCAAAAGACAGAAATGAGAAAAAACGCCCTGGGCCTGTTGCCAACAGACACGACCCTGGTCCAAAAGTTTTCAATGCTGGCGAGTCTGATGGCCGCCAAGGTCATTCTTTCAAAAGATGATTTGAAAAACGTGCGCGACTCCTTGTTCGATGAACAGGAAGCCTATGTCATCCACAAAAACCTGCTGGCGACCACGCAAGCCTGGATCGACCAAAATGGCGTGGAAAAAGTCATCTTGAACGCCAGAAAATTGTGCACGGAAGCGGCTCAGGTCATTAACGCAAAGGCCCGGCAGGCAAAAACCGCCGGCATGTGAAACAGAAGGGCGGCTGGCGAGAAACGTTTGGCTCCGCTGGCCGCTTTTTTTGCACTCCACAAAAAGAAAAAAACAGCGTTGCGTTTTTTCACGGATCGCGTTATTCTTTGCCTATGAACTCAAACCTCTTCCCCTTCTTGTCGTTGAAACGCATGGGACTTCGCGGATTGCTCCGCGGGTCCCTGTCGCGCATGGTCGCCTAAAAGGCCCTTGCGCGCGGCCCCCGTGCTCTGAGAATCGATTCGCGAAGCCCCGAAACCAGCCCTGGTCGGGGCTTTTTGCATTCCCCTGCCCAAATTCACTCGCTGTTTTCTTTTCGTGATTTTTGAATTTTGGAGCTTGCCATGTCGATCGATCATTTTGGCGCTGTTCATTCTGTTCCTGCTGTTCCTTCCGCTTCTTCTGCTGCCGCTGCCGCTGCCGCTGCCGCTGCCGCTGCTGCTTCTGTAGCTCCGGACGCTTCGGTCCTTCCAGGCGTCCGCGCTTCATCCGTGAGTCTTTCTGATTCTGGCGGGGCTCGCCGAGCGCCGCCCGCGGCCTCAGAGAGGGAGAGCGCGGCGCCAGCCAGCGCGTCCGTGGCCGCTCGAAGCCGCGAGGAGGTGGCGCAAGAGCGCCTGACTCTGCTGGGCTCGGGCGAGCCGGCTCGCTTGTGGGGGCGGTTGTCGCGTTTGCGCGTGAGTTCGGGAGCCGTTTTCGTCGATGTGGTGGCGGACGGAGCCTTGTGGCAAATCGCGGCCCTGCGCCAGCGGCATCCCGAGTCGTTCGCTTTGTTGTCCGAATGCGCCTGCGGCGATTTGATTGAGGCGCGCGGGGCGTGGGAGAGCACGCGCTCAGGCGACCGGGCTTTGTTCTGCGAGTCGGTCGCGCGCCACGCGGCTTGCGAAGGCTCTTTTCCGTCCTGGATGGAGCCCGCGAGCGACGAGACGGCCGCGGAGCGTCCGGAGATGGCGATGGCCGCCGACCCGCGTCGGCAGCGCTGGATCCAGGGGCGCTTCCGGATGGTGCGCGGCTTGCGACAGTGGGCGGACGCGGCGGGGCTCTGGGAGACGCCCACGCCGATTCTCACGCCGTGCGCCTCTGGCGCCGCGGCCACGCCCTTCATGAGCCGTTGGCAAGCCGGAGAGCGCGAGCTCGCGCTGCGGGTGGCCCCTGAAAACGCCTTGATTCGCCTGGCCATGGCCGGCATGGAGGCCTTGTATGAAATGGGGCCCGCGTTTCGCAACGAGGGGCTGAGCCGCCGGCACCATCCGGAGTTTTGGATCATGGAGGCGTATCGCGTCGGTTGGAGCGGGCAAGACGCCTTGGCGCAGTGCGTGGCCGCTATGAACGCGGGTTGCGTGGCCTCGGGCGGGCGCGCGCCTGGCGCCTTCGCGTCTTTGCGCATTGAGGACGCTTTGGTCGCCTGCGGGTGGAGCGAGGAACAAGCGCGAGACCTCGATTGGATGCGGGCTCGATTGCGCGGCGCGGGGCGCGCCCCCGACACCGCGGATTCCGTGTTGTCCTGGCAGGCCCTGGACGAGCTGTGCGAGCTGCCGCCAGACGCGATCGCCCTGATCGGGCAGCCCGTCGCGTTGTCGCCGTTGGCGGCGCGCGAGCGTGTCTCTGGATCAGGTGGGGATGGCGTTTCGTGCGAGAGCGCGGCGCCCGCGGTCTCCGACGCTTGCGACCGCTTCGAGTTGTTCCTGGGCGGAATGGAGATCGCCAACGGCTACGCGCAATTGCGAGATCGCGCGGAGCAGGCGGATCGATTCATTCAGCAAGCTGAGCGCGCGGGAGCCGGCGCCGAGGCCCTGGCCCCGGACGCCGCTTACCTGCGGGCGATGGAGCTGGGGATGCCCGCGGTGGCGGGCTTTGGTGTGGGCGTGGATCGGCTGGCGCAGTGGAGCCTTCAAGCGCCGAGCATCCGGCATGTGCTGCCCTTCCCCTTGCGCGGAGCGTGATGCGTCGCAGAAAGCAAAACCGGAAAAAAAGCCCGACAAGAGGCGTTGCAGAAGAAAATGGGGAGGCGTAGGGTCTGAGGGCCGACGCCTTTCTTTTTTCACGGCAAAATCAACCGCGGACTCGCTTCTTAGCCCGAGGTCCGCCAAAGGACTCGCAATGCCATCAATTCAAAAAAAATGCCAAAATTCATCGAAAAACGGCGCTTTTCGAGCCTTCACTTTGGTGGAGATGCTCGTCGTGGTCGCCATCATCGGGATTTTGATGATCGTGGCGCTGCCGGCTTATAACAATTATTCGACCAAGTCGAAGTTCAGCGAAGTCATGCTGGCGACGGCGCCGACGAAAACCGCGATTTCGGCATGCGCGGTGTCGGGGGATTGCATTTCCGGAAACGCCATCACCCTAAATTCCGGGGGCGCGGGCTCGCAAGCCGTCAATCTAACAGGCGGCCAACTCGCGGTCTTTGGCAATTTATACGCCTTTGCGAACACGATTGACGCGGAGGCCGGCGTGTCGCCCACGCAGGAGGCCTTGTCGTTGGTTCAAGCGGGCTATGGCATTGTCGAGGGCGGCCCCTTCTG
>Ga0105855_1000956_pt1 | contig 10966 bp, 7 predicted proteins | sample OrgsoiDNA_201059_FD_89680 | JGI IMG/M metagenome (GOLD analysis project Ga0105855, IMG submission 89680) | Permafrost soil microbial communities from the Arctic, to analyse light accelerated degradation of dissolved organic matter (DOM) -... | ecosystem: Environmental > Terrestrial > Soil >... | reverse complement strand
TTGGGTGATGAGCTCTTTCTCGAACAGGCGTTGGGCGGCGGCGATGGCTTTTGGCGCGGCGGTCTGATGAATTTTCAGGCCTTCCTGGGAATTGCCCAGATTGAACAGTGCAAGGATTTCCAGTTCGGCAACCAACTCAGGGGTATACGACATAAGGACTCCAGACTTTCTAGGAATTGTTGGACGACAGCGCCCCTAAGGTGATCGCAGTTGAGCGCTCTGTCCAGTCTTCGATGCGGGGGCGGTCGAACGGCGGGGACAGCGCCCCGGGACCGAGTGGTGACGGGGCGTTATCAGTGTAGACAGGGGACGCGGCAAATCCAGGAGACTTACTGGTTCTCGGGCGGGAGTTCCGGCAATTTGCGCAACGCGGTCTCGTACCATTCCGTATTGAATGCGCGGTCCTCATCGAGCATCGCGTCGATCTCCACCGCCAGCACGTGGGCCATCAGATTGAGGATTTCTTCGCGCTCGTAACCCACCAGGGTCAGTTTGTTGAAGATCGCCTTGGCCGCCGGCGGGTTGTCGGTCTCGATCTGGTTTTCGATGGCCTGGACCAGGGTGCTCTCGGCGAACGCTTCGTCTTCTTCTTCGTTGTCGATATCGGTTGGCTCGCTCATGGCGGACTCCTCAAGGAAAGGCGGCCAGTTTAACTGCATTCAGAGGCGTGTTGCTGCTGGTCAGGTTGGCGTAGACGTTCTATACCAGTATTTGCGCGGCCATGGTGCCTGCCTCTCACGGGATAAAGGGAGTTTCAGTATCTTGGTCACTGGAGTGTCTATGGGGTGTCATCGTGAAACGCAAACCACGTCTGCGGTGAACCAGGAGGGTGTTGTGCCAGCCCGCAACCCTGGGCAATCCCGATATGGAACCGCGCTGGGTGCCGGCTGTGATTCAAGTGCCCAGGCTACGCCCGGCGCCGCGCTGGGACAGATTGAGCAGGGGCACCAGTTGTGTCTGTCGGGGCAGTATGGCGAAGCCGAGGCCTGTTTCAGGGCGGCCATTGTCTTGGCGCCTGACTGGCCGATGCCACACAACAACCTGGGCTGGGCGTTGCAGGCGCAGGGCAGGAATGAGGAGGCCCTGGTCAGCTATAACAAGGCCCTGCAGCTTGATCCAGCGCTGGAGTTGGCGCAAACGAATCTCGCCTATCTGCTTGCCAATCTGTACTTCTTTATCGGGAAACTGGCCGAGGCGCGGTCAATGTGGCTGTTTCTGGCCCGTCTTTATCCGGAAGATCACCAGGTCCTGGATAACCTGATCAGTACCGCCCTCAGAATGAATGATTTTTCTGATGCCGGGCAATGGGCGGCCAGCCATGCGGCGGTCACGAAAGCCAGCACTTATCATTCAATGCTTGCCGAGGCTCCCATTACGCCTCCGGACGTGCCGATACCGCCGCCCAAGCTGTCGAGGGGCAAGTTGCAGCATGATCTTGAGCAATACCAGTATCTGCGCGATAAAGGTTTGCTCACTCCAGCGTTCGATGAGGTTATCAAAACTTATTCAGCGGCCGTTAAATGCCTGGATGAAAACAACAGGGTATTGCCGGAGAGCGTGTATGACATTTCAGGCATAAGAAATACCTATGGCCGGATTGTCCACCATTATCCGGCAACGCGTATTCCTGGAAACGCAGTGTCTTTTTCCGAATCGACTCTGCGGGCCGAGCAGGCGTATCTGGAGAGTGAGCTTGGTATCGTTGTCATTGACGACTTCCTGTCTGCGCAAGCGCTTTCAGAACTGCAGAAATTCTGTCTGGAATCAACGGTATGGCATAACAATGGCTACTCATATGAGCGTTTGGGCGCGTTCTTCAGGGAGGGATTCAACTGTCCGCTGCTGCTCCAGATTGCTGAAGAAATACAGCATATTTTCCCCCGTGTGATTGGCGAGCAGCATCCCTTGCTACAGATGTGGGGTTTTAAATACCGACATGATCAACCCGCCACCCATCCTCATGCGGATTTCGCGGCAGTGAACGTGAATTTCTGGATTACCCCGGATGAGGCCAATCAGGACAGTGAGTCGGGCGGGCTGGTTATCTATGATATCGAGGCACCCCTGGATTGGGATTTTGATACTTACAATCGACAAGGGGACAAAATCGCTGCTTTTCTGAAAGCCTCAGGAGCCAAGCGCAGGGTTATTCCCTATCGCTGTAACCGGGCAATTATATTCAATTCAGATCTTTTTCATGCGACCGCGCCCCTGGCATTCCGCCCCGGTTATATCAACAAAAGAGTCAATGTCACGATGCTTTATGGTGAACGGGAGACGGCGGGAAAAGACTGAAAGTGGCGCGGCCGCCAGCAGGTGCGGACCGCGCCCTCAGGGGTTTCAGTGGGTGACGATATTGACCTGCATGGTGCCAATATTGTCTTTCAGCCCTGCGCCGTAGATCCCATTGAGGTCATCGTTGATGCAGAGTTGCAGGGGGCCGGACTGCCCCGCCGGTGCTTGAGCGCCATTGCCCACTAAAAAAGGCGGATTGCCTCCAATCCTGGCGACCAGGGCTCCTTCATGCGCACCGGGCATCGCGTATCCGGGCTTGGCGATATATTGGGGGGCGCCGGTGGGGCCGACCCTGCCGCCACCGGGACTGGCCGTCCACGAACCTGAGGCCGTCAGTTGGGTTGTCTGGCGCCCGGTGACGATCAGCCCGCTATCCTGCCAGGGCTGCGTGGATTGCACGATGTATTGGATCGGGTAAAGGATATTGACGGCATCCGCCGCGGTGTCTGGGGCGAATCCCGCACTGGTCAGTGCGCTCAGCATGACCGCCGAGGGTGTGCCTGGAAGCACGCGAGGGTCGAGAATGGTCTTGCCGATGTCGACCGCAGAGAGGTCGGGGTAGTTTTCATGGAGGATGGCGGCGAGTTCGGCCGGCGTTATTTGCGCAAACTCCCTGACCAGGGCCTGTGCGATGAATGCGCTGTTTTGCAGGTCCTCGCCTGGGACGCCCTGCGCCCTGATGCTCGGCGTCGCGGTTGACAGCACCGACTGTGTCGCTTGAAACGGGTTCATGCCCTGTTGTCGCAGGGGCTGCAAGAGGGTGATCAGCTGTTGTACATCCATGGTCATGATGGCGCTCCTTTCATGTTGGCAATTCTGCCTGGTGGGAGGCAGTGGTTCAGTTTGGGCGTCTGGCCGCTGCCTCTTGTTTCAACGCTCAGCCCAGCGGTGGCAGGCTGGATTGAGTCCAGCGGCCCCAATCGCCGCCGGGCGAGCCTTGCTCGATCAGCCAAAGCTGATCGGCATTGTCGACACCCCATACCAGGACATTGCCGTTGTTCTGCAAAGCCGCCGCGATCTTGCGCATGGGCACCGGCTGGCCTTTGAATCCCGGGCCCTCCCAGTTGCTCCAGCGGCCGCCGGCGGTGAGTTGATAGAGCGTCCATATCTGGCCGCTGGCACCGACGCCCCAGATCTCCACGCCGCGTGAGCCCCTTTGCTCCGATGCGGCGATATCGACGAAGGGCTCGGGCTGGCCGCCAAAGTTGGGACCTTGCCACGCGGCCCAGTCGCCGCCGGGTGAACCCTGGCTGATGCCCCACAGCAGACCTTTGCCGTCGAGCCCCCAGAACATCACATTGCCGTTGTTTTGCTGGGCCGCGGCGAGCTTGAACAGTGGTGTCGGTTGTCCCTTGAAGCCCGGCCCTTCCCAACGGCTCCAAGGGCCTCCGGCGGTTAGCTGATACAAGGTCCAGACCTGGCCGTCATCGCCCGCCGCCCATAGTTCGACGCCACGACTGCCGCCCTGTTGCGATGCCGCCAGATGCTGGAAGGACCTGGGCTGGTCACCCACGCCGGGCCCGCTCCAGCCGCTCCAGTCACCGCCGGGGCTGCCTTGGCCACAGGTCCAGAGGCTGCCGCCATCGTCCAGGCCGGCGAACATCACATTGCCATTGTTCTGCAGCGCGGCGGCCAGTTGGCGTAGCGGTTTGGACTGGCCCTTGAAGCCGGGTCCTTCCCAGTTGCTCCAGTTCGCACCTGGCGTACGCTGGTACAAGGTCCAGACCTGGCCGCTGGTGCCCGACGACCAGAACTCGATCCCCCGATTGCCGGCCTGCATCGAGGTGGCGATGGCGGCGAAGCGCACGAGCACAGGCGGTGCGGGGTAGAGAGTCTTGATGGCCTCCGTCACCTCGCCTGGAGCGAATCCTGCGGTGAGCAGCGCGCTTTGCATGACTGCCGCGGTGGTGTTCGGAAACGCGGCAGGGTCGAGAATGTTTCTCCCGACCTCGACAGCCGAGAGCTCGGGGTAGAGTTGATGAAGAATGGTGGCGAGTTGCGCCGGAGTAAGTGGCTCAAACACCGCGACCAGGGCTTGTGCCATGAATGCGCTGTTTTGAAGTTCCGCCTCATGGGAGATGCCCATCGTCTTGATGTTTGGCATCGTCGTCGACAGCACCGACTGCGCCGCCTGCAGCGGGGTCATGCCCTGTTGCTGCAGGGGCCGCAAGAGACTGACTAACTGCTGTACATCAAGCGTCATGGTTTGATTCCTTTGGAGAACGTGTCAGGGATAAGCGCCCTTCAGCGCGAGGGTCATCTGTAGTGGCGACAGTGCGGGGAACGCGGCTTTCAAGCCAACGGCGGTGTCATTGGCCAGATACCCGGCTTTCGCCATGGCGCTGGCCATGTCGTTGACGCCGAGAGTCGGGAAGGCCTTGAGCAGCGCCGGGCCGCAGGCGGCTGCCGCGACGCCCTGGTTATGCAGGCCCTGGGCGGTTTGTTCCGGGGTTTGTGCCGGGCTCGGGTAGGCTTGGACCAGGGCGGCTGTCAGGGCTGCCGGCTGGGTTTGCGGCCAGGCCGCGAGCAGGCCTTTGGCGGTGTCGGCGGACGCATACCCGGCTTGTGCCATGGCGGTGGCCATGGCATTGAGGGTGATGCTCGGGAAGTCTTTGAGCAGGATCGGTCCGCAGATGTTTGCCGCTATGCCCTGGGTATACAGGTTCAGCGCGGTTTGCTCGGGGTTCTGGGCCGGGATCGGATACGCCTGGATCAGGGCGGCGGCCAGTGCTGCTGATGAGGTTTGTGGCCAGGCCGCGAGCATCCCCTGCACGGCTTCTTCGGCCGTATATCCGGCCTGTGCCATGGCGGTCGCCATATCGTTGAGGGTAATGGCCGGGAACGCCTGCAACAGTTGTTGGCCGCAACCGGCTCCCGATACACCCTGCTTATGCAGGCTCAGGGCGATTTGCGCCGGTCCCGGGTAGGCCTGGACCAGAGCGGCGGCCAGGGCTGCCGGCTGCGTTTGTGGCCAGGCGGCGAGCAGGCCTTTGGTGGTGTCGGCGGACGCATACCCGGCTTGTGCCATGGCGATGGCCATGGTGTTGAGGGTGAGGGCCGGGAAGGCCTGCAGCAATTGTTGACCGCAGTCGGCGCCATTGACCTGCTGCTGGTAGAGCGCTTTTGCCATCTCACCGGCAGTTGCATACGGCGAGATGGTTGCACTCACCGGGGTGGAGGGCGGCCCGATAATGAATGTCGACTGGCCCGAATCCGGCAGCGCCTGCACGACCAGGGTGTAGGTGCGAGCGGCGTTGGAACCTGCCGCCAGCGGCAGCGCTGCAACGAGGTTGCCGCCCTGGGTGCTGGGGGTCAGTGGTTTCACCTGGAGCGGGCTGTCTGGAGCGGTGACGAGCGCCTGGTAGTGGGTGCTGTTTGGCACGGGCTTCCAGCTGAGGGTCACGGTGCTGCCGGTGACTGTGGCCTGGAGGTTTTGCGGAGCCTCGAGGCGGGTCAGGGTCAGGGGCGCACTGGCCGGGCTGGGCAGGGTGGTGGTGCCGCCCTGGGCGATCAGGGTGAAACTGAAAAGGCCGGCGGGGGCCGCCGCGTTGAACGGCACGATGCACTGTGTCGGCGGTGTTTGTCCCGACACGTTCGCCTGGATCAGTTGGTCTGGTGTCCAGGCGCTGCCGGCATGGGTATTCGAGAGCAGGTAGGAAAGGGCGCTCTCCACGGCCGACCAACTCAATATCACCCCGGTATCGGGCGCAGTGATGCTGCTGTCGGGCTGGGTCGCCAAACCTGTCGGTGCCGGCAGGCGCTGGAACGGCGCGGCGACCCAGGCTGTGAGTGATGATCCCTGGGAGCCCTGGACCTGTGCCGTGTAGGCGCCGGGTGGTGCGGAGGAGGCAACGTCAAAGGTGGCTGAGCGTGCGGCGAAGTTGAGGCCTGGCTGATTAAGCAGCACTTGCGCGGCGCTATCGAGCAGTTGGGCATTATAGCCGCTGTTATTTTTACCGCCGCCCCAGGTCAGCGTCACCACCATATTGTTGGCGCAGGTCACCATGGGGTTCGTGGGAGGGCCTTGCGTACCGGTTCCAGTCCCTGTGCCCGTTCCGGTGCCGGTTCCAGTACCGGTGCCCGTTCCAGTCCCCGTGCCTGTACCCGTACCGGTTCCGGTCCCCGTACCGCCGCCGCCAACCGCCGCGATAACCGCGGCTACCGCTCCCGCTACGGCGGCGGCCGCACCGGCAGCGCCGGCCGCCGCCGCTTCGGCCGCGGCCGCTGCTGTGGCCGCAGTGGCCGCCACCGCATCGGCCGCCGCCCCATCAATCAGGCCTTGGCAGAGCAGCGTGGCCGCATAAGAAGCGGCCTTTTCGCCTGCTGTCATGGCGATAAGCGTGGCGATGGCTGCGCTGTTATTGAGCAGCCCCTGAACAAACGACTCCGCTGCCCCTGAAAGTGCCTGTTCGATATAAGTGCCCAAGTCTGAGAGCTTGGCGGAGTTGGGCAAGGGAATGGAGAGTATCTTGGGGAAATCGATCGCCGCGGCTGTAAGCGGAGTGCCGGCGAACGACAAGGTGTAGGTGCCATTGATCTCCAGGCTCAGCCCCGTACTGCTGGTGCCGAACGACACGCCGACATTGAACTTTGAGGTCAGCAGATTATTGAAGGTGAAATCCACCAACTTGCCGCAGCCTGCGCTGCCTGCACTCGATAATTGCTGCAAGGTCTTGAGGAAATCGATGGCCTTGCTGAGGTAGTCGAAGCTCGGCCAGTTGGTGACCTTGAACCCGCCGTCCTTGCTGTAGCGCACCCCCAGCGTGATGCCCTTGGGCAGAAAGGGCGAGTAGTCGGACAGGGAGGTCAGCGATCCGTCAATTTGCAGGTTTTGGGCCGCATTCCTGGTGGCCGAGACGGTCAGGTTGGCGCCGAAGGATTCCTGCATGAACCACAGGCTGCCGGCAAAACCCATCGAGGGATTGGCGCCCGTCGTCGATATCGTCAGGGCCGGCCCGCCAGTGGCACTGGTCGCGTTCGGCGCGGCGATGGTCAGGATATAGAGGTCGATGGGGTTGAGCAGGGCGATCGAGGCAGTGATGCCGTTCTTGGCGATCTGGATATTGCCGTTGACCGTGAGGGTGGCGACCAGTGTCAGATCAAACGTGGCCCGGATATTGAACCCGGGTTGGTACTGGATGCTGCTCGCCGGTGGTGCAATGGGGCCCCCGCCTGTACCCGGGTTCGGGCAGGCGAACGTGTCGAGTCCTAGGGGAACGGCACCGGTTGTGTTGTAGTAATAAAGCTCGCTGCCGGCCTTGAAGGTGATGTCGATCAGGGAGGGGGGCCAAGGCAGCCCGCCCAGGCACTGCCGGAACACATCGTCGATCGACAGGGTCTGCTCAACCTTGATGCTTGCCACCTGCGGGGTGCTGCCTTGCAGGTAGATCTGCCCGGTGAGCTGGGCCGAACCCACCGTTACCGAACCTTGTACCTGGAATTTGTTTTGCGCCGAGGTGCCGCCGTAGTTGGCGTAGACGCCGAACACCAGGTTGGAAAAGGAAATACCGCTCATGGCCCCGCCGAACAGCGAGGGTATCGTGACGCCAATCTTCGCCGCCTGCAGACAGGCCGTTATGGTTTTCTTGTCGCCATCCGAGACCAGCGCGCCGGAGAAGGCATAGCTGCTGTTGAACAGGTCTACCGTCAGATCGCCTTTGATGCTCAGATGCGCGGCGGTGATGAACTGGTAGCTGATGGAGATACCTTCAAAGCCGAAGGTATTGAACAGCTTGAAATTGGGCAGTAACGCCTGGTACTCGGCCTGGCTCACGGCGGTGCCGGCCTGGGTGCCTTTGGTCAACACGGCCGATAGCGACAGTACGTCGCCAGGCCCCGTCGAGGTGTCATAACCGATCTGGATCAGACTGTTGAACAGATCGATTTTTTTGAGCTGCACCGTGAGCCAGAAGCCACAGGTGCTGTCCATGGCCAGGGTGCTGTTGGCCACGGTGGTGGGGATCGGTGATTGGGGGAAAATGCTGGCCAACGTTTTGCCGGGCTGCGCAGACGGCCCGGAATAGCTGAACGTGAAAAAGCCGGCATCCTGTACCAGGATTTTTCCCGTCGGCAGTTGGGTCTCGAAGGCGTCGTTCAGCAGTGCAAAGACATCAAGCCCGGCGGGGCTTGCCGCTGCCAGATCCGCATAAATCAGGCTGTACTGCTGCGACAAATCCAGTTCGCACTTGCTCTGGCTATTGAATTTGCCACCAAAGATTTCCGACCAGCCAAAAAGCGCCGAGATGCGGATGTCCATGGGCTAAAGCCCCTCCCCGCAATAGGTGTGCTCCGACAGGGCGAGGTGCTCACCGTCACCTCGCCCACGGATTCAAAGGTTGCTTAGCCGGTAAAGGTGCCGGTGGTGGAGTCGTAGGTCCCTTCCGCGACAACCACATTGAGGTCCTTGACGATATCACTGCCGATGGCGCCCGAAATGACATCCATGGGTGGCGAGACCGCGACATACACCTGGCTGGCGGCGCCCACGGCAACCTGTAGCAGGGTCTGTGGCGCCGGGGCGGTGCCACCGGCAGGCGTGGCGGCCTGCGAGATAACGCTGAACTTGAAAGGCGCGGCCGCGGTGGGGGTGGAGTCGGGGATATTGATCGACGCGGTGTAGGTTTTGCTATCGATATTGAACACGGCGTTGACGGTAGCACTGATGGTCATTTGAGAACTCCATTCTGCATTGACTGGCTTTTTTGGGGGGGGCGGTTTGGAAGCCGAAAACATTTGTTACAGGGAGGGCAGAGCGAACTGTAGCCTATGGCCATCTTTGTGCCAGCTACCGCGAAAAAGAAATGGCAGAGGGCGACGGGTGGCTATTGTTCGATAGGATGTGTCGTCTGTTGAATGCTCAAGCCAACCCCCTGCACGGCCTGGAGGCTTTGTGATGCTCAAACTTTATGGATTCGCGGTCAGCAACTACTACAACATGGTCAAGTTGGCGCTGCTGGAAAAGGGCCTGCCTTTCGAGGAGGTGCCGTTTTATGCCGGGCAGACCCCGGAAGCCCTGGCGATCAGTCCACGGGGGAAGGTCCCGGTGCTGGGTGTGGAGCAGGGTTTCATCAACGAAACCGCGGTGATCCTGCCGTATATCGATGACACCCAGCCGGGGGTGAAGCTGCTGCCGGCCGATCCTTTCCAGCGTGCCCGGGTGTTGGCGCTGGCCAAGGAAATCGAGCTGTACATCGAGTTGCCGGCGCGGGCGTCGTTTGGCGAGGCATTTTTCGGGATGCCGGTGCCGGAGGCGATCAAGGAGAAGACCAAGGCCGAGTTGCTGCTGGGTTTCGCCTCGCTCAAGCGCCATGGGGCATTCGCGCCTTATGTGGCGGGCAGCGAGTTCAGCGTGGCGGATATCTACTTTCTCTACAGCGTCGACCTGGCCTGCGCGGTCGGCCAGAAGCTGTTCGGGATTGATTTGTTGGCCGGGATGCCTGAGGCCAAAGCGTTGCTGGAACGCTTGCAGCAGTGGCCGAATGTGCAGCGGATCGCCGCGGACAAGGAAGCGGCGATGCCGGCTTTCCTGGCGATGATTGCGGCCAAGAAATAAGAAAAATACAGCGTGGAGCAGGGTAATCCGTAATGCCATCTCGAGACCTGGCGCGGTCTTGTGGCGAGCGGGCTTGCCCGCGCTGGGTTGCGAAGCAGCCCTAAAACCTGCCAACCCGGCACATCAGATAGGCCGAGTTCTCAGGTTTTGCGACTGCTTCGCAGCCGAACGCGGGCAAGCCCGCTCGCCACAGAGTTCAGCCAGGCTTGAGATCACTCTCTGGCTTCCTGGCACTACGAATCAGCGGCTGGCGAGCAGCGCTTGGCCCCGTGCAACGGCCAACTTCACCTGCGCCGGTGCCGTCCCGCCGATATGGTTGCGGGCATTGACCGAACCTTCCAGGGTCAACACCGCAAACACGTCGTCCTCGATCTGGTCGCTGAACTCGCGCAGTTCCTTCAGGCTCATTTCCGCCAGGTCCTTGCCGGTTTCCACGCCGTACTTCACCGCATGGCCAACGATCTCGTGGCAATCACGGAACGGCAGGCCACGACGCACCAGGTAGTCCGCCAGGTCGGTCGCGGTGGAGAAACCCCGCAGAGCCGCTTCGCGCATCACCGCGTGCTTGGGTTTGATTGCCGGGATCATGTCGGCAAACGCCCGCAGCGAATCGCGCAGGGTGTCGGCGGCATCGAACAGCGGTTCCTTGTCTTCCTGGTTGTCCTTGTTGTAGGCCAGCGGCTGGCCCTTCATCAAGGTCAGCAGGCCCATCAGCGCGCCGAACACCCGGCCGGTCTTGCCGCGTACCAGCTCCGGCACGTCGGGGTTCTTCTTCTGGGGCATGATCGAGCTGCCGGTGCAGAAGCGGTCCGGCAGGTCGATGAACTGGAACTGCGCGCTGGTCCACAGCACCAGCTCTTCGGAGAAGCGCGACAGGTGCATCATCGCGATGCTGGCCGCCGAGCAGAACTCGATGGCGAAGTCACGATCCGAGACGTTGTCCAGGGAGTTGCCGCCGACCGCGTCGAAACCCAGCAACTGGGCGGTGTATTCACGGTCGATCGGGTAGGTGGTGCCGGCCAGCGCCGCGCTGCCCAGGGGCATGCGGTTGGTGCGCTTGCGGCAGTCGACCAGGCGCTCGTAGTCGCGGCTGAGCATTTCGAACCAGGCCAGCATGTG
>Ga0105855_1000952_pt1 | contig 10972 bp, 11 predicted proteins | sample OrgsoiDNA_201059_FD_89680 | JGI IMG/M metagenome (GOLD analysis project Ga0105855, IMG submission 89680) | Permafrost soil microbial communities from the Arctic, to analyse light accelerated degradation of dissolved organic matter (DOM) -... | ecosystem: Environmental > Terrestrial > Soil >... | reverse complement strand
CGTAATTTGGACATTTCGGAGTCATTGACTACCTCGTTCTGGAATATCAAAAATATCATTCCGAAACACTTTGATCATGCTAATACAACAACGTTTACGCCGTTAGATAATATATTGAGACAATAGTATTTTTAGTTGAAAATCCTGGTAACAATTTGTTGCCCGGATTTTTGTTTTAGCCAACATGCAGTGCTTTAGTAGCTTACAAAATGTAATACATAGCTGGCTGTTCTGCAGTATTGGCGCTTACCTTGCTTGGTATAACCGGTGTTTCCTCATGCAGCAATTGCTTTAAATCGTGCTCAATTTTATTACTGATGGATGTAGTTGGATAAATCATGTTAAATTGATCCCTCTTCGCCAATTTTTATTTGACCACTTTTGCTACTGACAACCAATCTATTATTGGAGATTTGTAAATTGGTGAAGAGAGGTCAAAAGAGATTGGTATTTCCACGCTAAGATAAAAACACGCAGAATTTCGAAAAATGGAGACTTTAGAAATCTGCCGAACTGTCAGTTTTTAGAAGTTTATCTTATCATCAACCTAATACAGGTTGGAGTTTTCTGCAAATTTTCTGCAAATAAAAAAACCCAACTCGCCAGAGTTGGGTTAAATCATTGATTTTCAGGCTCCCCTGACTGGGCAGAATTCGAACCGTTTTTTGAACCAATTACAGATTATGAGCGATTTGAAAGGTACACGATGAACCAACCGGATTTTATTTGAAACAGATTCTATTTGATAGCCAGGGAGAAAATTTGATCTATGACATTAATTGGAACGCTGCAAAATCTTAGAAATTAGGTAAATTTTAAGAATATTGATTTTTTGGTTTGATACAGCCGCTTTCAACCGATATGGCGTCCTTTTTAGTTTCGCCTATAAGCATATTTATCTAAATTTGATTTTTGCAAAATAGATAAAAGAGTCCATGATATCACTGGAAGAATTTTATATAAAAAACTCGGGTATTATCCCGGAGGGAATAAACAAGGAAATCGGTCATTTTAACGTTTTTAAGATAGCCGAGTTCATGGCGGGCAAAAAGAATAATGCAATGAGCTACAGCCAAAGAGCTTATTATAAGATCGGACTAATAAGAGGCAATAATATCGCAGAATATGCAGACAAAAATATCAGCATTAACCGAAATGCCCTGTTATTTGCTACCCCTAAAATCCCTTATAATTGGGTTCCCCAGGATGATGATCAATCGGGATACTTTTGCATTTTTACAGATGAATTTCTCTTAAATTCTAAAAGCGGTGTTGTCCTGGATCATTTACCTATTTTCCAACCGGGGGGCTACCCGGTTTTTCAATTATCAGAAGAGGACACAGCGGAATTGGATGCGATTTTCAAGAAAATGCATAAGGTACTATCAACTGACTACGCCTACAAATACGATATGCTTAGAAATTATGTAATGGAGCTTATTCATTATGGTCAAAAGATCCAGCCTGCAACCGCCCTTTATTCGGCTCACACCGCATTAGCCAGGGTTTCTTCGTTGTTTGTAGAATTGCTTGAGCGGCAGTTCCCTATTGCATCACCAAATCAAAAGCTTGGTCTGCGTACAGCTGCCGGCTACGCAGACAGATTATCCATACACGTTAATTATTTAAACAAGGCCATCAAAATTAATACAGGGCGAACAACCACCAGTATCATTAATCAAAGGATCGAACAGGAAGCAAAAATACTGTTGAAACAGACTAACTGGAATGTCTCCGAGATTGCCGGTTGTTTAGGTTTTAAAGAGGTGGCACACTTTTCAAATTTCTTCCGAAAGCAAACCGGTTTTTCGCCTGGTGCTTACCGTTCTTAATTGTTTGGTTTGAAATTTGCAAACATTGGTTTGATGTATGCAAACAAGAGTACCTGATATTTGTCCATTTTTGTGCCGTTAAAAAGAACAACAAAAATGAATATTACAGGAAACACCATCTTACTCACCGGGGGAACATCCGGCATAGGACTAGCACTTGCAGAAAAATTAATAAAGGAAAATAATACTGTCATTATTACTGGTCGCCGCGAAGATCGTTTGGCTGAAATAAAAAGCCGTTATCCAGAGATCATCACCAAAGTATCCGATGTAACAGACGCTGCGCAGAGGGTTGAATTGTCAGAATGGCTGACAATTGAATATCCAGGAACCAACGTTTTAATTAACAATGCCGGTGTTCAATTGGTTACAGATTTAACGAAGATGGTCAATCTTAACAGGGTACAATCCGAAATTGAAACAAACTTTACCGGCCCCCTGCATCTGACCTCCTTATTGGTACCCATTTTAAACAACAACAACAACAGTACTATCATCAACATTACATCGGGCCTGGCTTATGTACCCGTTGCCGGCCTTGCTGTTTATTGCGCTACCAAGGCCGCCATGCATTCCTTAACTATTTCCCTGCGCTTTCAATTGAGAAAGACAGGTTTTAAGGTTTTTGAAATCGCCCCACCCGAGGTTGACACCGAATTAGGACACGACAGGCGGGAAGACAAAAGCCAGTCTCATGGAGGAATTACCGTCGATGAATTTGTTAGTCTGGCCCTGGAAGCGCTTAAAGCCGACACCTATGAAGCCCCTATAGGTGCAGCCATCGGTCTTCGGGCTGAAGGTGAAAATATTTTCGAGCAGTTGAACAGTCACTTTGCATCTTAATAAGGTTAACCCTGAACATCATAAACTACAAAAAAACCATGAAAGCAATGATTTCAGAAGGGAACGATGTCAAATTGCAGGACGTTCCGCAACCCGAAAATCCGGCTACCGGCAATTTAATCATCAAAATGACGGCGTGCGGTATCAATGCAGGCGATCTTGCCTTTATAGGAGGAGCATTTCCTCCCGGCTCCATACCCGTAAGTCAATATCATATCTGCGGAGTTTCCGGCGTTGGCACGGTGCTGAAAATCGGTGAAGGCGTACCTGAAGCATACCAGGGCAAAAATGTAACCGTTTACAGGTCTTTGAAATTTGATGACCACATTACAGGCACATGGAGTGAATACGCCGAATTACCGTATCTGCATTGCGCGATCGTTCCTGAAAACCTTAACCTCGAAGATTATAGCGGTTCGTTGGTCAATATCATTACCCCTTATGCTTTTTTAAAGCAAATTGTGGAGGAAGGACATAAGGGGATTATCGCTACGGCAGGCAATTCAGCAACCGGGATTTCAATGTTGGGCATTTGTCAGGCGTATAACTTTCCATTAATCCTGATCGCCAGGACTGAGAAGGACAAGATCGATCTTGAGCAATTAGGTGCCACAAATATTGTTGTTCAAAATGATGACGATTTCAAAGCCCGGCTTAAGGAATTATCTCAAAAATTGTCGGCTACGGCCATTTACGATGGCGTAGGCGGAGAGATAATCAATAAAATTATTGATATATTACCTTTAAATTCGACTATATATGCTTACGGGTATTTAGGCGGAAAAACACCTCTAAACTTCCACAGTAGCATCTTGATGAAAGGTATCACGCTTAAAGCTTTTGGTAATTTCCGAACCAAAACGGTACAGGACTCGAATCAATTAAAGGATGCATTAGCGGCGATAAGCGAGATCATGCACATGCCACATTTTAAAACAAAAATTGGCAGGAAATTTACTTTAGAGGAAATAAAAGAAGCATTATCTTATACCTCTGAAAGCGGCGCAAAAGCTATGTTGTATTTTTAGCAGAAAAAATGAGCATGTAGCAATTAATCTCATTACCTATTAATACTATAATTAGGAGTGGGTAGCCCCGGAACAAGGCTTTGTTAATGTTATTTGAAAAGTTATGTGCCTATATTTATTTCCTGCAATAACGTTGTTAGCGCCGGATTGAGTTGATTAATCTTAAAAAAGAACAACACCCGATTTACATGTTGTTCTTTTTTAAGAGGCATTTATTTAGGATATTGAACCGCCATCACAAGTAATTATTTTACCGGTCATGTAGTCATTTTCAGACAGGAACAAAATTGTATGGGCGATATCCCCCGGATGTCCGACACGTCCAACAGCAATGTGTGTGGCATATTCTTCAAAGGCCTTGTTTTTTGCATCTTCAGGTAAAAAATTCCACCAAGGCGTATCTATAATGCCGGGAGAAACCGCATTGATACGAAGCGGCTGTAGTTCTTTTGCCAAAATGGGAACATAAATTTCTAAAGCCCCATTTATTGAACCAATGCCCGATGTTTGGGGTAATTGCCGACTCGCTGCATTGCCGGTTATTAGGGTAATACATCCGCCCGCATTGATGTAAGGTAGGGCCGCCTTTAAAGTATATAATTGTGCCCAATATTTTTCTTCAAATCCGGCCCGAACATCATCCAATGAAAGGTCTTTGAAGTTTCCGATGCCTTTCGTGCTTCCCAATGCGATCACGAGGTTGTCAAAATTACCCTGTGCATTAAAGAAAGCCACTAAAGCAGGTATGTTACTGCTATCTACTTCAGCAACCTGTAATCCCTCTTTTTTGGCATTGCTTAATTTTGTCGCGTTTCTTCCCGTTACGGTTACAGTGGCTCCTGCCTTTTTAAATAATAATGCCGTTGCTAATCCGATACCTGATGTGCCACCCGCTACGACTGTTTTTTTGCTTTGTAATGATACCATAATATTGCTTTTTAAATATTCAGCAAAGTTGGTTATCTGGCAGGGCAATGAGATTGACGCTATTATGCTTTCTGTTGGCTTAGTTATGCTTGCCGCGAAAAGTAAGGGGTGTTTCTTTAGTCATTGATTTGAAGAAACGATTAAAAGACGCAGGTTCGGAATAGTCCATTTTATATGCAATTTCGGCGACGGAAATATCAGTGTACCGAAGTAAGGATTTAGCTTCCTGTAACAACATTTCTCTGATAGCATCAGAAGCCGTTTGACCTGTACTTTCCTTTACTGTTTTATTGAGATGATTTGCGCTGACACCGAGCATTTGGGCGTAATCATTTACCTGCCGTTTAGTCAAAAAGTGCTGAGGCACTAACTTTCTAAAACGGTTGGCTAATTTATAATCCTCAGAAATGGCTTTGTCAGTATGGGTGGAAAATTGCCGTTCGTAACACCTTTTAACTTCGAGCAATAAAAGGTACAAATACATTTTTATCGCTTTCTCCCGTCCTGACTGTTGATGCTGCAACTCATCATTAATGTGCATTACTAATGATAGAATTTGATCCAGTTCCTCATCTGAAATCTGGAAAACAGGTATTCCGTCAATGTCGTAAAATGGAAACTCGTCCGCTATCTTCATAGAGGGAATTAAGTCACTTAAAAAATCCGCACTAAATAGCATGTAATAACCCGACGCATCTTTCGAGATGTTGCTCTTTGAAAAAATCTGATTGGGGAAAGTAAAGGCCAGGGTTCTTGGCTGGTGAGCATAACGTTCCAGTCCAATTTGCATATCAAGTGAACCTGTTACTGTAATACTTATTCTGTAAAATTCGGACTTTAAAGGCCCGGCAGATGATTTGATTCCTTCACTTGAATATAATTCAAATCCATCGATGCTGTTTGATTTTTCTAATTGGTTATTTCCGAAAGACGCAATAGCATCGGTTTCCCGGTGTACTTCCCTGAAATTTTTAAGATTGTATTTGGGTATGTCTGCTGTATTTTCTTTCATTGTCCGGTGATAAAAAGATTTTAGAAATAAAATTAAGAATAATTAAGTCTACCGTACTTCTGTGGGCGCACAACCGAACTGTTTCTTGAAGGCGTAAGAGAAATGCGATAAATCCTCAAACCCCACCTCCCGATATACGTTAACCGGTTTTTGCCGGCTTTCCGAAAGCATATAATAGGCGAGTTTCAGACGTCGTTTTGTTAGCCAGCGCTGGGGAGTGACTCCATATATTTTATTAAAATCACGTTTGAAAGTAGTTAAACTTCTCCCCGTCAGATAGCTAAACCGTTCCAAAGGCATATTGAACATATAGTTCTGTTCCATGAAATCCGCCAGATCAATTTTGCCCGGTTCTGAAAAATCCGCTAAAAACGCATCTACAGATTCATCAATCGATCTTAAAATAGTTAGCGCCTCCTCCACCTTTAAAGCTAAAAGTTTTTCAGGCAGTTCATCCTGCAAATCAAAATAAGGCATTAATGAAGCAAAGTAACTTTCTATAAGCGGATGCTCCTCAAAAGTCTTAACAGCTGGAGAGGGTTCCGTACTTTCAATGGCACGATTACGGGAATAATAGTCCTTCAGGCGTTCACTTTTCAATATAATTAGCACGCACTTATAAGGCTTATTTTCTTTAGGGTATTGTATGATGGTCGATAGCTGACGGCGGGGAAAAAGCATCGTGTCTCCAGGACCAAAAAGCTGAACAATATCTGACTGCACGATCTTTAGCTCACCGGAAATAATCCTCACGAAGCAATGGTCAACGAGCATCACTTCATTTTTTAAATATTTTTCGGCTAAACAAGTCAGCACTATTTCAGCCGAAGGATTCCGCAACCTTTTTTCCATCGTTTAAATTTAAGGCATTAGAAGCTTAACTAATCATGATTAATCTTGCTCCTAATTTAATTTTTAACTTTCGTCAGGTGATCCATTTGAAAAGCTTCATACAGTTTTTCGTTAGCCTTTGCTAATTGCTGGTTCAACGGCGCTACAAGATCGCCCATAAACATGCGGTCAACTTCCGTACGCACCGGCCGTTTGCCATGCGGCATTTTGATGAGTTCGATGATTGCCTTTGAAACTAAATCCAGACCTTGTTCAGGATTAGCTTCAAATACACTTGCTATAGATGCCAGTAGTGCGTCTGGCAGATCTTTGATCGATCCATAATCCGAGGAGCGTTCCTTTTCGCTTGGCTGAAGTAAGGAGCCGATAAACTGGGTGGGAAATGCACCCGGCTCCAAAATACACGATTCAATTCCAAGATTGGATATCTCCACCCGGTAGCTTTCCGCTAATGCTTCTGCTGCCCACTTAGAAGGGCTGTAGGGTCCCTGAAAAGGTACGGAAAGCCTTGCGCTAAGACTCGAAATGAGCATTAAGAGTCCTTTCTGTTGTTGTTTCATAAAAGGTAACACAGCGCGGGTCATGCGCTGTACACCGAAGACATTAACGTCAAAGACTTTCTTCCAGTCATCGGCGGTAAACGATTCCTGAATCCCCATAGCCCCTAATCCCGCATTATTGATAAGGATATCTATACTTCCCATTTTTGCAGCAGATTTGCGTACACCCTCTACCACGCTTTCATCACTGGTTACATCTATTTCAACTGTAAATACGCCTATCTTTTCTAAAATTTCGGCAGCATGTTTGTTTCTGCCTCCGACCTCACGCATTGCACCAGTTACCGTATAACCTTCTGTAAGCAAAGCTTCAATAATAACCGTTCCGAAACCACCAGCAGCGCCGGTAATCAATACATTCTGTAGTTTTTTCATTTCCTTTTAATCTTTAAGATCAGGGTACAAATGTATCTTACTTATAATTGCTCAACGTTGTTCAAAAGTTCTAATTTATTTTGTTTAAACGGCTATATGTACTTGGTCATTACGCTTATGGGGCAATGTTTAAACCTGAGAATTAACAATATGGACACCATGAAATGTGAGATGACACCAAAGCGCCCTATTATTAGACCAATTTAACTTTATGTAAACTTATTCCTGTTCCGGCGGTTTACTGAATGAATGAAATTACTAATAGCTTTTAAATAACACATTATGAATACAATAGAAGCATCAATAGCGCAATACAACGAAGCCTGGAGTGTAAAAGAGACTGAGGCCATAAAGGCAACTTTAAAAGATTGCTGGACCGCAGAAAGTACCTATACAGATCCTCAAACCGATCTGTTAAAAGGTTTTGAGGGCCTTGCAGCCCATATCAATGGCTTTCATAAGCATTTCATAGGAGGGAAGATACAACAGGCTTCTAAAGCTGATTGCCACCATCACAGCGGGCGCTTCAAATGGATTCTTACGCAGGCGGACGGCGTAAAAATCGAAGGCATGGATTACTTTGAGTTCAATGACCAAAATCAAATTATCCGCATTGTTGGTTTCTTTGGCCCCTTTACCAATCTTTAAATCAGGTGCAAGTCGGGCCTAAGATTTAGGGGCTACAAAAATTGAAGTATGAAAAAGCCTCGCAGCCGTGCGGGCCTCGCCAACCTAGACTCGAACCATTGCTATAATTTCCGCATAAATTCAATTGATTTTCTAAATAATATGCGTATATTAGTGTAACGGTTTACAGCTACGAACAGTTAAAAAGTTGCAGTGAGTAATTCGATAAGTCAGAAATAACAGCGAATATATAGCATTGATGCTCAATAGGTTATAAACAAGATTAATTTCCCCTACGGACCGCCGGAACGGAAATGTGGTGTGCAAAAACTTGTCGTGAAACCGGCAAACGCGAATCTTCAATTACACTTTAACTGTGATTAAAAACGATTTACTTTTCCATTCTTTTCCAGTTTTCAGTCCTCCCAAACAAGGGAATACCGACATAACCTCGAACTTCTAACACGTTTATGTCCTTTAATTTCAAAGTGCAACTATAGGTTTTACCGCTTTCCGGGTCGTAAATGGTTCCCTCTTTCCATTCGTTGTTTGCGTCAAATTTAAATCCGGTCAATAACAACAAACCCAGCACAGGGTTATTTCTTTTCGACTGATCAGGATTATGTCCGTCAACCTTTGGCTTGCCATTGTAGTCAGGATTTTTTAACCATACGATTTTGCCAAAAAACACTTCACCAATTTTATAAATCTCGATTTTCGCGGGATCTTTTCCCGGTGTCAGCCATATTCCGAGAATATCATTTGATTTATTTTGCGCTTTTATAATTTGGCTGAACAGCAACAGGGCCGTCAATAATGCCAGGGTTTTAATTTTCATGGCTGGTTATTTAATTTTGTTACTTGACTGTTCATAAGCGGAATTATAATCCGTCCTTAAGGTGCCCATTGCCCTATCCCAAATCGTGAAGTATAAACTGTAATTGCCTTTAAAATAATGATGATGTTGATTATGGGCTACGGAGGTATTCAGCCATTTGCCCAGCCAATGCCTGTGAAAGTTTTTTGGATATAATTCAAAGCCAAGATGCCCATATACATTATAAGCGATACTAAACAGGAAGAAGATCGTTAAATGCAGGGGGTGAACAGGAATTGTAAAAAGAAAGATCACAAATATGAAGGATTCAACAACTGCTTCCAACGGATGAAAAGCGTAGGCAGCCCAGGGCGATGGATTGGTGGACCTGTGGTGCACCAAATGGAAAAGCTTGAAAAGCTTTGGCGCATGCATTAACCTGTGCGTCCAGTAGAAATACGTATCGTGCATTAACATCATTAATGGCAATGCTAATACGAAATACAGTTTACCGTATTCATTAATATCGGTGTAAAAGGTGGTATGCGGTCGAACGGTATCGCTCTGTAAAAGTAAGAGTGGTGGTATACTGAAAATAACAATTGAAAGCGTTGAATAAAGAATTTCCCGCACGTAGTCTTTCATGGCAGGGAATTTGGGCTGTATCTTCTTATAGGCTATCCTTTTTTTTAACAGGACATAAAAGATCAGGAATACCGGGGCGGCAACGTAATAATATTTATCGGCAACATCTAAGAGCTGCCAGAGAACTTTGTATAGGGTCATCGTTTGAGTGTTTAAGCCTCAAAAATATGCGCTATTGCGCCGGCAACACTTAACCCTGGTTAATTTCTGATTTTTGTGATCCTTTTGCGTAAACGGCTCAGGCTGGGTGCCTCAATACCGAGATAGTCAGCCAGGTATTTTAGTGGGATTTTTTGGAATGCATTCGGATATTGTTTTTCAAGGTTCAGGTAGCGCTGTTCCAAACTGATTGTCTTAATTGCCTGCTCATTTAACATTAACTTTTTTATTTCCTCAGCCAACATTAAATTTAATAAGCCTTCAAATTTAGGGTGCTCCTTTAATATAACCGGAAGATCTTCTTTACGCATCATCAGCACCTCACAGTCTTCCATCGCAACAATATTTTTATGGGAGGGAATATTGGAGTTAAGACCTTCGGTATAGGTAAAAAAGCAACCAGGATAAATAAAATCGCTAGCTTTTTCGGCACCCGTGCTGTCTGTAATAGTGCTAACTATTAATCCTTCATTTAAAAAACCGATAAACCTGCAATATTGGTCTATTTTCAACATATAATCACCTTTTGCGAAAGTTTGCAGTTGAAAATAACGCAGATTGCTGTAAAGGTCTTCGTAACTTATCGAAATTCTCTCGCGGATATATGCTGTTATTTTGTCGTACATCTGTTCAGTTTGCTTTACAATTATACAACAATATTTATAGCATTCTTACCGGGCACATATATCAGCAGCATTCTCTCGTGAACAAATGTGCTTACAGCATTGAGACAAAAAGTTAAGCAATTGTTGGAACGGAAAAAGCGAATTTGCCAATGGGAAATATTACTCAAGGATATCTTTAATGGTCTGGTAATGCCAGCCGACTTAACATTCCTGAAAAACCCAATAGACAATCTCTCCAAATTTTCAAATGTCAGCTCGCTCTTTTCGAAGACCATCATTTGCAATAGGAAATTGCCAATTTCTTTATCCGGTAAAAACTCTTGTTTATATCAAAACAACGAGAGACGAAATGCGATTGGTATTATTAAATAATAATGCTTTTTTAGAATTGGCTTCAAGGTGAAAGATTTATGATTAAATCTAACATAAATAGACCAAAAATGCCTTAACACGCTGTAAATTTTTCTATGGTATACTGAGAAGCTGTCTAAAAACGATCTTGAAATTATGTTATAGGTTTAAAATCATAATTATTTGAGCGAGTTTTGGCCTGTTTTATCGGACAATTTTCGAAAAAGCAGTTTGTCTTTGTCTTCAAATAGTCGTACTGTAAAAGCAAATTTCCATTTTTAGACAGCTTCTGAGATATACCAAGGTATTTTTCAGAAT
>Ga0105855_1000948_pt1 | contig 11008 bp, 9 predicted proteins | sample OrgsoiDNA_201059_FD_89680 | JGI IMG/M metagenome (GOLD analysis project Ga0105855, IMG submission 89680) | Permafrost soil microbial communities from the Arctic, to analyse light accelerated degradation of dissolved organic matter (DOM) -... | ecosystem: Environmental > Terrestrial > Soil >... | reverse complement strand
GAGAGCGTGAAATACGGAATCTCGGCGGAAGAAGCGCATCGGTTCGGACTGCCTTGCGGCGGGACGATTCAACTGGTGCTTGAACCGTTGTCGATGGCGAGCGGCATTGCTGAATTGTGCGATGCCGTTCTCGCCGGACGGCTGGTGACACGCACCCTCGATATGACCAATGGCGCGGTCAAGTTAGAGCCAGCGCAGGCAACGGATGGCGTTACGTTCGATGAAACCACGCTCTCGACTATTCACGGCCCGCGGTATCGGATGCTGGTGATTGGCGCGGGGCAGTTGTCGCGGTATCTGTGCAGTATCGCGGTCGGGCTGGATTATCACGTGACTGTCTGTGATCCGCGCGAGGAGTACACCGACGAGTGGGATGTACCGGGGACAAAGATCGTGCGCACCATGCCCGACGATACCGTGATGGAAATGAAACTCGATGAGCGTTGCGCGGTGATTGCGCTGACGCACGATCCGAAGCTGGACGACCTGGCGTTGATGGAAGCGTTGAAGACGCCGGCGTTTTATGTCGGCGCGTTGGGATCGCGGAAAAATAACGCGGCGCGCAGGGAAAGACTGAAAGAGTTCGATCTCTCCGATGCCGAGTTGTCGCGCCTGCATGGGCCGGTGGGGATTTATATCGGCAGCCGGACGCCGCCGGAGATTGCAGTGTCTATTCTTGCTGAGGTGACGGCGGCGAAGAATGGCGTTTCGCTGCCGACTATTTTGCAGGTTGAAGGGGCGAAGGCGGCGCGGGAACTTGAGGGGACGGGCGAGATTTGCGGGATTTAGGCGCAAGCGGCGTCGCCGCGCTTTGAACGGTTTAAAGCGTTAAAGCGCGGCGTTCAAACGTTCACAAAATATTGCCGCGAAGCTTCATGGACTGCATCCATTGTCCCGATACTTCGGACATTCCGTAATGCACGACTGTCTCGTCGATTAGGGCCCAAACCGATAAACCTGCTTGACGGACTCGCCGGCAAAACGAGATGTCTTCTCCCTGATACACCCCATTCTCTTCGACTGTTTCGAAAAATCCATAGAACTTGCCGTTGGGTATCAGCGAAGCATATTGCTGCGGTGGCGCGAAGCATTCCGTGAATGGTTTTGTTGCTTCAAACGCTTCACGTTGCGCTAGAAAAACGCCAGTACCAACGTGCTGGGCTTCAATGAATCCATTCTTGAAACTCACACTTCCGTCCGCCTCCGTCAGCGGGCTGACAGTGTAGTCGGCGTACTTCTCTAGCCACTGGCGTACGGTCAAGCCCACATCGGCGGCTGATATAGCCCCGTCCAGATTCATTCTCCTAAACGGATACGCAACGCCTGAAACGGTTTTGTTCGCGGCCAGAAGTCTCATGACTGCGTTGGCCGGAAATTTCATGTCGGTATCGAGGAAAAGGAGATGCGTGAATTCAGGACGATTCAGGAAATAATTGGCGAAGAAGTTACGCGCGCGAATAATCTGCGACGACGCAACGTGCAACGTTTCGTAGGTCGAGCCTGAATCGGTTAATGCGCGCGTCAGGTCGAGCAGCGAAAAGGCGAAATTGACATGGACTTCTTCGCTGTAGGTGGGCAGGCAGATGAGGACGTGGTGGGAAGGCATGGGGGTGTCCGTATGGGGATGATTGAGTTTGCGCCTATAGGGAAATGGGCGATATAGTTAGGAATGTTGAAATAATTTTTCGTTGTAAGCGGTGGGCGTCGAATGAATGTCGGGATGGTACATGGCGGAACGTGGTGGTGACAGTTTCAGGGTTTATTGACTCGCAATAACCTCACGGGAAAACACAGTGTGATTGTAGCCGCTTGTTTTTTTAATCTATGCGTGCATTGGCGACTAGACGTTGCTAGCGCGCCGAGGGACAAGACATTTGTGTTTCGATCCACGTGCTCGTGAGGGGCACGATGGTGGTGCGCTAAAAGACGTCAAGAATGTCTTTATGTCTCAAGCAAAAAAACTTCTGTGCGCGCTTGAGATTCGGTTTCAATCCACCCGCCCGTGAAGAGCGCGACTTGGCCTGGCAGGCTGTTGAAACTGGGTCCCGTGTAAACGGGGTTTGAGGGACAAGCGCTATGGATATCGTGTTCATAAATGCTTGGTTCGTCTCTAGCTGATTAACACCTGGCCTCCCCGGTGATGGCGTCGATGCCCGCCGCGTTTGTCCTGCCGCCCAACCCCGTGGTCTTCACATTTGACACCTCCAATCTGGAGATGTTGCAACGACAGATTGAATTCGCCCAATATGTGTCGATTCGATACAGTGAGCGCCTGGCCGAGGCCGGCATCGAACCGTCGGTGGGCAGCAGGGGCGACAGTTACGTCAACGCCCTGGCAGAGACTATCAATGGGCTCTGCAAAGCCGAGTTGATTCATCGTCGAGGACCCTGGAAGATCAAGAAGGATGCGGAGTTCGCCACGCTGGAATGGGTATCCTGGTTTAAGAACCATCGACTGCTGGAACCTGTCGGCTACCTTCCTCCGGCCGAAGGTGAGGCCAACTATTACCGGCAACTCGCCGATCAAGCCGTCCCAATCTGCGTAACTTAAACCCAGCAGCCTCCACGAAAACCGGGGCGGTTCAGAGGTCATTATTTCATACGTTTCAATCCACGCGCGAGGGAAGAGCGCGACGCGTCGCGCGCAGCTCCACGTAATTTTCCCGACTGCTGTTTCAATCCACGCGCTCGTGAAGAGCGCGACCCCGCATGCCGGTTCGGAGCGGCGGCAATCGGGGTGTTTCAATCCACGCGTTCGTGAAGAGCGCGACTGTCGGAGTTGACTCGCACGTTCGACACCCCGGAGTTTCAATCCACGCGCTCGTAAAGAGCGCGACCGTCTGCCTGGCGAGCTAACGATTAACCAGCAGGGTTTCAATCCACGCGCTCGTGAAGAACGCGACGCCATCCCTTGCAACCTATTGTTTTCCCGGCGTAAATTAGCTTTCTTCCACGAACCGGCATCGCCGCGGAGACGGAAGTCACGAACAAACCGCAAACGCCTTCTAGTCTGGCCAAAAAGTCGAACAAAATCAACGCACCCCGATTTCTGCGAACCTCACCGCAAAACGCCGGTCACTACAGGTTCACACATGCTCTCAAACAATCAACGGCACCATGCCGCGCGGGATCTTTTCATCAAGAAGCGGACGCGCGATCTCATCACACTTACGCTCTTGATAAGCGACCAATAGCGCCTTGCGCGATATTTCAGTCAGCAGATATGCGCCGTTATCGAGGAAACAACAACTGGGCGCAGATCTGGACCTCGTCGGCGCGATGCGCTTTCGGCTTGCCGCGTTTGTATTCGACGGGATAAGCGCGCTCGACGGGCTCGTGTTCAAGTCGATGAAATTCCACTAGATCGGCCACGTCGACAATGCCCAACTCAGCGTTCGATAAAGGGATCGCTGTGACGGTTCGCACGCCCCCGCGGCTCTCCGCATGCGGTTCGTCGGCGTGCTCGTGCAACACAGGCCCCTCGGCGGTGTCGACGTTTTCGCTCCATATCCGCTCGACGTGGATCAGCGCGCATTGCCGACGCCAGAACAGATAGTGCTGAAGAGCGGAGAGGGCGATGGTTTCGCCGGGATGAGGCGCGCGGATCATCGAATCAAATTCGCTCGACGACTTCGACGCCGCTCGCAATCTTCGTCTTGTCGATAGACATTGCGTAGTCGGAGAAATATCGAGCAGGCAGATCAGCACCCTCTTTCACGCGCTCGACCTTTACTGCATCGAATAGCGTATGCGCTGGCGCATTACCCAATGCATTTTCGTGTTTGAACACGACAAGTTTGCGTGCGGCCATCTCGCCTCGGGCCGCTGAGCGATCGTGTTCAAACATGTTGGTCAGCGAGCGCCATACAAGCTCGAGATCGTCTTCAGTGAAGCCGGTACGTTCGGCAAGCTTCGCTGAGATAAACCCATGCGCCCTATATAAGCCGTAGGGAACAATGTGTTTGCGGCCCATGGTGCGATTGTCGAGCTGCTTTTCGGCGTCCACTTCGGTGGTGACGGCCATGCGCGTGATAGAGACTTCCATCGGCACAATGGGTTCTATAGATTTAGCGAAAGCCAGTTGAATCGGGCCGCGTACTTGGCCGCAGTTCACTCCGGTGGTCATGACGGCGCCGAAAGCACGGATATCGAAGAAATTCGTGCACATCCATTTCGTAAGTTCTTCGGCTTTTTGAGCATCTTTAGGCAGCTTCTTATCCGGTTCAAGACCGAGCGCCTGATAGCCCAGTTTGTGCTGCAGATTAAGCACGGACTTCTCTTGCATATAGATTGCGTATCCGGCTTTGTTATCTTTCTCCAGCGTCACGAAATTGCGGATTTTGCGTTTCAGGCAGACATCGGTGACTAGGCCGAGATTGGTTTCGGGATCCATGCGCGGCAGGTTGCCAGCATCGGGATCACCGTTGGGATTGCCGTTGGTGACATCGAACAAGTATACAAATTCGTAGCGGTTAGCGATGATGGTCATTCAATGGTCTCCAGTGTTTCGCCGGTAATGTCTACTGCTTCGTCTTTGCTTGATTTCGCGCCGTGATGTTCATAGCGCTGGTGGTAATAGCCGACGACGAACCAGCTTTGCTCCTCGGCAGAGAGTGATTTTGGGAAATTTCCATTGAGCGCGCCGATGATGTCTCCCATCTTTGATTCGAGCGAGTAGATGAGCTTTTTATCCGAACTCTTCCGCGCTCTCGAAATATGGCTCTTGGCGCCTTTTAACAACAGAAAAAAGACTTGTTGTGGCACTGCGGAAGCCGAAGCGTAGTAACGATCCGTGATGCTCGCATTCACATTGCCGAGCGCTACTTTTTGAATGTTTTCCAGCACGGAGAACAACCGTCCGAGTAAATATCCAGTCTTCGTATTACTTGTATCCAGACTCACAAATACCTCCTGTTGGTTATCCTTATCATTTAGACGCAGGTTGCGCGCCAGGACTGCCTTACACAGCGCGACGCGCAAGCCGGTAATCTGCCCGTCCGCACGGATGCGCGTGATCGCGGCGCTCAGCAGGGTGCGTGGATAACGGCCGCCGCTAAGAATTGCCCGCATCAACGATCCGGCCAATTGCGGCGGGACGTTTTCAGTCTTTTCCTGCGCCGCGATAGCTGACAACAACCGCCATGCGGGCGGTGTTTTCCATGGCATGGGTTCGATGGCGAGATCGTCGTAATGTTGTGCGAGCCTTCTTTCGAACTCGACCAGCGGTTCCGTGAACCAATAGCGCACAGAAAGCCGAGATGCATTCGGCGACAACCCGAGCACAAATATCCGTGCATCTGGATCGAGAATCGCGTTGAGATTTTGTTGAGCTCTTCCCTCCGAAACCGCGTCGAGCGCATGCTTGAGATTGGCGGCTGCGGTTGCGTCGGTTGACGATGGTTCGAGCGCGCTTAAGAAACTGTCTTCGGCGGCTTCTTGCGCTTCCGGAGTCTTGGCTTCCGCCCAGAACACCACACTTGCATCCCCAATCTGCACGCATTGACGATGATTCGGATCGCGCAGCAGCAAGTAGTTCAGCACCGTCGTATAAGCGAAGGCCGCATGCACGGAAACGGGTGCGTTCGCGCCGCGATCCTTGCCGTATGAGTCGAAGGCGTCGAGGTTGAACGAGACAATGGATGCCCCCGACGTTTGCGCTCCCCAAACGCCTTTAATGGCGGGATGAAGACGCGCGATCGGACGTACTTCGCCACTGACGAGGCACAAGCCGAGGGTTGTTTCGTCGGTTGCGCTGAAGCGCTTGACCAGTTCCTGAGCCGCGGGACGCTCGTGGATGTAGCCGAGTTCACCATCGAGCCGAAAAACGACATTTGCGCTGAAAATTGCCGGCGCATGTTTGACAATGTGCTCACACGTTTGCCAGTCACCTGGAATCCACGCTTCTATGAACTTGCGTAAAGCGACAAGCCCTTCGTCGGTCGCCCCGGCGAGACGATCAAGATGGAGGGCCTTGAACACGCCCGCCGATCTTGCGTTGAATGTTGGCGTATCGGCTCCCGCTTTTTGCTCGACGCCAAGAACGAAAGCCGTCTTGTCCCACAGAAAAAACGGTGGTGGTGCAATGCCGGTTCGTTTGAACGACGCGGGAACCGTGAGCATCTTCCACTTCGACTTTTTATCGGAGGTATCGCTGAGATTGATAACGTCCTGTACTTTGCCGTCGCGATTCAGCAAGATCGAGTAGCCGATTTTTTCCTGCGTTAATCCGAATGTAGGGACCTTACCTTGCGCCGCGAGCCGTTCGTAATACTCGACCAGGGATGTGAAGATCATGTCGCACGCTCCACGAACGGTAACGGCGGAATGTCGATCCATCCGTCCTTTATAGACGCCCTGAAGAAACGCGGCGTCATCGCATTCTTGAAGTCGAGATCGTGAAGCATCCAGCCGAGATCTTTCTCTGCGATAAGCGACTCATGCGATTCACGCGCAGGGTCACCGTCTTCCAGCAAAGTGAAATTGGCGGGAAATTCACGCACACCTAAGCACGGCATTTGGAAACACTGACCTTTGCGTGCGCGCCGATTAAAGATGTCGAGGTGTTTGCCGATTGAGTCTCCTTCTTCGGCTTTATCGGTGAGTTCAAAATGTGCTTCAATCACGTACGCCACATCCTTGAGAACGGACGCCGCGCGTTGCTGACGACCTTCATCAACGCAATTGACGAGGCCCTCCAGCGTTCCCTTTTTCATGGCCGATCGTGCGCTCGATGCCGGGATCTTGCTCGCGACTTCATTTCGACGGATGGTGTCGAAACGAATCTCGTTGAGCACCTGAATCCGGTCGATGACCCAACGAATGGCCGGCTTCCAGTAAATGGCTTCCACGATGCCGCGCGCGGCGGACGGCGTAATGACGTCGTAGGACACGCGCTCAACCTTCATCTCCGGCCGGGTGAACAACGCGTGCTCGCCCTCGATGTGCAAACGTATTCCGTATGCCACGGTTCTCTCCTTTGTATGTCGCGATGAGATACGTGATCGGCTTCTGTTGTTGCTCACTCCTCCACATCGGGCTGATTAAACCGATCCGGGAATAGATTTAATAAATGAGCCCGGCCGCGTCAAGAAGCGCGGACTCGCCAAGCTGTAAACCATATCGATCGCTATATAGATATATGGCAATAAGTTGTATGAATTGCGGGCCATATTTCGGCTCGGCAGCGGGTTGGATCACGCTACTCGCTGCTAGCGCGTCGTAAGACTTATGGGGTATCTGGATCAGAAACGGTTGCAGCTTTCGAGCAATGCCGCCGCAGTTTTCCGTATGTTCGAGGTCGTGCAAGAGGGCTTGGCATGCATCGTGGCCAGGGATGATCAACGGCATCTGAATGCTGTCGATCATCCGGAATTTTTTATAGACGAGATCGAACTTGAACGCGGCAAGTCCGTCGAGTTTGATCATTCGCAAGAGGTTTTGTTTGTCGAATTCTTCGGGACCTTTTCGCCCATGAACCGCCTTGAAATAGGCGTTCATGGCGGCGATCGACAACGGATCGGCGTCGTTCGCGGACATCACGGCACGCGCCTCGGCCGCAGGCGCTTCGAGTGCTTGCGGCAGCGCCCAATCCGTATCTACGGTAGTGAAAATTTCCACGATGCTGTCCGTGCGCGTCCGCTTGCCGCTTCGGTTACAACGGACCGCCGCCTGGGCGACCGAATCGATGCCCGCTTCTGCGTGCATCACGTATGGGAGGTCGATATCGACACCAGCTTCGATAAGCGATGTCGATACAAGCCGGCAAGGTTCTTTGTCGTTCAACATCGAACGCACTTCGTTGAGAACGCGCGTGCGGTGCTTCGGGTACATCAGCGTGCTGAGATGGCGCGCGCCTTGTTCATCCGCAATCGATGTGTAAAGAGCCTGAGCGTGCGGCCGGTTATTCACGATGCGAAGCACTTGCTCATGGTCACGCATATGCTGCGCTAAGGCGTGGTCGTCGAGCGTGCCTGCCGAACTCACCGTCACGCGCGCTGGCGTTTCGCACTGCGCCTCGGGATCAGGCGCAAGTTCGATGACGTCCTCGAAGCCGCCCGGAGATACCGGTGCAATGAGAGCGGATTGCGTCGCGTTGCACAGCACGACGCTCGTTCGATAATTGAGCGTGAGTTCATCGACAACGGCAACGCATGGGCGTAGAAGTGATAGCGGCAGCGCCCGAGCTTCATCGAAAATGAGCCCGCTGCCGGTTATGTTGTGCAGCTTTCTGCGTTGCGATAGCTTCGAGGTATACAAGCTCTCAAAGAATTGCATCGACGTTGTCACGATCATCGGTGCATCCCAGCTGTGCATGACGACACGCGGCTTCGCGGCGGCTTCGGCATTGATGCTTGGCGTCGGAACGAAGGTGTTGTGATGCTCGAGCACGGGTGCGTCGCCGAGATCGCCGAAGGCTTTCTTGAACACGGCTGCGTTCTGTTCGGCGACGCTCGTGAACGGAATCACAAAAATCACGCGGCCAAGCCCGTGTGCAATGGCGTGATCGAGTGCGAATGCCAAGAAGCGGTCGGTATCGAGATAGTCGCCGTCCACGACGCACGAGAAGATCATGCGCGTCAGCATGGAAAGCTGGAACTTCTTGCACCCTGCGTTTGACTTCAACGAGATGGGCTCGATCTCCTTGGCCGTTGCTGGCAGAACGAGGTCGTTCAGATAGTCGTCGAGCAGACGGGGGAGGTCCGCTGTAAGCCGACTATCTGGCGAAGTGCGTTTTCCCGGTTCGCGGTCGTTCGCCAATCCCACGTGGTGGCCAGCGATGCCATACGCCATTATTCTCCCAAGCGATCCGTACTGGTCACAGGCGATCTTCGCGCCCCATGTTGCAGGGTCCACGCGCGAGCCGCCACGGATGGGCCGTTGGTATGCGTCGGTGTATTTACCTGGATCACGAAGTTTTCCGGCGGTTTCTGCGAGCATGGACGAGCCGAAGTGTTTTGCGGATTGTCCTGCGAGTCGACCCACCACGTTGAGGTGATCCGAGAGTGTTTGCCAGTCCCTTTCGTCCGGATTTGGCGTTGAGTGTGCGTGGAAAATTCGAGTCACGGCGCCGCCTTTTCGGGATGATTGGCGGGCTCTGGGATCATTGAAATCAAGCGGCGAAGGTTGCCGCTATGCCGCTGATCGGCCCGGGTCTGAGTGAGCTTAATATCGGCAGCATCTTAAAATTCGATTTGAAACGTAATAATTGTTGTGCTTCGCGCGCTTGTGAAGGCGTGACCTCTTTTCGCTACCGGTGAAGGCCGACCTACACAGTTTCAATCCACGCGCCCGTGAAGGCGCGACTCCATCCCATCTAATTCGTTGTTTTTAAATTGAAAGTTCACGGCTTTCCGCGAACCCGCGTTAGTGCTCGGCGAGAAATCATCGGCAGTACCGATCTTTGTGTCCACCACTCCAAAAAAACGCACCAAAATCAAGGCGCCTCTACTTTCCGCGATCCTCCCCCGTAAAACACCGATCGCATCCGGTTCGTGCGCATCGACACAATATTGGGCCATCAGCGTACAGGCGTTTGCCACGAGTTGCCGCGATATTAGCCGACGCCGTCGCGACCGTTCTTAAGCGATAGGCAAAAATTCGCCGAAGGGGGCGGGAGTCGTTAGTTGTATAGAGCAATCATTCTCATTGCGCCGTTTACACCGCTTCTCCACTGGCCGATTGACATTACTCGACCTCTTCCTTCTTTCGATCAATTCGCCAACCGCCCCAAGCGCTCGCACCGCCACTCTGTTCCTCGCGCTCGCGCAACAAATCGCTGTACGAGATAACCGACCTGGCGAAGCGGTCGTGGAAAAACCAAAGAATCTCGAGCCCACAAACAAAAAAACATTTCGCGGGTTTCCACATTCAAGCACCGGCGCAATTGAGGATCGGCACCCTCACATCAACCCCATCGAAACCATCGCGACAATCGATGCCATCACAATCACCGCGCCCACCGTCTTGCGTTTATTCAACTCGGTCCAGAGCAACACGCCTGTCAGCGAGAGCAGAATAATGCTGCCCGCCAGGGTATCGATGAGCAGCACCCAGCCCACGCTCAATCCCACACCCTTGTGCAAATTGCTCATGGTCGCGAGAAAGCTGTTCTCGCTCTTTTTCACCGATACAAACCCGTTCCCCACCCAGTATTCCGCCGATACCGACCCGCCTGGCGACGCCACCGCTACCGTCCACAACTCCGGCTGCATGGTCTTCTGATCACCCCAGCCTACCGGGTGTGCCGCTTCACGTTTCGTCCGGCCGATATTGCCATCGAGCTTGAGTTCCTGCTTGAGCCACTTCCCAAGTTCCATCGGTGACTCGAGGCCGTGCGCAGGCACGGCCATCTGCATCTGCGACACCTGTGGTTCTCCGCTCGAAATCTTCAGCGGACCGGCGCGATGATTCAACAAGAAACCCGTCGTCCCGAACAGCAACCCCAGCACAGCGCCCCACAAACCGACCCAGCCATGCACCTTACGCAGCCATTTGATGAAGGTTGCGCGGCGCGAACGCTGTTTTCGGACGAATTGTTCGGCGTCGTCGATAAGGCAGCCGCCGCGTGACGCGTACGGCATGGTGGTCACGTTGGACGCGGGTTCAAAAGTTTCAGGCGCGTTCACGCGTTTCTCCAGGGGGCATAGCGAATAAGAGGATGCTGCGGATGGGTTTCTCACCGATAAGGCCAAGAAGCGCATCGGCGATGTCAAGCTTTCAATTGAGAATAGTTATCATTACATGAAGATTAAAAATCTTCAATAGTCACGTTACGCGGCCGACGCAGGAGGGGCGCGCCAGCCGCGGCAAAGAGACACCGGCGAACGATCGCCGAAAACCCGTCAAACCGGCCAGAGCGGCCCTTCTTCCATGGCGCCGACTTGCTCGCGCAACTCCAGAATCCGGTCTTCCCAATACCGCTGCGTGTTGAACCACGGAAAAGCGGCGGGAAACGCGGGATCGTTCCAGCGACGCGCCAGCCACGCCGCGTAATGAATCAACCGCAGCG
>Ga0105855_1000946_pt1 | contig 11019 bp, 6 predicted proteins | sample OrgsoiDNA_201059_FD_89680 | JGI IMG/M metagenome (GOLD analysis project Ga0105855, IMG submission 89680) | Permafrost soil microbial communities from the Arctic, to analyse light accelerated degradation of dissolved organic matter (DOM) -... | ecosystem: Environmental > Terrestrial > Soil >... | reverse complement strand
TGAAATACTGCCCCTCGAAATCGAACGGCTCCTCTTCAGTCCAGGTCCGCCGCACGATTTCCAGGTATTCGTCGGTGCGTTTGTAGCGCTCGGTCTTGTCCAGCAAGGTATCGCCTTCCTGGGGTTCGGCGGTGATGCCGGTAATGGCGTGCAGGCGGATCCGCCCGCCACCTGTGGTGTGGTCCAGGGTGGCGAAGGCCCGGGCCGCCGCGGTGGGGGCGTTCAACGCCGGACGATGGGCGATCATGAACCCCAGGCGCTCGGTATGCGCCGCCGCGTAGGCAGCAATCTGCAGGCTGTCGGCGCTGGTCGGGCCGCTGGCGATCAGCACCCGGTCGAAACCGGCGTGCTCATGGGCCCGGGCGTGGTGGCGGATAAATTCCAGATCGAAGTCCGGGCTGCGTACGCCACGGGTCTCGGACCACTGGCGGGGAAAGATCATGCCGACAAATTCAATGGACATCGCGATTTCCTATGGGGTGGGACAGGGACTCAGAATTGGTAGTCGAACTGCGCCAGCACGGTGCGACCCGGCATCGGTTGCAGGAAGGTGTTGGTGGAGCCGGCCAGGCCGCTGACGAAGTTCAGTTCGTTGGTCAGGTTGAGCACCCGCAAAGTGGTGCTCCATTGCGGCTGGCGGTAGTACAACGCCAGGTCGAGGTTGTATTCATCGGGGATCTTCACGGTCTTGCTCAGGTTCAGGTACCAGCTGCTGGTCCACCAGCCGGACAGCTCGGCGCCGAAGCCCGAGTCGAAGCGGTAATCGACATAACCGCTGGCGGTGTACTCGGGAATCTGTACCGCGTCGAAGCGCCCGGAGGGCAATTGGTTGAGGCTGTTGTTGTCGCCGAACACCGTGCCGTTGTCCGGAATGAAGCCGGCTGAAGCGAAGCCCGCCTGGGAGGTGAATTCGTTGTAGGCGCTGAGCTTGGACAGGTTCAGGCCACTGCGCAGGTGCTCGTCCGGCTGATAGCGGATGGTCGATTCCACGCCTTTGATCACCAGCCGGGCGATGTTGTTGTTGCTGTCCGGCGATTGGTCCCGGGCCTGGTGGAAGGCGGCCAGGGTCATGAACAGTTCCTTGGGCACCGGCTCGACTTTCAGGCCCACCTCGTGCAACACGCTGAGGCTCTGGAAGGCCAGCGGGTTGAGCTGGTTGGCGCCACTGCCGCTGCCCCAGCCGAGGCCGTTGGAGAAGAACCCGGTGTTGACTGCCAGCGAACGGTCGAAGGTGTAGTAGAGCGTGCTGTTTTCGGTGGGCTTGACGTAGGGGCTGATCTGCACGGAAAACAGCCGGTAGTCGTGGCTGTCGTGGCGCGGGTTGCCGCCGGCCAGCACAAAGGGATTGTCGATCTCGGCATCGATCCAGCTGCGGCTGGCACCGATGTTCAGGCCGACCCGCTCGCCGAAATGCAGGTTGTGCTGGCTGAACAGGGTCTGGGTGGTCCAGGTGCTTTCAGCGGTGTAGGGCGCCACCGATTCGGCGTAGAGGCCACCGCCTATCGGGTACATCGCCGGCAGATTGAGCCAGCCGTAGTAGTTGGAAAACTGCGGTACGCCAGGCTGGCCGATCCAGGCACCATTGCCGCCGGCCGGGTTGGCGCCGGTCAGACCGAGCAGGGTGCCGGGGTTCTTGCCGGAGGGATCCTGGGTCAGGTCGTAGGCGTTGATGGTCGAGCCGAAGTTGTTGTTGGCGGCAATCGACTGGTTGAACTCGCGGCGGTAGATCAGTCCGGTGTTGCTCTCGTCACGCAGGGTGAAATCCCCCAGGCGCAGTTCGTTGCGCGAGCGGAACTCGAAGCGGTTGTCGAACAGGTTGTCCTTGGAGTTGACCTGGAACGAACCCACCGCGTCGGTGAGGTCCTTGGAGCGCTCGTAGAAGGTGCTGTTGGCGATGGTGATACTCGGCGACAGGTCGGCCTCGACCCGCAACTGGGTGGTGAAGCGCCGCGAGCTGCTCTGGTCTTCGGCGCGCTGGCCGGCTTGCGGCGATAACGAGGTCAGCCCATTGCCCGCCAGGGTCGGGTCATAGACCCAGCCGCGCAGGCTGCCGGGGTTGCTCTGGGTATTCGGCGAGGCCGTCTGGAAGCTGCCGTCGACCACGCTGTACTGGCCCTGGGCATTGCGCTGGCGCTGGACCCAGCCGAGGGTCGGCGCATTCGCGGCACCGGAGGCGAGCACCGGCGACCACAGGGTATTGCCGTTCTGGATGATCGGCGTGGCGCGCCCGGCGTAGTACTGGCCGCTGTTCACCAGTTCCTGGGTGGCCCGGTTCCAGCCATGGGTGATGTTGTAGTCGTAGTAGTTGTCGTAGCTGGCGTTCCAGTCGACCCGTACATTGTCGTTGCGCCAGGCCAGCGCACCGTAGAAGGCGTCGAAGTTGTTGTCGACGTTGTCGTAGTAATCCTGCTGACGCTGTTGGGTGATGCTGACGCGGTAGGCCAGGTTGTCGCTCAGCGGCCCGGTATTATCGATGCTGAACTTGCCGGAGTCGCGGGATTTACCGTCCGGCACCCAGGCCCCCAGTTCGCCGCTGATCTTGGTCTTGAACTCGTTGAAGTCGGGCTTCTTGCTCAGGTAGTTGACGTAGCCGCCGCTGCCGGACACCGAGCCGTAGGTCACGGAGGAGGGGCCGGCGACGATATCGGCGCCTTCGTAGGCGTTGAAGTTGGCCGGGTGGCGCACGCTGTAGGCGCGCTGGCCGTCCTGGAACACCTCGGAGCCCTGGGCGCGGAACTGCGGCGCGATACCGGCGTTCTGGCCGCCGCCGCGGGTGATGCCGGGGGCGTATTTGACCAGGTCGTCGGCACTGCGTATCGAGTCGTTGGCCAGTTGCTCGGCATTGATCTGGGTGACTGAGCGCGGGGTGTCGAGGACGCTGGTTTCAGTGCCGCCATAGACCGAGGTCGGTGCCCGGGTGGGCAGGGCATCGTCGTCGGCATCGCTGGCACTGGCCTGGACGGTGACGGTCTGCAGTTGGGTGTCGGCGGCGAAGGCAGGCACTGACAGCGTCGATAGAATAGCCAGCGCCAAGGCGCTCTTGCGCAGGGCCTGGGGACCTTGCGTGGGTAAAAACCGTGCGATAGCGGGCATGACGAATTCGCCTCGTGTCAAAGGTGATGGTCTTGGGTTGTCAGCGTTGGGGTTGGAACTTACGCACGACCCCTGCAGGCGCCGGTTTGCTGGCGATGAACGATGACGCGGTGTGCCTGATGCACCGCGGCGTTCCTGTCGCCGGCAAACCGGCTCCTGCAGGCGGCCGTCAGGCGGTGTCTTTCAGCCACAGCCGCTCAAAGCGCCAGGTGCTGAACAGCGACTCTTCCGCCGCCGCGCCGCCGACGCGGTTGGCCACGCTGTCGAGCAGATCGGCGTAGCCCCAGATCAGCATGCCGCCACGCTCGTACTGGATCTGCTGGGCCTGGTGGACCAGGGCCGTGCGTTTTTCCAGATCAGGTTGAGCCATGGCCTGGAGGAACAGCTCCGAGAACTGCGGGTCGTTGAAGTGCGTCTTGTTGGCCACGGCAAACGGCGCGTCGGTGTGGATCGCGCTGGCCAGGAACGGTGCGCCGATGCTGCCGCCGGTGCTCAGGGTCCAGTCGGTGCGCTGCTGGAAGGTCGCCAGGTCGACCTGCTTGACCTTCAGGCTCACGCCAATGCGCTTGGCCTGTTCGGCCAATACCAAGGCCGAGGTCAGCCCCGCCCCGGGTGGGGTGATCAGCTCCACCTCGAGGTTTTCCTGACCGGCGTCCTTGAGCAATTGCGCCGCCCGCTGCGGGTCATAGGGGCGCGGCCCGAGGTTGTGGTTGAAGGTCGGGTCGCTCGGCGCATACAGGTCGTTGGCCACTCGACCCTGGCCGTTGAGCGCCCGGCGCACCAGTTCCTCGCGATCCACCATGAGCCGAAAGGCCTCGCGTACCCGTGGGTCGTTGAACGGCGGTTTCTCCAGGTTCATGTCGAACGACAGCCAGTTGCCGCTCACCGACTTCAGCAGCCGCACCCGCGGATCGCGCTGCAGCACTTCCAGCTGCTCGGTAGGCATCACGTTGGCCATGTCGATCTGCCCGGCACGCAAGGCTGCCAGGCGCGAGACCTGATCCTTGAAGTCGATGATCTCCAGCTCGTCGGCGTAAGGCTTGCCCTCCTTGTAGTAGTTCTCGAAACGGCTGAACAACGAGCGCTGGCCGGGGGTGAAACTCTTCAGTTTGTAGGGGCCGGCGCCCACGGGGTTGGTCACCGGGTGGTAGTCCACCGGGACGATGCCGCCGAAGTTGACCCAGGTTTCCGCCAGCGGCATGTAGCTGCGTCCCTCGCGAAAGCCCAGGCGCACGGTACGTGAGTCGACCTTGACCAGGTTGTCGCGGTCGACCCAGTGCAACAGCGCCGCGTAAGGCGAGGCCAGTTGCGGGTCGGTCAGGCGGCGTATGGAGAAGATCAGGTCGTCGGCATCGATGGTTTTGCCGTTGTGGAACTCCAGGCCCTGGCGCAGGCGCAAGGTCCATTGGCTGGCATCGGCATTCGGTTCGGCGAACTCGGCCAGGGCCAGGCGCGGCTGCATGTGCTCGTCCCACTCCCAGAGCTTGCTGTACAACGCGAAGCCGCGAACGATGCCGCTGCCGACGGGCTTGTGGGCGTCCAGGTTACCGTTCTGGTTACCGTCGAGAATGCCCAGGCGCAGGCGCCCGCCATAACGCGGCTGGTCGTCCGCCAGGGCCGTGCTGGCCGGCTTGTCGCTCTGCTGGCCGCAACCGGTCAGCAGGCTGCCGCCCAGCAGCAGGCCGCCACCGAGGGCGGCGCTGTGCCCGAGGAAATCCCGGCGGCTGATAAAACGCGGGTCCTGTCTCATGGCATCAGGCTCCGCTCGGGCCGTTGGCGGAGCGCAGTTCCAGCAGTGGCTCCGGGGTGCGGCTCAGGCCGCTGCGTTCGCTGCGAAAGTGCGGCAGGATATGTTCGCCCAGGCGATAGGCTTCTTCCAGGTGCGGGTAGCCGGCGAGGAAGAACAGGTCGATGCCCAGGGCGTTGTATTCGCGAATCCGCGCCACGACGTTGGCATAACTGCCTACCAGCGCGCAGCCCGGCGGGATGCCGATATAGCCGAAGCCGGTCCAGACGTTGGGGTGGATGAAGAAATCGTCGAACTGCTGGGTCTCGGTCTTGCCGGCAAAGTCCTTTTCGTAGCTGAGTTTGCGCGCGGTGCGCAGCCCGGCATGGGCGGCGACCGCCTTGACCGCGCCGCGGGCGATGCCTTCGTCGAAGAAACGCCTGGCTTCGATGCGGGCCAGTTCTTCGGTTTCCCGGGTGATCACATCGATCGACAGGCCGAAGCGAATGTCCGTGCGCCCGTACTTCAGGGCACGCTCGCGGATATCGGCGATCAGCGCGGCGATTTCCTTGGGATGCTCGGCGCGCATCAGGTAGAAATCGGCGTGCTTGGCGGCGAATTCCCGCGCCGGGATCGATGAGCCGGCGGTGCAGATCAGCGGCAGCTCGGCCTTTTTCAGCGGCCCACGCAGGCCGCCGCCATCGGCCTGGTAGAATTTGCCGTCGTAGTGGAAGGTCTCGTTGTGCCAGTAGCCCTTGACCACATCCATGAATTCGATGGCGCGTTCATAACGTTCGTCGTGGTCGCTGAAGTCGCCGACCTGGCGCTGGATCGCATCGGAACCGCCGTTGATGATGTTCCACACCAGGCGATTACCGGTGGCGCGCTGGTAGGTCGCCGCCTGCTGCACCGACACCCACGGGGTGTAGTGATAGGGCTGGAAAGCGGTGACGAATTTCAGCGTGCGGGTTTCCCGGGCCAGCAGCGAGCAGACCGTCCAGGGCTCCTCGCCGGTCGGTGCGTTGACCATCAGGGCACCGCCGAAACCGTTGATTTCCGCCGCCCGGGCGATCTGCCCGAGGTAGTCGATGTAGGTGAAGTGGTCACCGACGCTGAAACCCGAAACCGCACCGGTGCTGGGGCCACCGCGGTGCCAGTCGCCGCGGTTGCGTGGGTCGCCGGGGAGGAACTGGGTTTCGCCATGCAGGGGCAGGCGGGTGAAGAATTCAATACTCATGTCGAGGGCTCCGGCTTGCTGCACGGTGAAGTGGCAGATCAGGGGTTGTGGGTGACCTGGCCGCGCAATGCGGGCCAGTAGTCGGTGAGCTTCAGGTCGATCAAGGCCTGGTTGGTGTAGCCGGTGGCCAGGGACGGGCCGATGTCGTAGCTGTCACGAATCAGGTGGTTGGCCAGTGCGTAGGTGGTGAGTGCCTGGTAGTGGGCCTTGAGCTGTTGGTCGCTCTTGGGCGCCCAGCGATCTTTCCAGGCCACCGGGTCGTTCTGGTCGTCGCGGCGCAACACGCTTTCGCTGGTACCGGCGCGGGAGGACAGCTGGTAGTAGGCGTCCTGATTCTGTTCCTGGGAGATCCACCACGCGGCCTTGACCCAGGCGGTGGCGATCAACTGGGTGAGGTCCGGGTGCTGCTGGACGAAGCGATCGGTCCCCCAGAGGTCGGAGACCAGGCGCCAGTCGTTGTGACCTTGCTTGGTCGACCAGATGATCTTGCCCACGCCCTTGTCTTCCAGGGCATAGGCTTCGCTGAGCAGCACGGCGGCATCGACCTTGCCAGCGGACACAGCGGCGGCACCGACCTGTGGGTTGAGGTTGGCGATCTTGAAATCGTCGAGCTTGAGCTGCTTGCTGGCGAGGAAGTTGCTGAAGGCGAACTCCCAGGGGCGACCGCGATGCAGCGCCAGGCGCTTGCCCTTGAGGTCCTCGATGGTCTTGGCCGAGGAGTCGGCGGGGACCACCAGGTAGACATTGTTGCCGCTGCCGCCGGGCACGATCAGCTTGCCCGGTACGCCGCCGGCCCCGGCGATCACCGAAGGCAGATCGCCACGCACGGCGAAGTCGAGGCTGTTGTTGCTGAAGCCTTCGTTGATCTGCGGCCCGGCGCCGGCGTGGGGCAGGGCAATCCATTCCAGCTTGATCCCGCGCTGCTTGAGTTGCTGTTCCAGCCAGCCGTCCTCGATGACCCGCCCGGCAATGCCACCGAACACCGGCTTGCCACCCTGGGTGAACGCGACGATGGCAATCTTCACCGAGGTCGGTGCCGATTCGGCGAGTGCGGTGGCCGTCACCAGTAACCCGGCCAGTGCGGCCAGACTGTTGCGCCAGAAACCTTTCATTGGAATCTCCCTGTGTCGCGTGCTGAAGCCGGCTCCTGCAGGGAACCGCGTTTTCAGGGAGAGAGCAGGTTGCATGCCATCGTCCGAAAAAAGCTTTGGAGACCTTGTGGGGCAGGGCTTTCAGCGTTTTGGCAGGACACCCTTGTGCAGCCCTTGTGCTGATCTGCACGCAGGGGGGTGCTGGCTGATTGCTGCTCCAGCAGCAGGCATGTAACAAAAAACAAACATATGTTTTTATGGAATATATAAATATTAATTAATAATTATTTAGTATAAAAATCTTCGGGCACTATGAAAGGCGCGCTTTTACTGCCAGGAATGCACCATGTCGCTGATCACTCATCCCAACGCCCGTGAATTGACCAAGTCGGTGCGTGCCACCGTGCTGGTTTTCAAGGACCCGCGCTCCCAGGAGCTGCTCAGTCGTATCGAGCGCCTGGCGCCCAGCGAGGCCAACACCTTGATCATTGGTGAGACGGGAACCGGCAAGGAACTGGTGGCCCGCCACATTCACCATTTGAGTCGGCGTGGGCGCGAGCCTTTTGTCGCGGTCAACTGCGGCGCGTTTGCCGAGACCCTGGTGGAAAGCGAGCTGTTCGGCCATGAGAAAGGCGCCTTCACCGGCGCCACAACGAACAAGGCCGGCTGGTTCGAAGCGGCCAATGGCGGCACGCTGTTTCTCGACGAGATCGGCGATCTGCCGCTGAACATGCAGGTCAAGTTGCTGCGGGTGTTGCAGGAGCGAGAGGTGGTACGCCTGGGTTCGCGTACGCCGATCCCGATCAATGTGCGGCTGGTGGCGGCGACCAACGTCAATCTGGCGGATGCGGTGGTGGCGGGGAACTTTCGCGAGGACCTGTTCTACCGTTTGCATGTCGCGACCATCCGCCTGCCACCGTTGCGTGAACGACCGGGCGATATCCTGCCGCTGGCGGAATTTTTCCTCGAGGAGCACTGCCAGCGCCTGGGCTACAACCGTGCGTCACTGAGCATCGAAGCCGAGCGCAAGCTGCTGGAGCACAGTTGGCCAGGCAACATCCGCGAGTTGGAAAACGCCATCCACCATGCGCTGCTGGTGTGCCGTAATCAGCGCGTGGCACCGGCCGACCTGCACCTGGTGGATATGCGTTCCGCCGGCATCCGCCAGGGCGAGGTGCCGCAGCAGAACCATGTGGTCAGCGGCCCGGTGGACCTGGAAGCCGCACTCAATGCCTTGTTCGAACGCAATATCCCGGACCTGTATGAACACATCGAAGAGACGATCTTTCGCACGGCCTACCGCTACTGCCATGGCAACCAGTTGCAGACCGGGCGGCTGCTCAATATCAGCCGCAATATCGTGCGTGCCCGCCTGGAGAAGATCGGCGAGTTGAATCGTTCGGGCGCCGCAGAGGAGTGAGCGTCGGCGGCGGGATGCAGGTCGCAATGGCATAAGCCAGCACCTTTGATTATTGGACAGGAAAAGTCCATCCGGCCGATGCTCGGGAATCTTCCTGACAATGGAGTTCTTCATGAATGCACGACGCCAACTCAAACTGGGCGCCTTCATGCGTCCGGTCAGCATCCACACCGGCGCCTGGCGTTACCCTGGCGCTTATCCCGACGCCAACTTCAACTTCGCCCACCTCAAGCGTTTCGCCCAAAGCCTGGAGCGCGCCCGGTTCGATGCGTTTTTCATGGCCGATCACCTGGCCTTGCTGAACATGCCCATCGAGGCCTTGAAGCGCAGTCATACCGCCACCTCGTTCGAACCCTTTACGCTGTTGTCCGCCCTCAGCCAGGCCACCGAACATATCGGCTTGGTGGCGACCGCATCGACCACCTACGACGAGCCGTTCCATATCGCCCGCCGTTTCGCTTCCCTCGATCACTTGAGCAACGGCCGTGCCGGCTGGAATATCGTCACCACCGCCAACCCTGATGCGGCCCTGAACTTCGGCCTGGAGCAGGCCTTTTCCCACGATGAGCGTTATGCCCGGGCGCGGGAGTTCTACGATGTGGTGACCGGACTGTGGGACAGTTGGGCGGATGACGCCTTCGTGCGCGATGCCGACAGCGGTGTGTACTTCGATCCGGACAAGCTGCATACCCTCGACCACAAGGGCCGCTACCTGAGCGTGCGCGGCCCTCTGCATATCGCCCGTCCGGTGCAGGGTTGGCCGGTGATTGTCCAGGCCGGCTCATCCGAGCCGGGACGCCAGCTGGCGGCCGAAACCGCTGAGGTGATTTTTGTCGCCCCCGGGACCCTGGAGGAGGGCCGGGCGTTTTATGCCGACATCAAGCGCCGCATGCGCCTGATCGGTCGCAACCCGGAACACCTGAAGATTCTGCCAGGGGCCTTTGTGGTGGTGGGTGAAACGCAAGAGGAGGCCCGGCGGATCCGCGCGCACCTCGACAGCCTGGTGCATGAGCAGAGTGCGATGGCCTCGCTCTCGGTGGCCCTTGGGGTCGACGCCACGAAATTCGATCCTGACGGGTTCCTTCCGCCAATCCCCGAAACCAATGGCAGCCAGAGTTCCCGCGAGCGGGTGCTGGCCCTGGCCGATCGTGAGCAACTGACGGTTCGTCAATTGGCCCAGCGCCTCGGCGGTTATGCCGGCCTGTCGTTCGTCGGGACGGCCCGGAGCATTGCCGATGAGATGGAGCAATGGTTGGAGACCGAGGGCAGTGACGGCTTCAACATCATGTTTTCCTGGTTGCCGGGCGGACTGGATGACTTTGTCGACAAGGTCGTTCCCGAGTTGCAGTCCCGGGGCATTTTCCGGCGTGAATATGAGGGGACGACCCTGCGCGAAAATCTCGGATTACCACGCCCGGAAAATCGGTTCTTTTCCTAGGTGCCGGGGGGCAAGCGGGCCACGGCCATCGACTGGCGGTTGCTGATAGTATGTCGCCATGACGACGGAGATTGGTTATGCCCTATGAGCTGGATAATCGCTTGGTGATTGGCGTGGCATCGAGCGCTGTGTTTGACCTCAGTGCTTCAGATGCAGTCTTCAAGAGCCAGGGGGAGGAGGAGTATCGGAAGTTCCAGGAGCAGAAACTGGACGAGCCGCTGCCCAAGGGTATCGCCTTTCCTTTCATCAAGCGTTTGCTCTCTCTGAATGATTTGAGTTCCGACCCGGAAGATCCCCTGGTGGAAGTGGTGCTGCTGTCCAAGAACGATCCGGACACGGGACTGCGGGTGATGAGAACCATCGATCACTACGGATTGGGGATGACGCGGGCGATCTTCATGCAGGGCAAGTCGCCTTACGAGTACATCCCGGCCTTGAATATTGCGCTCTTTCTTTCGGCCGACAAGACCGATGTGGACGCTGCTATCAAGGCCGGGTATCCGGCGGGTCAGGTGATGGACTCAAAATCCGATGATGACGAAGACGACGATACCCTCAGGATCGCCTTCGACTTTGATGGCGTCCTCGCGGGGGATGAGTCCGAGTCGGTGATGCAGGCGTCCGGGCTGGTGGGTTTTCACGCCCATGAAGTGAAAAATGTGGCGCAGCCCCACAATCCAGGGCCGCTTAAAGAGTTCTTTGTGCGTATCGCGAAGATCCAGTCGGAGGAAGAGAAATACAAAGCGCTGAACGCCGAGTACAAGAATCGTCTGCGGGTTTCTATCGTGACCGCCCGCAGTGCGCCGTCCCACGAACGGGCGCTGAATACGCTGAAGAGTTGGGGCGTCATGGCCAATGACGCTTTTTTCCTCGGCGGCATCGAGAAAGGTCGAGTGCTGGCGGTGCTGAAACCGCACATCTTCTTCGACGACCAGTCGGGCCACCTGAAATCGGCCAGCGCGGTCGTGCCTTCCGTGCATATTCCATTCGGTGTGACGAATCAGCCGAAAAGCT
>Ga0105855_1000943_pt1 | contig 11045 bp, 7 predicted proteins | sample OrgsoiDNA_201059_FD_89680 | JGI IMG/M metagenome (GOLD analysis project Ga0105855, IMG submission 89680) | Permafrost soil microbial communities from the Arctic, to analyse light accelerated degradation of dissolved organic matter (DOM) -... | ecosystem: Environmental > Terrestrial > Soil >... | reverse complement strand
TTCGAGAGTCCGGATACCGTCGCGGCGTTTATCGCGGAACCGGTGCAGGGCGCGGGCGGTGTGATCGTTCCGCCCGAAAACTATTGGCCGTTGATCCGTCAGGTGTGCGACAAGTACGGCGTGCTGCTGATCGCCGATGAGATCGTCACGGGCTTTGGCCGTATGGGCAGTCTGTTCGGCAGCCGCGCCTGGGGCGTCAAGCCCGACATCATGTGCTTCGCGAAGGGCATTTCGTCGGGCTACATTCCGCTCGGCGCCACCGCTTTCAACGAGCGCATCGAGCAGGCGTTCCTCCGTAATACGGACTTCACCGGCGCGTTGATGCATGGGTATACCTACGCCGGCCACCCGGTCGCCTGCGCGGCGGCGCTCGCCAACCTGAAGATCGTCGTCGATGAAGATCTGCCGGCTAACGCCGCGAAGCAGGGCGCGCATCTGATCGAGGCGCTGCGCCCATTCGCCGGGCGCTATGCGGCAGTGGGCGACGTACGCGGCAAGGGGCTGATGGTCGCGCTCGACCTGGTCAAGGACAAGACCACGCGTGAGCCGATTGACCCGGCCGCAGGTTATGCCAATGCGGTAGCCGAAGTCGCACGCGCGCACGGCGTGCTGGTGCGCCCGGTCGGCACCAAGATTATCCTCTCGCCGCCGCTGGTGATTGATACGCCGCGTCTCGATGCGATTGTCGCAGCGCTTGCAGCGGGCTTCGAAGAGGTTCGTGTCAGTTGAATGCCGAAGGTGGCAGGCCGGATGCGTCCGGCTCTCGGCTTGCAGGAACATCGATGCACGTGAGTGCTTTCAGATTTATAACGCTGCACCGGTGCTGTACGAATTTTGAAAGACCGAGTGCGATGCGTGCTCACAAATCGGCATAACGATGCCGCTTAGGGCGATTGACGGAAGATTTGACTTTCCTGATTCAATTTGTCGCCCTAGATTAACGGAGCGTAATAACAACGCTATCAGGGTTCCACTACATCATACGGGTTTGGTCCTCCGAATGAGGTGGAGTCGCCACATACGAAATCGTGCAGCAATATCGAACGTGAGCAGGAGGAGACGATGGAATTCCGGATCAACGCCCTCGCTGACGTGCACGATCATTCGTCTGCTGTGAGTGGTTGGGAGCAGGTGTATCGCCAGATCACGCCCGGGCGTTTCCAGAGCAGACTGGTCCAGGCCTTTTCCAGTGACTTCCACTTTTTTCGCGAGACGACTAATCGCCGCGTTGCGCAACAGGGTATCGCGCCCACGGGGCAATCGTCTTTGGCGGTTCCGCTCTACGCGCCGCTTGTCGGCACCTTCCAAGGACAACGGGTAGACGGCTACGCGCTTTTGCTGCTTGGCTCTGCCGAGGAGTTCCGGTTTCACACGCCCGAATCGATGCATTTCGCCGGTATCAGTTTGCCGACCGGCACCATGGAAGAGCTTGTCAGCGCGGTGGTCAGCGAGTCGTGTGCGCGGCAGATGAAGCAGAACGTGTTGCGCCTCTCGAACGAGCAGGGCGAGATGTTGCGCGAGCGGCTTGCTCCGTTTCTCGATGCAGCCGAGCGCAACGCCGACGCGTTTACGCATCCGGCGGCCGCCAAGGGTTTCAGGGATGAGTTGATCAGTGTACTGCTTGGTCTGCTCGAGAGCGCGACCGGCGACGCGCACCGCGATCTGACGCACACCACGTACAGCGATATCGTGCGCCGGTGTGAGCGCATCTTGCAGGAGAATACCGAGCAGCCGATCACCGTGCTCGACCTCTGCCGCGCTCTGCGTTGCAGTCGGCGCACCTTGCAGACCAGCTTCCAGCGGGTCGCCAACGTCACGCCCGTCGGATATCTGCGTTCGATCCGGCTTAACGCCGTGCATCGGTTGTTACGCTCGACCAGCGTCAATGAACTGTTGGTGGGTGATGCCGCCGCTCGTTGGGGATTTACGCACCTGGGATATTTTGCCCGAGAATATCGCGACTTGTTCGGCGAGTTGCCCTCGCAGACGTTGCGCCTGCCTTGAGGGTTTCATCACTCTTGCGCCATCACACGCTGCACAACCTTGACGTTGGTCGAGATTTGCTTCATCAGCTTGTCGGTGTCGTCTGCAAGCCGCTTTATCTCGGCGGCCACCACGCCAAATCCGCGGCCGCTTTCGCCCGCTCGCGCTGCCTCGACTCGCGCGTTGAATGACAGAATGGATAATGCGCGGATGATCCTCAGAATATCGGCGACATCTCCAATGATGGTGTTCGTACATGCCGTCATTGCCCGCAAGCGCTTTTCTGATTCGATTTGGGCTGCGCGCTCGCCTTGAACTTCCACGACGAGACCCTCCAGAAAAAGCAGTTCACCGTTGTTGCCGAATACACCGCCGCCCATTTCACGAACCCACACGGATCGTCGGTTGGCGGTTCTCAACCGATAATCGACCGTCCACATCTCCCGATTCTGAAGGGCGCCTTGCACCGTTTCCAGGACGTACCCTTCGTCCTCAGGCTCAGTCAACGACGGAAGTGTGCGCACTGCGTTACCCACGAAGTCAGTGGCCGGGTAGCCCGTTAACGTTTCGATCGAGGACGTTGCATAGACTACTGTGTAATTTGCGTCGTTTAACTGACGGTACAGGAAGCCCTGCATTCTTCCCGTGATGCTCTGGACGATGGACAATTCATCGCCTTGCACCCGTGCGCTGGCGCGCGGTTCGGTCCCGTAGGAATTCATGTGTTCCTTTTTTCGCGGCGCTGAAACATTGCTTAGGGGCATCGGGCTGAATCGCACTCTGCCCCCAGAGGCAGATCTTGAGTGCTAGCTCCTGCTCACATTCACACCACGGCCAGATAGTGCTTGACGAACCGGTCCGTCAGGATGTGCCACGAGATCGGGGTGCCTTTCTCGATGAACCAGCTGTCGCCCGCGCTGTAGTGAACCGACTCGCCAGTATTTTCATTGCGCAGCGTGCATTCGCCCTCGACGACGGTGGCATGTTCTGTAAACGGGTAGACCATCGTGAACTTGCCCTTGGTGCACGCGAAGTAACCCGCGCTAACGGGCGCGGTCGGCGTGCCGAAGTGAATGTGGCCGAACGCCTTGACATCACCTTCGGTAATAGTCGAGCCCAGGTCGGCGACGGTGCCCCACGGGTCCAGCGCCGGCGGCTGTGCGCCCAGTTTGATGCTAAGCATATGCTTCTCCATTTTTACATCGTTCAAAGAAATTAGCGGCGTCCCTTCCAGAAGCCACTAAGCTGGTTCCATGCCTTTCCGCCGGTGGTCACGACGGCACGCAAGTTGTCCTTGGCAAAGATGTTCAGGTGCGGAATCGAGCTCATCAGGTCGTAGCGGGGCGAGCCCTCGCTCATGCCCTCCGCAAGCACCCGGCACACAATATGGCTCGGGGTCACGCCGAATCCCGCATAGGCCTGCACGTAAAACACATTGGGATGCGCCGCTAGCGAACCGATCTGCGGGAACAGGTTTGCGCCGCAGCACAAGGGGCCGCCCCACGCCAGGTCGATCTTCACGTCCTTGAGGTAGGGGAACACCTTGAGCATCAGGCCACGGTTCCATGCCTTCAAGTCTTGCGGGATATAGTCGATCAGCGCCGTCGCACTGCCAAAGAGCAAACGGTTTTCATTGGTGACGCGGTAGTAGTCAATGACCGGCCGGATGTCGCTATACGCGCCCCGAATGGGACTGATACGCTCGATCAGTTCGTCGGAAAGCGGCTCTGTGCACAACTGGAATGCATAGGTGTTGACCGTCTTGCGGTAGATCTCGGGTTCCATGCCGTTGAGGAAGCCATTACACGCCCACAGAATCTTGGAGGCCCGCACGGAACCCATGGCGGTGCGCACGGTCACGCGTTCGCCGTACTCGACATCGATCACCGCGCTGTTTTCGAAAATCCGCGCGCCATGGCTTGTGAGCGCTTTCGCTTCGCCCAGCAAAAGATTCAGCGAATGCACGTGGCCCGCGCCCATGTGCAAAAGCGCGCTTTGATAAATATCGGAACCCACCACTTTCCTGACATCCGAGCCGGTCAGCAACTGTATGTCGACGCTCGGATCAACTGACTTGAAACTCTGCTCCCACGCGCGCAGGGTCTTCTCTTGACGCCGGTTGAAGCCGAGGTACGCGTAGCCGAACCGGAAGTCCGCATCGATGTTGTACTTGTCGATGCGCGAGCGAATGATGCCCGCGCCCTCATTGCTGATCCTGAAGATCTGCTGCAGGCCTTCCTCCCCGACATGTTTCTTGATTGCATCGAGGTCGTGGCCGATTCCCGCCATGATCTGCCCGCCGTTTCGTCCGGTGCCGCCATAGCCGAGGTGGCGGCCTTCGAGTACGACGATGTTGGTGATGCCGCGTTCGGCCAGCTCGAGCGCCGTATTGATTCCGGAGAAGCCGCCGCCCACCACGACCACGTCGGCGTCGATGTCTTCGTTGAGCGCAGGAAACCGCAGGTCATACTTTTTCGTCGCGGCATAGTAAGTCAACGAGTCCAGCTTGTTCATTTCCACTGTTTCTCTCAACGTTAGGTGGTTTCCAGATGCCGCCTGGCGCTCACGTATTCGCGTGCGTATCAGCCAGAGGCAGAGGCAACGCGTGCGATAGGCAGCGCGTGCGATGCGTTACAGCTTGGAGCTGCCCAGCCGTGCAAAGGCAGCGGGATCGCGGCGTTTGAGCTTTCTCGCCAGCACCACCCCGATGATCGCGAAGACCGGCAACGACGCGGTGAGCGCATAGGAGAACGCCACGCTCGCTCCGGTCAGGACTGAGAAGTTGACGATCGCAAGAACCAGCACGGCAGCCAGTGCGAGGGCCGCAACAAGCGGTGAGACGAATGTGCGAAGCGTGCCTTCGGAACCCGGGCGAATCCGCTTGAAGAATGCGAGCACGGCAACCGATGACAGCGCCATCAAGGCGATGATGCAAAGGGTGGCGACATTGGTAAGCCAGGAGAACAGCGTCAATACCGGATCGGCCCTGGCGATAACGAAAGCGAGTACGACGACGGCGGCCAGCACCGATTGAATGACCGAACCGACATGCGGACTTTGGTGGACCCTATGGGTACGGCCGATCGCCTTGGGCAGCAGGCCTTCACGGCCGGCGGCAAAGAAATACCGCGAGGCCGAGTTATGGAAGGCGAGCAACCCCGCGTAGACGCTGGTGATGAACAGGATGCTCATTGCCGTGGTCAAGGTCTTGTTCGCGTAGTGATCGGACAGCGTGTAGAGGAAGGTGGTCGGGTCGGACAACGCGGTCAGGGTTTTGACAATCTTGTCCGAGCCTGCGCCAATCACCATGCACCACACCGAGAAGGCGTAAAACGCACCGATCAGCAACACCGAAATGTAGGTCGCCAGCGGCACCGTGCGATGGGGATCCTTCGCTTCCTCGCTATAGATGGTGGTGGCTTCGAAGCCAATGAAGCTCGCAAAGCAGAACAGCAGGCCGATTGCCGGCGTGCCGCTAAGAAATGCATGCGGCGTGAACGACACGGCGTTGATCCCGCTGTCGCCGCCGGCCTTCAGGATTGCCAGATCGAGGATCAGTACCACGATGTATTCGCCAAACACCAGCACGCTCAAGACCTTCGCCGAGAGATCGATTTGCCGGTAGCCCAGTACGGCGATACTTGCCAAGGCAACGAACGACCAGACCCACCATGGCATGTCGATACCAAAGCGGCTGCTCAGCAATCCCGATACGACGGCGCCGAACATGCCATAGAGGCCGATCTGCATCGTGTTGTAGCCGAGCAGCGCGAGCATGGCCGCGGCGCCCCCAGCGGAGCCGCCCAGTCCCCGCGCGGTGAACGCATAGAAGCCGCCCGCATTGGTGATATGGCGGGACATCGCGGTATAGCCTGCCGAGAACACCAGCAGGATCGCCACGGTCGCTATCAGCAGGGCTGGGGTGCCCGCGCCGTTGCCTAGCATGATGCCGATCGGGAAGCCGCCGGCAATCGCGACGAGCGGACCCGCTGCGGAGATGACAAAGAAGATGATGAACCCGAGGCCCAACGCACCTTGCCGAAGCTCGGTCGATTCGGTCGATTCGGTTGATTTGGTCGATTCAGCTACGACGGTCATTTGCTTGACTCCAGAATGGGCGGCTGGCCCGAAGAATTCCTGAACCGGGACGCTTGCCGGCACGGTGGAATGCCAAAGCCTTCCCGATCGCCGTGCCTGATGTAATGCACTTTAGGAAGCCAAAATCGTAGCCGGGAGCGCAAATTGGCAACCCGTGACTGCACTTGCGCGGTAGGGCTGGCCCGATGGCCGTTGCCCCCCACAGACACCGCTTCGCGCTGGCTCCCTCTGGTTTTCCCCAGGTGTCGAGGCGTTTGCTGTTACTCGGACTTCAGGATGCCGTCTTTCGAAAGCAGGATCGGCCTGCCTTGCGGGTTCGTTAGCACGGCCGTCAACGCCGCGCGGTCAGGACGTTGGGTGGCGGTAAACCGCGCGGCGTCCGGCTTGCCCTTGATCACGAAGCCGTCCAGGCCGACGCCGATCACCTGGCCGCCCGCCACGCCCAGCGCCGTGATGGATCCGCTCGATCCTGAGTCGAGCGGCGTCCATGTATCGCCGTCGTCAGTGCTCCGGTAAAGGTGCCCGAGGAGGCCGCCGACCAGCACCGAACCATCCGGCGCGACCGTACCCGCCCACAGGCTGCCTTTGTTGCCGGTCTCGCGATATTCCCATGACGCGCCGGCGTCACGCGAACGCAGCACCAGGCCTTGCTCGGCGACCACGAAGAGCACGCCGTGGCTGTCGGCAAAGATGTGATACAGGTTGCGGTCCGCCTTGCCGCCGCCCGGCGGTGCAGGCAGGGCAACCTGACTCCACGTCTTGCCGCCGTCGTTCGTCGCGAGCAGGAGCGACCACAACCCGGCGGCCCAGCCGTGCGCGGCATCCCTGAAGTAGACGGAGAACAGCGGTTGGTCGATCGACGTGTCTGAGCGTTGCAGTGTCCAGTGTTCGCCGCCGTCCGTGGTTGCCAGGATCTCGCCCCAATGGCCGACCGCCCAGCCGTCTCGGGCGTTGGCGAAATGGACCGCCGTCAAGGTTGCAGATGCGGGCACCGCACTCGCCTGCCGGTAGGTGGCGCCGTCGTCGTCGGATAGCAGCACGACGCCGTGCTCGCCGACCGTGACAATGCGCGACCCGGCATAGGTCGCATCAAGCAACAGCGAGTGGGCCGGATCGTCCCAGACATGCGCGGCCCTTATCGCGAGGAGCGTCGCCGCCGGCGCGCTGGCCGACTGGGCAAACCCTGGATGTGCCGCGAGCACGGCGTACAGCGACGCGAGTATCAGCATCGATTTGATCATGTTCATTTCCTTTCAATGAGCGATGTGTGTCAGTGACTCAGAATGCCGGGGGCGCGCACCGGCTTTCTACGCGGGAACACCCGTTCGAGCACCACCGCGAGTGCCGGCAACGCCGTCATCGCCATCACCACGTTGACCACGAACATGAACGCAAGCAGCTTGCCCATGTCGGCCTGGAACTTGAGCGCTGAAAAGCTCCAGGTGGCCACGCCGAGTGCGAGCGTGATGGCGGTAAAGATCGTCGCCACGCCGACTTCCAGCATCGCGTGTTCGACGGCCTTGACGATGGGTTGACCGTTGGCCATGTGCCATTGAAGGCGGTTGTAGATGTAGAAGGCGTAGTCGACGCCGATGCCGACGGCGAGCACCATCACCGGCAGCGTCGCGACCGTCAGCCCGATTTGCAACTCCTTCATGAACCAGTAGCCGATGAAGGTGGCGACCGTCAATGGCGCACAGCACGCGATCATCGCGCGTACGTCGCGATAGGCGAAGAACACGAGGATCAGGATTGCCGCGTAGACGTACAGCATCATCGGCAGCTCGCTTTGCGCAACTTCCTCATTGGTGGCGGCCAGTACGCCGCCGTTGCCCGCGGCGAGGCGGATGGTCAGCCCGTCGAGCCGGTGCGTCGCGCGATAGTGCTTGACGTCGTCGAGCACGTGCGTGAGGGTGGTCGCCTTGTGGTCGGTCAGGAACAGGTGCACTGCCGTCATGCTGCAGTCCTTGTTCATATAACCCCTGACCCGGCCGATTTCCGCCGACAGTGCCCCATAGTTGGCGGAGTCGATCGGCACCACATTCATCTTCGGATTACCTTCGTTGTAGCCTTCGTTGTAGGTGCGTAGCATCGCCGGATACGATTGCACCGACACCACGCCGCGCTCGCGCTGCATCGTCGACGCAAAGTCGTCCTCGTAGGTACCAACACGCGGGTTGTCGCAGGCCGCACCGTTCGATTCGAACACTACCGTCAGCCAGTCGAGCCCGATGTCGTAGCTGTTGGCAATGGAGACCGCGTCGCGGTTGAAGCGGGCGTCGGCGCGCAACTCGGGCGCTCCGGGCTCCAGCGTACCGACCACGCGGTCGCGGCTTTGCCAGACGGCGAGCACGAAGATCATGGCGGTGAGGCCGACCACGGCGTAGGCGAACTTCGGCTCGGCCACGCGTGCGAGCATGCGCAGCCATGTCGAGCGGCGTTCACGTTTGACGAGAGCACGGTCCGCGTAGGCTTTGGTGAAGTGAAAGCACGAGGCCGCAACGGGCAGCATGATCAAGTTGGTGATGATCTTGTAGCCGACACCGAGCGAGGCGGTGATAGCCAGCTCGCGCACCATCGGAATCGGAATGAGCAACAGCGTGATGAACGAAACGAGCGCCGTGATCAACGCCAGCGTGCCTGGAATCAGAAGGCCGTGGAAGCTATGCCGCGCCGCTTCCAGCGTCGACTTGCCATGTGACAGTTCGCGCACGATGTGATTGATCTGCTGGATGCCGTGCGACACGCCGATCGCGAAGACCAGAAACGGCACCAGCACGCCTAGCGGATCGAGACCGAAGCCGAGCAGCCGGAGCGTGCCGAACTGCCACACCAGCGACGTCAGCGAGCACACGATCGGCAGGATCGTGAAGCGGATCGAATGGCTATACCAGTAGACCGCGAGTCCAGTCAGCAACAGGGCGATCGCGCAGAAGCCCAGTACCGACGATGCGCCATCGGCAACGTCGCCGATCTGCTTGGCAAAGCCGATGATCTGCACTTCGTAGCCGACATCCTCGTAGCGTTGGCGCAGGTTCTCCAGGGTATGGTTGAACTGTACGTAGTCGAGTGCGTGGCCGGCAGCGTCGCGATCGTTCAGATCGGCGGTAATCATCGCGCTCGTCTGATCGCGTGATACCAGCGTGCCGACGTAGCCGCCGAGCGCTGCTGACTGGCGGACTGTCTCGACAAGCGCCGGGGTGAGCTGATCCGAGGTGATCGAGCCGTCGATCACCGGCTTGGCGCGAAAACCGTCTTCGGCAATTTCGTTGACGAAGGTGTTCGGCGTCCACAACGACTGCACACCCTGCCGGTCGATGTTCGGCAAGAAGGTCACGGCCTGGGTCACCTGATAGAGCTTGGTCAGCCCCTGAGGCGTCCAGATGTTGCCATGGCGTGCCTTGACGACCACCGTCAGGCGATTGGCGCCGAACAGGTCGCTGCGATACTGTTGAAACGTGCGGATATACTCGTGGCCGATCGGCATTTGCTTGTCGAAGCCGGCCTCCATGCGCAGTTGCAAAGCGAATACGGCCATGACGGCGGTGAAAACGCCGATGACCCCCAACGTGACTGCACGATGGCCGAAAAAGATTTGTTCGAGCCGGCTGACGAAGCGATTTAACACGACAGGGTTCCTTCAAACATAGTGCGGGGCGCAGGCGGCAGGTACAGCACCGCCTGCGGGTGTGTCCGCTCGGCCATCAAAAATTGCGGGTGGCGAACATGCCTACGAAGTTCCGGTCCGCATACGGCTGACCGACCGTCTGATGCCCGCCGAAGAAGGCGGTGAAGTTGATGCCGGCCTGCCAGACCGTGGGGTTTTGGTTGAACAGCACGTAGAAGTTCAACGACTTGGCACCCTGCAGGTAGTTGGCTGTAAAGGTCGGCGTGTAGCCGTAGAGCGCGTCCGCGAAGGTCACGCCAGGTGTCACCTGCCATCCAGGAATCAGGCTGCCGTCGTAGGTCCAGTTGAAGTCTACGGTCGCGCCGACCGAGCTCGAAGTGCCTTGCGCGGCAATGATCGGGTAACCGAGCGACGAGCCGTTGTTGAGCCAGGTGTCATAGCCGGCTGCGGGAACCTGCGTGACAGTCTTGCCGTCGATGGTGCGCGTCACGCCGCCGGAGGTGACGCCCGGGTAGTAGATCCATGTCAGTTCGGCAGTCAAGACTGCCATATCCGCGTGCAGCAGCTTCAGGAACGGATACTGGCTTTGCGTGAGGTTCAACTGGCCGTTGATGTCGTACTGGAATTTCTTCTCGTCTGCCCACTGCTGGCAATTGACGCCGGATACGCCGTTGGTGTTCAAATCGAGTGGTCCGCCCGCGCCGAAGCAGCCCGTCAACGCGACCGCATCCTTTGGACGATAAGACAGTTCCGTACCGATCGCCCAGTCGCCCAGCGAGAAATTCGCGCTCGCGCCGAACAACTGGCGATTCTCCTGATAGCTCCACTGGTTCGAACCGTTCGCCAATGTCGAGAGCACCGGGGACTTATCGGTATAGTTTTCGTAGTAGAAGCCGAAATTGACGTCGATGTTCTTCGGCTTGTAGTTGAGCTTGAGGCCGAATTCCGGCTTGTACTTGGACGGCAGATCGGTGGAGACGGGAATGCCGATCGAGTTGTACGGCGCGCCTGCATACACGCCGTTGACGAGACCGGTGTTGATCCCGGACAGGGTCGCCGCGTTGCCGCTGTTCGAGCCGGCAATTGTCCCTGCGTCGACGCCGCCAAGGTTCCCATTGACCGTGCTGCCGGTAGCCGGCACCGCGCCGCGCCCAAAGTTGTTGCTGACGGACCAGTAGGTGCCGACAGGCGGATAGCGATTGCCGTTCCACTGAAATTGATAGTATCCCTCAGTACTTAAGCCGGCGGGCAGACTAGCCGCAAAACTCAGCATCGGGGCGGGTAGCAGCGCCTGCTTGAGCTGGGTACCCGGGATCAGGAGCTTCTGGATATCGAC
>Ga0105855_1000942_pt1 | contig 11048 bp, 9 predicted proteins | sample OrgsoiDNA_201059_FD_89680 | JGI IMG/M metagenome (GOLD analysis project Ga0105855, IMG submission 89680) | Permafrost soil microbial communities from the Arctic, to analyse light accelerated degradation of dissolved organic matter (DOM) -... | ecosystem: Environmental > Terrestrial > Soil >... | reverse complement strand
CGTTGGCGATCAGCAGGCCCAGGGAAGGTTCCGTGACGGGTACGCCAAGCCCGAGAAACGACAAGGTTGCTTCCAGCGTGATAGCGCGGGCGATCTGCAAAGCGCCGATGACCATAAGCGGCGGCAGGCAATTGGGCAGGATGTGCCCGATGACAATGCGCCACGGCCCAATACCCTGCCCCCTGGCGGCGTCGACGTATTCGCGGCGGCTTTCAGTCAATGCCTGACCGCGGGCGGTACGGGCGTAATAGGCCCATTCCAGCAGGACCAACGTGAGCATCACATTGCCGACGCCCTTGCCCAGCCAGGCGAGGATCATCAGTGCCATGAGAATCACCGGGAACGACAGCAGCAGGTCCACCAGGCGCATTAACAATGCGTCGACCCAACCCCCGACATACGCCGAAACCAGGCCCAGCAGCGTGCCAATCAATGCAGCGACCAACGCCGAGCCGATACCCACCCACAAACTGATTCGCAAGCCATACATGATTGCCGAGACCAGATCGCGGCCTTGCCCATCGGTGCCGAGCCAATAGGTATAGCCGCTGTCCATGTTGACGCTACCCGGTGCCAGGCGCGCATCCAGCACGTTGAGCTGCATCAGGTCGTAGGGGTTTTGCACAACGATCCATGGGGCAAAAACCGCGACCAGCACGATAGCCAGCAGCACCAGCAAACCGACGACTGCCGTCGGCGAGTTCATGAACTCGACGGATACCCGGCGCCAGGGCGACTGCGTTTGCAAGCGCACGCTGGCCATTGAGGCTTTTTGAATGGCAGTCATCGGCTGGCCTCGATACGCACGCGAGGGTCCAGCAGGTAATACAAACCGTCGACAATCAGATTGAGCACCACGAAGATCACCACGACCACCATCAGATAGGCCACCACCACCGGACGATCCAGGGTGTTGATACTGTCCAGGATCAGCTTCCCGGCGCCGGGCCAGGAAAAGATGCTTTCCGTCACCACGGCGTAGGCGATGGTCGACCCCAGCTCCATCGCCAGCACCGTCACCACGGGAATCATGGTGTTGCGCATGACGTGCATGCACATCACCCGCATCGGCGAGAGCCCCTTCGCCCGGGCAAATTTAACGAACTCTTGTGGCAGTACTTCCCGAACGCCGGCGCGGGTCAGGCGCAACACCAGGGAGATCTTGAACAACGCCAGATTCAAAGCGGGCAACAGCAGGTGTTGCAGCCCGTCGAGGGTCAGCCACGACCACTGCACGCCCAGCCACTCGCGTGTGTCGCCACGCCCGCTGGCGGGCAACCATCCCAACTTGATAGAGAACAGCATGATCATCATCAACGCCACCCAGAACGCCGGTAGCGAAAAACCGACAATGCTGCAGGCCATCATCAGACGCGACAATGGGTGATCGGGATAGGCGCCGGCAAACATTCCCAAAGGAACCCCAATCACAACGGCCAGGAACAGCGCGCAGAAGGCCAGTTCGAGCGTTGCCGGCAACCGTTGCAGAATCAGGCGCATGGCGTCTTCGTGATAGACAAAGCTCTGGCCCAGATTACCGTGGGCAGCCCCCTTGAGAAAAATCAGGTATTGCTCCCACAGAGGCCTGTCCAGCCCCAAGTGTGCGATGGCCTGCAAGCGTTCAGCCTGATTGAGGTCTTCGCCCACCAGAATATCAATGGGATTGCCAATGGCGTTCAGGCCGATGAACACCACGAGGGTCATCAGCACAATCACCAGCAGCGATTGAGCCAATCGTCGCAGCGCCCAGCCGATCATTGCCGCAACTCTTCAATAGTCGGCTGGCTGACCACCCATTCATCGCCAAGCAGTTCGGGGTCCGCGTAACTGCGCATGGACTCGAAATGCAACGCGATGTCTTCGTTGAACAATTGGCCGACCAAGGCGTGAGCCAGACGTTTTGAGCCTTCGCTGATGGCCGGAATATCCCCGGACACCGCGCCACAGGTCAATGCGGCGGGATAGCTGAAGCAATGGATATGGTTCAGCCCCGGGCAGATGCCGGGGGTCTTTTCCTGGAATTCGAAACAGCTGCCCAAGTCCGGCAGTTCGGACAATTCGGCATCGAGCTCAGTGGCTGGGGCCTCGAAGCGATCACGCCAGACGCGAATGTACGAGGAGAACGGCGCGAACTCCGGACGCTGTTGAAAATCAGTGCGAAAACCGGTGGCGAACACCAGGAAATCTGCTTCGATCCGGGCATTGGGCGTGTACAACCACAGACCGCCGGCCGGGTTTTCTTTCACTGAGACTACCGGGCTGTTCAGCAGGAAGCGCGCCCTGCCCGAGTTGGAAACCCTGAGCGTACTGCCCCGTGGTGGCGGTACTTGCTGCGTATTGAGGTAGTTGCGAATGCGCCATTTCCAGGTGTCCGGCAGACGCCAATAGCCATGGACCATCCCGGGGTTGCCGGCGCCCTTGCCTTTGTTGATGCGCGGCAACTCGGCGCGGCGGATCAGCAGGTCGACCCCCTTCGCCCCCGCTTCCAGTGCCGTGGCGGCACTGTCCATGGCTGAAGCCCCGCCACCGATGACAGCGACGCGCCTGCCTGCAAACCACTCGTCCTGCAAACCGTCCGCCGAATGCGCCCAAAGATGACCCGGTAGTTGCCGGGCGAACTCAGGCACCCACGGACCACCCAGACCGTCGCGGCCGGTGGCCAGCACGACATGACGCGCCAACAGATCATGTGTCTGCGCGGGCGTCACGATCTCCAGCTCAACCAGCCCGTCGGTTCTTGGCACGACCCGGCCGACGCGATGTTCATTGCGTACGTCCAGCGCCAAGACCTTGCGATACCAGCGTAAATAATCGGCCCATTGCAGACGCGGAATCTTGTCCAGCATGGCCCAGCCCTCAGCGCCGAATTGCGCTTCGAACCAGGCGCGGAAGGTCAGCGCGGGCAATCCGAGTGCCGGTCCGGTCAGGTGCTTGGGTGAGCGCAAGGTTTCCATGCGGGCGGTGGTCGCCCAAGGTCCTTCGAAGCCTGCCGCAGACTGATCGAAAATCACCGCGGCAACGCCGAGATGACGCAACTCGGCAGCCAGTGCCAGGCCGGCCATGCCGCCGCCGATGATTGCCACGTCGAGCACCGGCGCCTCTTCGCTGAGACGCGGCTTGACCCAGGGATTGGCAGGAAGATCGAGCCAGGCCAAGTCTTGGCGCAAGCGGGCTTCGAGTGCCGCGAGACCCGCGGGTGGCTTTGCATCGGACATTGATCGCTACTCGATAATGATCGAGAGCACATCACTCGACCCTTGATTCAAACACTTCAAAAAGCCTCCAATCCGATAGAAAATGAATTCTTAACGCCATTGAATGCTTAAAGTGAATACTAAAAGGGCCTTCTTATTCTCGCAACGCGCAAAAAAACATATTGATATTCATAAATAGAATTAACGATAGGCGCAATTCTTGGCCAACGTCTGCGGCCGAACCGCCTTACTCGGCATAAATACTCTGCAGCAGAGCGTCATGGACGCTGGCTTCATGCATGATCATATGCGGCAGCAGCCGTTTTGCCGAAATGGCGATCTCGCTGATCAGCGCACGCGTCACGTCGGACAACGGGCTGGCGAACGCCGAAATCAAGCCGAAGAAAAACGGGATGTTGCAAGCAATCGGCCTGACCTCCACGCCTTCCAACGGCACGCCCATAGCGGTAAAGGGATCGACCAGCGCAACGCCCAGCCCGGCTCTGGCCATCTGCATCGCAACCAACGACGTGTTGGTGTCCAGCATGCGTATCGGCCCCCCTCCGGCATCCTGGAAGGCCTTGTCGACGCGTCGACGAAAACGATACGGATTGGCCATGGTGATCAGCGTCTGCTGCGCCAACAGCTCCATGGACAGCACCTCGTGCACCGCCAGCTCGGAGTTGGCCGGCAGCACCGCGACGCAGGGCGCCTCTCCGATCCAGTGAATGTCCAGCCCGCGGTGTTCCAGAGGCAGGCTCACCGCTCCCAGATCCATGGTTTTCGACAGCACCGCCTGCACCACATTTTCCGGCGACATGCTTTGCAGCTGGATCTGCTGCGGACGAAGGCTTTCAGGCAAGCGCGACAACGCCGCAGGCAACAGCCCAGCCGCCAGCGCAGAGATCGCTACCAATTTGATCTGATGATTTTCTTCCTGCGCGATGTGCTGCGCGCGCTGGCGAATGTTGCGAATCCCCAGCAGTGCGCTTTCGACTTCGCCGTACATCATGAACGCCTTGTGGGTTGGAGTGACCTTGGGCCCGCTGCGCTCGAACAGGGCGAAGCCGAGCTCCTGCTCAAGCTCCTGAATGACCCTTGTGACCGAGGGTTGGGAACGACCGAGCATCTTTCCTGCGGCGGTGACACTGCCCGCCGACATCACCGCCGCAAACGCTTCAAGCTGACGCAGATCCATAAGGACGCCTTGATCAAATACAGAGACTGGCAGGAGCGCTGAGACAGCAGGCTCCCGGGGGTCGAAGCGAGAAAGTCTACACACTTCAAGCTTCTATCGCGCCACTCCCGAGCCCTCTGCAGCGCCCCCTGAAGTGGCGACAGTCAAACCATCAAGGGTGGCTCAAAGGCTGTAACGGCAGGCAACGCCTGATCCCACTTCACAATCTCCACCGAGGCGGTTTGCGTCCGAGACAATCACCCCGGCCAGAAAGGCGCCGCGCTCGTTGAACACCTTGACCACGTCGCCATCGACAATGCCCCGGGGGCGCGCATCGGCAATAACGCCCCCCAATGCAGCGAAGTAAGCCCCATGGTGCGATGAACTCCCGAACCGTTTCAGATACCGATTACCAACTCTCGCCCAGCCCGAGCAAGCCCATAATCTGGCGGCGCAGGTCCACCAGGTAAGGATCGTCGCGATGCCGCGGATAAGGCCGCTCGATGGTCAGTTGTGCCTTGATCGTTCCAGGTCGGTCACTGAAGACGATCACTCGATTGGCCAATAGCAAGGCTTCTTCGACATCGTGGGTGACCAGCAGTGCGGAGTAGCCCTGGCGCTGCCACAAGTCGATCAGTTCCTTTTGCATGATGATGCGGGTCAAGGAATCCAGCTTGCCCAACGGCTCGTCCAGAATCAGCAGGCGCGGCTCGTTGACCAGCGCCCGGGCCAATGCGACACGCTGGGCCATGCCGCCTGATAACTGTCGGGGATAAGCCCGGGCGAACTGACTGAGGCCGACTTTTCCCAGTGCGACATCGACCTTGGCGAAATGGGTTTTAAGGATGCCCTGTGCTTCCAGACCAAGGGCGACGTTGTCCCATACTCGTCGCCACGGGTACAGCGTCGGGTCCTGGAACACGACGACCCGACTGGGATCCGGACCGGTAATAGGCACACCATCGGCCAGCAACGTACCCGAGTCGGCCGGCTCCAGCCCAGCCACCAGCCGCAACAACGTGGACTTGCCGCAGCCCGAAGGGCCGAGCAAGGCGACGAATTCGCCGGGCTCCACCTGCAGGGAAACCCGCTTCAGTACCGGCAAGTGCTGGCCGTCCAGGGTAAAACCATGACTCAGGTTGTCAATGCGCAGGGCCAACCCTGCTGGAGCAGAAACCGTTATTGCCGGTGCCGGCGTTACCATTTCATCGCTCCTTTCTGCCAGGCCAACAACCGGTCGCGGATCAGGAACAGCGCAGAGATCAAGCCCGAGCAGGCCAGTGCCATGACCAACAGCGCCGCGTACATATTGGCGTAGGCGGCCCAACCCTGGGCCCATTGCAAGTACCAGCCGATGCCGGATTTGACACCCATCATTTCCGCGACCACCAGGGTCGAGAATGAAGCGCCCAAGCCCATGAACAGCCCGACGAACACATGGGGCAAGGCCGCCGGGATCGCCACTTTGAAAATCAGAAAGCCCGGCTTCGCACCCAAGGTCCGTGCCACGTCGTAATAGGCTTTATCGACGCTGGCAACGCCCGACCACGTCAGCACCGTCACTGGAAACCAGGTGGCCAGGGCGATGAGAAACACGCTGGCACTCCAACTGGAGGGAAACAAAAAGAAGCACAGTGGCAACAGCGCCGTCGAAGGAACTGGCCCGAGAATACGCAAGACCGGATGCAGCCAGTAGCCGATATGACTCGACCAACCGATGGCAACCCCGGCCACAAAACCGCTCGCGGCGCCCAGCGCGACTCCGCTCCCCAGCAACAGCGCCGAATGCAGCAGACTGTCGGTCAGGCGCGGCCAGTCTTCGACGTACACGGCGAGCAAGGCTTGCGGCGGTGCAAAAAATGGCACCGGCAGCAGACCCAGCTTGGCGGTCAGCAGCTCCCAGATCCCCAACAGAATCGGCAACATAATCAACCAGGCTGCCGCAGCCCGGACGCGCGCGGCAACCTTTACCGACCAATGACCGACGATGCCCAGCAAACCGATCAGGGCCGCCACCGCCAGACACAGATTCGCCAACCCCTGGGTCATCGGCCACAGACGCGTGGCGTTGGGCCAATAGCTGATCAGCAGCGCAACCGCCACCCATGCCAGCACCGCCACCGCTCCCTGGCGCCAGACCTTGAAGTGCCGCCGTGCCAACGACCCGCTCAGCGTTGTCGTTTCAGCTGAAGACATCGGCGGTGATCTCCTTGGCGAACCCGCGGGCGTCGGTCCCCTGGCTAATGACTTCCACGGTTTTCAAGTCGCTGACGTAGGTGGTGATTTCTGTCGTCAGCAACTCCCCAACGGCATGATGACCATGGGTATGGTCATGCAGGATCGCCTCCACCTCTTCGACGGAGGTATTCAGCGCGTAGGCCTGGAAGCCTTTGGCCACGGCCCGGGGATTTTTTACCGAGTAATCGTGAGCTTCAAGAATCGCCTGGGTCAGGGCCGCCGCCACGCGCTTTTCTTCACGCACCAGCTTGCCGGTAATGCCAACGACGCAGCAACTGAGGTTGGCGTATTCTTCGACCAGGTTGGTGGACAGTTCCTGGGCTTTGCCGGTATTGATCAGACGGTACATGAACGGGTCACTGCCGCTGACCGCCTGCACTTCGCCACGCTCCAGCGCCGTGCCCAGCAGATCGGCCGGGTACAGCTGCCACTGCACATCGCGCACCGGATCGATGCCGTGTTTTTTCAGCAGGATCGAGAAGAAATTGCGGTCCGGGCTGGCCATGTCGGTGACACCAATGGTTTTGCCTTTGAGGTCCTCGAGCGTATGCACGTCGCCATTGACCGCACTGAGCAAACGCAGGCACCCCCCGTGAGTACCCGCGGTGAGTTTGACGTCGAAGCCCTGCTCCAGTGCCTTGAGCCAGCGCAACGCCATGCCGACGCCGGCATCCGCCTTACCCGTGGCGATGGCTTCAAGCAGTACTTCGGTGGAGTTGCCAAAGTTGACCAGCTCGACATCGAGGTTGTGCTTCTTGAAAAAGCCCTGTCCGTGAGCGATGACCACCGGCGCCAGGCATACCGCATTCAGATTGACCGCCAGCTTCAGCGCCCGGGGGGTGTCCAGGCGAATGAAATCGCCGGTGCCCGCGGGCTCGGCTGCGGTATCGACAGCGTGTCCAGCGTGTTCGTCGGCAGCCCGACTCGAGCGCGGCAACGACATCAGCAGCGGACTCGCCAGGACAACGCTGGCCAGCCCCAGCAAATGACGACGGGTCAATCGTTCGGAAACGGCCATTCAAATATCCCTTTGGTTAATGGAGGAGCTCAATCTTTCAGGTCGCCGAGCCCCAGATGCTCACGTAATGTCGAGCCTTCATAAGCACGACGGAACAACCCTTTGCGTTGCAGATGGGGAATCACGCTTTCCACGAATTCGCTGAACGAGCCCGGCAGATAGCCCGGGGAAATCACGAAACCGTCGCAGCCTTCGCCAAGGAACAGTTCGGCCAATTGATCGGCGATCTGCTCACCGGTGCCCACCAGTTGCGGCACGCGCACACTGCTGGCGAAGATCCGGCCCAGTTGTTCCAGGGTGGTGTCGGCACCTTGCATCAGCAGTTTTTCGGCCGCCGCCGGATGAATCAACGGTGATTGGGCAATCTCTGCCAACGTCGCCGACAGCGGAAATGGCGACAGGTCGACATTCAACTGCGAGGCCAACGTCACCAGCCCCAGCTCCGGCCGGGCCAGCGCGTTGTGCCGATCGCGTTTGCCCCGGGCTTCGGCTTCGCTGCCGCCAATGAACGGCATCACCGCCGTCAGCACCTTGCAGCCATCGGCGTCACGGCCCTGTTGCACCACCTGGGCACGCACGTCATCGCGAAAGGCACGCATGGCACTCAGGTGCGGGTGGATGGTGAAGATCGCCTCAGCCCAGCGAGCGCCGAAACGTCGGCCACGCCCGGATGAACCGGCCTGGATCAGTACCGGGCGGCCCTGGGGCGTGCGCGGGATATTCAATGGACCCTCAACCTTGAACCACTCGCCGTGATGCTGCACCGAGTGAATCCGCGACGGATCGGCCAGCACCCCGCTTTCGCGATCCAGCTTGAGGGCATCCGGGCCCCAGCTGCGCCATAGTTTCAGGGCCACTTCGACAAACTCGTCGGCGCGGTCATAACGCAGGTCATGCTCCAGGTGCCTGTCCTTGCCGAACAGCCGCCCTTCGCTGTCATTCATCGAGGTGACAATGTTCCAGGCGGCACGGCCCCTGGACAGGTGATCGAGGGTGGCGAATTCCCGGGCGATATGGGCCGGTTCGTAGTAGGTCGTGGAACGGGTCGCCCCCAGGCCCAGTTTGCGGGTCTGGCCGACCAGATAGGAGAGGATCGGCAACGGGTCCAGGCGGGTGGCATCCTGGGCACCATAGCGCAGGGCCAGGTCCCGGGAGCCACCCATCTGGTCGCCCACCGCCAGGCGATCGGCGAAGAACAGGAAGTCGAACAAGCCCTCTTCCACCACCTTGGCCACCCGGGCGTAGTACTCGGGGTCCAGGTAATTACCGACGGTTTCCGGATGCCGCCACACCGCATGGCTGTGGATGACCGGCCCCGTCAGCAGAAACGCGGACAGGTGAATTTGACGACTCATGGCTGCGGTGTCCAGACGCTGATATCCCCCACCTTCAACGGCTTGGGCGTCAGCTTGGCGGCGTAGTAGGTGTCGGCAATCCGTTGCTGCTCGGCCAGTTCTTCAACCTTCACAGGGATGATGTCGTAGCTGCGGCGGCTGTTGGCCAACTCCACGGTGGCCGGGGAGATATTGCCCCACAGTGGGCCGAGGATCTGTGCGGCCTCTTTCGGGTGGGCTTTGACCCACTTTCCAGTCTCGCGCAAGGTATCGAAGGTAATTTTCAGCACTTCGGGATGGGCCTTGGCGAATGAGGTGGTCGCCAGGTAGAAACGATTGTAATCCGCCAGGCCATCACTGCCGTCGGCCAGCGTCCGAACATGATGATCCAACTGCTGGGTGGCGAGGAACGGGTCCCAAATCGCCCAGGCATCGACACTGCCGTTGGCAAATGCCGCGCCCCCATCCGGTGCTTCCAGATAACGCGCAGTGATGTCCGTGAGGCTCAGTCCGGCTTTTTTCAACGCCGAAATCAGCAGGTAGTTACTGCCCGAGCCTTTGGAGACCGCGACGGTCTTGCCTTTCAGATCAGCGACGCTGTGGATCGGTGAGTTCTCCTGAACGATGATCGCCTGGGCGCCGGGCGACGGTTTTTCCCGGGCGTAGTAGGTCAGCGGTGCATCGGCGGCCTGGGTGAACAGCGCGAAGGCATCCGCCACATCGGCATGCAAATCGACACTGCCCGCGTTCATGGAACTGAGCAGGCCGGTGCTGAACTCATGCCAGTTGACGGTGAAACCCAAAGGCTTCAAGCGCTCTTCCAGTTGGCCGTTCTGCTTGAGCAGTATCCACAGCGTCGAGGAGCGCTGGTAGCTGATATCGAGGGTTTGCTGGGCATGAGCCACGGCTGTGACGAGCAACAGGCTGGCGGCAACGATGAGTTTTTTCAACTTGATGAAAGGCCTTGGCAGGGGTCGGCGAGACGGAGAGAAAAACCGAGTCAGTCGTGGGGCATCCGACGAGGCTCAAGGTTGATTTTAAAGATGATTTGATTATATTGATGATGGTTAATTATGAAATAATCATATAATTCTATGGTTATTCCGGTTTCAACACATGGCCCTGAGCGCAGAGACGCGAGTCCTGACTTGCTCCGGGCCAATGCGCTTTGGGTATAGGGCGAACGATCACGCCGTCCTGGCCGCTACCGCCTCGACTTCCACCAGGGCACCGGGCAATGGCAAGGCCACCACTTGCAAGGCCGTACGCGCCGGTTTGTTGGGCTGCCCGGCCGTACCAAAAAACTGCGTATATCCGGCCTGCAGCCCGGTAAAGTCGAGCTTGCCGCCCGTCTCCTCGGCGCCTACCAGGAACACCCGCAACTGCACGATATCCCCCAGGTCCAGATCTTGTTGCTGGAGGATCCTGCGCAGCTTGTTGAACACTGAAACGGTCTGCACTTCGGTATTGCCATAAGCCGCCGGAGTACCCGCCGGGGCTTGCGGGTCAGCAACGTCCGGCAAGGTGCCACTGACGAACACCAGGCTGGCGGAGGCCGGCACGGTCACGGTTTGCGAGATGGGGAAATCGCCGACACTGGTACGTTGAATGCTGTTGCTCATCTTGTGTCTCCTTCAATGAATGCTTATGACGCAGCCAGGGTCGCTGTCTGTCGCTGCTGGATAATTCGCTCGGCCAACTGCCCGACCACATGGCGCGCCGAATTGGCGGCCGACTCCTGCCAGATGCCGACACCGCTTTGCACCAGGCCGTCGCCGGCGAAATACACCCGGCCATGGGGTTCTTCCAGCAGGGCGCTGGCCTCGGCGGGAAAGTGTTCGCGTTGCAGCCAAGGACCTTCGCTGTAGGGGATCTGCTCCCAGGACACCGCCAGCGGGTGACGCAGTTGCCGGGAGTACCCCGGATGCAGCAGCTCAACCGCCTCCCTGGAGGTCGCGTACTGCACATCGAAGGGTTGCTTGCCGAAGGCATCGGCACCAGGGCCTGTGATATAGCCGGCCACCAACAGTCCCTCGCGGGTGTTCAGGTCGTTGCTGGGGTACCACAGCACGCGCGCCGGGTGTTCG
>Ga0105855_1000939_pt1 | contig 11080 bp, 6 predicted proteins | sample OrgsoiDNA_201059_FD_89680 | JGI IMG/M metagenome (GOLD analysis project Ga0105855, IMG submission 89680) | Permafrost soil microbial communities from the Arctic, to analyse light accelerated degradation of dissolved organic matter (DOM) -... | ecosystem: Environmental > Terrestrial > Soil >... | reverse complement strand
CTACCTCAAATCCTCATAGTAAATTGATAGCCAATTTATTATGAGGATTTTTTATTTTAGGGCGGCGCAATTTCATTTATTTCATTACACTTTTTTCCACTTATTGTTTCTTGCCCTTTCACTGAGGTTTTCGATAGTAGTATTCAAAAGCGATACACGCTGAACGAATTCAATAACCACCATGCAAACCCGCCCGATATTTACATTGACATTTGCCTACTTTTTTTTCATGGAAGCAAAGATCGTGTCAAGGGCGTTGCGAACAAACTGATAAAGCCAGAATAAGATATGGTTGCCCTCTCATTTTCTGACAAGGTGAGGTACAACCAGAAAAATCGGGCGATACCCATGTAATCTTTTTGTTAAAAAATGGCGAATAAATCGTTATTAAAATTGCCGATAAAAGCCTAATGTTAATTTCAAAAAAACGTTACGTTAACAAATCGCCCGGGGTGTCATAATTCAAAATTAATACAGATTTTCGGCCGAGTCTTGTGTTTTTTAACATACATCCATCGCAAACCCCTGGCTCAATGACCCCATTATTACAACTCAAACGTTTATTTTTTCTTCTATTTTTTATTGCCGGATCTTACTTTAGTTCTTTTGCCCAAACCATCCAGGGAACAGTGACTGATGCCAAAACCGGCGAATCACTGATTGGCGCTACAGTGCATATAGAAAAGGCTGGTACCGCCTTTAATACAGCAGTAAAACTGGATGGCAAGTACCTATTTAAAGATGTTCCTGCAGGCACTTACCAGCTGCAGGTTAAATTTATCAGCTATCAAACCTCTAAAGTATATACCATTGAAGCAAGCACCGGCAAAACCAGCATTTTAAATATCGCGTTGGTTGATAATTCAACCGCGCTAACCGAAGTATCAATTACCGAACATGTGAGCAAAGAGACGGATAACTCGGCCCGCAATGTCGAAAAAAACTCCAACAATACATTGAATGTTGTTTCGGCTAATTCAATTGCCATATCGCCGGACGTAATTGTGGCCAACGTGCTTAGCCGCGTATCAGGTATCTCTATCGACCGTAGTAATACCGGCGATGCACAGCATGTGATCATCCGTGGGATGGATAAGCAGTATAACACCGTCTTAATAAACGGGGTAAAAATACCGAGTCCGGATAACAAGAATAGGTACGTACCCTTGGATATCTTTCCCGCTGATCTGATCGAAAAAATAGAAGTATCTAAAACACTTACTCCTGATATGGAGGGCGACGCTTCGGGCGGTGTAATTAATTTGGTGATGAAAACCGCGCCCGATCACCTGCGTGTTGAAGGCAATTTTGGCACGGGTTATAGCCAATTGTTTTTTAACCGCAGCTTCAGCAGTTTTGATGGTGCCACCGTACATAGCCAAGCTCCGGGCGAGACCAATCCCGGTGCCGCCGCCGCTATCAGTGCTTTCCCATACCAAAACGTGGTAACCAAAACCGGCAACGCGGCACCAAATGCAAATGCCAGTGTCACGCTTGGTAACCGGTATTTAAACAATAAGCTGGGTGTTGTTTTCTCAGGGAATTATCAAAACTCATACCAGGGTAATAATAGTTTTGTAGTGGTACAGGAAAACACAGTAGGCCCGTCGCCCAACATTAATACACCTAACTCCGAAACCGCTTTTCAAAGCTCGTATAACCGTCAGTATTCATCGCAATTGAGCAGGCTGGGAACCATCGCCTCTATCGATTATAAAATTAATGAAAACAACAGCATCAATTTATTTGGCACCTATTTGCAGTTAAATGAATACAGGGTACGCAACACCCAAACATCTACCTATAGCGGCTACTCGTACCAGGGTTATGTGGCGACAAATGGCGTTGATAATTTGGGCGAAACCCGTACCGACCTGCAAAGCATTTACAATATTACTCTGAAAGGCAAGCACAAAATACTTAAACGCTTTAACCTTGATTGGACATTGGCCAATTCAGAAGCCAGCCATAAGCAACCGGACATAGCTGAATTTAAAACATCGTATCAAACTAGTCCCGATTTAGCTAAAGGCCAAAACCAACCCGATCCAAACAACCCGTCAAATTCGGTTTTCGTAACACCGGATATTATTAATGGCCCGGTAACAGTAGGGAACGAATCGCGGGTTTGGACGCACAACACTGATAAGGACATATCAGGTTATATCAACCTGCATTATGATACCAAACTATTTGGCCACACCACGACTTTTGCAGCAGGTGGTATGTTCAGGCACAAAACCCGGGATAATTTTGTAGATAGCTACAGCCTGCCAAATACTTTTATTGCAGGTACCAACAACGCGGAGTTATATACCACCATCCCGAATGCGACATTCGATTTCAGTACCAAACCATCTAACGCTCTTGGTTCTTCGGCCAGCGACCCGGGGGTTTATACCTTTGAAGAAAATATACAGGCAGGGTATGGCATGATAAAATTTGCCATCAATGATCATTTTGACTTCCTGGCGGGTGTAAGGGTTGAGAATACTGATCAGAACTATGTTTCTAACTTACCGGCCGTGCTGCCCGGCAAAACAGCCACGATAACTTATATTGACTACCTGCCCAGCATTAATATCAAATATGCGCTGCCCCATAACCAGGCCATCAGGGCTGCCTATTTTCAGTCGGTGTTAAGGCCTGCTTTTGCGGATTTTATCCCTTATCCTGAGGCCTCCAGCGACGATCCAAACGCTACCATCGGTAACCCATATTTACAACATACTACCATTAATAATTACGATTTGCGTTATGAGTTTTTCCCGGGTGTTTTTGACGAATTTATGGCGGGCGGTTTTTATAAAGAATTGGTCAACCCTATCGAAAAAGTATTGCAGCCTGGCGCAAGCGGCGCTACTTTGTTTTTAGAACCGGAAAATTTGGGAGACGCCCATAATTACGGCGCTGAATTTGTGGCCAAAAAATTCTTTGGTAACGTAGGTGTATCAGTCAATTACACCTATACCAACTCGCAAATTACTACGCCAAAAGATATACAAGTTGTTAATATGCCGGTTTCTAAGCGCGATCAAACCCGTCCGTTACAGGGGCAGGCCGCTAATATTGGTAATGTATCATTATTATATAAAGATCAAAAACTTGGATTAGACGCTCAATTAGCTTTAGCCTATACAGGTGAAAGAATAGCCGCAGTATCCAGGTACTATGGATTGGATACCTGGGAAAAAGCATCTACCTATCTCGATTTTTCGGCCCAGAAGCAATTGGGTAAAAAGTTTATCCTTTTTGTAAAGGCTAATAACCTTTTAAATACCCCTTATGAATTATTTATCAAACAAAATAATACCACGGGCTACAGTGGCCTGCTGAAATATGCACACCAGGAAAGCGCCAGTTACACTACCGTGCAATACGACCAGTACTACGCCCGGTATAATTTAGGCATGCGTTTCAAATTCTAATTTTCAAATTCAATAACCCATCTAAATAAAACAGTAAAAATTAATCCTATCAGCTATGAAAAAATTACAGATCATTTCGGCATGCCTGGCGCTTTTAGCACTGGCATCGTGTAAAAAAAAGACAGATACAGCTGTTGTATCTACCCCCATACTGCAAGTGGGTAAATCTATCAGCAACTCGGGTACATTGCCCGCGGGTACCTATAAAGGCACTATGCTTGCCGATCAGACTTATACAGTGGGCGGCGATATTACCATCAATGCAGGTGATACCCTACTGATTCAAAAAGGCGTAAAAGTTAATATGACCAATGGCGCCAACTTTATAGTAAATGGCGACCTTATTGTTTTAGGTACAGGCGATGATCCGGTTACTATTACCGACCCGACCAAATCTAAAACTACCGGCCCATCAGTGGTGGGTACAGACCCTGCCTATACTGGTGGCTGGGGCGGCATTTATTGCAGCAACACCGCTAACCTTGTAGTAATTAAGTGGACACACCTGGATTTTGGCGGCCATGCTTTAGCAGCCCTTCCGTTTGCTGCAAGTGCGGGTTTAGCTGCCGGTAACCAATATATTTTGTTTTTTGAGAACCCTAAAGGAGTATTTATCCTTGAAGATTCATGGTTGTACGGTTCACCGGATGATGCCACCCGCTTTTATGGTGGTTACTTGAACATCATGAGAAACACCATGGAGAAATGTGGAAGCGTTGGCGGCGATGGCTTTAACGCCAAAGGCAGTTCAGTTGGTAACATGGCTTATAACCTGATCATTGGTGGTGCAACCAATGGTACAAAAACAGCAAGCGACGGTACTACAGCAGGCGAATGCCAGTTTACTATGTACAATAACACTTATGTAAATGATGGTTTCAGGAACACAGGCGTATTTGGCGCAAGAAGCGGATCTGTAGAAATTGAGAACAATTCACGCGCATTGGTTTATAATAACCTGATTGTTGATTGCGATTTTGGTGTACGTATTGCAGGTGGCCCTGCCGGTGCTAAAGTTTACCTGGCCGATACCACTTCAAGCACAACGCAATTGTTCCCAAAAACAGCTTATGGCTACAACTATAATTATGTTGACAATGCTGTTATGGCAGGTCAAATTGTACCTACCAGCGTAGCGCAAGCAGTTGTTACCCACCCGCAAGCTACTGATATCCCTAATATGGCATCGTTCCTGGGTGCATCTTATACGTTCGGTTTGGTTTATGACGGTAGTTCATTAGTAGGTAAAAACAACCCGTTGTTTGTAAACTACCCACTTCCTGCTGCCGCAAATTTCTGGTTGACGCAAGCATCTGTAGACAGTTACAACTTCCACCTGCAATCAACTTCGCCAGCTGCGGGTAAAGGCACTACCAACGCCAGCCTGATCAAGCCGATTACTACAGGGATCCCGGTTGATCCAAACTTTGGCTCAAGCGAAATTACCTTGCCGGGCGCTGATATGGGTTGCTACCAGTTAAATGGTACAGGTAACCACCATTAATATTTAAGGCTACAGCCTTTAAAGAGCTAATAATTAAGCGTCATTGCAAGCAAACCTGCAGCAATGACGCTTAATTGTTTATAACAAAAAAACATTAGTTTGATGAATTATTCCAAAATAGGATTGTCCGGTTTCTTGTGCTTTGCTTTGTTTTCCTGTAAAAAATCAGGGGATGCGAACACGGCAAAAACAGACACCACCGCAACCACTCCGCCCATCGCTGTGGTGTCTTTTCAACCCACCAATTATAATCCATCTACATTAGATAGCACTAAATTATTTAACGTGGCGCCGGTTGTAAATAACCTGACCCGGACAGATTTACTCGAAATTTCGGGTGTGGCAGCGAGTAGGATAAACACGGGGATATTATACATTCATAACGATAGCGGCAACTCCGCGCAAGTTTACCTGACTGACGCAACAGGTGCAGACAAAGGAACCCTTTCATTGACGACCGTTGGTAACCGCGACTGGGAAGACATTGCCGTTGGCCCCGGCCCGGTGGCCGGTACAAGCTACGTGTATGTTGCTGATATTGGCGACAATGATATTAAATACGGCTCGGTATTTATTTACCGGTTTCCAGAACCGAGTTTAGCCGGAAAAACGATCCCTTATGTTGCCAACATTACCGCCGTTGATGCTATTGAGTTAAAATACCCGGACGGACCGCGAAATGCGGAGACATTGATGGTTGACCCCTTGACTAAGGATATTTATATAGCGAGTAAGGAAAGTAATATATCAAAGGTATATGTTGCGCGATATCCGCAAAGCACCACGTCGGCTACAGTATTAAGCCCTGTAGTACAATTATATTTTAACAAAGCCACCGGAGGCGATATCTCGCCGGATGGAACGGAAATATTATTACGAAGTAATCAATCTATATGGTATTGGAAGTTACCAGCCGGAACCTCTATATTTTCAGGATTAGCCACGCAACCGCAAATCGCACCCTATGCCAATAACGAGCCGCAAGGCGAGGGCGTTGGTTTTGCCGCAGACGGCACTGGTTATTATACAAATACTGAAATAAAAGGTTATACCGGAAAATTAGCTACCATTTCGTTTTATAAAAGAAAATAAATTTGAGCTTTCGTTTAAGTGTACATCATTTTTTATAACAGTCGGTCTCACTTTGCTATTAGTCTCAGGCAATAGTTCACTAAAGGTTACATTTCAGATGTATATTATGGTTGAAAGCCATTATCTATTGTCCACTACGGATATCGGAGCATCAGAAAGGGTTCGACATTTCACCTGCTCCTGCTATCTAAATCCAGTTTTAGTCAGCATCCGTGGAACAAGCGGTTTCTGGCGTAAAAGGATCCATCGTAGTAAAAATGCTGGCGATGATTACCTCTATATTACATATAGACTAACCCATTGGTAATAAAAAGTAAAACTTACTTCCCTCGCCCATGTCACTTTCCACGCTTATTTTGCCGGCCTGGGCTTCAATAAAATCTTTCGCTATGGCTAAGCCCAAACCTGTACCTGACTGTTCAGGCGTCGCGCCGGGAATTTTAAAGTACCGGTCGAATATTTTTGAGAGGTATTTATGTTCGATACCCTGGCCGTGGTCAATAACATTGAACTCTATCTGGTTGCCCTTTAGCTTTTTTACCACCAATTCAACTTCACTATTTTCCCGACTGTATTTAATAGCGTTGGACAGCAGGTTGATCAATACCCAAGTCGATTTATCCAGGTCGGCCCGCACGTTTGGCAGGTTATCATCGCAAGTTACCTTAATGCTTATGTGGCGTTGGTCGGCTATAAATTTTACCGCTTTTACAGCGTAATCTACAATGTTTTTGGGATGCGTGCTGCCAAAGTTAAGCTGGATCTTGCCGGTTTCCAATTGCCCAATGTCCAACAGTTCACCGGTAATTTGTAACAGGCGTTTAGTATCGTCCTCTATATTTTCTAAAAGGGAGCGCTGTTCATGGTTTACTTCACCAATCCTTTTATCATCCAACAATTTCAAACTCATTTTAATGGATGATATCGGGGTTTTCAATTCGTGCGATATGGTGGCTATAAAGTTAGTTTTAGCCTCGTCCAATTGTTGAAACTCGGTGATGTTTTTTAGGATAATCACCCTGCCAATAAATTGATCGTTATTTTTAACCTCTAACACCTCTTTGTTAAAAAAGCTTTCCTGTCCGTCAGCAAATATTTTCATTTTGTGGTTTTCGGTTAACAGCATATTACGTAGCAGGTCGTTTTCCTCAGCAATGCGCGGGGCAAACGCGTTGATCAACTTTTCCTCGGGCAGACCAATTACGTTACACGCTATTTCGTTAACAAAAATGATGGTTTGCTTATCGTCCAACCCTATCAGCGCGTCGTGCATCGAATTAATGATGGTCTCTATACGCTTCTTTTCGAACATCACATTAGCCAGGCTACTGGCTTCGTAGTCGCTTAATTTTTTTGCCATTCGGTTAAAGGCATCGGCCAGTTCGCCGTATTCGTCAGCCGAATTAAATACAAGCCGTTTGCTGTAGTTTTTGTTGGCAATTGCCAAAATGCTTTGGGTAAGCTCGCGGATAGGTGTTGCAATATATCCCGGGAAATTGAGCATAAAACTAAACCCAATCAAAAAACAAAAAGAGCCGAGTAGCCCAATAATAATCAAAGCATTATTTGACGTTGCGTTGGCTTTTTTATCCTTTTGCTGAATGGCATTCATGTTCAGTGTCATGATACCGCTAATGGTATTCCTTATTTTGACACCAAGAATTTGTTGTTGGACCTGGTTGGTTTGAGCTAATTTATATTGATTGAACAACGCTTGCAATGTATCCGTTAGTGCGCGTTCGCCGGGTTCCGTGATATTATGTTCCTGGGCGGTCAGATTACTTTGAATGTTCTTTAACTTGTCGGGCTTATCCGAATCTAACAAGCTACTGATGTTTTTGGTATAGATGAGCGTACGGTAATTGTCTTTCAGTATCGCCCTTGAATCGTTTGATAGCTGTTGCAGGTAGTAAACCGCAAAGCCCGAACACAGCAGTGCCAGTAAAAACAAAAAGCTGATACCGGTGCGAAGTTTATTTTTAATACTCATGATTACGATAGTATTACGATATCGATATGCGTTTTCGACATCTTGTTTAATAATTGGGTAAATACAGCCGTTTTTAAAATCAGCTGGTAAAATTTAAATTGGGGTTTGCCCAGGCAAATGGTGGTAATGCCACGCGACTCCGCTGTTTCCCATATGGTTTTGGCCACATTGTTGCTCTTCACTTTCAACAGTTCGCCGCCTAATTGGGTAGCCAGTTTAAAATTATTCAAGAGATGTCGCTGCGCTGCAAGGTTTATCTTGTCGCTGCTTTCGTTATCTTTTTGTACATACAGCACATACCATTTCGAGTGATAATAGGATGCCAACCGCGCCGTTTTCCTGATAATCACTTTAGCAGTCTCTTCATTAGTACTAATGCAGGCCATAAATAATTCCGGGCGCAGCTTAATGTTTTTTGGAACTTCAAGGCTTATTTTCCGCTCCACCTGGTGTGCTACTTCCTTAAGGGCCAACTCGCGCAATTGCAGTATCCGCTCTGATTGAAAGAAATTATTCAGTGCCAACGGTACCTTTTTCGGGTCGTATATCTTGCCTGCCTTTAGGCGGTCTATCAGTTCATCGGCAGTCAGGTCGATATTTACCACCTCGTCGGCCATTTCCAATACGCGGTCAGGTACCCTTTCGTTAATTGCCACACCTGTTATTGCCTCCACTTCTTCGTTCAGGCTTTCCATGTGCTGAATGTTGACCGCGCTAATCACATTGATGCCTGCATTCAATATTTCAACAACATCCTGCCAGCGTTTTTCGTTAGGGCTGCCCTCAATATTGGTATGGGCTAATTCATCTACTATCACCACATCGGGGTGGATATTGATAATGGCCTTTACATCCATCTCTTCCAATTCCTTACCCTTATAGAATATCTTACGGCGGGGTATTACCGGTAACCCGACTAATTGTTCTTCAGTTTCCGCACGTTTATGCGTCTCTATGTACCCTATTTTTACATCAATGCCATTACGAAGCAGGGCATGGGCTTCCAGCAGCATCCGGTAAGTTTTACCCACACCGGCGCTCATGCCTATGTATATTTTGAACTTCCCCCGTTTCGATCGTTTGATCAATTCGAGGAAGTGCTCAACAGACTGCTCTTTATTTTCGTCGCTCATATAAAAAAATTTAATACAAGGGGTATTCAACCCCTTGTATTCCCGCGAATTAATCGTTCAAAATCATATCTTTCGCGTTTATCTTTATAGTATACAATACTCTTTGGTATCAAAGCTTTACTTACCAAGTTCGTCCAAAGCTACATTCAGCTTTAAAACATTTACTTTGGCGGGACCGAATACGCCCCATAACGGTTGTTCGATATGTTGATCGACAAGGGCAGCGACTTTGTCTGCCGATAGTTTTCTCACCTTGGCCACCCTTGCTATTTGGATCTTGGCACCCTCAGGCGATATGTCCGGATCTAAACCACTGCCCGATGCGGTAACCATATCAGCCGGGATTTGATTGCGGGTAACGCCGGGGTTGTGTACCATAAAGGTATCAATACGTTTGGCTACATCTTTCAGATAATCGGGGTTGTTGGGACCTTTATTCGAACCCGATGAAGCGTCAGCATGGTAATCCGCAGCGGATGGGCGCGACCAGAAGTATTGATCTTTAGTGAACTTTTGGCCTACGTTGGCATAGCCAACCACTTTGCCTTTTACTACAATGGTTACACCATCGCCGCCGCCGGGGGTTAATTTGCCTATGGCCGAAATTAATAAGGGGTATACGCCACCTGCTAATATGATCAGTACAATGGTGATCCTAAGTGATGGCAAAAAATATGTTTTCATGATTTTGTTAATTTAATATTATATGAATAATGCTACAGCCATATCTATTAGCTTAATGCCAATAAATGGGATAACCACACCGCCCAAACCGTAAATAAACAGGTTGCGGCGCAGTAAAGCGCTGGCACCAATTGGTTTATACTCTACCCCTCGTAAAGCCAACGGTATCAGCATTGGGATAATAATGGCATTAAATATTACTGCCGATAGTATGGCCGATTGCGGGCTGTGCAAGTCCATAATATTCAAAGCTTTTAAAGCCGGGATAGAAACCATAAACAGCGCCGGAACAATTGCGAAGTATTTTGCTACGTCGTTAGCTATGGAGAAAGTGGTGAGCGTGCCGCGGGTCATTAACAGTTGCTTGCCAATCTCAACGATCTCGATCAGCTTGGTTGGGTCGTTGTCCAGGTCAACCATGTTACCGGCTTCTTTAGCTGCTTGTGTACCGCTATTCATAGCTACACCTACGTCAGCTTGTGCCAGGGCTGGAGCGTCGTTTGTACCATCGCCCATCATAGCTACCAGTTTACCACCTGCCTGCTCCAGTTTAATGTAGTTCATTTTATCCTCGGGTTTTGCCTCGGCAATAAAATCATCCACACCCGCCTTCTCGGCAATAAATTTGGCGGTTAGCGGGTTGTCACCAGTAACCATTACTGTTTTAACACCCATTTTGCGCAGGCGTTCAAAGCGTTCGGCTATACCGGGTTTGATGATATCTTGCAACTCAATCACACCCAATATCTTTTCGTTTTGCGATACCACTAAAGGTGTACCGCCGTTTGATGATATCACGCGCACCTGCTCGGCGGTTTCAGCAGGGAAAGGGTTACCGGCCTTTTCTGCGATATTGCGGATCGAATCAAACGCTCCTTTGCGGATACGCAAACCATCAGGGGTATCCAAGCCGCTTGAACGGGTCTCAGCGGTGAATTTGATGAAGACCGAATTTACCGGCGCCTTAACCGAAAGCATGTTTTTACCTTGCTCGGCCAGTTCCACTATAGATTTACCTTCGGGCGTTTCATCAGCCAGCGAACTTAAGATACAAGCGCGGGTAAAATCAACTTCGTTAACACCATTGGCCGGATAAAAGTTGGTTGCCTTACGGTTGCCAATGGTGATGGTACCGGTTTTATCAAGTAATAGCGTATCCAAATCACCGGCAGTTTCTACAGCCTTGCCCGATTTGGTGATAACGTTAGCACGCAGTGCCCTGTCCATACCCGCAATACCTATAGCAGAT
>Ga0105855_1000936_pt1 | contig 11125 bp, 5 predicted proteins | sample OrgsoiDNA_201059_FD_89680 | JGI IMG/M metagenome (GOLD analysis project Ga0105855, IMG submission 89680) | Permafrost soil microbial communities from the Arctic, to analyse light accelerated degradation of dissolved organic matter (DOM) -... | ecosystem: Environmental > Terrestrial > Soil >... | reverse complement strand
GCCAGCGACTGCACGCCTGCAAGCGCTGTCGTGTTGGCTTCGGCGATCGCCTCGATGTCCTTGCGGCGCGCCTCGAGGATCGCGTTGACGTCGATGCCGGGCAGCTTGAACTGTCCAACGACCTTTTGGTACTCAGCGAAAATGTTGTTCGGATTGGTTGAATCCATCATCAGTACTCCAATTAAACTACGTTAAGAAAATGTTGACCACCGTGCTGTCAACGAGCGTGCAGGTGCATGTGCCTTATGCTTCCACCACATACGTTCCCGGCGCTTTCACGCCCGCGGGGTGCTGCTTGTTGCCGAGCTTGGCCGGTGCGGGCCGCCGCTCGCCGGAGCGGTCGGCGAGCCACGTACGCCAGTCGAGCCACCACGTGTCTTTTTCGACGCGGGCATTGGTGAGCCATGTATCGGCATTGGCGGATAAATCGGGATTGAGGAAGAACTTCGACTTCGGATTGCCCGGCGGGTTGATCAGGCTCTGGATATGGCCGCTTGAACTCAGTACGAAGCGCGTGTCGCCGCCGAACGTGCGCGCCGTGTTGTACACGCCCTTCCACGGTGTGATGTGATCGGTCATGCCGGCTACCACGTATTTGTCACACGTCACTTCAGACAAGTCGATCGGCGTACCCAGGACCGTCAGCGCGCGAGGCTTGCTGAACAGATTGCCCGTGAAGATATCGAGCAGTTGCCCATGCATCGCCGCGGGTAGCCGGGTCGCGTCGTTGTTCCAATAGAGGATGTCGAAAACGGGCGGCGATTTACCGAGCAGATAGTTATTGACCCAGTAGTTCCAGATGAGATCGTTGGGTCTCATCCACGCGAACACACGGCCCATTTCTTCGCCGGCGAGCACGCCCTTCGATGCGCTGTTCTGCTTCGCGGCCGCGATGGCTTCCGGCGTTGCAAAGAGACCAAGCTGCGAGTCAGCCGTATTGTCCAGCACGGCGACCATCAGCGTGGCGGCATTGACGCTCCTGTCACCACGGCTTGCGAGGTGGCCGAGGAGTGCCGCAATCGTCATCGCACCCGAGCAGGCGCCATGCAGGTTGACGTCGTCGCTGCCGGTCAGGTCGCGTACTGCCGCGATTGCTTCGAGAAGCGCGGCAACGTAGGTATCGAGGTCCCAGTGACGCTGTGCGGCGGTGGGATTACGCCAGCTCACCACGAACGTCTGGAACTCGCTCTTCACCAGATAGTCGACGATGCTCCTGCCTTCGGACAAATCGAAAATGTAGAACTTGTTGATCTGGGGTGGCACGATCAGCTGCGGGCGGGCGTACACATGCTCTGTCGCCGGCGCGTACTGGATCAGCTCGAGCACGTCGTTTCGAAAGACCACCGCGCCCGGCGACGTGGCGAGATTTTCGCCCACCTTGAACGCCGTCCTGTCGACTTGCGCGGGCATCCCCTGGTTCTCCAGCATATCCGTCACGAGGTTCCTCATGCCGCCAAGCAGGCTCGCGCCTCCCGAATCGATAACCTTCTTGAGTGCAGCCGGATTGCCGAGCAGCGTGTTTGTCGGCGACAGCGCATCGGTGAACAGCGACAGCACGAACTGCGCGCGTTCCTTGCTCTTCGCGTCGAGCGCGGAGCGCTCGACAAACCCTGTCAGCGCGTTGCGCCACGCCACGTAACTTTGCAGTGCCATGCGGTAAAGCGAATTGCTCTGCCACGCAGGGTCGGTGAAGCGCTTGTCGCCCTGAGGCGGCGTAGAGTCCACACTTCCGCCAAGAACCGCCATCAGATCACGGGCGAGCGCCGCCTCCTGCTCCATGAGCAATGTGGGTTGCCGCAGCGCCTGGGCGCCAATCTGCTGCGCGGTTGCCAGAATGTCGCTCGAGCGCAGTCCCACGAACGGATTCGGTCCGAGCATGCCTTCCGCTGCAGACGCCGCGAGGTCGTTCAACGGCTCGCCTGGTGCCATGCTTTCGTCATTTGCCGCCATCTTGCTGCTCCTCAAACATCTTTATCTGCTTCGCCAACACAGTTGCCTGCCGCTTACGAGATCCGTGCTTACAAGACCAGCATCGCCAATGTCTCGGCGATGAGGGCTGGCTTCTCCTCGCCCTCGATCTGCAGTTCGTTCATCGTCTTGACGAGGATTCGGCCGCCGCCCTTCTTTTCCACCGACATCAGCGTCACGCGATTTCTCACCCGCGCTCCCGCTTTAACCGCTGTCATGAAGCGCACCTTGTCCAGCCCATAGTTCAGCCCAGCCGATGCGTCTTCGGGAATGAGTCCGATCTCGATCGCGAGCGCCGCCAGTAGGGAGAGCGTCAGATAGCCGTGTGCGATCGTGCAGCCGAACGGACTCTCCCGCTTCGCCAGCTCCTCGTTCACGTGAATCCATTGCTTGTCGCCCGTACACTCGGCGAACGCGTTGATACGTGCCTGGTCAACCACAACCCAGTTCGACACGCCCAGTTCGCGGCCAACGAAGTCGTCGATGGTGGCGATGCTGTATCCCTTGATGTTCATCGTGTTCGCTCCTTGGCGCTGGTCAGGCGAACTGCTCGCGCAGCCCCTTCTTGTTGATCTTCCCAACACTCGTTCTTGCGAGTGCATCGACGAACTTCACGACCTGCGGCACCGCGTATTTCGATATCTTCCCGGTTGCACTGAACGACAGTACGTATTGCTTGATGTCGTCTTCCGTGACCACCGCGCCCTCCTTGAGCACGACCAGCGCCACCGGTCGCTCCCCCCACTTATCATCCTTGATGCCGATGACGGCCACTTCGGAAACGCCCTCGTATTGCGAGATCAGATTTTCTATCTCGAGCGATGAAACCCACTCGCCGCCGGACTTGATCACGTCCTTGAGACGGTCGGTGATTTGTATGTTGCCCGTCGGATCGATACTGGCAATGTCCTGCGTATGGAGATAACCACCGGCCCAAAGCCGCTCGGAAGCCTCGGGATTGTTCAGATAGCCCTGCGTGAGCCACGGTGCGCGCGCGACGATCTCGCCGGTGGCTTTCCCGTCGTGTGCGAGGTCGTCCATGTTGTCGTCGACGACCCGCAGGTCAACGAGAGGAACTGGCCGGCCGGTCTTGCAGCGCAGGCGAAGCTGCTCGTCGGCGCCAAGCTTTTCGGACCCGGGCGGAAGTTGCGCGAGACTGAGTACGGGGCACGTTTCCGACATCCCGTAACCGACGAACACGTCGATGCCCCGGTCCAGCGCCGCTTGGGCGAGGCCTTGCGGCAACGCGCCGCCGCCGATGATGATCTTCCACTTGCTCAAGTCCGTGGACCGCCCCTCCTCACACGAGAGCAGCATGTGCAGGATCGTGCCGACACAATGCGAGAACGTAACCCCCTCATCGCGTACGAGTCGTGCGAGCCGGTCCGGCACATAGCGCCCGGGATAGACCTGCTTCACCCCCAGAACCGTGGCGATATACGGCATACCCCATGCGTGGACGTGAAACATCGGGGTGAGCGGCATGTACACGTCACCACGATGAAAACGTTGTCCCGAAACCGGGCTCGCCAGTGCCGCCATCAGCGTGATGGTATGCAAGACCAGCTGGCGGTGCGAGAAGTACACACCCTTGGGCAAGCCGGTGGTTCCCGTCGTGTAGAACGTCGTGGCGCGGGTGTTCTCGTCGAAGTCCGGAAACACGTAGCTCGTCGCGCTCGCCGAGAGCATCGCCTCGTATTCGGTGGCAAACGCAATGGTGTGCGCGCACGCTTCACTGCCCGGCTCGTCGATCCACACAAATGTGCGGACCGTTTCAAGCTGATCCTTGATCGCCTCAACCACGGGCAGGAAATCGGTGTGGACAAACAGCACCTCTGCGCCAGCGTGGTTGATCGTGTAGGCGATCTCCGCCTCCGACAACCTCACGTTGACCGTCTGAAGCACGGCGCCCATCATTGGGACTGCAAAGTATGATTCCAGATAGCGGTGACTGTCCCAGTCCATGACCGCCACGGTGCTGCCGTGCCGCACGCCGAGCCCGTTGAGGCCATTGGCGAGCCGCGCGATGCGTTCCCTCAGCGTGGTATAGGTCATCCGCAATTCGCCGCGGTACACGATCTCCTGTTCCGGCGCCTGAATGAACGGCGTATGCAGCAATTGCTTGATCAGCAGCGGATAAGCATAGGGGGATTGCGTCGAGCCCTGCACAGCGTCCTGCATCTACGTCTCCTGAAGTCGAGAAATGGATCGGGCTGCAAGTCCGTCGGTGCATATCGCGCACGGTGGCATCCCGGTTGATGCCATCATCGAATTGTTCGCAAGAAGGAACCATCCCCCGAACAGGGGAGCTTCAAGGGTGCCACCAAGTAGTGAGAATCGCGGCGCGGGTCCGGCCCTTGACGCCAGCCGTACGGGGCGTGGCTCAATGCGGGAAGACAAGGGAAGTTTCGATAGCTCGGCGGCCAAGCCGCGGAGCAATCGGCGCGAGCAGGGTCTTCCCTATAGGCCGATCGCCAGTGTTTCTCACCGTCCACTGAGGCGGTAGTCGTATAGAGAGGAAATCGTGCCCGCCCGGATAACGTGACGTACATACCGTCACGGTCGGCGATCTTGTACGGAGTTCTACTGATACAGGCGAGCGGCCGTTGGGCTCGCGTTGCCGGTTACCCCCGCTCGCTTCCGCCCCGCTTAACCGGCCAAGCCCTATAAATTTTCGCGGATCATGGCGAACACGTCGGCAGACTGTCCCTGCAGCATGGCTTTCGCTGAATACAGGGCCATTCCGTACGCAGCCCCCCACTCGATCTTCGGCGGCATCACGAGCGTCATCGTGTCGACCTTGACGTTCAGCAGCGCGGGGCCGGGCTGGTTCAACCATGTAACGACTGCCTCTTCGAGCTCATCGGCTTTCGCCACCGTGCGCCCCCATAATCCGATCGCCTCGGCGACCTTGCCGAAGTCCGGGTTTTGCAGGCCCGTATAGAGCGGGAGCATGCCTTCGGACTTCTGCTCAATGTCGATAAATCCAAGCTTGCCGTTGTCGAACACGACCACCTTGACGGGCAGCTTCTCCTGCACGAGCGTCATCAGCTCACCGAACAGCATGGCGAGGCCACCATCGCCGGACATGGAGATCACCTGGCGTCCAGGCTGGCACTTCTGCAGCCCCATTGACATCGGCAGAGCCGCCGCCATCGTGCCATGAAGCAGACTCGAAAACGCCCGGCGTTTTCCGTTCGTTTCGACATGCCGATACAGCCAGACAGTGGGCGTCCCATCGTCCGCGCAAAAGAGTGCATCGCTCGCTGCATGCCGGTTGATCAGCTCGGTCAGATAGATGGGCGGAATCGTTCCGCGGTTCGACGCAACGGCCTTCGACCGGTGGGTTTCCGCAGCGCGGGCATGCCGTTCGACGAGCTTGTCGCGGAACTCGGTTGACGTACGCGGTTTAAGGCGGGGCAGCAAAGCCTCCATCGTGGACTTGATATCTCCAACCAGTCCTAGCGTGACCGGATGCCGACGACCAAGATGATCGGGTGCGATGTCGATCTGAACGATCTTGGCCTTCTCCGGGTAGAACTGCCGCCACGCGAAGTCGGCGCCCAGCATCAACAAGGTCTCGCATTCGGATACCGCCAGATAGCCCGCTTCGCCGCCGATAATGCCGGTCATGCCGACGTTGTACGGGTTGTCATGTTCCAGCGCGTCTTTGGCACGGGACGTGTGCGCAATGGGCGCCTTGAGCCGCTCGGCTACCGCCAGGATTTCGGCGTGGGCTCCACGACATCCCGAGCCTCCATAAATCGCAATCTTGTCGCCGCCCGAATTGAGGATTTCCGCGGCACGGTCGAGGTCTGCGTCACTCGGCCGGACAACGGGCACATTCGTATGGACCGAATACGGGACGTCATCGCTCGCATTAGCATGGGCGATGTCGACCGGAACGATCAGCACAGCGACGCCACCTTTCGCAATGGCGGTTTGACAGGCAATCACGGTTTTGCGGCGCGCCTGCTCCGGCGTAATGATCATGTCGCAGAACACGCTGCACGATCCGTAGATCGCCTTGAAATCGACTTCCTGCGGAAAGTTGAAGCCGAGTTCCTCGCTCGCTACCTGGGTTGCGATCAGGATGACCGGAGCCCGATTACGGTTGGCGTCCACCAGGCCGTTAATGAAGTGAAGGCTGCCCGGGCCGCAGCTTCCCGCCACGGCCGTGAGGTTGCCGGTCAACATGGCTTCGGCTTCGGCGGCGAACGCGCCAGCCTCCTCATGTCGCACATGGACCCACTCGATGTCGCTCTCGTTGATGTGATGAGCGATGAGATTCAGCGTGTCGCCCACGATCCCGTAGCAATGTTTTACGCCCGCCGACGCGAGCGTGTCCACAATGATTTCGGCAACTTTTTTGCTCATCCCGACTCTCCTGAAGGTGCTCCATGCATGAAATGATCCGCCGCCGTTGTGAACCGCAGGCCCGGCGTTCGTCACTGCCGGTCGCGCTGATTCCATCGGTGAAGCGATTCACTTATCTTGCATGGACTCCTTATTATCTGATATCACCCCAAAGGGGGATCGATGCCATGACGGCCCCTCCATGTCTCAAGCTTGAAGCATGCGTCAGCTAGTTGACAGAGCGAGCAGACGCCGGCCGATGTGATCGCCACGTGGCAAGGAATTCGACAGCCGCTCGAGCGTTGAAGTGAAACGGCGCTGTTGCACATCCGCCTGTTCGGCGTCACCGCGGGCCTCGTGAATCGCTGCCGCTGTGCGGTGAAGACGCCAGTCCGCTAGCGGAGTGTCGAATCCAGCCGCGGCCGCGAACGCGGAGTTGATATGGTCGAGTGCGCTGACCGGATCGCCGCTCGCGAGCGCCTCGCGCGCAACGACTTCCCAGGCAAGAGCCTGCCACGTCCGGTCTTCGGTCGCGAGGGCGAGCTTCAGGAACGCCTCCCCGCGCGATCGGGCGGTGCGATGGTCGCCCGCCATCAGCGCGGCCTCGGAGCAACCCCATTCGGTTGCCAGCCGCCAGTACCAGTCAAACATGATGGGCGTGGCGTCCATCTGCCGTCGCGCTTCGGCAAACAGCGACGCGGCGCGCACGCCGTCTTCCAATCCTATGTACGCGAGGCCCGCGAGCACGATACACGCACGGTGTTGCACAGGCAGCAGTGCGCCGGGGTCGGGGTCGGCTCCGCCCGTCCGAGTGGCCGGGTTTGACGCCGGGACGAACCGTTCGTACATTTCAATGATTGACTCGTAGTCCATCGTGTGGACGAGCAACCAACCCCGATAGACCTCGAGTGTGCGGGCCGCAAAATAGTCGCCGTTCTCGCGAAACGAAGCCATACCCTGGTCGAACGATTCCATCGACCGGCCTAGCTCGCCCGAGAAAAGCTGAGCCCACGACGTACCCAGACGGAGCATCCACGTTGCCCTCGCGAGGTCGAAGCCCGGATGGTCCACCGCATGCTCAAAGAGGATCTGGTAATTCGCCCGCACAGTCCCAAGTGCTTCGCGATACCGGGTGGAAATGATGCATAGCATGCTGTATTCCATATTCGCCCGGGCGATCAGCAATGGATCCCCCGTCTCGCGCAACGCACGAATCGCCGTCTCGCACTCAGTCAGATCGGCATGCGACCATCCGTTGGTCCAGATACGGCGTACGTAGGCGCTCACGCGGACGAGCGCACTGACGCGCATGTCGGGATGCGATGCGCTGAGCGTGAGCGCTTCGTTTAGCACCTCGATGCAACGTTGCCTGTCGCTCCAGCTAAAGACGTAGGCGAGACCGAGCATGGCGCGCAATTGCGCATCGAGCCGGCCAATCGTGCGCGCCTGTTCCTCAAGTTCGACCCAGGCGGCCTCGGCGCGCGGATCATGTGCAGCGGCGTAAAGCGAAGCGCGTGCCTCGGCAAACTCAAAGCTTTTAAGCGGCCGCAAATCAGCCGGCAACCTGGAGGTGAGCGAAGCGGCAAAGTCGAGAATCGACTGCGCCTCGCGATACGCAAAGCGAACCTTTGCGGTCTGCAAAGCAATGCGTAGATAGTCGATCGCTTTGAGCCAGTCTCTCGCGTCAGCAAAATGTTGTCCGAGCTCGTATGCCACCTCCGCTCTCTGGTCGCGCGCATAGATCGCCTCGAGCCGCTCCGCGATTTGCCGATGCAAACGGGAGCGCCGAGTCAGTCCTTGACGCCCATAGAACGCGTGGCGAATGAGGGCGTGGTCGAAACAGAACATAGCCGCCACGCCCCCGTCGGGTAAGCGTTTCACTCCGCAACGCTGAATAAAGCGTTGATTGCGTGCGAGCGCCTCGCACAGATCGTCGAACTGCTCCGTCGACAGACCCGCGGCCTCGGCCACGGTCGCGGATGAAAAGCAGAGCCCTGCAACGCTAGCGGCTTCAAGGAGATTCCGTTCGTCGCTGCCCAGGCGCCGGACTCTTCCCTCGAGCGTCTGGGTTATCGTGCGTGGCGCTGCCGCACCGATCATCGCCAATGGCGCCAGCGGCCGCCAGCCCGTGGCCGTCTTGCGGAGCATGTCGCGCTCCACGAGATCGGCGAGGGTCGCCCGCATAAACAGCGGATTGCCGCCGCAACGTTGCGCGATGAGATAACACAGTTCTTCCTCGGCGGGGTCAATATGATCGCGGTCTGTCAGCCATGAAACGATCGCGTCGCGAGGCAATGGGCCAAGCGCCAGATCCCGGCATAGGCCTCTCAACGAAAGCTCGTGATGCAGTTGCTCGATCGGGTGTTCGGTCAGCACTGCATCGCCGTGCCGGTAAGTGGCGACGACCATCAGGCGTAGCGCTCCTGGCTGGCGCGCGATCGCCGCCAGCAAATCTATGGTTGAGTAGTCGGCCCAATGGAGATCTTCGAATATCAGAAGTAGCGGTTGCGTCTGCGTCAGAAAACTCAGCAAGCCGCTGATCTCCCGCAGCATGCGTTCGCGCGACGCGCCAAGGATCTGCCGATGCAGGGACTCGCGGACATGACTCGCCACCTGGCCCGGGAGCTGCAATGCCCACGTAGGCGCCAGCGTCACCAGCGCTTTCACGACTTCGCTGCCGCCGCTTCCCTGGCAGAGTTGCCCGAGCGCCTGCAGAACCGGATAAAACGGCTCCGTGCCGCCATAGCCCTCGACACAACGCCCTTCAGCTATCCACGCATCGTCATGTTTCAACCTTTGGGCGGCAACGAACTGCTCGAGCAACGCTGTCTTGCCGATACCTGGCTCACCAGCGACCATCACGACCTGAGCGTTTCCGGATCGGGCCCGCTCCATTGCAGCACTCAGTTGTTGCAGTTCGCTTGTGCGCCCCGCAAAGCGGCCAAAGCTCTCCTCGCTTCTCTCGTCGCTTACGACCGGCAGGAGCGCAGTTGTCGGGACCATTACGGGTGCGACGAAACGATAGCCGCGTCCGCGCAGCGTTTCGATGTAGCGAGGGCGCTGCGCACTATCGCCGAGCCGTGCCCGGATCATCTGTATGTGGGTCTTCACGACTTCGGGTTGCACGTGCACATCGGGCCACACCGCTTCGAGCAGCGCGTCATGGGTAATCAGCGCACCGCGATGCTCGATCAAAAACCGCAAAACGCCGAAGGTCTTGCGCGTCAGATCGATCCGCTCGGGTGTCGCGTCGGCATCCAGGCGCCAAAGGCATTCGTTCACCATATCCAGACGAAAGCCTTCGAAACTAACCGACGACAGCGTGCTCGACTGAGCCTTCATACGAACCTTGCTCCTCATGCCTGGACTGGCTCAAATGGGTTGCGGGATTGCGCGGGGTTTGCGCGCGTGACCGCTTGGGTGCGGTTTTCGCAGCGAGCGCAGACTTTTGCCGTCAGGGTAAGGCGGCCGACGCCCGGAAGGGTGAATTTTTGGTCTTAATATGGTAATGGATTAGCTCAGTGCGCATTACCGTCGCGCGTGACGCCTTTGCCATCACGCCGGACCGGTATTGGTCTGCACAGTTGTTCCGATAATTACAATCTCATTCGCCGTCTGGTCGGAGAACCTACGTGATCGATTTCCCACCCTTTCGATTGGATCAAGTGAATCGATGCGTCTGGAAATGTGCACCCGACGGCACGAGCCGCAGGCTCACGTTAGCGCCGCGCGCCTACGACATGCTGCAATACCTGATCGACCACGCCGGCCGGCTCATCACGCACGACGAATTCCTCAATGCACTGTGGCAGAACGTGCACGTACAGCCCGAAGTGCTGAAGGCCCACATGCTGACCATCCGCACGGCACTCGGCGACGATCCGGGACATCCAAGCTTTATCGAAACCCATCGCGGTCGCGGCTATTGCTTCATCGCGCCGCTGCACGCCAGTTCCAGCACCGGCGCGCGCGAGGCGGATAACGGCAGCCATGGCGCGTTCGTCGGCCGCACGGCGCAACTGAACCGGTTGAAGACGCTGTTCGACGAGGCCCGCAATGGCGCATCGCGCATTGTGTTCGTGGCGGGGGAACCGGGTATCGGCAAGACGACACTCGTCAATCGGTTCCTGGACTCGCTCGATGGCGATGCCACTGTGTTGACGTCGCTCGGGCGCTGCGTCGAGGGCTACGGCGGCATCGAGCCGTACTACCCGGTGCTCGACGCGCTGACACGGCTGACCCGCGGCGAAGCGGGCCCGATGATCACCCGCACGCTCGTGTCAATCGCGCCGACCTGGGCCCTCCAGATGTTGGGGTCGGTGCCGCCGCAATACCGCGCCGAGCTACAGCATCAGGTCATCGGCGCGGCGAGCGGACGCATGTTGCGCGAGATTTGCGAATTCCTCGAAGCGCTGTCGCTGCAGCGCCCGGTCGCGCTGGTGTTCGAAGACCTGCACTGGTCCGACTATTCGACGGTCGACATGCTGTCCGCGTTGGCCCGTCATCGCAGCGGCGCACGTCTGATGGTGATCGCGACTTACCGCCCGGAAGACGCCGAACTCGTGCAACACCCGTTGTGCCGGCTAAACCGCGATCTGGGGCTGCAGAAGCTCTGTCATGACATCGTGCTGGAAGCGTTGACCGAAAGTGCCATCGCCGAATATCTGACGGGTAGCGCGCACGACGATCGGCCCGAGAGCGCGAACGGCTTCGCTCAGCTGGTGCGCGAGCGCTCGGGCGGCAACCCCCTGTTCATGGTCGCGACGCTCGATCACCTTGTCGAACAAGGCATCGCGCAATC
>Ga0105855_1000934_pt1 | contig 11133 bp, 8 predicted proteins | sample OrgsoiDNA_201059_FD_89680 | JGI IMG/M metagenome (GOLD analysis project Ga0105855, IMG submission 89680) | Permafrost soil microbial communities from the Arctic, to analyse light accelerated degradation of dissolved organic matter (DOM) -... | ecosystem: Environmental > Terrestrial > Soil >... | reverse complement strand
CGCGATCGCGTTGATGATCCACAAGCCGTCGATCATCAAGCGGCCCGTGCTCGTGGTCAACGGCCGCGTGAAATCGCTCGGTTTCGATGCCGAAAAGTACGAAACGCTGTTCGTTTAAAGATTGAGCTTTAAACTTTTAAGCGCAGCATCGCGCGCCTTCTGACAAAAGGCGCGCGAATCTAGATCCCCGCCGGCCGCCGCGCCGGCTTTTTTATTGAAAGTGGCTCGAATCCATGTCCGGCACCCTTCTCCTCTCGGAACAACTCATCGCGCGCGCGTCCGTCACGCCCGACGACCAGCATTGCCAGAACCTGCTGATCGAGCGGTTAGCGGCGATCGGCTTTGAGTGCGAAACGATCGCGTCCGGTGGCGTCACGAATCTCTGGGCCGTGAAACGCGGCACCGACGGCACTGACGGCAAGTTGCTCGCGTTCGCCGGCCACACCGACGTTGTGCCGACCGGTCCGCTGGAACAATGGACGTCGCCGCCGTTCGTGCCGACCCACCGCGACGGCAAGCTGTACGGCCGCGGCGCAGCGGACATGAAGACGTCCATAGCCGCGTTTGTTGTGTCGAGCGAAGAGTTCGTCGCGGCGCACCCGGCACATCGCGGCTCGCTCGCGTTCCTGATCACCAGCGACGAAGAAGGCCCCGCCACTGACGGCACCGTCAAAGTGATCGAAGCTTTAAAAGCGCGCGGCGAGCGGCTGGATTACTGCATTGTCGGAGAACCCACCTCCAGCGCCACGCTCGGCGATATGGTCAAGAATGGCCGGCGCGGTTCAATGTCCGGCAAGCTGGTCGTGAAAGGCGTGCAAGGGCATATTGCTTATCCGCATCTCGCGAAGAATCCAATCCACTTGCTCGCACCGGCGCTGGCTGAACTGGTCTCGACGCATTGGGACGACGGCAACGAATATTTCCCGCCGACCACGTGGCAGGTTTCCAACCTGCATAGCGGGACGGGCGCAACGAACGTGATCCCGGGTCACATCGAACTGATGTTCAATTTCCGCTTCTCCACGGCAAGCACGGTGGAAGGACTGCAAAGCCGCGTTCACGCGATTCTCGATAAACACGCGCTGGAATACGACCTCGCGTGGAGCGTCAGCGGCCTGCCGTTCCTCACGCCGCGTGGCACGTTGTCGAACGCGCTGGAGCAAGCCATCCTCGATGAAACCGGCGTTCGCACCGAACTGTCCACCACGGGCGGCACCTCGGATGGGCGCTTTATTGCGCGCATCTGCGAACAGGTGGTCGAGTTCGGACCGCCGAACGGCAGCATTCACAAGATCGACGAGCACGTTGAAGTCGCGTTTATCGAACCGTTGAAAAACGTGTATCGACGCGTGCTTGAAACCCTGCTTGCCTGATCCGACTCACTCTTATAAGGAGCCTGCGATGGCGCTTCCCTTCACCACCGTTCGCGATCTGCTGCGTTTTGCCGTGTCGCGTTTTACCGAGGCAGACTTGTCGTTCGGCCACGGTTCATCGAATGCATTCGATGAAGCCGCGTACCTCGTGCTGCATACCCTGCACTTGCCGATCGATACACTCGACCCGTTCCTCGACGCACGCCTGCTCGACACCGAAATCGACGCCATCATGAAAGTGATCGAGCGCCGGGCGACGGATCGCGTGCCGGCAGCGTACATCACGCACGAAGCGTGGATGCACGGGCACCGTTTCTACGTGGATGAGCGCGTGATCGTGCCGCGTTCGTTTATTGGCGAGTTGCTGCAGGATGGCTTGCAGCCCTACGTGCAGGATCCCGACGAAGTGTCGCGCGTGCTCGAACTCTGCACAGGCTCCGGCTGCCTCGCGATTCTCGCGGCGCAGGCGTTCCAGAATGCGGACATTGATGCTGTCGATATATCCGCGCCCGCGCTGGAAGTCGCGCATAAGAACGTGGACGACTACGACCTGGATTCGCGCGTCGCGTTGTACGAGGGCGATCTGTTCGGACCGCTGCCCGTTGGCCGCTATGAAGTCATCATCACTAATCCCCCGTACGTCAATGCGCTGGCCATGCAAACCCTGCCCGCTGAATACCGCCACGAGCCGGAACTCGCACTTGCGGGCGGCGCGGACGGCATGGATATCGTGAAGCGGATCGTGGGTGAAGCGCGCAAGTGGCTGACCGAAGACGGCGTGCTGGTCGTCGAAATCGGCAACGAGCGGGCCAACGTGGAAGCTACGCTTGGTGGCCTCGACATCGTCTGGCTCTCGACCAGCGCCGGCGACGACAACGTGTTTCTCATCCAGGCAGCCGACTTGCCGGGCTAACGGCGCAACGCTCGACTTCGAGTATCAGCAGGCACCGCGTACATGCACTTCGAGTGGCAGGATTGGCTTCATCTCGGCACGTTTGTGATCATCGCCCATTTGCTGGGCGCAGCCGCAGCGTGCCACGCGGTGCTCAACACGCGCACCTCGCAAGGCGCGGTCGCGTGGGCCGTGTCGCTTGTCGCCATGCCCTACTTCACGCTGATCCCGTACCTCTTTCTCGGGCGCAGCAAGTTCGCCGGGTATATCGACGCGCGTCGGCTGGAAAACGAGATCCTGCGCAAGAGCGCGCATCCTACAGAATGGAATTTCCCCGATGAAGCCGCCCGCCTGCGCGGCGCGGCAGCAGGGGATCCCGCGGAGTACCTGGGCCATCCGACCATCCGCGCGCTGACGCGTTTGAGCGGGATGCCGTTCCTGCGCGGCAATTCCGTGCGCGTGCTGATCAACGGCGACGCCACGTTCGACGCAATCTTCAAAGCCATCGACGCGGCGAAGGTCTATGTAGTCGTGCAGTTTTTCATCGTCCGCGACGACGATCTTGGCCGCAAGCTGAAAGACCTGCTGATCAAGAAAGCGCAGCAAGGCGTGCGCATTTATTTTCTCTACGACAGCATCGGCAGCTTCGATTTGCCGAAACGCTACGTCAATACTTTGCGCGCGGGCGGCGTGCAGACTCATCCGTTCGCGACCAAGCGCAAGTTCGTCAATCGCTTCCAGATCAACTTTCGCAATCATCGCAAGATCGTGGTGGTTGATGGCGAATGCGCGTTTGTCGGCGGTCACAACGTAGGCGTGGAATATCTCGGCGCGAATCCGCGCTTGTCGCCCTGGCGCGATACCCACATTGAAGTGCGTGGCCCTGCGGTCGCGAGCATCCAGTTTGTGTTCATAGAAGACTGGTACTGGGCGACGCAGCGCATTCCGGAAGTGGAAGCGTCGAAGACATCGGCGGACGACATGAGTTGCCTCGTGCTCGCGAGCGGCCCCGCCGATCATCAGGAAACGTGCTCGCTGTTTTTCGTCGAGGCAATTAACGCCGCGCGTTCGCGTATCTGGATCACGACGCCGTATCTCATCCCCGATGAAGCCGTGTTCTCCGCGCTCCGGCTCGCCGTTTTGCGCGGCGTGGATGTGCGTATCCTGATTCCGAGCCGCCGCGATCATCGTGTGGTGTTTGCTGCGTCGAAACTCTATGCCTACGATGCGCTGCTCGCAGGCGTGAAAATCTTTCGATATCGCCCGGGCTTCCTGCATCAGAAAGTGGTGCTGGTGGACGACATGTCCGCCGCGATTGGCAGCGCGAATCTCGACAACCGCTCGTTTCGTCTCAACTTCGAGATCATGGTCCTGACCGTGGACCGAGGCTTTGCCAGCGAAGTCGAGAAAATGCTGCTCGACGACTTCGCGCAATCATGGGAAATCAGCCGCGACGATTATCTCGGCGCACCCGCGTGGCGCCGTATGACAATGCACGTCGCGCGCCTGTTTTCACCGATTCTTTGACGCGGTTTTAACTCGCGCTTTTAGCCCTTGTACGGTCCGAGGCTATCGGCGAATCGCCGGGCACATTCCAGTCCAAACGCACTCGGCGCAATCCCGCGGTCGTGCCGGACATCAAACCCCATTCGCCATGCCGCGATGCGCTTGCCATAACAGGTGAGCGCGTCGAGTGACTGCATCACGAAGACAATCGCCGGCAACACGTCCTCATAGTGCCGCTGCGCCGCGGCCGGATCGTGCGTGAATGCTTGATAGATTTCCACCTGATGATCGAAGCTATCCGGCGCGACGATCATGCCCGCGCAACCGGCGCGCAGGTTGTCGAGCAACTCCTGGCCACCGCGCCCGTTAAACACAGGCATCGTGCTGCCGACCGCCTTCAGGCATTCGATAGTCGTACGCAATATCGTCGCCGCACCCTCGCCTTTCAGCCAGCGGAAGTTCGGACATTGCTGCGCTAGTTCGGCGAGCGCTTCCGGCGACAAACCGACGCCTAGGTACTCAGGCGCGTTTTGAATGCCCGCGCCGGCCGTGTCCGTCAACCCGTTCATGACGGCGGCGAAGAAATCGAAGTAAAAACGCTCCGGTTCGACGCGTGTGGACGGCGGTTGCAGGATCAGCCATTGCGCGCCATGCGACACGGCCCAGTTGCCGAATTCGGTCTGCGCCGGGACAGCGTCGCCGGTGACGGTGACAGCCAGCGGAACGCGAGCCGCGATGTCCTCGCGCGCCCAGTTCACCAGTTGCTCACGCTCAGCGCGCGATAGCCGCTGCACCTCGGTCGCAAGACCGAGTATCACGATGCCTGGGGCACCCGCGGCGATGGTCCGCTCGACCTGCACTCGCATGGCGTCACGATCAAGCTGGTTGTGCCGATCAAAATAAGCGTAGAGGACCGGCCAGATGCCGGCGGGCGAAGTGTCGTTGTTTAAAGTCATATGCGTCGGACCTGATCGTCGATGTTCAGTGATTCAATGAGAGTCGCGCGGCACGGGTGCGCCGCTCGCGCCGACCAGGAAATCGAGGTCTGCGCCTTCATCCGCCTGCAACACATGATCGACGTAGAGCTTCACATAACCGCGCAGTGGCGACGCCGGCTTGGACCATGACGCACGCCGCCGCTCGAGTTCTTCATCGGACACTTCCAGATGCAGGCGGCGCGCCTCGACATCGAGTTCGATCATGTCGGCGGTCTGCACCAGCGCGAGCGGACCACCCGCCGCCGCTTCCGGCGACACATGCAACACGACAGTGCCATACGCGGTGCCGCTCATCCGGCCATCCGAGATGCGGACCATGTCCGTAATGCCCTTTTGCAGCACTTTTTTCGGCAGCGGCATGTTGCCGACCTCAGCGAACCCCGGATAGCCCTTCGGCCCCGCGCCCTTCAACACCATGACGCAGTGCTCGTCGATATCCAGCGTTTCGTCGTCCACTTTCGCGTGCAATTCCTCTATGGTCTCGAACACGACCGCGCGGCCGCGATGTTTGAGCAAATGTTGCGTTGCCGCCGATGGTTTGATCACAGCGCCATTCGGCGCGAGATTTCCCCTCAGCACGGCTATACCCGCCTTCGGCTTGAACGGCATGGCAAACAGCGTGATGACTTTTTCGTCGTCGTTGCGAGCACCGGACACGTTGTCCCAGATCGTCTTGCCGTTCACGGTCAGTGCGTCCTTGTGCAGCAAACCCTGTTCGCCAAGCTGCTTCAGCACGGCCGGCAAACCACCCGCGTAGTAGAAGTCCTCCATCAAGTATTCACCCGACGGCTGGAGATTCACGAGGCACGGCACGTCCGAACCCAGCTCCCAATCGTCGAGCGTCAGCGGCACGCCGATGCGCTTCGCCAGTGCGATCAGATGGACAACTGCATTCGTCGATCCGCCAATCGCGGCATTGGTGCGAATTGCGTTCTCGAAGGCTTCGCGCGTGAGAATCCGGTCCATGGTGAGGTCTTCATGCACCATGTCGACAATGCGCCGGCCTGCCATATGCGCCAGCACCTGACGACGGGCATCGACGGCAGGAATGGCTGCGTTATGCGGTAAGCCCATGCCGAGCGCCTCGACCATCGACGCCATCGTGGAAGCCGTTCCCATCGTCATGCAATGTCCCCGCGAACGGTTCATGCACGACTCGGCTTCAGTGAATTCTTCTTGCGTCATGGTGCCCGCCCGCACTTCCTCCGACATCTGCCACACCCCGGTCCCCGAGCCGATCGTCTTGCCACGATACCGGCCGTTTAACATCGGTCCGCCCGATACGGCGAGCGCAGGCAAGTTGCACGATGCCGCGCCCATCAGCAACGCAGGCGTGGTCTTGTCGCAGCCGACAAGCAGGATCACGCCGTCAAGCGGGTTGCCGCGAATTGACTCCTCCACATCCATGGACGCGAGATTGCGAAACAGCATGGCGGTCGGTCTCAGGTTCGACTCGCCGAGGGACATCACCGGAAATTCGAGTGGCAGCCCTCCCGCCTCGCGAACACCTCGTTTCACGTACTCCGCCAGCTCGCGAAAATGGGCGTTGCACGGCGTTAGTTCCGACCAGGTGTTACAGATGCCGATGACCGGGCGGCCATCGAAATTGTCGTGCGGAATGCCTTGGTTTTTCATCCACGAGCGGTGAATGAAACCATCCTTGCCGTGTGTACCGAACCATTGTTGCGAGCGAAGTTTGCGCATGCCGTGTCTCCTGGCGTGTGGAACCGTTGTGGGTTGTTGTAAAGGATGGATGCGCCGGTTCGAGGCCTGCGCGCGATTACCCCATGTCTTGTTCCTGTGAGTCCGCGTGGCTGGTCGCGTGGTTGCCGCCATCAACCGCGGCCTGGACAGCGGCCTTCTCTAGCGCATTGAAGTCACGTTGGGTGGCGAGCAACAGTCGCGTCATTGCAGCGTGCGCCTCTGCGGGCTGGCGGCTCCGGATTGCATCGAACACCTGCCGATGCTGTGCCAGCGATGCCTGCGCCGACAGCGCACGTGCGCCGGTCAGGCGAATGCCCGCGTCCAGCGCGGCCCGGACCGTGCCGATCAATTGCGTGAAGACCCAATTCCCGGCCGCTTCGATAATGCGCGCGTGAAAAGCGCCATCCGCTGCCGCCCAGCCCGCGCCGCGCGTGCCATCCGCCTGGCCGGCCATAGCGTTCAGCGAGGCTTCGATACGGTCAAGATCACGCTCGGACGCCCTTGCCGCAGCAAGTTCGGCGGCACGTGGTTCAATCAACAGACGTGCTTCGACCAGTGCCTGGAAAAACGACACGTCCTCCACACGCATGACCGCCACGCCCAGCACCGAGGCGTCCAGCAACTTCCACGATTCACGCGCGAGAACGGTCGCGCCCTTGCGTCGCCTGCTCTCGATCAGCCCGAGTGAAGCGAGCTTCTGCATCGCCTCACGCGCCGCCGTACGGCTGACGGCATGCGCGGCGGCGAGTTCCATTTCGTTCGGCAAGGACGAGCCAACCGGGTAGACGCCCGAGACAATCGCGTCGACCAGATGGACAACAATCGCCTCATGCAACTTCGTCATGGTTGGCGAGCCTGCGTTTTCAGGTTTCATCAAAGCGGCAAATTGGTGTGGGTCGGAAAATTAAATCATACATAATTCCCTGCGGAACGATGAATATGTACGACATAATTTCACACTTTCAGCAATGGATGAAAGTCGTTGACGATCGCAGCAGGCCCTCTGGAGATGTCGCCGAGCCCTATAACGCGATCCTCAGACGCGAGCCATTCCGAGCCGTACAGGCGTGCAGAAGAGCCCAGGTGCTTGCCGGGGACACATACAGAGGAAATATTGATCGGCGACGCCCGGCCGGACGACGCCTTTTAGAAACTAGACAATGCAGCCGTGCACTCGACCAGCGTCTTTGCCCCGGTCGGTCCAAGTCACTGCCGCAAATCGGGCGTCAGAGCAGTTTTTCGATATCGCTGGAAAGCGCATCCGGCTTCGTCACCGAGCCGAACCGGGTAATCACGTTGCCTTCCTTGTCGACCAGGAACTTCGTGAAGTTCCACTTGATGCCTTCTGTCCCCAACACGCCCGGCGCTTCTTCGGTCAGATAGCGAAACAGCGGATGCGCGTTCGCCCCGTTCACGTCGACCTTCGCAAACATGGGAAACGTGACCCCATAGTTTTGCTCGCAAAAGCTGCCAATTTGAGCCGCATCGCCCGGTTCCTGCTTGCCGAACTGGTTGCACGGAAAGCCCAGCACCGCGAACCCGCGATCCGCGTAACGTTCGTACAGCTCCTGCAAACCCTTGTACTGCGGCGTGAATCCGCACTCGCTCGCGGTGTTCACGATCAACAGCACCTTGCCCTGATAGTTTTCCATGCTGACGGTTTCACCGCCGAGGGTTTCCGCTGAAAACGAGTAGATAGGGTTCATTCGATGCTCCGCTTGAAAAAATCCAGTCTAAGCGAAACGCAGGTTAAAAACATCCGACCAAACGGCTAACGACGCGTCAATGGGCGTGATCCGGGGTCAACCGGAGTCAACGAGACGCACCAACGTCAATGAGCCGGCGGCGACCACCCGCGCCAGTCTAAAATAGCGTTTTCCCGTACTTGCCTGGGTCTCCACGCCGTGATTCGCTTCAACCAGTTCAGCCTCGCCCGCGGCACCAAACCGCTCTTCGAACAGACCACGTTCGCGCTCAATCCTGGCGAAAAGGCGGGCCTCATCGGCGCTAACGGCGCGGGCAAGTCCACGCTCTTCTCCGTGCTGCGCGGCGATCTGCACGCGGACGGTGGCGATTTCTCTATGCCGCCGTCGTGGCAAATCGCGCACGTCGCGCAGGAAACGCCGGCCGTCGAGCGCACCGCGCTCGACTACACGCTTGACGGCGACACGCAATTACGGCGCATCGAAGCGCGGATTGCGTCGGCATCGGCGGCCCACGATGGCGCCGCTGAAGCCGACGCACACGCCGCTTTCGCCGACGCCGACGGTTACACCGCGCCCGCCCGCGCCGAAACTCTGCTGATCGGCCTGGGGTTCACGCTCGCGCAAACAAAGGACCCCGTGACGAGCTTCTCCGGCGGCTGGCGTATGCGCCTGAACCTCGCGCAGGCGCTGATGTGCCGTTCGGACCTGCTGCTGCTGGATGAACCCACGAACCACCTGGATCTCGACGCGATCATCTGGCTGGAAGACTGGCTGCATCGATACCCGGGAACGCTGATCGTGATCTCGCACGATCGCGAATTCCTCGATTCCGTCTGCAACGTCACGCTGCATCTGGAGAACCGGCAGATCAAGCGTTACGGCGGCAATTACAGCCAGTTCGAAATCCTGCGCGCGCAGCAGATCGCGTTGCAGCAAAGCGCGTATGTGAAGCAGCAAAAGACGGTGGAGCATCTGCAAAGCTTCATCAACCGTTTCAAGGCGCAGGCGACCAAAGCGAAGCAGGCGCAAAGCCGCGTGAAGGCGCTGGAACGGATGGAAATCATCGCACCGGCGCATGCTTCTTCGCCTTTCACGTTCGAGTTCCGCACGCCCGATGCCGCGCCGAACCCGATGATGGTGATGGAATCCGTGCGCTGCGGTTATCACACTGAAGCCGGTGAAGTACCCATCGTGGAAGGCGTCACGCTGTCCATTCAGAACGGTCAGCGAATCGGCTTGCTGGGTGCGAACGGACAGGGGAAATCGACGCTTATCAAGACGCTGGCCGGCACGCTTGAAGCGTTGAGCGGCAAGGTGCGCGAGGGCAAGGGCTTGCGGATCGGCTATTTCGCGCAGCATCAGCTCGAAACCCTGCGTCCCGAGGACTCCGCGCTGGAACATGTCGCCCGCCTCGCACCCGACACACGCGAACAAGAACTACGCGATTTCCTCGGCGGCTTCAATTTTTCCGGCGAAATGGCGACCGCGAAGATCGCGCCGTTTTCAGGGGGAGAAAAGGCGCGGCTCGCGCTTGCGCTGATCATCTGGCAAAAGCCCAATTTGCTGCTGCTTGACGAACCGACGAATCATCTGGATCTCGAAACGCGCCACGCATTGACCATGGCGCTCGCGCAGTTCGAAGGCACACTAATCCTGGTGTCGCACGATCGGCATTTGCTGCGTGCCACCACGGACAATTTCATGCTCGTGGCAAAACATCGGCTGCAACCGTTCGACGGCGATCTCGACGATTATCGCGACTGGCTGCTGCAACACGCAGCGGAGCAGCGGGCTGCAGCCAAGGAGTTGGTCAGCAACGGCAATGGTGGATCAGCGGACGATTCGCTGGAATCAGGGCAGAACCGCAAGGAGCAGCGTCGCCTGGAGGCACAAGAGCGGCAGAAACTCTCGCATTTGAAAAAGCCGCTGCAATCGCGGATTTCGAAGATTGAGAAGGAGATGGACAAGCTGAATGCCGAGAAAGCGCAACTTGATATGTTCGTGGCCGATGCCGCCAGTTACGAGCCCGCCATGAAGACGCAACTCACGGAATCGATTCGCCGTCAGGCCGATGTGAACGGTCAACTGGAAGCGCTCGAAGCGCAATGGCTCGAGGCCCACGAAGAACTGGAGCAGATTGGCTGAAAGCCCGCCGTTCGCCAGCCCTAACTAACGCCTCGGCAGCGTTTGCCGCGGCATTCCTTCGTCGTCGACCAGTACGTGTTTGCGTCCCTTCACGTGGCGCCGAATGGTCGCCACCACTTCATCTTCGGTCACGTCTTCGGCCACTACGCGACGCGATATCTGCCCTTCAGCGTCGATCCACTCGACAATCCGGCAACCACCGCCCCACGGCTGCTGGATGGGCGCGGACACACGGCAGCCGCGCAGATGGAATGTTGGGCGAGACAAAGTTTGATCTGCGTGTTTCAAGGCGTAGTCCTTTTTCCTTTTCCGCTCGTATCCGGGTTTGTCGCGATACAAGGATAGAAAAAGGACGCCCCGCTTGGGTTACATGAACCTCGCGGTTTTTTACACGACATTACTAAGGGACGGATCGATGACGCCCTCGCAACCTGACCCCGGCACGCTGCTAAGCAGCTTCAGGCGAGCGACCGCACGCGATCGATCGCCTCGTCAATCCGATCGACTGCGATCACTTCCAGCCCGTCGATAGGTTGCTTCGGCGCATTCGCCTTTGGAATCAGCGCGATAGAAAAGCCCAGTTTCGCGGCTTCCTTCAGGCGGTCCTGACCCCGCGGCGACGGTCTGATTTCACCTGCCAGCCCTACTTCACCGAACACGATCAGACCCTTGGGCAGCGCCTTGTTACGCATCGACGAATGGATCGCGAGCAATACAGCCAGATCGGCCGCGGGTTCCGTGATCTTCACGCCGCCCACCGCGTTCAGGAATACGTCCTGATCGAAGCACGCAATGCCCGCATGCCTATG
>Ga0105855_1000932_pt1 | contig 11166 bp, 10 predicted proteins | sample OrgsoiDNA_201059_FD_89680 | JGI IMG/M metagenome (GOLD analysis project Ga0105855, IMG submission 89680) | Permafrost soil microbial communities from the Arctic, to analyse light accelerated degradation of dissolved organic matter (DOM) -... | ecosystem: Environmental > Terrestrial > Soil >... | reverse complement strand
CTTGCGCCCGAAGCGCGCGCCGCGGCAATGGTGTTGTCGATCATGGGCAGCACTAGCTGCCCCCAGTTGCGATATCCAGGTGGATTGACCGCGTGGAGAATAAGCTGCACGCCGTCTGCAGCTGCAATCACATCCTGTCGATTCATCGCGTCGCCCTTGAGCCATTCGAATCCATCATCGCGATCGATCAACGAAGCGGGGTCACGATGCAACGCGCGCACCGTCCAGCCACGCGCAGCAAGTTGCCGCGCTACTTCACCGCCGATGCTGCCGGTAGCCCCCAGAACCAATGCCGTACGAGTGTCTGTCATCTTTGCCTCCTGATGTAATGGTGATTATTCTTGCGCAGACGACAGTTAAATGAAATTATCGATACCAATAGAGCTGATATACATTTTTGTATGACTGAGACCGAACCCAGCTGGGACCTCTACCGGACTTTCCTTGGCGTAATGCGCGAGGGCTCGCTCTCGGGGGCGGCGCGTGCGCTAGGACTGACGCAGCCCACGGTAGGGCGTCATGTGGATGCGCTCGAATCGGCCATGGGCTATGCGCTCTTTATCCGCACGCAACAGGGTCTTAGCCCCACGCAGGAAGCGCTGGCGCTAAAGCCGTTTGCCGAAGCGCTGGAATCGAATAGTGCCGCGCTGTTGCGGGCCGCGTCGAGTCAAGGCGTGGGCGTCCGGGGCACCATCCGAATTACTGCCAGCGACGTTATCAGCGTGGAAGTGTTGCCGCCTATCATCACCGCGCTGCATGCCGCTTACCCTGAGCTGGTCATTGAACTGATGCCGTCCAACCGGATTGAAGACCTGTTGCAGCGCGAAGCGGACATAGCAGTACGGATGCAGAGGCCAAGCCAGGGGGTGTTGATTGCGCGCCGGATTGGCGATGTCGAGCTTGGGCTCTATGCGCACAAGCGTTATCTGAAACGTCGCGGCAAGCCGGCGAATATCGGCGAGCTGACTAACCATGCGCTCATAGGCTTCGACAAGGAAACCGCTTTTATCCGCAGTGTGAAGAGCCAGCTACCCGAGCTGCGCCGGGAGCTGATGGCGTTACGCACTGACAGCGACCTCGCTTCGCTTGCGATGTTGCGCGCAGGTTTTGGTATTGGAATGTGTCAGGTAGGGCTTGCTCGCCGTGATGCTGATCTGATTCGTTTGTTCCCTGGGAAGATATCGCTTCGACTGGATACCTGGCTTGCCATGCATGAAGACCTGCGCGACAACCCTAGCTGTAAGGTCGCGTTTGCAGCCCTGGCTGAAGGACTGGATCGATACGTTCAGGGGGCTTAGGGCAGCGCGCACTCCCTAAGCTGCGAACTCTTGCGAATGGCGAATTGAGCAGACAACCAGGCGCAATACGAACACATCGAGCCTCACAAGCCGCGATCTTCACTTGCGCCACGCCAAATCCAATGAACAATTCTGTATCACTTTTAAAACGGCCGACAAATGCTTATGCGACCCGGGTTCGCAGCTCGCAAAACAACGGTTTCAAATTGCGTTTAAAAAATCGGATCCGCTTCCAGTAAGGGTTTGAAGAGATGCAAGCGTTTGCGCGATTAATCGGACGGATAGCGCCGGTTCGGCCATGTGTCGTTCAAGACTGAATCAAAAACGTTCCTCGCCCCACTGTGCGCTGCTGCATATTCGAAGACGCTCCATGATGGCATTGGGTTTCACACCTGCTGGCACGGTCCTCGCTATATGTGTGGTGCAGCACTAGCCAATGTCGAAATTCAAAATCAAGCAAACGACTTTGGACAGATCTGCTTACGGGGCCGGTCGCTACATGTCTTAGATAGATGCCATCAGATGCATCACGAGACGCGCAGCGCACCGGTATAAAAAAGTAAGGCGCACAGCGCAAACGAGAGAACAAAATCATGTTGAACCTTCAATCCGACCTGCACGGCAATCATCTGTTGGGCGCGCTTCCGGCTCACGAATGGCAAGCTCTTACGCCTCACCTCGAACTCGTTCAGCTTCGGACAGGGCAACTGCTTTGCGATTCAGGACAACGCATCCATCACGTGTATTTCCCGACGACGGCCATCATCTCCCTGCTTCACTCGATGGAAGACGGCAGCTCGGCGGAAATTGCAGCCATCGGCCGTGAAGGCATGACCGGCGTTCCTATCCTGACCGGCGGCGATACCATGCCGACGCGCGTTCAGGTTCAATGCCCGGGCTTTGCTTATCGCATGAGCGCCGCCGCCTTGCGTGAACAGTTCAATCGCTCGGATTTCCTTCGCCGCCTGATGCTCCTGTACATGCAAGCCCTGCTGACGCAAATCGCGCAGACCGCTGCATGCAACCGTCACCATTCGCTGAGCAAGCAGCTGTGCCGCTGGTTGCTGATCGAGATTGACCGTACGCCGTCGAACGAATTTCAGGTGACGCAGCAAATGATTGCCGACATGCTGGGCGTGCGTCGCGAAGGAGTGACAGAGGCCGCTGGAAAGCTTCATGACGCTGGCCTGATCCATCACAGCCGTGGTTGTATCAAGGTGCTCGATCGTGCAGGTCTGGAAGCCCGTGCGTGCGAATGCTACGGTATCGTCAAGCGCGAGTTCGACCGGATGTTGCCGCGCGTGCGTCAGACCGAGGAAGTTTGCTAAAGGTTGTTGGGTTGACTTGGCAGTCAGGTCTGATCGAGCAAGCTGCCCAGTGGATCGAGTGCTGCCGCGACCATTCCGCTGGCGAGGCTTGGCGCCCGCATGGATTCGAGCAAATGGCGTGAGCTGCTCTGTGTGCCTCAGTTGAACGAGATCAACTCCGCCTTCCTCTCCGAATAGCCGACCGCCGTGGCGCCGTCCACGCAGGTGCCTCATGTGCGGAGCATTACTCGCCCCACGCGTTGATATCAAGAACCGCCCTGACGAACGCTTCTGGCGCCTCCTGAGGCAGATTATGACCCGCATTCGGCACGACGCGGTTCTCATGACGGCCAGTGAAGCGCTTTGCATCTGCCTGTCTCCCATCCAGTGGCGAGACGCCATCAGCATCCCCCTCGAGGGTGATGGTGGGCACGGTGATTGACGGCATGGCGGACAGGCGGCGCTCCATATCGTCAAACTGAGGATCGCCATCGACCAGTCCGAAACGGTGTCGGTACGAATGGATGACAACGTCGACGAAATCTGGATTGTCGAATGCCGTTGCGGAGCGCGCGTAGGTGTTGTCATCGAAGCGCCACGTCGGCGACCACAATGACCACAAGAGGCGACAGAACGCGCGCCGGTTTTCAGTCAGTCCAGTCCGGCCGCGCTCGCCATGAAGATAGTATTGGTACCAGAGCCGATGTTCTTTTTCAGGGCTCGCGGGCCGCATGGCGGTGGCTATATTCTGGATGTTGTAGCCGTTGACCGAAACCAGCCCCCGCGCTCTCGACGGGAACAGCGCCGCCACGATGCATGCTGCCCGGCCGCCCCAGTCATATCCGCCGAGCACCGCCCGTTCGACCTGAAGCGCATCGAGCAGCGATAACAGGTCTGCCCCAAGTGCCGCCTGCTGGCCCGAACGAACTGTCTCCAATGCAACGAAACGCGTGGGACCATATCCCCGAAGATAGGGTGTGATAACGCGGGCGCCCTGGGAGATCAGGCGTGGCGTCACTTCTTCGTACGCGTGTATGTCGTAGGGAAAGCCGTGTAGCAGGACTACGGGCCATCCACCGGAATCCCCCTGTTCGTCATAGGCGATGTCAAGCAGATTGGTTGCGATGTTCTTAAGCATGAAGTCACCCTTCGCATGAAGTCGTTCGGCCAGTCGCGGCGGATTGCTGGCAGGGCTTAATGAGACTGAAAGCATTCAGCCGACCCGCCCGGTCCAGTGATTACACAAGTGCAACGAATAAAGATATCTGGCTTGTGACTGCCTAACAAGCGAGATAAATTGCGGCTTCGCGTTAGATAGTCTCTTGCGAGTGACGCACCGGCGGGTTCCCGAAGGCCTCAGGAGTTCTTCATGGTTCAGGCCGGCAGCTGCGGCCAAGATGCGTTCATCGAAGAAAATTGTTGGGAATACTAATTAGGATGCACCCGCGCACTTCGGTTGGCTCGGTGCATTCGTCGGCGCCGGCATGTCCACATACAGCGCGCTTACGCAGGAACGATTGGCGTGGCAGCCAAAGGGTCCCGGCCTGGTCGCCGATCTCGAACAGATGCGCTACGCGCAGTTCGCACATGCATCAAAGGCGGCGAGCAGAACTAAGCGCTAGTCAAACCGCCGCATTGTCAGTCGATCCTGGGCGATTTCACGCTCCCAAGGTGGCAACGGTTGCCATGCCTCAAACAAGCAATCGATAAAGCGGCGAACTTTAGGCGCGAGATGTCGTCGGGATGGATAGATCGCCCTGATGGGCAGCGCTTCTATCGCAAACGCCTGCAGGATGGGCTGCAATCGCCCTTGGCCGATGTCAGCCGCGAGCAGGTAGGAGGGCAGATTGACAATGCCGGCGCTATTGACCGCTGCGTTGATGAGCGCTTCAGCACTGTCCATTCTCAACCGGCCGTTCGTGTTCACGGTCTCCTGCGCGGTACCGGCAAATATCCAGGGTTGAGGGCGCCCAGCGCTCACGAATTGAAGACATTCATGATTTGCAAGATCGGACGGCGTGGCCGGCACGCCTCGTTTTGCCAGGTAATCCGGCGAAGCGCAGGTCAGCAGCTTCTGTGTCGCTACTGTGCGCGCGATCAGGCGGGAGTCCGGCTTGGGCTCACCGACCCGGATGGCGATATCGAATCCCTCGTCGATCAAGTCGACAAATCTGTCCGTGAAACTGACCTCGGCCGTCACTGCGGGCCAACTCTCGAGAAACGACTCTATGACGGGGAGCACGTGCCGATGGCCAAGCGCAATCGGCACGCTGATGCGCAGCGTTCCAATCGGCGTTGCACTCCGTACCGCCATCGCGGTCTCGGTCTCCTCGATGTCTTCCAGAATTTGTGCGCAACGTTCAAAGTACACTGCTCCGTCATCCGTGAGCCCCAGGCTCTGCGGTGTCCGATGGAGCAGGCGAACTTGCAGGCGACTCTCCAGGCGCGCAATGATCTTACCCACCGCGGAGCGCGTGATGCCAAGTTGTTGTGCCGCCAATGTGAAGCTGCCGGCCCTGACTACGGAGACGAACGTCGCGATATCGTGGAAGTTTCCTGGAGCCATTCGATGTCCTCTCAAGCGAGTTCCGGATAAGCGCAGGCGAAGCGGAGGCGCCCGTCAGGCGGCCCTTGCCCATAAGGGTCTGCACTCAACCGCAGGAATCCCATTGAACAGATCGTCGATGTAACGCGCTCCGATAATATCCCGTTGCCCGGCCCGGCGCGTTCAAGGGGAGGCACATTCCCCATCGAAACTCCTATTCTTCGTTCCAGCAAGCAGTAGTGATCGGCGATCATGCACGCGCATCGTGCAACCGGACGCCGACATGTCGCTTTTCGCCGAACCGGAGAATATCAATGCAAGCCCAGCAACTTATCAGCCCGTCCGGGTGCCCTTCACTCGCGGGCGACAGCGGGCTTTCCGCCGCGCCGATCCCCGCCATCGAACCCGCATCGCGCGGCCCGTCGTGGCTAGCGGTATTGTCGGTAGCCGTCGGTTCATTCGCTTTCGTCGCGACGGAATACATGCCCGTCGGGCTGTTGCCGCAGATCGCGCGGGACCTTGGCGTCACGCCTGGTACCGCCGGGCTCATGGTGACAACGCCAGGCATCATCGCCGCGATTTCGGCGCCAGCGCTGCTGCTCGCCGCAGGGCGCATCAACCGGCGCCTGATCCTGCTGACGCTGGCCGTCCTGCTGCTCGCATCGAACCTGATTTCTGCCATGGCGCCAAGCTTTGCAGTGATGCTCATCGGTCGTGCGCTGCTGGGCGCCAGCCTTGGCGGCTTCTGGACCGTCGCGCTTGGCGCATCCGGGCAACTGGTCCGTGAGGATCAGGCTGCCCGTGCAAGCGCAACGATTTTCATGGGCATCACGCTAGCGACCGTGATCGGCGTGCCGCTCGGTACGTTGATTGCGAACCTGACGTCATGGCGCATGTCGTTTGTCGCAACAGCAGTGCTCGCCGCTGTCGCGTTGGCGGCGCAGGCCCTGTTTTTGCCTTCGCTCGCGCCGAAGGCCGCCATGCGCGCGGACGACTTCCGGGCGATGCTGTCGCGCTCGAACGTGCGGCGCAGTTTATTGATGGTCGGCCTTCTGTTCGGCGCCCATTTCGCGGCCTACACGTATATCACGCCCTTCCTGGAGCGCAATGCTTCGTTCGGTGCTTCATGGGTCACTGCGGTTCTGCTCGGCTTCGGGGTCGTCGGCTTCGTCGCGAACTTCGCTGTTTCGGCAATCGTGACGCGCCATCTTAAGGTGTCGTTGCTCTTGCTTGGCGCGCTCGTGCTGGTCGCCTTGTTCGCATTGCCGATGGTGCAGGCTTCCCGTGTGGGCGTGATCGCCGTCGTGGCGTTGTGGGGCCTCGCGTATGGTGCGATTCCGCTTTGCTTGAGCGTCTGGATGCAATTGAGCTCGCCTGATCGCCCGGAAGCCGGTTCGTCGATGTTTGTCAGCACCGTGCAGATCGCGATTGCACTCGGCTCGCTCGCCGGTGGTGCCGTAGTGGACCACCGGGGGATGGCAGCGACCATGCGCTTTGGCGGGTTGCTCGCCGCGCTCAGCGTGGTCGTGATCATGATGTTCAAGACCTCCCACGCGACGCTCAGGGAAGTACTCGAAAAGTGACCGGGGCCGTGCCACAAACACACGCGACGTGACGTACGAAATCCACGACGGCGGACGATGCAGTTCCGCTGCCGACCAGCAGCGTATGTGTCGGCGCGTCGTTGCGTTGGGTAATTTTCGGGCGCCGATTTTTTTCGCTATCCCCATGTATTTTTCACATTAGTCATACCGTTGATACAAGCTTGAGCGCATTGGCCGATCCATGCATGTCACGAAGGATTTTGTTGCGCTGAAGCTGTTTTATCGCGTGTCCTCATCTCATTGCCCATGTTCGGGAAGATTCGAATGGGCCGCCGTTTTGACCTGCAACGGGTCATGCCACTACCAATTGATGCATCTAATACATAAAAGATAGCGGGAATCAGGGGCTACCGACGTAAGCGGTGACGGTCTATCTTTGCCTTCATGAATCGAATCACACTTCCAAGGAGATAGACATGACCGCGACCACCCCTCAGCAAAACAAACAGATCGTTCTCGAAGCGTTCGACGCACTTTTCAACAAGCGTGACTACGACGCCGCCAAGCAGTTTTGGTCGGACAGCTACATCCAGCACAGTGCTCATATTGCACCGGGGCGCGATGGCCTGTTCAATCTGATTCGCTCGCTTCCCGACACGCTGCGTTATGAAAACCATTTGATCGTGGCCGAGGGTGACTATGTCATCGCTCACGGCCGCTTCTCCGGCCACGGTTTTCCCGCCGCCTGGATCGCCGCGGACATCATCCGCTTCGAGGACGGCAGGTTAGCCGAGCACTGGGACGTCATCGAGGACGAAGCGACCCAAGCCAGTTCAGTAAGCGGCCTGCCGATGTTCGGTGACCGATTTCCCGCGTGAACACTCCATCACTCATTTAATCGAGGACGCATTCCATGAAACTCACAGGTAATACCATCTTCATCACAGGCGGCGGCTCGGGTATCGGCCGAGGCCTCGCCGAGGCGCTGCACAAGCTTGGCAACAAGGTCATTATTGCGGGCCGGCGGCGCAGTCATCTCGACGCGGTAATCGCGGCCAACCAAGGGATGGAGGCGGTCGAACTCGACATCTCCGATCCCGCGAGTATCGAACGAGTGGCAGCAAAGCTGATCGCCGATCATCCCGAGCTCAATGTGCTGATCAATAACGCGGGCATCATGCAACCTGACGCAGTCGACGCCCGGATCGACGACGCGCTGATGGTCGCCCACGTGACGACCAACCTGATGGGCCCGATCCGAATGACTACCGCGCTGATCGACCATCTCAAGACCAGGAGCGACGCTGTCGTGGCCTACACCACGTCCGTACTGGGCTTCGTGCCAATGGCGGTGACGGCAGTCTACTCATCGACGAAAGCTGCGCTGCACTCCTACGCACTGTCACAACGCTTCATGCTGCAGGACACTACGGTTCGCGTGCTGGAGATCGCGCCACCATGGGTGCGTACTGAACTGATGAATAGTGAGGAAGCCGAAATGGCGATGCCACTTGACCAGTTCATCGACGAAACGATCAAGGTCCTGGGCACGGATGCGAACGAGATTCTGGTCGAAGCGGCCAGGCCGATGCGCGCGAACCCGGGACCGGGCGAGCACGACTTAGTCAATACTTTCAATACACAGGCGAAGGCAATGTTTGGAAGTTGATTCCCGCAACCAAAGGGGAAACTGAGCGCAGCATGTCCGATCGAGATGACGAATAGTTCTTAGTCGTCTCGATCGGACTTTATCGTTTGGGTGGGCAATGCGCTTGAGCCCCTGCATCACGATTGTCGACGGCGATGCTCGCACCAACCCCGTCGATACCTCAGGCCGCCCGGCCGTCCCTCTTAAGCCGGCTTGCTGAACGAGAGCTGAACGCGCTCGCCGGAACGATTCGATTCCACGATCTGTTCAATCAGTTCATGCATGCGGATCGCGTCCGCGAACGTGGGCGCGAGCGTCGAACCGGTCTTTACGTCACGGGCATGGGCAGAGTACAAGTTCGCCAATTCAACCACGCTCGCCCCGAGTTCTCCCTGCGGCACCCATTCATATTCCTCCGGAATAGCCAGCGCGGTTAGCGGCTGTGCGTCACCCCGTGCGATGTCGATGCGGTTGAAGGTATCGCCGAAGCTGGTGGTGTTCGAGATTTTCAGATCACCCTTGCTGCCGGTGATATCGATCTGTACACCAAAATTATTGCGTTTCCCCGCCTCGAGATGGACGCTCAGCACGGCGCCATTGCTGAAGGTTCCTGCCAGTACGACCTGGTCCGGGCTCGTGTGGGGCAGCGTTTCACCGGTTTCCACGAGCGTTATTTCCTTAAACTGATTGACCGTCAGTGCCGACAGGCTCTGCGGATAGCCGACCATCGTTGAAAACAAAGCGTCGAGGAAATGGCCGCCATAAATCGATAGAAGGCTGGAGAAATTCTCTTCGGGAATCGTGTAGTAAAGCGACGCAGGCCGTTCACGCTGGAAGTACTCGACGCTCACGTGCAGGCGCACCGAACGCACTTCGCCGATCTCGCCCTGATCCAGCAGATCGCGCACATAGCGGTAGCCCGGATTGAGGCGCCGCTGCAGACCGACGATGGTACGTACGCCCGCCTTGTCGGCCAACGCGAGCAACTCGCTGGACAATGTAGTGCTCGGCGTCAGAGGCCATTCGCAGTAGACGTCTTTACCCGCCGCGATGGCAGCGCGGATGCCTTCTTCGTGCTGGAACGCGGGCGTCAACACGAGGACGAGATCGACTTCCGGGTGCGACACCAGTTCCTGCAGCGAGGTTGCCGCGTATGTGAATCCATGGCGCGCGACCAGCGATGCCGCCTTTTCCTGGCTGCGGCTGTACACGGCCGTCAGTTCATATTCCGGTAGCAGCTTGAGCGAAGGAATGTGCCCATATTCCGACCAATGGCCGAGGCCGATGACGCCCACCCTGATTTTACCGGAGCCTTTGGCTGCGGTCGTGATGCTGTTCAAGAGAATTCTCCAATGTGGGGCCGAGCGGAACTCTGCCCAGCGACGTGGGAATAATAGGGATCAAGGGGGTGAAGATAAATGGCTTTGGATTCCGATCATTTCGGACATCTGAGTCCGCTACTACGACAGGCGTGACGTGAGACGCTGTCGCCGCAAGCACGGTCTACCAGACGCCGTTCGCCTGGACGATGCGCGATTGCGGCCACCTGACGACCACGCAAGCTCGCAGCCGGCACACCACCTTGCTCGATCTAGATTTGCAGATTCTCGCTGACATAGTCGATGAAAACACGCAGCTTGGGCGAAGCGTAGCGGCTTGCCGGCCACAATATCCAGAAGGTCACGGTCTGGTCTATGAAGTCACTCAGCACGATTTGCAACGCACCGCTCGCGAGAGCATCCCGCACGAGGAAGGTTGGCAGCAGGGCGACGCCCTTGTCCTTAAGCGCGAGATAGCCCAGGACTTCAATGGTGTTGCTGACGAAGGTTTGCGGTAACTCCGGCTCTGCTTCCAATGCAGCGAGCCGGAACGGCCAGCGTTCCAGCTTGCCGCTGACAGGAAACTTATGCAGCAAACAGGCGTGCCGGACGAGTTCGGAAGGATGCGCAGGAACGCCCTGTTGCTTGAGATAGCCGGGCGAGGCGACCAGTAGCTGTCCGCAGGAACCCAGGCGCCGCGAGACCAGCCTTGAGTCAAGCTGCTCGCCCGTGCGAATGACTGCATCGAAGCCTTCTTCGATGATATCCACCATGCGATCGGAGAAATCGACGTCGATTTCGATTTCCGGGTATTGCGTCATGAAGCCGTCCAGCGCAGGCATGATCAGCCCGGACAGTTGCGGCGTGCTGATTCGCAACCTTCCGCGAGGGCTGCCGACAGCGCCGGACAGTTCGGCTTCCGCCGCTTCGAGCTCGCCCAGGATGCGGCGGCACCGTTCCAGGAACAACGCACCTTCAGCCGTCAACGTGATGCTACGCGTGCTGCGGTGAAAGAGTCGCACGCCCAGGCGGTCCTCGATACGCGCAATACTTTTGCCGATCGCCGACGACGACACGCCGAGCAAGCGTCCCGCCTCGGTAAAACTGCGGGTCTCCGCCACCTGCACAAATATCGAAATACCACTGAGGCTATCCATCGCCGGATCCTGGGATCGATTAGAGACATATGTGTCCGATATATTCGGAACCTTAGCCTATTTTTCTTTTTCCGTTCCGTCCATACACTCTCCTCAAGGTCGAAAACCCGCTGTTGATCGCCATTCACCAGCCACTGAATCTTGAGGAAATCATGTCCAAACTTCATTCCGCAGTCAAAGTCGGTCCCTACGAATTTTCCCATCGCGTGGTCCTGGCGCCGCTCACCCGCATGCGCGCCGAAGAAGGCGCCAAGCCCGGTCCGTTAATGGCCGAGTACTACGCGCAACGCGCCTCCGAAGGCGGCTTCCTGATCGGCGAAGCCACTATTGCTGCGCCAAACGGCAACG
>Ga0105855_1000929_pt1 | contig 11195 bp, 10 predicted proteins | sample OrgsoiDNA_201059_FD_89680 | JGI IMG/M metagenome (GOLD analysis project Ga0105855, IMG submission 89680) | Permafrost soil microbial communities from the Arctic, to analyse light accelerated degradation of dissolved organic matter (DOM) -... | ecosystem: Environmental > Terrestrial > Soil >... | reverse complement strand
GCAAGCCTGGGTTTTGAGCGCTCGCTGCAAATTGGCTATGGGCTTGCTTCCGATGGTTTGTGCGATAAAAAAGGCTTCCCAAAAGACAAGCTGGCCCTGGCCTGGTTGTTCGACATCAGCGAAAGCAACCTGCCCGGCTGGATGAGCATTTTTGAATTTATCCTGCGAAAGCAAGCCAAAAAAGCGCGGGCTAAAGGGATAGATAAGGTTTTGGTGGAAAAGTATGTGAAGTTTTAGTAACTGTTCAAAAATGTTACTTCAAAATTCAGGCGAATATCCGCATCTTTAATTCACCAATTATCATATTCAAATGAAAGCAAATAAATTATTGATGCTTGCCGCGGGGATAGTCCTGTTATCGGGCTTTACGATATTCAAAACTCGCGATGATGGCTTTAAACCCATGTTCGACGGCAAAACCCTGAACGGCTGGGAGGGCGACCCCAAATACTGGCGCGCGGAGAACGGCGAAATTATTGGCGAGATTACCCCTGAAGCGATTATCAAAGTAAACACTTTCCTGATTTGGAAAGGTGGCCACTCTGCCGATTTTGAGATCAAGGTAAGTTATCGCATATCTGACAAAGGCAATAGTGGTGTTAATTACCGTAGCGTACGGGTGGATAGCCTGCCATATGCGCTGAAAGGCTACCAGGCCGATATTGACGGCAAAGAAAAGTATGGCTTGCACTATCCGCGTTATTCGGGACAGAATTACGAAGAACGCGGCCGCCAGTTTTTAGCGCTTCGCGGCCAACGTACGGTGATAGAGGCCAACGGCAAACCCCGTGTGCTCGATTCGCTGGGGACAAAAGAGGAAATGCTAAAAAGCATCAATTACGATGGCTGGAACGACCTGCATATCATCGCCAAAGGCAATAATCTGAAACATTACCTTAACGGCAAACTGATGAGCGAAGTAACCGATAACGACCCGGCCGGCCGCAAGATGGATGGCCTGATAGGCGTACAGGTGCACCAGGGGCCGCCGATGAAAATTGAGTTCAAGGATTTTATGATAAAGACGCTGTAAGCTTACACCTGCTTCCAATCAGCAATATCATTGGCCAATATGGTACAAAACTCGCTTTGCGAGGGTATATCCAAATAAGGGTATTTCACTTTGGTCAAATACAATCCCTGCGGATAGGCCGGCTTGATAACCTGTGGCAATAACGGGTTGATCAAACATGCTTCAAATTCATCAACGCTTAATTTGCCTGTCCCGATCTCTATTAACTTCCCAACGATGATCCGCACCATTTTACCCAAAAACCTGTTGGCCGAGATATGGAACCTCAGCCTGTCCCCCGCGGGATTAACAAAAAGTTCGGCCGCGGTGATATTGCAAATGGTGTGATCGTTGCGGTCGGGCATTTTGCAAAAAGCGTGGTAATCGTTGTATTTCAACAAAAGGCTGGCGGCATGCTGCATATTGGTTATGTCCAAATCCTTAACCGTATAATACGAGCTGAACTGGCTCAGAAAAGGATCTTTATACGAATGGATAAAATAATCGTACCCACGCTCAACGGCATCAAACCGGGCATGGGGCAAGCCATTCATCGGGATGATATCAAATACCGCGATATCATCGGGCAAAACATTATTCAGGCGGAAGACCAAGTCAAAATCCCAGGCATCATCCATATCTAAATGGAAAAAGAACTGGCTGGCATGCACCTGCGCGTCGGTGCGACCGCAACCGGTTATGTATATCGGCCTTTTAAATATTTGCGATAGCGCGCCTTCCAAAACTTGCTGCACGCTTAAGCCTTCCGGGTGCTTTTGCCAGCCGCTATAATTGGTGCCTAAATAAGCTATGTGGAAAAAGTAACGCAATGCCGCGAGGTATATGTATCCTGTAAATATACCTGGATATTAAATCAAAATCAATCCGGATGTATAATCCGTCGTTCTCTAAAATAATCGCACGCTACATACCCTATTCCAAAAATTCATACCCTGAGGGGGCAACCTATTAGCGCTATTAGTAGTAACAACAGTATAATAAGTTAATAAATTTAATCTTACCGATATGAAAAATCAAAAAATTAGCTATTGTTTAATAGCGGCAGTCGCGATGATTGCCTTGTTTACCACATCGTGCAAAAAAACACAAACAGTTGACCCTATGCCGACAACTGTTGTTACTGGGGTGCAATTAAGCACCAATACCAAATTAGGGGCCGTAATTACCGACAATAACGGGCGGTCGCTTTACTTTTTTTCTAAAGATGTTGCCGGGGCTTCAACCTGTGTTGATGCATGCGCCATCACCTGGCCGCCATTTTTTAAAGACAGCCCCGCTATTGGAACAGGTTTAGCCGCTACTGACTTCGCGGTAATTACCCGCACGGACGGTTCGAAGCAAAACACCTACAAGGGCTGGCCGCTCTATTATTACTCGGGCGATGTGAATGCGGGTGATACCAATGGCGATGCCTTTAATAATCTCTGGGCGATTGGAAAAGCCGATTACACCGTAATGTTTGGCAACGCGCAACTGGTGGGGCTGGATGGTGCTCAATATAACGACCAAAGTCTGGCAGGCGTAGGCGCATCTACATTTATTACTGACGCTAATGGCCGGACGCTTTACGAATTTACTAAAGATACCCACGCTACTAACACATTTACCAAGGCCGATTTGAGTAATGATACCGTTTGGCCAATGGATAGGGTAACCTCAATAGGCAGCATCCCTACCGTGCTTGACAAAACGCAGTTTACGCTGATCACCACATTCGGTATCTCGCAATTGACGTATAAGGGGCACCCGTTATACTACTTCGGTCAGGATGCGGGTGTTCGGGGCAGTACAAAGGGTGTTAGTTTCCCAACCCCGGGTGCAGCAATTTGGAAAATTAATAATACCGGTACGGTGGTGTTGTAATAAAGCCGGTATTAACGGGTGAACGGGTAATCCGCTCACCCGTTTTTTTTTAATTGATCTGCTGCTTAAAAGCATCCGCCGCGTCATTAGCCAGCCCCGGGTCGCCCAGGTAACTCCATCGTAAGCCGACGAGGTATTTGTTAAAGGCGGCGTTGATTTGCGCGGGCGTTACTTTATCTATTAAGTCAGGCAGGTGCTCTTCATACTCCCATCCCCCCAAAATTTCGGCAAGACCGAGGCTTTCTGTCAAGGCAGACGAACTTTGCTGCTTTACGTAATTACCGGTTATAAATTCGCCTTTCAACTCTTTCATGCCCGCATTGTTAAGGGTTACTTCTTTTATTTTTTTCAGCAAAAAGGCCATTGCTTTTACAGCCTCCTTGGGCTTTGGCGTGCTGACATACATCTGCGCGTATGGCATCAACAAGGTCTCTACATCCGCCCCTTGCGAGTACGACAGGTGCAGGTCTGTGCGCAATTGGCTAAATAGCAAACCACCAAATGCTCCCATCCCTAAACGGAAAGGCACGTTGTCTGCGTCAGTAAACTTTGGGGCATTCATAATAGCGCCTACGTAGGCCAGCGGGATGTCGCGCTTCTCCACCAATACTTTATTATCGGTAAAAGCCGGAGTTTGGTAATTTACCGGCTGGTACGGTTTTGCCGGCATTGCGGCGAGTGTAGCGTGTATCTTATCAATCAGTTCCTGTTTGTTGATTTTGCCTACCACCACTAAAAACACCCGGTTTTTATTCAGGATGGAGCTGTAATAAGCTTTCATCTCGTCGATCGTGATGCCTTTCAGGCTTTGTTCCGTACCATCAGGATCGGTGGCATAAGGGGTTCCCTCAAAGCCATTTTGCATGATGAGGTGATCCAGCCATTTATCAGGCGATGACTGTGTGCCCCTGGTGCGGGTAATGAACCTGTCGCGCAATAATTCTACATCGGTTGGCGAGAAAGTAGGATTCATGATCGCTTCTGTAAACAGATCCCAGGCCTGGTTAAAGTACTTATCCATACAATCAACCGAAGTATAACCAAAATCCTGCTCGGCCGACCCACCGATGATGATGCTGTACTTGTCAGCCGCGTCTCTGAAGTTTTGACCGGGATATTTTTTTGTGCCGCATTGCGTGGCTGCTTCAATCGCCAGGCTTTCCAGACCGGCTTTGTTTGCCGGATAATCGGCAACGCCTGCACGGAAATACAGGCGCGCGTTAATGATGTTTTTTAGCGTGGGTTTAAAAATCACTTTAATTCCGTCCACATCAAACGAGGTGGTAGCGGATTGCGCTTTTACCTGGGTTAACACACCCACAAAAAGCGCAACGGTTAATATATATCTTTTCATGGTGATCAGTTCGCGTTAAAAAATTCCTCAGGTTTTATTTTCGCTTTCAATTCCGGGTCAATTAACAAACCCGCGGCATAGGGCTTATTCTTAATATACTTGCGCACATAAGTTTGCAGGTCGGCTTTTTTTACTTTTTGCAGTGCAGGGGCGTAACCGGTAAAATAATCGAGCGACGCCGCCGACCACCAGAACGAGATCACCTGCACAAAATCGGTGGTTACTTCTTCCTCACGCGCTTTTTTAACTTCCAGCTTTACTTTGGCAGTTTCTATTTGTTCGTCGGTTAGGTAATCGTCCGCATCCCATTGGGCCACCTGGCGTTTTACTTCGGCCATACACTCTTTGATCTTATCGGGGTTGGGAATAATGGAAAGGGTAATAGGCCCAACGTGCTGCAACGTTAAATAGCCAATACTGATATTACTGGCCAAGCCCGATTGCACCAGCGCACGGTTAAGCTTCGAGGCATTTTGATCCAGTATGTACGAGAACACGTCGGCGGCATAAGTGGCCGGGATATCGTTGCGGGTATCGGGACCCAGCCAGTCAATTTCAATCATAGGCACTTTAGCCAGGGCCGATTCTACAATAAAATAATCGGTTTTGGTCAGCGGCTTAAACTCAGGTATCGGCCATTTTTTAAATGGATCGAACCCTGATGGCTGCCAGCTGCCGTATATCGCTTCAGTTTGCTTGAAGATATCGTCGTGCTTCACATCACCTGCCACAGTCAGCAGGCAATTGTTGGGATAATAATATTTGTTTTTGATGGAATCCATCATAGCCGGCGTTGCCGACCGGATCACGTTATGATCGCCTACCGGGTTTTTTCGGCTGTACAGATCGCCCCACAAATGGTGCTCCATGGCATTGTTCAGGGCAAAGCCGGGACCTGATTCGTGCCGCTGGAATTCGTTATCCACCACCACATTCTCACGTGCCATTTCGTCCGCGTCAAACTTTGGAAAGCGGATGGCCGAATTCATAAACTTCAACCCGTCCTTAAGGTTATACTTAGGCAATGTGAAATAATAGTTCACATTCTCGTACGATGTCGAGCCGTTAAACTCCATCCCCAGTTCAGACACGCGGTCCATAAACTCCTCCTGGTTGGCGTAATCTTTATTGGCCTTAAAAAACATGTGTTCGTACAAGTGGCTCAGCCCGTTAAACTGCGGCGTTTCGGTATAAGCGCCATTTTTTGACGTGATCATAATGGTGGCCAGCGGCACGGTATTATCCTCAATCACCAAAACATCCAGGCCGTTGGGCAGTTTTTTCAAAAACATATTGTCGCTTAGCTGCTGCGCGGCAAGGCGACTTGTAATAAGGGCCGATAAAAATATCAGCAGGCATAGTTTCTTCATTAGGCCAGTTTATAAAAGGGGAAAATAGGGATTTGATTTTGAAAACAGTAAGCGGATGTTAATTATTTTAGTCACTTCGTTATATCTGTCCATTCGCGGCAAAAAGCCGAATATTCCCGAAACAATTTCTTGCTAAACACCTTTCTTTTATATGAAGAAAGAAAAATTAGCCGCAGCGCTGATCATCGGTGCCGGAGCAGCGGTGGCCGCCTATAGTCTTTTATCAAAGGATATTCCAACGGGCGCCATGCCGGTACAGCAATTCGATATGAATAAATACCTGGGGCTTTGGCACGAAATTGCGCGCTTGCCCAATCGTATCGAAAGGACTTTTAATCAACTTACCGAAGAATATTTAGACAATGGCGACGGCACCTACAAAGTAATTACCAAAGGTTTCGACTTCAAAAAAGGAAAGTGGACGGAAGCCACCGGCAAGATCAAGTTCCTGGACACGGAAGATATCGGCATGCTGCGGGTTTCCTACTTCGGGCCGTTTTATGCCAACTATAATATTTTAGCGCTTGATGAAAATTATCAGTACGCTATGGTATCGGGCAGCGGCTTAAGTTACCTATGGTTACTATCCCGCGAAACTACTATGCCAGATGACGTTAAGATCCGGTTTTTAAAGATCGCTAATGAGATAGGGTTCGAGATAGGGGAATTGGAGTGGCTGTAAAGGGTTTCCTTACTTTACGCGCTCCACATATTCGCCCGTGCGGGTATCTACCTTTATCTTATCGCCGACGTGTACAAACAGGGGCACTTTTATTTCTACACCATTTTCGGTAGTGGCCGCCTTTAACGCGCCCGATGAGGTATCGCCTTTTACAGCGGGTTCAGCATAGGTAACTTCCAGTTCAACAAAGTTTGGCGCCTGTGCCATAATAGGCTCTTCGCTCTCGAATGATACAATCACGCTCATACCCTCTTTCAGGAATTTTTTGGCCGGACCAAACAAATCTTTTGGGATGCTGAACTGGTCGTAGGTAGCTTCATCCATAATCACCATATTGTTGCCTTCTTCGTACAGATACTGGTAATCATTGGTTTCCACACGGCAAACCTCTACCTGCTCATCGGTGGCTAAACGGGCTTCCACTATTTTGCCGGTTTTAATATTCCGGAATTTATCCAGATAAAAAGCGCCGCCTTTGCCCGGTGTGCGGTGCATCACTTCGGTAACGGTTACCAGTTCGCCGTTCCAGCGTAATATATTTCCTACCTTAACTTCAGATGCCTTTGCCATGAGTATTAATTTGGATGCAAAGATATATTAACTTATGACAAAACCGCGCTGGATATTTAGCCGGAGTAAACTGTTACTAACACCTCCCTATTAATTGTAAAAGCCCCAAAATTTGATTTTTAGGGTTTTTATAATATTTGAAATACCGGGCCTATTTCTCCAACACTTTCACCTCCACATGCGATGGGTACTGCGGTGTGAAATAAACCTTATTGGTGGCTTTCTGAAAGTCGGCTTCGGTGGCTTTGTATATATTTACAAATTTTTGCGGGTTACGGTCGCATAGCGGAAACCAGGTACTTTGCACCTGGATCATAATTTTGTGACCCTTTAAAAACGTGTGGTTAATGTCCTCCACATCCCATTTAACCTCTGTTGGTTTACCGGGAACCATTGGCTCGGGTTTACTGAAACTGTTACGGTATTTGGCACGCATTACCTCGCCGCGCACCATCATTTGGAAACCTCCCATTTTGGTACCGAGTACCGGGCTGTTGTTTGGCGCGTCATCCGGGTAAACGTCAATCACTTTCACCACAAAATCGGCATCGGTACCGGTGGTTGATACAAACATATCGGCGGTTACGTTGCCGGCAATGGTTACATCTTTATCCAGCACATCGGTTTGGTAAACCAACACGTCCGGACGGGTAGCCGCAAAACGCTGATCTTCTATCATAAACTCGCTGCCACGGATGGTGTTCAGGGCGGCGCTGTAAGGCACCGGCTTGGCCGGGTCGCTGACATAGGCGTCTGATCCTGTTCTCTCTACTTTAGGTTTATCAAACGATAGTTTGCCGCCACTGTGCATATAAAGCGCTTTTGGGGTAGCCCCGGTGCTCGGCCATTTATCATACTTCTTCCATTTGTTGGATCCGCTCTCGAAAACGTAAACGTTGGGCAGGTTCGGGTCGGGGGCATCCTTTAAGTAATGCATAAAGAAAGGGAACTCGATTTTTTCGCGATAGAAAGCACCTGTTTTATCTTCAAACCGGATATTCCCTAAAAAGTCGCCATCACCACGCGAGAAACCGCCGTGGAACCATGGGCCCATTACCAAAATATTGCGGCTTTTCGGGTTGCCTTTTTGTATAGCAGCATAAGTTTTTAGCGGGCCGTAAGGATCCTCCTGGTCAAAAAATCCGCCTACGGTCAGCATAGCGGGTGCTATATTTTTAAGGTGCGGTTCGGGGGTGCGGCTTTGCCAGTATTCGTCGTAGTTATCATGCGTCATCATCTCATCCCAAAGGGGGTTGGTGTTGTGCAGTATTTTTTCGTTAAAATTTTTTAGCGGGCCCATGTTCAGGTAAAACTGGTAGCCGTCGGGCGTTCCGTACTCATTAAAACCACGTGCGCCCTGGGTACTGGGTACCGGCCTTGGCATACCGAAGCCCGAAATAAACGCGAACGTCCCCATCTCCTGGAACACGCCGTTGTGGTGGCGGTCATCGCCCAAAAACCAATTGGTTACTGGTGCCTGTGGTGATACCGCTTTCAAAGCCGGGTGCGCGTCAATGGCCGTCATGGTAGCATAAAATCCCGGTGCCGAGATTCCCCAGGTGCCCACTTTGCCATTGTTGTTCGGCAGATTTTTGATCATCCAGTCAATGGTGTCGTAAGTGTCTGTGGTTTCGTCAATATCCTTGTTCGATTTCTTATTGGCGATATACGGGCGGGTAGCCACAAAGTTACCTTCGGACATATATTTACCACGCACATCCTGGTAAGCAAAAATAAAAATCTCCTTAGTAAACAGCGCGGATGGCCCCAGCAAGGTTTTATAAGTAGGACCGTAAGGTGCAGAGCCATACGGTGAGCGCGACATCATAATAGGGAATTTCTTTGTAGAATCTTTTGGTACATAGATCTGCGTATACAGTTTCACTCCATCACGCATAGGGATCATCACTTCCAGCTTTTTGTAGGTGTCATGCACAAAGGCCGAGTCTGCACGATTAGCCTGCCGGCGTGCTGCAAATGCGGCAGCCTGGGCAGGGTCGGTTGGTGCGTTTCCGCCTCCGCCGCGTTGCGCCGACGCAGGAATTGTGGCGAAACCGGATATGGCCAGCAATAAAACGATCTTGAAAAAATGATGAGGAGATGGGTAAGTATGCTTCATAAATTTTGACGACGTGATAGATGATTTTTTTCCTTGTTAAATCAAGCTTCTAAATCTAATAATATTTCTATTATTTCACTGCTAAGATGGCATAATTTGAGCCTTATTGTTACAATAAGCCATAGCAGCTATTTAATGGCTTTGGATTACCTTTACCCAATGGAGCCCGTTAAACCCGATTCGCAGATATTGATAGATATTGTGCAAGCCCGGATGCATTTTGGCAAATATAAGGGCGCGTACATTACCGACTTGCCGGTATCGTACCTGGAATGGCTGCACAACAAAGGCTTCCCGCCTGGCAAAACGGGCATGATGCTGGCTACTGTTTACGAGATCAAGATCAACGGGCTAATGTCTATATTGGATGCTGTGAGGAAGACGGTGAGGCGTTAATACTGACGCAGCCCCAATCCCGCGTCCCCATTTAACACCCATTTCCCATTCTTAAATTCCAGATCAACAAAGGGATTATTGCTGGTTAAAAACGGCCCGTCCAGATCGGCCCAATCGCATTGGGGGGCAAGTGCAGCAGCAGCTAAGGTAGCGCAGCTGGTTTCGCTCATACAGCCTATCAACACTTTGAGGTCTAATTGCTTTGCGCGACCGATCATCAATTTTGCCTCGTACATCCCTGTTGATTTCATCAGCTTTACGTTAATACCGTGATAAACCCCGGCGGCCTTTTCCACATCGGGCAGGCGTTGCACGGCTTCGTCGCCGATGATAGGTATCGGGCTGCGTTCAGTTAGCCAGGCGTTTGCTTCGATATCTTCTTTGGGGAAAGGCTGTTCTATTAATTGTACGCCCTGGTTTCGCAGCCAGTGCGTTAACTCGAGGCTTTCCTCCCGATCGGTCCAGCCCTGATTGGCATCTACGTAAAAAGGCAAATCAGTAGCCGAACGAATGGTCTCTATCAAGGCCTTATCCCAATTGCTACCCAGTTTTACTTTGATCGCACTACAGCCAGTAATTTTCGCCTCTTGCAGCTTTTTTAACACTACGTCACGGGTGTCAATCCCAATAGTGATGCTGGTTACCGGCATCAATGCAGGATCGCTACCCAGCAATTGCCAACAGGGCTTGTTTTGCAATTTGCCGTCCATATCGTGCAAGGCAATATCAATGGCGGCTTTTATAGCTGGCTGACCGGTTGCGAGACTATCCAGGTATTGATTGATCTGCGCAAAATCGAATGAGTATTTAAATTGTGATACATCAACCCTATTTAAAAACTCCGCTGCGCTTTGGTGACTTTCGCCCATATAGGGCACCATGGATGCTTCGCCGTAGGCGGTGATACCCTCGTGTTGCAGTTCGATCAGCATCAGCGGCGTCGACATGCGAGAGAAACCCGATATGGTAAAGGGGTATTTCAGTAGCAGGTCGAACGGGCGGTAAGTCAGTTTCATGTTAAAATTCAAAGCTAAAATATTTCGGGTACTTCATTGCTTATCTTTGCGGCTTATGCCCGTACAAATTTACAACCCTTTCGATGCCTTTAACTTTAGCAACCGCCTGTGTTTTTTAACGGGCGCGCCGGTTAACCCCGACGAAGAACGCATCCAGGTTTTCCCGCAATGGCTAATGACCCGCTACGGTTTAGAGGAGAAACCCTTTAAGCTGCTGGATGAGAGCATTGTGACCTACAAGGATTTAAAAATGCCTTGCGCGACCGAAGTGTACAACACTTTCCTGTCGCCATTGGAGGACGAAATAGCCGGGGCATTTGATAAAGGTTACGATGCCGTAAAACAACTGGACGAACTGAAGTTATTCCGCTGGGTGGCCAAGTTTGTTTACGGGATGATATTTAACGAGTTGCAGGCAGGCATTAAATTACAGCACAGCCAGGGCGAGGAGTTTAATATCTCGCAGTCCATTATCCATAAATTCAGCAACCTGCACTTGATGCTGCAAAGCATCATGAAGCCAATACATTTTGACGGCTTTAAACCTTACAGTTTGTTTTTGTTTAAGGTAAACAATGCTGACGAAGAGTTTGTGTACCGCGATGAGATCAATACGCTCACCTTTTCCATCCGCCTGCGCGATATGGGTTTGGTAATGTGCCTGCAGGATAATACCTGCAACCAGCGATTTAACCAGGAACTGGTAGATAAGATTGGCGATGCCACATTGCACCCCATCCAGTTTGAAGAGTTTAACGCAAGGGTATTTTATTCGGCTTATTTGTTTAACCG
>Ga0105855_1000925_pt1 | contig 11262 bp, 8 predicted proteins | sample OrgsoiDNA_201059_FD_89680 | JGI IMG/M metagenome (GOLD analysis project Ga0105855, IMG submission 89680) | Permafrost soil microbial communities from the Arctic, to analyse light accelerated degradation of dissolved organic matter (DOM) -... | ecosystem: Environmental > Terrestrial > Soil >... | reverse complement strand
GATCGCTTCACGTGGTGGACGAAAGGCCCGGAAGGCACACTCACGGATGAGACAGCCGATCCCAAGGCCACCCCGCTGTTGTCGGAATGCAAGACCGGCTAGCGGGGCTTGCCGAGCATGCCGGCAAGCGTGCCCAGCGTGCGCATGAACGCTGGCGTGAAGCCTGCCGCGTGCGCATCGTCGGGTGCGACGCCGGCTCCGTCGAGGAAGGCGAGCGCAAGCGCGTCCAGTTGCACGGCATGGCTGGAGCTGGCTGGAACCGGCTGACTCGCTGCCATCGTCATTGATGGACGGGCGCCGTAGCCGCCAGGACGCGGCGCCGGGGCCATGATTCGCAACGTGGCGATATGCGAAGCAGGCGTCTTTGTCATCTCTGCCGTTTGCGCTGTCTCCTGCGTCTCCGGGACCGGTGCGGCCATCTTCACACGCATTGGGCTCAGGTACGCGGGGGTGTTGTCGCGGATCGCGTTGTCTGGCTCCACGGGGGCGCCGGCTTGTGCGTCAAATTGTGCATCGATTGGCGTGTTGAAGGCTTCGGGCGCCGTGGCGAGCATGTCGCCGAACAATCCCATCGATTCCGCCGCGCGTCCCGCCGGTCCCAGTCCCTTTCGGTTCGCGCCACCAAAGAGCGCAAGCGGATCGACGGGCAGGCCGAGCAGGTCGTCGAGATCGGTGGGTGCGGTTTTTTCGCCCGCCTTGGGCGTGGACATGTCCCAGTAGTCGTCGACCGGCGGACGATAGTGCAGCGGACCCTTGTCCGCGCTTGCCACCGACACCTGCAGCACATAAGCGCCAATGTTCACGATATCCCCCGCGACAAGACGCGTCTGCTCACCCGGCGCGAGCAGCCCCCCGTTGACGGCGATCCTCGCCTGCGCGCTGCGGTTGACGAGCTGCCAGCCGTCCTTGTCCGCGACTACGGCGGCGTGCTGCTCGGCCACCGTGCCGTCGTCAGGAAGCATGAGGGTGTTAGCAGCGTCGCGGCCGATGGTGCCACCCGCCGCATTAAACTGCGCGCGAGCGCCGCCGGTGCGTGCCTGGCCGTGGCTCGCGATGATGGTCAAGCCAAGCGTCGACGAAAACATGGGTTACCTCTCCTTATCTATTTGACGAAGTCGCCGGTTCACGATGGACAAGCGAACGCGTCCATCTCCGGCAACTGGAACGGGTTGACGCTGCTGTTTGCGCTCACCCGCAGCGCGAGCTTGCGGCCGTTGAAATCGAAACTCGCGACGAACGTCTCGGGCGCTGCACCCGGCGCAATCCGCGCGTGGTCGAAAAGACGCTGCAATGCCCACGCACCTTCGGTTTGCACGCTGTCGACACCGTCGCGGGTGCTGACCTGCAGGGTCACGAGGTTCGAGCCGCGCGCCCCGGGCCAGCGCACGGCCGCCGGCACCTGCGGACCGTGCGCGTAGCGCAGCGCCTGGCCGTCGATGTCGAGCGCGTACTGCGTGATGCCGGGATCGAGTTCGAGCGGCATGATGTCGAGTTGCAACGAGGGCGCACTGGTGTTGCCCGGAAAGAACACGCGGCGAATCGTGTCCGCGTTCTGGAATGCGCTGAGCAGGCGCGAATCACCGGGTGTCCCGGGCGTACCGGCAATGCCAGCGTCGCGGCGAAACGCCCAGCGCTCGCGGCCCGTGTCCACCTGCGACGCCAGGTTTTTCTGGAAGAAACTGTCCATCAGGCCGCCGCTCGCAAACAGGCGCGAGAAATCATCGAGGGCGACATCACGGGTCGAATGGCGCGCGAACGGATAGCGTCCGGCGATCATCTGCCGGCACGTCCGTCCGACACCACCCTGCGCATCCTGCGCGAGATTGCGCCGCGCGGCGCCGCCCACCTGCACCGCGCCGCTTTTCGACAAATCCGTGAGCATCGCGCGCAACGGCATCGGCATGCGGCCGGCGTCGGCTTGCAGCTTGTCGAAGACGTCGGTGGCGGGCGGCGCGTTGCCGCTCGCGAGCGCCGCGTTCGCCGACGACAGATAGCGATACAGCTCGTCAATCACTTGCAGGTTGCTGTCGAACGGCGCGGCGCCGGCGGGGGCGCCATCGGACGCGCCGACGAGTCGCCGCAGCGGCTCGAAGCGGTCGTCGACGATGGCTTCGGGGCGCGTGTCGGCGGCTGGGGGCGGCGTGTCGGTGACGGTCTCGCCGAAGAGCGCGCCGAGCGACTGCCGCGCCGCGCCGATGCGCTGCTGCAACGCGCCGGCAGCCGGCGCGCTGGTCTCGCGGGCGCGCAGGAGGTGGGTTTCGTTCGCGGCGGCCTGCAGGAACTGCCGTAGCGGGGAATCGGGCGCCGACAACGTGCGCGCGACCTGCATGCTTCTCGCGATCGACGGGCTATCGACGAGTGTCAGGTCGTTCAGGTAGGCATCCCACACGTCGGCGTAGTCATTCAGGTAAGCGCGCCGCACTTCGAGCACGAGACGTGTGTGATCGACCGCTGGCGCCGCCCCCGCGCCGAGCACCCACGGGTCCTCCTCCTGCAGCTTCATCGTCGTTTCGCCGACGCGTTTGTCGAATACGTCCCAGTAGCCGTCGTAGGTATAAAGCCGCGCGATGCCCTCGGTGAGCGGGCGCCCGCTCTTGCGTCTGAGCGCGAGCGCCGCCTGTGGTCCACCCGCGCTCGCCACGCTCACTGGCTCTCCCGCCATCGAGCGCAGCAGTTCGCGGCGCACCGTGTGATAGGCGCGCTCGCTCGCCGGTTCGCGTGCGAGCCGCTCGCGCACCCGCGCGACAAGGGCCGTATCGAGCGGAAACGGAGACGCCACTGCACGCGCGCCGAAGAGCCGCGCGAGATGCACATCGAGGCGCTCGCGCGTCTCGCGGGGCGCGTCGCCAGGCAGCGTGCGCGCGGCGTCAAAGCCGAGCCAGGCCGTGACGAACGCCGCGTCGTAGTGAGTGGGGTCGTGCAGCATCAGGTAGGCCTTGAGTGCGTCGTAGGTGTAGTCGGAGTCGTCGGCGGGCGCGTTGGCGAGCAGTGTCGCGAGGCGGGAAGCGGCTTGCGGCAGCAGCTTTTCGTCGAGTGCGCGACGGTAGACGGCGTCGCTCGCGGCGCTCGGCCCGGCGCCTTCGAAGAGACCGAGACGGTGGCGCCATGGCGGCGCGGCGGGGTCGAATGACGCGCTTCGCGGCAACGCATCCAGCGCGTCGAGCATGGGGGTGAGCGGAGGAAGGGCGTCGGCCGCGAGCGTCATGGAAGGTGGGATGCGGCGGGCGAACTCGGCGACATGCGCGTCCACTTCCCGCAGGTACGCGCGGTTGTTCAGGTAGCTCGTGGTCCACCCGGCGAGGGCCACGATCAGCACGATGCCCGCGAGCGCCGCGAGGCCCGCGTGCAGCAGGAAACGACGGCGACGCTGCGAACGGCTGACGCCGGCGAAACCGGCGTCAGCGAAGAGCGCCTCATGCAGCAGGCGTTCGAGGAAATAGCCCTGCACATGCGTGCGGCTTGCGGGCGTGGGCGCTTGCGCGCCGAGCCGGTCGCCGACTGGCGCGAGAACGCGGTCGATCACGGTCCCGTCCTGGCGTGCGCTCGCGAAGTAGAGGCCGCGCGCACGCAGCGCGGGGTCGAGCGGCGAATGGCGAAAGAGCGCCGCGCAGAAGCCGGCAAGCGGTTGCGCGAGCGTCGCGAACTGGCGCGGGAACAGGAACGCGCGGGCACGCGCCGCCGTGTCGGGGTCCGCGATCAGCACGTCGCGCAGTCCCGCGTCCAGGCGTTGCGCCATCGCCGAGAAGGCACTCGCGAAGGTTGTGCCGACGTTCGCACTGACATTCGCGTTGACGTTGGTATCGAAGGACATGCCCCACACCTGAGTCCGCTGCTCGGGCGTCAAATGCGCGAAATACTCCGCGAAGCCGTCGATGCGATCCATTTTTGTCAGGCACACATGGATGGGCACGTCCATGCGCAGGTCCGCTTGCATGCGCTGCAACGTCCGTGCGAGCCGCGTGCCGAGCGCCGCGCGTCCGGGCTCGTCGAGCGCGAGCAGTTCGTCGATCGCGACCGTCAGCAACACGCCGTTGAGCGGTTGACGCGCACGATGGCGCCGCAGCAGCGCGAGCAGCGCGAGCCAGAAGCGCTGCTCTCTTGCGTCGAGATAGCGGCCGGGCGTATCGATAAGCACCGCGTCACTGCCGAGCCACCATTCACACTCGCGGGTCGGCTCGACGCGCTCGCCGGCCACGCGCGCTTCGTGATCCGCCAGCGACAGCGCAACGCCCCCGTTGACGAGCGCGGACGTCTTGCCCGACCCGCTTTCGCCGATGACCAGATACCACGGCAGGCGATACGCGGCGCGGCCGCTCAGCCGGTCGAGCCATGTGTCTTTGTGCGCCGCGCGCAAGCGCTGCAGCGCGGTGCGAAAGCGCGCACGCAGTTCGTCGAGGTCGGTGTTCTCGGGCGCGGCGGGACGACGCGGCAGCGCCGGACGCGGCGCGAACCGTTTGACGCGCGGCCAGGCCCAGGCGAGCAGCACGAGCGCGATCAGCGCAAGTCGCGCCGCGATGCCCGCGAGCGGACGCATCTCGCCGATCGCGAGCAGCGGACCGATCCACCAGATCAGCGCGGCCAACGACAATACCCCGGCGAACACAAACGTGCCCCGTGAAAACAACCGTTTCAGCATCGTCATGGCGCATCCGCTTCGGTGAGATTCGATTGTGCGGCCGAAACCGGAAACAACACGATTTCGACGCGGCGGTTACGCGCACGCCCCCCGGCGCTGCTGTTGGTATCGATCGGCATGTCGGCGCCGCGGCCGGCCACCGAGACGTGCCGCGTGGCCGCAAGCCCGAAAGCGAAGAGCCGTTCGCGCACGGCTTGCGCACGCGAGAGCGATAGCGCGAGGTTGGAGGCGAAGCGACGGTCGCGCAGCGGCTGGTCGTCGGTGTGTCCGGTGATCACGATGTCCGCATCCACGCGCTCGAGCACGCTCGCGACCCGCGCAATCAGCGGCAGGTATGCTGCCCGTGCGACGTCGGAACCCGAGTCGAACAGACCGTCGCCGCGGATCGCGATGACGGTGCCGCCGCCTTCGTCGCGCAGCGCGATGTTGCCGTCGCGCACGTCAGCGTCGAGCAGTCGTGCAAGGGCGGCCGGCAGCGTGGCCGGGCGGCGTGCGTCGATGCCGGGCAAGCGGATTGCCTCGATCGATGCGCGGGTACTCGTGGCCTGGGCGTCGAGCGTGAGGCGAAAACCTGCAAACGCGATCCCCCCGATCCCCCCCGCAATCACCGGCCACGCCCACCAGGGCAACGCCGGCCTCGGCGGGAGCGCTGCCTCGCGCCCGGTTGCCTGCCACGCGGGTGACAGCGCTTGCTTATAACCGCCGCCGGTATCGTGCAGCAGCTTGTGCAGGCGGCGCGTGAGTGTGTCGAGTTGTGCGGCGCCATTGCGGATCACCCGATAACGCCCCTGGAACCCGAGCGCGAGACACAGGAACTGCAGCTCGATGAGATCACGATGTGCCGCGACATCCGTTGCCACGCGCGCGAGCAACTGGAAGAACTTCTCGCCGCCCCAGGTCTCGTTGTGGAAAGCGACGAGCAGGCTCTGCGCCGACCATGCGCCCCCGTCGCTCCACGGCGCGAGCGCGGCGGCTTCGTCGAGTGCGGTGCACAGGCAATAGCGCGCCCCGACAATGCGCTCGATCGGCACGCCCGCCTCCTGCGCGCGCGCCTGGAAGCGGCGGATCTCGCCGCCCAGGTAGTCGCGCAGGCGCTCGGGCGCGAGCCGCGTGCCCAGGCGCAGATGCGCGAGCACGTCGAAAAGCGGCGCAGCCGCGGCGACCAGCGGATTGGCAATGACCGCCCGGCCGGACAATGGAACGAGGTGCGCGTCGGACGTCAATTGCGGATCGCCCAGCATGCCATCGTCAGGCCAGGAAGATCGCCCGCGACGTGCAAGGCGAGGCCACTCGAATTGTCCAGTTGCTTCCACAGATCGCCGACCGTATCGAGTTCGAAGTAATGGCAACCCGCGTGATACGGAATCTGGCGCGGCGCGACCGGCAGCGCGCGCAGCGCGATGCCCGGCAGGTGCAGGTGCACGAGCTCGCCGAGCCGCTCAGCCGGGCCGATCTTCACCTGCGCCGGAAAGCGCGCGCGCACGGTATCGGCGGGCAGATCCGCATGCACCGCGAGCACGAAGCCCGCGTGACGCAGCAACTCGGGCGCGATGGCCTTCGCGATCCATACACGCTGCGCGCGCTCCTCCAGTTCGATTGCGACAGCGTTCTGTTCCAGCACCGTCGAGAGCGCGCGGCGCAGTTCCGCGACGAGCGGGCCGAAGCTCGCTTGCAGGTCGTCATGACTATAGGAGGGGCGCACGCGCGGGCGGCGCGTCTCGGTGGTGTAGGTGGCGAGATCGAACGCGAGCCGCAGCCATTGCTCGAAGAGTCGCTCGGGATGTACGTGGCCGAGCGCCTGCGCATGCGACGTATCGGCGAGGGCACGGTTGACGAGCGCGAGCAGCAGGAAGTCCGCCACTTCCGCGACGCCGCCCCGGCCCGGTCGCGAGATGCGTTGCGCGAGGGCGTCGCCGCGCTGTTCGAGCAGCCCGTGCACCTCGCCGATATACCCCGCGAGCACCGCGTGCCGGCTTGCGACGAGCATCGGCGGGATGTAATGCGGGTCGACTGCGAGCTGATGGTCGGCGCGCCGCTCCTTCACGCGCACAACGCCAAGGGCCTGCCAATCGTCGCCGAGCGCGCAGGCAAGCACGAGGCGCAGGCGCGGCCGGGCGAGCTGCACGCTCGCGGCGCCCAGCGCGACCGAGTTGGTATCGGCGATATCGCGAGCGAACATGCGGTAGCGCGCAAGCGAAACCGGCGTCTCCTCGAAGAGCATTTCCTCGGCGCCCGGGCGGCGGATCGGCAACGCCAGCAGCACGGTCTCGTCCTTCGCATCGGCGGGAAAGTCGAGCGCGGGCGGCAGTTCATCGGGGCTCGTGAGCAGGAACGGCGTGCCGTCTGGCAACACGCCCTGCGCCATCGACACCACGATCTTGCCGATCGCGAGCGCCGCCGGATCGACCTCGATGCCGGTGAAGCCCCAATACGCGCCCTGCAGGCCAACGCAGCGCTGCTCGACATAGCTTTCGACATAGCGCTCGAACTGCTGGAAATGCTGTGGCCGAAGGAACATGCCTTCGGACCAGACGACCTTGCTGCGCGAGGCGCCGGCGTCGTTGGGGGCGAGATAGTCGTGATTCATGGTGTGCGGGGATCGAGTGTGGAGACGGCCAGGCCGTTATCGAGGAGATCGACTTGCAGTGCAAAGCGCTGCTGCGAGGCGGCGGGCCAGAACGACAGCCAGGTGTTCGACGCTTGCGTTGCGGGTATTGCGATGCCGCGCCGCCAGATGCGCCCATGCTGCTCCCGGTATCCGGCGACGATGCCGATCGCGTGCGCCGCCGCATCGCGCGGACGTTCGAGACGCCGCGTCTCGCCCGGCAGCACGATGAATTGCGTGAACGCGACGAGGTCGTCGCCGAGCGTGGCTTTCGGGTCGTCCTGCAAGGCGATGTAACTCGCCATGTCGAAACGGCTGGCGTTCTTCAGTTCGTACACGCCGACGAGCACCGGCGCCGCGCGGCCGAGGCCGTCGCGATTGACGCCGGGGCTCACGTCGACGCGCACGTCATAGGATGCGGGCGAGCGGGCGGGTGTGGCGCTACAGGCGGCGAGCAGCCCTGCCGCGGCGAGTGGCAGGAGCGAGCGCCATCGTGGAGAGCGCATGCGTGGTCAGCCAGCAAGGTTGAGGATGTGCGTCTGGCTGGGCGCGCTGCCGGTGCCGATCGCGTTGGTCGAGTTCTGCTGGGTCGGATCGGTCATGCGCGTCGTCGGCATGCCGTGCAGCAGGACCGTGTTCGCGCCGTTGATGTTGCGCGAGGTCGACGAGACCGTGCCCGAACTCACGCCGCCCATCGAGCCGGGCGCGTCGCCGCTCGTGACCGGGATGATGGTCGCGAGATTGTGCGCAGGCCCCCCCGCTATCAGGATGTTGGCGACGTTCGGAATCGCCTGCACGCGCTGCGCCTTGTTGTCGTACGGAACCGGCACGCCGACGGGCGGCGTCAGGTTGACGCTGATGGCGTCGTTGGTGCCGGCGGCACTGGAATTGACCATGACCATGGGATGTTCCTAACCTAGATGGATTTGTTCGGCGTCGAGCTTGGACAGCCGCTCGCCGCTCAGGAGCAGATGTTTGCCGTGCAGTCGCGCGGTCTCGGTTGCAGCGTGATCGAGATGGGCCGTGCGCAGATGGTCGATGCGCTCGATGCTCCGAAAACTCGAACGGCTGATTTGCACGACGCGCTCGACTACCGTCTCGATCGTCCGACCGATGAGCCGCAGCGCGCCAATGCGGCTTTCCACGTCGCCGCAATCGAACTCCGCCGCGTTGGCGGTCAGCGCGAGCCGCTCGCCCTGTGCGCTCAATTCGCTCGCCGCGACGATGCGCACCGCGCGGCTCGCCTGAAGCACGAGATCGCCATCGATCGAGATGCGCGTCACGCCCGGGTTCGCACGTTCCAGGATGGCCAGCACGTAACGGCATTGCGGGTCGGCGTGGCTTACCGTGACGCGGTCACCGGGTTCTGGCTCGACCAGGCAACTGAATGCGCGCCGGCAGCGTACGGCGTCGCCATTGACGGCGACCAGCATCAGACCGTCGTCGAGATGGGCGAGGACGGTGCCGACGGTGTCGGCCGCACGCGATGCGACGGGTTTGGGTTCAATTACGCTCGGAAACACTGTTGTAGCCTCATTCATGAGTGGAAGGGCGAGCGTTGCGGCGGGTCGACCACGCGAGGGCGGCGGCATGCGCCGTGTCGTCCTCGGCGATACCTTCGCGACGTGCCGGTGCGTCGTGCGCTCGTTGCATGCGGGTGCGCAGGAAGGTGGCGCGGCTGAAATCGGCGTGCGTCAACGTTGCGTCCGACAGGTCCGCGCCGTCGAAGCGGGTTCCGGCGAAGTGCGCGCGGCTTGCATTGGCGCGATGCATCACGGCACCCGACAGGTCCGCCCCGCTGAAGTCGGCGTTGCCAATCGACGCGTCGACCCATACGCTGTCCAGCAGGCGCGCGCCGTGAAAGCGCGCGCCGTTTGCCTTCGCGCCGAAGAAGTTGGCGTAGGGCGCATTGGCGTCATCGAATATTGCGTGTCCAAGCGCCGCACCCAGGAAGTTGCACTGATCGAGCGTGGCCGACGTGAAATCTGCGCCCTCGAGCCGGCTTCCGATGAACTGGCAACGCGGCATCGCCTGTCCGCGGAGCGTCTGTTCCGACAAATCCGATTCCGTGAAGACGGCGTTGTCGAAGCTCGCTTGCGCGAAGCGCGTTGTGCGCAGGTCGGTCCGGTAGAACAGGCATTTGCTGATTTTTGCTGCGGTGAAGTCCGCTTCGTCGAGCGTCGACTGGTCGAAGACGCTGAGCGAGAGTTGCGCACCGTCGAAGCGGCAGCGACCCAGGCTGTTGTTGAGGAACGCGACGCGCGTGAGCCGTGCGCCCGAGAGGCACGTGCCGTTCAACCGGGTTGTGAGGAAGCGGCATTCGTCGAGCACGCTGTCGCTCAGGTCCGCGTGCAGCCATTCGCCGCCGATGAAGACACTTTTCGCCATGCGCGCGCGGGTCAAATCGACGTCGGTGAACGTGCAGTTCTCGAATACGCATTCGTCGAGGCGCGCGCAGGCGAGCCGCGTGCCGTCGAACGTGACGTTCGAGAACAGCGCGCCGGACAGGTCGCAGTCGGCGAGGTCGAGCGGTCCGATCGAGCGTCCACGGATGGTTTCGCCGTCGCGGATCGCTTGCTGGAGTTGCTCGCGATCGGGCGTCATGCGCGTGCGCTCGCAAGCGGATGGAACACAGCCTGTTCCAGATAAGCGCCATCCAGGCGCGTTGCGCGATCGAGCGATGCCTCGGCCAGATCTGCGCGAAAGAGATTCGTCTCGCGCAAGTCCGCGCCGCGCAGGTCGGCACGACGCAGGCATGCGTTGATCAGGTCGGCCCGCGATAACGCCGCGCCGCGCAAATCGGCTCGCACCAGATAGCCGTTCTCGATGCGCACGCTCAGCAAGCTCGCCGCTTGCAGGTTGGCATCGGAGAAGTCACTCTGGACGATCGATGCATGATCGAATCGCGCGCCGCGAAGGTCCGCTTCGCGCAGGTTGACTTCGACCAAAACCGCCTTTGTGAAATCGGCGCCAGCCAGCACTGTGTTCTTCACAAAACACGCCTTTTTCAGCGATACCATGTTGAAGTCAATGTCCCGCGCGATGGTCTCGACGAGGCCAAAGCCCTCGATGTCGGCGCCGGAGAAACGTGCTCGCTCGAGGCGGCAGTTCACGAAGGCGAGCTTGCGGATCGTGGCGCCTTTGAAGTTGGCGTCGCTCAGGACCTGTTCGGTGAAAGCAAGGTCGGCGAGTGTTGCGTTGCTGAAATCGGCGCTGTCGAACGTGCACTCGCGGAACTGCGCCCGTCGTATCGATGCCAGTCTGAAGCGGCAGCGCAAAAAGCGCGTGCGCTCGGCGACGCAGCCATCGAGCGTCGCGCCGGTGAAGTCCGTGTCCTCGCATTGCGCGAGCGACAGGTTGGCGGTGGCGAGGTTCGCGCCGGACAAGCGCGTTCGCGTCAGCGTGGCGCGTACGAGAACCGCGTCGGCGAGGATCGCGTCGCTCAGGTCGGTGTCGGTCAGATCCGCGCTCTCCAGCAGCGCGCCCGAGAGGTTCGCGCCGCGCAGGTTCATGCCGCTCAGGTCCGCGCCTGTCAGGTCGAAGCCCGCTACGCAATCGCCCGCACCGATGCGCGCGCGCAATGCCTGCGATGCGGCCGCGCTGAGCGAAGGCGCGGCGCCCTGAAAGTGCGCGGCGTGGCGGTACGCGTCGCGCAGGCGGCGCCCGGCGTCGGGCATGCCGCAGCGTCTTACGTGTTGCGCCGATGGCGCCGCCGGCGGACCGCGTCGCGCGTCGGGCAGCGGTTTCGATGCGCTACGCTTCGCTTCGACTTCGTTGCGCCTGGTTTCCAGCGCGGCGCGCTGTTCGCTCGCTTGCCGTTCACTGCGCGCAACGAACTCGGCGAGCTCGCTGAGGCGCGGCGGCGTGAATCCATCGGCTTCGAAGGCTGCGGCGACGGCGGGCACCCGCGTGCCCGCAAGTTCGGCTTCCCGGCGCGCGCGCCGCATGAGATTGCCCTGCCATGCGGGCGTCGAGGTCTGCGGCGCGTCATCGCGCGAGAGCAGGAATTCGGGCATGAGGT
>Ga0105855_1000921_pt1 | contig 11287 bp, 9 predicted proteins | sample OrgsoiDNA_201059_FD_89680 | JGI IMG/M metagenome (GOLD analysis project Ga0105855, IMG submission 89680) | Permafrost soil microbial communities from the Arctic, to analyse light accelerated degradation of dissolved organic matter (DOM) -... | ecosystem: Environmental > Terrestrial > Soil >... | reverse complement strand
ATAATATCGATGCCTCGCACCATTAAAATTCATTTCTGCGCTTTGGACTCGGCTGCCTATCGTCGACCTCGATGAACGCTGCACTCAACAATAATAAAATCGATCAGGTGCTCATGATGAAAACTGGCCGCGTGCTTTTGGCTGCTCCGCTGATATTTTCGATGTTCTCCCCATCTATTTACGCCGAGCCAGTGGATGGCCGTGGCGAAGGAGACTTGTCCCGGTTTCTGTTTGGCAACGCATTACAGCAATACGGGATAGATGCTGATGTACTGCTGGACATGGGTTATGGACGCAATAACCGCTCCACTCACGAAGAGCGTAAGTATGGCAACAGCAACGCCCCCATTCCCGGGCAGGACGATGAAGGCTTCGAGCTACAGTCGTTGCACTTGTTCGTTGACAAGCGCCTGAAGTCCGACATCCTGCCGCGTGTCACGCCCCTGCCAGGACCGGTTCCCCAAGACTTCGACTTTGGCTTCAGCCTCGGGTCGATGTATGGGCGTAACGCGCAGTTCCCAAGAACCTTTGGCTGGGACGCGCACTGGAAGGTCAACGAGCCAGGCGCTTCAGACATCGAGTCTTCGATACGTCATCGGCAGAACTACCTGGTGGTGCAAAATCTGTTCGCCACGGCCTATTTGCCTTATGGCACGGGCATCACCTTATGGGCGGGTATTTTTGGGCCGGCGATCGGCTATGAAATCGGGCCGAACCTTCGGGATGCGCGCAACAACTTCTCTACAAAGTCCTACGCCTTTATCTCTGAGCCCAATACCTTGTCGGGCGTCATGGCCGGTACCCGGCTCTATTCCGGGGACGCGGGTATGGTGGGCGTCGAGCTGGGTCTGGTGCGGGGTTGGAACAACCTGCGCGACAACAACGATACGCCTTCGGTCAATGGTGCACTGCGCTGGCGGACAGCGGATATGCAGACCTGGATCGATTACGAATTCATCGTTGGTGATGAGCAGAACAAATCCTTCGGTGATGTCCAGGCCCCTACCTCCCTGGTGGTGTCACCTCGTGGGCAGCTCAAGCAGCAACACTCGATCAACGGTTGGCATGCGTTTAACTCCCAGTGGTCAATGGGCGCTGAAGCAGTGTACGGCCGGCAGGACGGTGATGGTCGCCCTGACACGGTGGATGTTGTTACCGGCCCAGGCTTTTCAGGTGCCGAGTGGTGGGGCGTCAATGCCAACGTGACTTACCAGTACCGCAAGGATCTAAGTTTTTCCGGGCGTATTGAGCACTTTGATGACAAGCAGGGTTTCATTCTTTACCCACTGTCCTCCGCACGAGGTGCAATCAACGCCGTGACCACGGGGCTACGTTATGACGTGACGCGCAATGTGTCACTGCGCCCGGAGATCCGCTACGACTGGCAATCGGGCTCCAGCGACAAGGCCTTCGGCAGCGGTCGTAATCAATCGCAACTGACCGGCGTGGTAGAGGCCCTCATCTACTTCTGATCGCCTGGGCACGCTGACTGACTCAAGAGTATCGATATGGTCACTGCCCACCATCCATAAAAACTGTTAGTGGCCAGCATGGCGGCCTACCTAAAGTTGCGTCTGCGGGAACTCAATAAAAAAAGCAGAGGGTTCTATGTCTTATCTCAATAATGCTTGGTATGTCGCGGCCTGGGCCAGCGAGGTTACTGGCGCCGGGCCTCTTGGCCGGGTGATTCTGGATCGGCCAATCGTGCTATGGCGCGATTCGAGCGGTCAGGCAAATGCACTGCACGACCGATGCCCTCATCGGTTCTTGCCGCTGTCTCTTGGTCGTGTCAAGGAAGGAGCGTTGGTCTGTGGCTATCACGGATTAGGTTTCAATGGGCAAGGCCAGTGTGTTCACAACCCCCATGGTAATCAGGAACCACCTAAGGGCGCGCGGGTGCAGAGTTATCCGCTTGTGGAGCGTTGGAGCCTGTTGTGGATATGGATGGGAGACCCTGCATTGGCTTCGCTGGACTCGATTCCGAATTTTGAGCGCTTCGATCCAGAGGGTTTCTATGTCGGCCAGGGGTATTTGCTGCTTCAGGCAAACTACCAGTTGGAGACGGATAATCTGATGGATTTGAGCCATCTTGATTACGTGCATCCGAACTCCCTTAGCAACGGCTCTGACGTCGAGGCCGAAACGGCGGTAGTGCAGGAGGGGCGTACGGTCTTCTCTCGTCGACTCACCCGTGGTGAGCGGCTGCCGCCGGTACTGGAGCAACGTCACGGCTATACGCCCGGCACGCTGGTTGATCGATGGCTTGATATGCGTTGGGAGGCGCCCTGCAACCTGGAGTTGCTGGTTGGCCACGCCTTGGCGGGTGTCCCTGATCCGCGCGCCACAGGTGCCGGCATGTGCTTTGCGCACCTGCTGACGCCTGAGTCCGAAAAAAGTACACATTATTGGTTTGCCGTGAGCCGCCCCCGAAGCATCGGTGAGCAGGGCCGAGCCATGGTCGACAGTGAGATCGAATTCCTGCGCCGTCCCTTCGAAACCGAAGACCTGCCGGTGCTTGAGGCGCAACAGAAATCCCTGGGTTCAACACCCTTTTGGGACGCTAAACCCATTCTCCTCCGGACAGACGCAGCGGCTGTGCGAGCGCGCCGTGTGCTGGATGCACTCATCGCCGCCGAGTCGAACTGAGGCGACGCCCCAATGCTTTTGTTATGCCAACCATTTGGCGCAATCAGTCAGGAAACTACATATGGCAATCATACTTTATGGCGATCTAAAGTCGCGTGCGCATCGTGTCGCATGGATGCTGAAGGAATTGCAATTACCCTTTGAACACGTGCCCACCGGCTTTCTGAATGGGGGGACTCACGATCCTGAGTTTCTGCGAATCAACCCAAATGCGCGAGTACCGGCTTTGGTCGATGGTGACCTGGTGCTCTTCGAGTCGTTGGCCATCAATCTGTACCTTGCCCGATGCTACGGTTGCGGTACGCTGGGGCCTGGCGGCGCAGCAGAGGACGCCCAGGCCACCCAGTGGAGCCTATGGGTGGCCAATGAGGTCGAAAAGACGCTGCTCTTTGCGGCGGCCAATCGGTTTCTGTTTGCTCCTGACCAGCGTAACGCGGACGAGGCGCAAATGGCGCTGACGAAGCTGGAGCGCCCCTTTGCTGTACTTGAAGCGCGGCTGCGCAACCAGCGCTGGCTGGTAGGAGGTCGCTTTACGGTTGCCGATCTGAACGTCTGTGCCGTGATGAGCTTGATACCTCTGGCGGACATCGACGTCTCCCGTTGGCCATCCATGCAGCACTGGTTGCATCGCAGCCTGGAACGCCCTGCGGCAGCTGACTGGAAGCCGATTCGGTTCACGATCCCGAGACCCGCAACACCATTGGGTGTCCTCCAGATGTTTGTGTAGTCACGAAGTTACCCGATCAAATAACACTGAGTGAGCCCTTAGGCCGCGGGTAGTGTTCGCGGCCAATCTGGTCGAGCGCAAGACCAGGGCAGGGCGCAGGCTTTGCTTGTTGCATTGTCCTGAGCACGGCCCTGTCTTCATGACTGTTTGGAGCTCTCAATACTTCGCAGCGGCCGTCAGCGTGGCAACCGGTTTACCCGTGGTATCAATCCATCCACCACCCAGGGTCTTGTAGAAGGTCACAAGGTTGGTAAAACGTGACAACTGCGTGCTGATCAAATCCTGTTGCGCGGTGTATAGGGAGCGTTGCGAATCAAGTACGTTGAGGTAGCTGTCGACACCCTGGTTGAAGCGGGCCTGCGAGAGTCGGTAGCTTTTAGCCGTCGCGTCCACCAGCGCCTGCTGCGCGTCAAGCTGGCGTCCCAGCGTATTGCGTTGTGCGAGCGCATCGGACACTTCGCGAAACGCGGTTTGAATCGCTTTCTCGTAATCGGCCACATAAATATCACGGTCAGCCTGCGCGCTGGCGAGATTGGCCTTATTGATGCCGTCATCAAAAATGGGCACGGAGATTTGCGGTGCAAAGCTCCAGGTTCCAGAACCGCCCTTGAACATGTTCCCCAGACTGGCGCTTGAAGTGCCCGCCGAGGCCGTGAGGGTGATACTGGGGTAGAAGGCTGCACGTGCTGCGCCGATATACGCATTGGCGGCTTTCAGGTCCCGCTCGGCCTTGAGTATGTCTGGGCGGCGTTGCAGAAGGTCCGATGGCAAGCCTGGCGGAATGCTGGCCAATGGGCTGGCATCGGCGGTCGAGCGGGCGGGCAGGGACTTGGGCAGCAGATCCTCCGGCAGGTCGGTACCGACCACCAGCACCAGTGCGTTAATGTCCTGAGCGACTTGGGACGTGTATTTTTCCACGTCGACGCGCGCTGTCTCGACACTGGTCTGCGCCTGGCTCAACGTGAGCGCTGATGAGGAGCCCAGCTCGAAGGTCCGCTGGTCAAGCGCATAGGTGTGTTCCTGACTGGCCAGCGTGTCTTGCGCAAGCTTGAGCAGGTCTCGATCAGACGCTAGCGTGAGGTAGTCCGTGGCCACCTCCGCGATCAAGCTGATTTGAGTGCTTCGGCGATTTTCGGCCGTTGAGAGGAACTCTTCCAGTGCCTGTGCGCTGAGGCTGTGCACCCGGCCAAAAAGATCCAGTTCGTACGAACTGAATCCCAGCGTTGCGCTGTAGCTGTGGGAGGTCAATGCCTGGCCGGTTTGTGATTGGTCGGCCGGTGTGCGGCTGGCACTGCTGTTGCCGCTCGCCTTGATGGTTGGGAACAGTGCTGCGTCCTGCACGCGGTAGGTGGCGCGATCCTTTTCAATGTTGAGGATGGCCACCCGCAGGTCGCGGTTATTGGCCAGGGCCAGTTCTATCACCCGTCGTAGCGCCGGGCCGGTGAACACGTCACGCCAGCCCATGTCAGCCACTGGCATGGCGGTCGCCGTGGTGCTGTCCCCCGAAAACCTGGCTGAGACGGGCGGCGAGGGTTGCTGGTAGACCGGCATCAGGTTGCAACCGCTGAGCAAGGTCGCCAGGGTCAGTAAAGAAAGTGTGAACCGTGACATGTCAGGTACCTTGCGACGGGGTTGGGGCGGGTTGGGTATGCGGTTCAGAAGGAACCGGTTCAATCGGTTTGCGCTTGAACAGCCGCATCACAAGGACAAAGAACAACGGCACAAAGAGAACAGCGAGGAGGGTGCCCGACAGCATGCCGCCGATCACAGCGCTGCCTAGGGCGTGCTGTGCGCCGGCACCGGCGCCGCTGCCCAAGACCATTGGCAGTACGCCAAGGATGAAGGCCAGCGACGTCATCAGGATCGGGCGCAATCGCATGCGCACCGCGGCCAGCGCTGACTCCACGAGCCCCTCGCCGTTTGCGTAGAGGTCTTTGGCGAACTCCACAATCAGGATGGCATTCTTCGATGCCAGGCCGATGGTGGTCAGTATGCCGACCTGGAAATACACATCGTTCATTTTCCAGGTGAGGACTGCGGCAATCAGCGCGCCCAGCACCCCCAGCGGTACCACCAGCACCACCGACACCGGGATCGCCCAACTCTCGTACAGCGCGGCCAGGCACAAGAACACAAACAGGATGGACAACGCGTAGAGCAGGCCGGTCTGGCCGCTGGAGGCTTTTTCCTGGCGCGACAGGCCGGTCCATTCATAGCCGATGCCAGCGGGTAGCTTGGCCACAGCCGCCTCGACAATCGCCAGCGCCTCGCCACTGGAAGCAGCGCCTGGCATCGCCATGCCCAGAATCTCTACCGACGGCACACCGTTGTAGCGTTCCAGCCGCGGCGACCCTGAGCTCCAACTGGCCTTTGAAAATTCGGAGAAGGGCACCATGGTGCTGTTGCTGTTGCGGATGTACCAGCGATTGATATCGGCAGGGAGCATCCGGTACTGCGCATCGGCCTGCAGCATGACTTTCTTCACCCGGCCCTTGTCGATGAAGTCATTGACGTAGCTGCTGCCCCAGGCCGCGGAGAAGTTATCGTTGATGTCGGAAATCGACAGCCCCAACGCTTGTGCTTTGTTGGGGTCGATCTCCAATTTGAATTCGGGTGTGTCCTCCAGCCCGTTAGGTCGCAATGCCACCAGGCGCTTGTCCTTCGACAGCTCGCCCAGCAGTTGGTTACGCGCCTTCATCAGTGCGTCATGGCCCAGGTTTGCACGGTCTTGCAGCATCAGGTCGAAGCCGGTCGCATTGCCTAGCTCCGCCACGGCGGGAGGGGCGAACGCAAACACCTGGGCGTCGCGGATGGTGGTGAAGTAAGCCATCGCCTTGGCTGATACGCCCGAGACACTCAGTTCGTCACCTTTGCGCTCGTTCCAGGGTTTGAGCTTGACGAACGCAAAGCCGGTGTTCTGCCCATCGCCCGCAAAACTGAAACCCGATACGGTGAATACGCCCGCGACGGCATCTTTCTGATCAACCAGGAAGTGGTGTTCGATCTTCCGAATGACCTCGTCAGTTCGCGCGCCGGTTGCTCCGGGTGGAAGTTGTATCACCACGAACAGGGTGCCCTGGTCTTCGTCGGGTAAAAAGCCGACAGGCAACTTCATGAAGACGAATATCACGGCCCCCAGCAGCACCGCGTAGACCACCATGTAGCGCCACCCCTTGCCAAGAATGTGGCGCACGATGCCTTGGTAGTGATGGTTGCCCCGGTCAAATGAGCGGTTGAACCAGCCGAAGAACCCGGTCGTCGCCATCCCATGGCCTTGATGCATGGGTTTGAGCAGCGTCGCGCACAAGGCCGGTGTAAGCACCAGGGCTACCAGTACCGACAAGGTCATGGCCGACACGATGGTGATGGAGAACTGGCGGTAGATCACCCCACTCGATCCACTGAAGAAGGCCATCGGCACGAACACAGCGGCCAGCACCAGTGCCACACCCACCAGCGCACCGGTAATCTGGTCCATGGATTTGCGCGTGGCCTCCTTCGGTGAAAGGCCTTCTTGCGTCATGATCCGCTCGACGTTCTCCACCACCACGATGGCGTCGTCCACCAGCAGGCCGATCGCCAGCACCATGGCAAACATCGTCAGGGTGTTGATTGTGAAACCAAAGGTCGCCAGTACGCCAAAGGTACCGAGCAACACCACCGGCACGGCGATCGTGGGGATCAAGGTGGCACGCCAGTTTTGCAGGAACAGGTACATCACCAGAAACACCAACGCCACGGCTTCGATCAGGGTCCGTACGACTTCTTCGATCGAAATGCGCACGAACGGCGTCGTGTCATAGGGTTTCTGCACCTTCATGCCGGGTGGAAAGAATTGCTCCAACTCGGCCACACGAGCGTCGATTGCCTTGACCGTGTCCAGCGCGTTGGCGCCAGCCGCCAGCTTGATCGCGAGCCCCGCGGCGGGCTTGGCGTTGTAACGGCCCACACTGTTGTAGCTCTCGCTGCCCAACTCGATGCGGGCGACGTCGCGCAGGCGTACTTCAGAGCCGTCGGTCTGCGTGCGCAGGAGGATGTCTTGAAACTCCTTGGCGGTCCTCAACCGCGTTTGCGAGGTGATGGTCGCGTTGAGCTGCTGGTTGCTGGAGGCGGGCAGGGCGCCAATCTGCCCGGCCGACACCTGGACGTTTTGGGCCTGGATGGCCGTCTTCACATCAGAGGGGGTGAGACTGAAGTTAGCCAACTGGTCGGGATTGAGCCAGATGCGCATCGCGTACTGCGAGCCGAACAGCGTGATGTCGCCCACACCCTCGACGCGGCTGATCGGATCCTGCACGTTGGCGGCCACATAGTCCGACAGATCGGAGCCGCTCATGCTGCCGTCCTCGGAGGTAAAGGCCAGTACATTGAGAAAGTTCATGGCCGACTTGGTGACCGTCAGCCCCTGATTCTGTACATCCTGGGGTAACAGCGGCGTGGCCAGCGAGAGCTTGTTCTGCACCTGCACCTGGGCGGTGTCGGGATTGGTGCCGTTTTCAAACGTCAGCGTGATGGTGGCTGTACCCGAGGACTCACTGGTCGAAGACATGTAGCTCAGGCGGTCCAGGCCCTTCATTTTCTGTTCGATGATCTGGGTGACCGTATCTTCCAGCGTCTTGGCGGACGCGCCGGGATAGGTGGCGGTTATCGCGATGGCCGGTGGCGCAATGCTGGGGTACTGGGCAATAGGAAGGGTAAAGATCGAGAGGATCCCGGCGAGCATCACAATGATGGCCAGAACCCACGCGAACACCGGGCGGTCAATGAAGAAGCGTGCCATGAGTGGTTCTCTCGCAGATCAGTTGGACGCGGTGGTCTTGGCGGTTGGAGCCGGGGGCTGGAGCGGTGCTGCGCCGTCTGCCGGGGACGGTGACCAAGGCGTAGCATTCACCAGCACGCCGGGTGCCGCGCGCTGCTGACCATCTACCACGAGCACGTCGCCGGCCTTGATGCCGGCTTGAATCAGCCACTGATCGCCCACGGTGCGCTCGGTTTCCAGCGAGCGGCGTTGCAGCTTGCTGTCGCGGTCCACGACATAGGCGAAGGGCTTGCCGGCGCCGTCTCGTGACACGGCTTGCTGCGGCACCAGTAGCGCCTGATCTTGCTCGCCCTCCTGCAGAACAGCGCGTACATACATGCCGGGAAGCAAATTACCTTCGGGATTAGGGAACACGGCGCGCAGCGTGATAGTGCCGGTGTTCTGGTCAACCGTGACGTCCGAAAACTCCAAGGTACCCTCATGGGGGTACGTGCTGCCGTCCTCCAGCAACAGTTGGACTTTCGCCGAGTTCGCGCCGGCCTTTTGCAGGTCTCCCCGTGCCATGGCCTGCTTCAAACGCAGCAAGGCGGCACTCGATTGGGAGAGGTCGACGTACAGCGGATCCAACTGTTGGACCGTGGCAAGGGCGGTGGTCTGGCTGGCAGTCACCAGCGCCCCCGGGGTCACGCTGGACTTGCCGATGCGCCCGGAAATGGGCGCGTCGACGCGTGCGTAGGCCAGGTTGATGCGGCTGCTTTCCAGCGTCGCCATGGCGGAAGCGACCTGGGCCTCGTCCTCGCCGAGTGTGGCGACGGCATCATCGTAGTCCTGTTGGCTCACCGCCTGGATAGCCAGCAATCCCTTGTAGCGATCAGCCTTGAGCCGTGCGGTCTTGACGGTGGCCTGCGCTTTGGCGAGCGAAGCGTTGTCGCCGTCGTAGGTCGCTTTATAGGTCGCCGGGTCGATCTGGTAGAGCGGCTGTCCCGCCTTGACGTCGCTGCCTTCCTTGAACAGTCGTGTCTTGACGATACCGCCGACCTGCGGCCGTACCTCTGCAACCAGGTACGCGGAAGTGCGCCCGGGCAATTGCGTGGTCAGTACCACGTGTTGCGGCTGCACCCGGATGACGCCAACCGTGGGCGTGCCCTGTGCTGGAGGTGGTCCGCCTGGCGGCTTTCCGCAGCCGGTGAGAAGGCAAGCGGCAACCAACGCGGAGGTAAAGGTTGAGCAATAAGTCATGACCGGGCGCACGGAATTCTCCAAGACAGCAAGGGCGGTACAGTAATGTAATAACAATACTGAACTGTACGGTAATATATTTTGACGATTTTTCCGCGTCAAGCATTACTGAACACCCTGGTATATAATTGGACGATGTGTGGATTGAGGGATCGGATTTATGCGAGTCAGGACTGAAGCCAAGCGCGATGCAATCGTGGAGGCCGCATCAGAGGTTTTCCTGGAGTCAGGTTTTGAAGGCGCGTCCATGGCGGAGATCGCCACGCGGGTGGGCGGCTCCAAGGCAACCTTGTACGGCTATTTCAGGACCAAGGAGGAGTTGTTCGTTGAGGCGATGCAAGGCGAGGCCAAGAGATATTTCGAGCCGATCTTCGCCGCGCTGCAGAAAGATCATGACGACCTCCGTCAAGCGTTGCAGCAGTTTGGCGAGCGCACGCTGGCGGTGATCTGCCTGGAAACTTCCATTCAGGCCCGCCGGGCAATCATTGCTGAATCTGGCCGCAGCGATATTGGCTTGCGCTTCTATGAGCGAGGGCCCAAGAAGGGCGTTGCCGAGCTTGCGGCGTTTCTGGCGCGCAAGATCGAGGAGGGAGAGCTGCGGCCATGCGACCCCCAAGTCGCAGCACACCATCTGATGGCTTTGCTGGATTCGGAAACGGTCACACCGTGCCTGCTGGGTGTCAAAAAGAAGCCCTCGGCCACTTTTGTGCGTCAGGCGGTGGCACGGGCTCTGGACAGCTTTCTACTGGGCTATGCGCCTAGACCTGATACCGCCAGTGTCTGAGCTGCAATCCGGCGAAAGGGCCATCCTCTCGCTGGGCATCGGCTTGGAGTCGGCTGTTTCTATTTGAGTACCATCCAATACAGTATTGCCGTATACATCCTCTTGTCTTCATCCATTACTGTTCGTACGTGTGCGGTTATGGCATGCGGTAATCTGAGTCGCCGTGTCCTTGCCAGGATGCTGCGATCACCGCCGGGTGTTCGATCAGCGCACGTTCCAGATAGAAAGGCCCGACGCGATAATTGGGCGTGGTCATCGCGTCGTCGTTACGGCCGACGAAGCTGATACTGCCGTCATCATTGAGTTCTACGATATCGCCGCTCAAGTAATAGCGGCCCACAAGCGCCTTGGTGGGCATGCCGAAATAGCCGTTGAACCAGCGCAGGGGCGAGCACTCGCGATCCACCGCCAGCACGTCTGGCTGACGCGTCGGTAGTTACCGAACGGCGTCAGCCAGTACGACAATCCGGTGGCGTCATTGCCCAAGCTCATAATGTGTCCACCCGCACCGTCACGCGCGCCTTCGCCAGGTACCAGAAGCCCCCGTGGCAGAGATCTGGAAAGAACGCCTGAATGCCAGCAGTGAAGTGATCGAGCCCGGTCAGGTGCGCAGCCTGTCCCAGGCGGCGCTGGACTTCGGGTTTTCCGACTTTTCCCATTTCCGGTGCGCGTTTCGCAAGGCGTTCGGGATTGCGCCGAATACGCTTTTGCGCCGTGATTGAGGCGCGTGCGGTGTTGCCGCTGACCGAAAACTGACCCAGTAAAGGCTGTTGAGGGAAAAGGATGGCAGGCTTCTCGGGACAGGACCAGGCCGCTTGCACTATCTGTGCTTCGTAATGGATAAGATTGCACCAGCGCAATGCTGCATCGATGGACCGATAAAAGGTTCTGGTATGGGGATTAAAAATATTAACGGACATGTGCGGATGGACCTCCATTTCTAATGGATGGCCTCCCTTGAAACATCTATACGTTTTGAGCCTGCTGACAGCTGATTGCAGTGGCTGATTCAGTCGGATTCTTTACCTAGGGAGGTCTTCCATTTACCTAGCTTCATGGCCAAAAAAAGCTATGGCATCCCAGTTTATTACAACAACTATCAGAGGTGTGGGCCTTGGACGAAAGGGCGATT
>Ga0105855_1000920_pt1 | contig 11311 bp, 9 predicted proteins | sample OrgsoiDNA_201059_FD_89680 | JGI IMG/M metagenome (GOLD analysis project Ga0105855, IMG submission 89680) | Permafrost soil microbial communities from the Arctic, to analyse light accelerated degradation of dissolved organic matter (DOM) -... | ecosystem: Environmental > Terrestrial > Soil >... | reverse complement strand
TGCTAGTCAACCATGGGTTTTCGGTCATCTCGGGAAAGAGTACAGGCACATCAACGCGTCGCTTCATATCCCCGCTTCTCTAACCGCGCGCTCCTTCCAGATAGTCCGTCATGATCGCTGGCGTGTCCTGCTGCCATGGAATATCTTGTCATAATACTGCGCGCATTCGCAACAGGGCTCCTACCGCATGCGAAACAGATAATACCGTCCGGCCTCGCCTACACGCTTCATGCCCCACTCGGGCTCATGGCCCACCAGCATGTTGCCGATGGGCGCGTTGCCCCCCGACCCCGTTGACGCCAGCAGATACCCGTAGCCCGCCCGGAGCAGCGCGCCCGTAGCAGCCAGACGCAGATCCTGCCTGGGCCGGGGCCGGGCGGCGGGCGAGTTCGACAGCAGATGCCACTTGCCATCCGGCGCCTGCCCGTACCATTCCATCGCCACGCGGCGGACCGGAGCGTGCGAGATCAGCACCGCGGAAGTGAGCGGCTGCGCATGGTCGAGATCGATTTCAAAAAACATGCCGGCGCGCACCGGCTCCCAGGTGCGCCAGCGAGTGGCGAGATTGCCATCCAAGGCCAGCGGCCCTTCCCATCGATTGGGCCACGCACTCACCGCCCATTGGGGAGTGGTAAGCACGCGGTAATCGCCCGAAAAGAGTTGGACTTCTCCGATGTCGAACACACCGTCATATCCCACCGCCAGTCGAAAGCGCAGAGCAACCAGCGATTCCGCGGGCCACGACGCCTTCCAGTCATAGGACGCCGTGCCGGCATCGATGGACGCCTGGCGCAACGTGTCGCGCAATCGCTCGCCCTCGGCCGATTGCCAGTAAACCGTAACATCGCGGTCGAGATAGGCGTTGGCGACGTCGAGCAGCGCCAGAATCCGGGAATCGGGCGGCGTCAGGTCTTCGATCATCTTGGCGACGGTGTACGCGTCGAAACTGCGCCGGCAGTAAGAGTCTTCGGACTCGATTCGCAGCGCCGCCGCCAAGGGAAAGCCGTGCAGCCGGACGGAGTAGCGGCCTTCCCAGGTGTCGATAACCAGCGGCCAGCAGAGCACCGCCTGAAGCAGGATGGCCGCCCAGGCCGCGGGCGCAGGCAGCGCCATTCCCAGTGCCATTCCGGCCAAAGCGATCGCGGGCATCAGAAAGCGCGCGCCCGTATTGGCGAACCACGGCAGCGCCAGAATTACGGCGGCGATCCAGCAGAGCCGTCCGGCGGGCTTCGCCAGAGCCAACAAGCCGAGCGGCAAGGCCAACAGGAGCGGGCCGAATGTCCCCGACAGCCGATCGCCGAACGCCAGTTCCCACGGCGCCCGCCACGGTTTAACCGAACCGGTCATGCCACCCAAGGATCGCAGACTGCTCGAGAGTTCCCGTTCCGTAGCGATGTGAAAAGCCGGGTTCGGGAACAGGCCGTTCATCAGCGGCGCCGCCGGATTTCCGGTGAGCACGGTATTGCGAACCAGCCACGGCGCCATTACCAGGCATGCCGACGCCGCAACCAGCGCGGCTGCCTTTCGGTTGCGCCCGGCCAGCACGAAAAGCACGGCGGCGGCGGCAACCATGATTCCCGGCAGCTTGATGGCGTAACAGAAGCCGGCGAGCAGGCCCGCGGGCAGAAGGTAGCGGGCGTCCCGGGTGTCCCGCCACACCAGCAGCAGATAGAAGGCTGCCAGCATGAAGAAGACGCCCGCCGCATCGGTGTATGAGGAGGAGCCCGTGAGGCCCACAATCGGCGCGCAAAAGTAAGAGACGGCCGCGACCAGAGAAGCACGGTCCGGGATGCCCAGGCGGCGGCCGATGCGGAAGACCAGCGGCAGCGTGGCCAGGAAGAAGCTGAACTCCACCAGCTTGGCGGCGGAATGGCGCCCGAAGGCGAACGCCACCGTATAGAGCATCTCCATCCCTTGCGGCAACGTGCCGAAGAAAGTGATTTGGTCCGGAAACCCGCCCAGGCGAACGTATTCATAGGGCAGACCGAGGTGGTAGGCGACGCCGTCCGGTGTGATTTCGGGCGCCAGCGCATTGACGAAATACCAGACGCCGTACGCGCCGAAAACAATGCCGGCCGCGATCCAGGCCTTGCCCAGGGGCGCTTTCGCGGGATCGGAGAGACCCACGCGGCGGAAGCGAACCAGTGCGGCCGCCGCCGCCGTAAGACCGATCCCCAGGTACACGGCCCAATGCCCCACATTCAGCAACAGGCAGAGAAAAACCAGGAAGCTTTCCGCCACCGCGCCGAGTGCCAGAGAAATCTCAGGCGGAGCCGGTGTCTTGCGCAGCAGAACGGCGCCGGCGGCGTAGGCTGTGGCGAGCGTAAATCCCGCGCCGAAGAAAATGGAAAGGAGAGTGAGCAATTTCCCATGGTAGTTCCGCCGGTGCCCGCAACGCCATCGCGTATAATCGGGAACGCCATGGCAGACACCGATCTTCAGAACCAACTGGACCGCATGCGCCAGGATTGGGACGAGCGGGCGCGTGAAAATGCGCGCCATTACGTTGCGACCGGTCACGAGCTTTGGGACGACGACGCGTTTTTCCGTTCCGGCGAAACCACGGTGGCCGAACAGATCCTTACCGACGTCACCAACATCTGCCAGGGAAAGAGCCCGCAAGACATGCGGGTGATTGAGATCGGGTGCGGCGCAGGACGCATTACGCGCGCCCTGGCCCGGTTGTTCGGTGAAGTCCACGCGGTGGACGTCAGTGGCGAGATGGTGCAGGCGGCCAGGCGGGCGGTCGCCCAATTCCCCCGCGCAACGGTATACCAGAATAACGGACACGACCTTACGGTTTTACCCGACAAACTCTACGATTTCGCTTTTTCGACCATCGTCTTCCAGCACATTCCGAGCCGCCAGATTATTTACTCATACGTGCGCGAAGTACATCGCCTGCTCCGTCCCGGCGCGCTCTTCAAGTTCCAGGTACAGGGCGGAACCATCGACGCCGGTTCCGAGGATACCTGGATCGGCGTTTCGTTTTCGGATGAAGAAGCGGTGGAGATGGCGGAAGCGTGCGGCTTTGAGCCACGCTACCGTCACGGCTCAGGCGACCAGTATTTTTGGTTGTGGTTTTTTAAGAAGTAACCCGTTACAGCAGCACGGTGTCGATGCGGCCATCGCCTTCCACCGCCCGGGACGCCTGCACCGACGGCTCCCGCAGAAACATGAGCAATTGCGCTTCCGAGCCGTCAAAGAAACCGTCCAACAGTTCGCGAACCGCGGCACGGCGCATGGTATCGCGCGACGTCTGCGGAGAGTAGACAAAGGCCCGGCCCACTTTGCGCCGCGCCAGTCTGCCTTTGCGCACCAGGCGGTCGAGCACGGTCATGATCGTGGTATAGGCCAGCGGACGGGATTGAGCCACAATGTGCTGAACCGACTTCACATTGCCTTCCTCCAGCGACCAGAGCGCTTTCAGGCACAACAATTCCAAAGGCGGTGGGACATCGCGCGCGGTTTTGGGCATCAGCTTTCCTGTTTGGAACCGTCAGGCTGGAGCGCGTGTTTGAGTTTATCGGCGAAAGCCGATTCCGGCGGGACGGCAAAGAGCGGGTGGTCCGGTTTCGGCGCGGGCGCTGAGGCGCCCTCGGCGGCAGGCGCGGCAACCGGAACGGCCGGGACCCCGTTGACGGGGTTCAGGTAACGGTCCTTCTTGAGCGCCGTGCGGGAAAGCGCGTTGTTGTAGGCAGTGAAACACCCGTCCACCTGCCGGTCGCTTTCGATCAGCGCCCGCATGCATTCCATCTTGGAATCCATATCGTCCAGATAGTGTAGCAGCAGCGCCTCGGGAAATTGCGGCAGCTTGGGCGAGCCGAATTCCAGTTGCCCATGGTGGCTCAGGATCATGTGCTCCACCAGGGTGCGCAACAGCGGCGGAAAATCGGGCAGGCCGCGCAGCCGGTCGCCGATCATGCGCATGGCAATCGAAATGTGTCCGATCAACTGGCCTTCATTCGAGTAGGAAAAGCCGCGCTCGTAATTCAACTCGTAGATTTTTCCGATGTCGTGCAGAACCACGCCCGCGATCAACAGGTCATAGTCGATGATCGGATAGTGGGCGGCGGTCAGGCGGGCCAGCCCGCAGACCGACAGCACGTGTTCGATCAGGCCGCCCAGAAACGCGTGATGGATCTGCTTGGCGGCGGGCGCGCGGCGATAGCGGACGGCCACGTCCGGGTCGTCCAGCATGGCTTCGAGCAGCGCCTTCAAGTGCGGATTCCCCATGCCGGCCACGATGGCGCGCAACTCGGCCCACATTTCTTCGGGGTCGCGCTTCGAGGAGGGGAAGTAGTCGGCGAACTCGATTTCGCTCTCGTCCATCCGCCGCACTTTATGGATGGTAAGCTGCGGCCGGTTATGGAAGACCTGGATCATGCCTTTGACCTTGACGAAATCGTCGCGGTCGAAGCCATCCAGCACTTCCTGGACGTTGTCCCACATCTTGGCGTCCAACTCGCCCGTGCGGTCGCCCAGAAGGAGTGAGAGGTACAACTCGCCGGTCTTCTTCTGACGAATCTCCTTGGAGTGGACCAGAAAGCTGGTGGTAATCACCTTGTTCGGCTCGAGTTCGTTCACATAAGGAGATTTCATTATTTGGGCGGGCCGGGAAGCGGAATTGGTACCTGCGCGGCAGGCGGCGTTGGCGCGGCTGCGGCCGGAGTTGGCTTGGCGGGCTTGGCGGTGCCGTAAGGAATCACCCAGAGGAGCTTCTTCTTGCGATGCGCGGCCACTTCTTCCTTGGTAGTAGTTTGCGGCTTCAAAGTGGCCACGTCTTTCCAGCGCGTGTCCTTGCCGGGCGCGGCGCCGCTATCGATGTAGCCCTCTTTGATTTCCAGAAAAGCCTGTTCGCGCAGCCTGGTGAGCAGTTCGCGGACCTTAGGCTCCATCTTCGGCTGCACCAGCCGGTTCTGGATTTCTTCTTTCACTTCGTCGAAAGTCGCCTGCCCCGCCGCGAAGCGATCTTCCACCTTCAGGATCAGGAAGCCCTGGGGCCTCTTGAAGGGATCCGTAATGTCGCCCTTCTTGGCTTTGAAGACCGCGTCTTCGATGGGCTTATCCATGAGGCCTTTCTTCATGGCGCCGACATAGCCGCCATTCTTGGCGGTCTCGGTCTCGTCGGAGTTGTCGCGGGCCAGGTCGCTGAACTTTTCGCCCTTCTTCGCCCGCGCCACCAGGTCTTTGGCCTTCTTCTCGGCGGCAGCCGTCTGCTCGGCGGACTTGCCCTCGGTGGAGATCAGAATCTGGCTGAGGAAGACCTGCTCTTCGCGCACGAATTCGGCTTTGTGCTCATCGTAATACTTGTGCATCTCCAGTTCGGGAACGGCAATCCTGCGGCCCACTTCCTCGCCGATGACCTTCTGGGTGAGAAGCTGGTCGCGCATCTGCAGTTTGAAATCCTCGTACGACATCCCCGTCTGCTGGGCCAGAAACTCGTGGAACTTGTCGGGGTCCGAGATCTTCTGCTGCACCTGGATCTCGGCCAGCCGCCGCGTCACTTCGCCATCCACGCTGATGCTCAGATCCTTGCCCTTTTGCACCAGGAGCAGCGTATCGATCTTTTCGCGGAGAGCATTGGAAGCCTCTTCGTTGACCACCTCGGCCAGCTTGGCCCCGTTGATGCCCTGCCGTTTGGCCTCGGCCTCCACCTCCGCGCGTTTCCTTTCCAGGTCGCCGCGCGTGATGATATCGCCGTTGACTTTGGCGGCGATCTCTTCCACTACATGCACGGTGATGTTGTCGGCGGCGGAAGCCGCCGCGAGACTGGCGGCGATGAGTACTACAAACCTACAAGGCATATGGAGACCTCCATTTTAGCGCATGGCAGACGAAATCGTCTGCCCCACCACAAAACAACCGGCGGCAAAGACCGCCGGCGCTACCGTTAAACGTGTAGTTGTTGCAATTTATCCGCCAGAAACTTCAAGATATCGCCCGCCGCTGTCTGACCGTCCAGCGGAAGCAGCAGAACGCCGGCGGGGGTAAACGAAGCGCCCCTGGTTTGGCTCACGATGCTCATCAGCCGCGCAGGCTCTACACGCGTCGCAGTATGGAACTTGACGCTCAAGACGGTGTGGCGCCGGTCCACGGCCTCAATGCCGATTTGTTCGGCCATCGTCTTGAGGGCCGAGTACTCCAGCAGGTTGCGCACGGCCTCCGGCACTGGGCCATATCGATCCTCCAGTTCCTTTTCGGCACGGTCCCGGGCTTCGGCATCGGCGGCGTTGGCAATCTGGCGGTAGGCGCGCAACCGCTGATTTTCGTCGGCGATATAATCCGGCGGAATGCGGATGTCCAGGCCCAGGTTGAGCGCCGAGTGGATCTCCGGAACCACCACTTCGCCCTTCAGCTCACGCACCGTCTCTTCGAGCAGCCGCACGTAGGTGTCGAAGCCCACGGAGTTGATATGGCCGTGCTGCTGGCCGCCCAGAAGATTGCCGGCGCCGCGGAGTTCGAGGTCAAGCGCCGCGATCTTGAAACCCGCGCCCAGGTCGCTGAACTCTTTGAGGGCCGCCAGACGTTTGCGGGCGATCTCGGTCAATTCGGTGTCGGGCGGCACCAGCAGGTACGCGTAAGCCCGCCGGTTGGAACGGCCCACCCTGCCGCGCAACTGGTAGAGCTCCGCCAGCCCGTAGCGTTCGGCATTTTCGATCAGCATGGTGTTGGCAAGGGGAATGTCGAGGCCATTTTCGATAATTGTAGTGCAAACCAGGATATCGAACTCATGGCGCATGAACTGGAGCATGGTTTTCTCCAGTTCCGACTCACCCATCTGCCCATGCCCGACGCCGATCCGGGAGTTCGGCGCCAGTTCCTGAATCATGGCGGCGCGCGACCAGATGGAATCGATCCGGTTATGCAGAAAGTATACCTGGCCGCCGCGGCTTAATTCGAGTTCCACGGCCGAGCGGATCAGTTCGGGTTGGAATGGGGCCACCACGGTGTGGATGGCCAGCCGGTCCTTGGGCGGCGTCTCAATCACCGACATGTCGCGCAGCCCCAGTAACGACATATGTAGTGTCCGAGGGATCGGGGTGGCGCTCATGCTGAGGACATCGACGGCCTTCTTCAGATGCTTGAGCCGCTCCTTGTGCTTGACGCCGAAGCGCTGTTCCTCGTCCACCAGAACCAGGCCCAGGTCGCGGAATTCCACGTCCTCGGAGAGAAGGCGGTGGGTGCCGATGGCGATATCCACCTTGCCTTCGGCCAGATCGGCCAGCGCGGCCTTGAGCTCTTTCTGCGTGCGAAAACGGCTGAACATTTCGACGCGGACCGGAAACGGCTGGAAGCGCCGCTTGAAGGTTTCAAAGTGCTGAAATGCCAGCACGGTAGTGGGCGCAAGCAGCACTACCTGTTTGCCATCGCCCAAGGCCTTGAACGTGGCGCGCATGGCCACTTCGGTCTTGCCGTAACCGACGTCGCCGCAGAGCAACCGGTCCATGGGCTGCTGGCTTTCCATGTCGCGCTTGATGTCGGACATGGCGGTGACCTGATCCCTGGTGGGGGTGAACTCGAAAGCGTCTTCGAACTCGCGCTGCCAGTTGCTATCGGAGGAATAGCTGAAGCCCTCGGTCATTTTGCGCTGCGCGTAGAGCTTGAGAAGCTCGTCCGCCATGTCGCGCATTTTGGCTTTGATCCGGGACTTGGTGCGGGTCCAGGTGACGCCGCCCATGCGGTCCAGCGCGGGCACGCCCTCACCAGCGCCGCGGAAGCGCTGCACCAGGTCCATGCGGGTAAGGGGCACGTAGAGCCTGGCGCCGGCGGCGTATTCCAGAAGCATGTAGTCGCCCTTGGCTTCGCCTTGAGCGATCTCCCGCAGTCCCAGATATTGCGCCACACCATGCTCGGCATGCACCACGTAATCGCCGGGCTTGAGGTCGATGATGTCGGCGGAAAAAGTGGCCAGCGCGGACTTCTTAGAGGGGGCGCGCGCGACCAGTTCCGAGGTGTCGAAAAGATCTTCCGAACCAAATACTACAAGTTTCGAATCCTGAAACGCAGTGCCGTGGCGCACCTGCCCTTTCACCAGGTAGATGCTGGCGGCGCCGCCGGCCATATAGGCACGTTCGGCCAGATAGGCCGGGGTGGAATCGAACTGCTCCAGACCGAGTTGGTAGGCGATGGCGTACTCGTTGAGGATGTCGGCCACGCGCTCCACTTCACCGGTGGAAGAAGCGAAGAAGGCGACTCGGCTGCCATGCTCCACCAGGGTGCGGGCCTCGGCGATGGCTACCTGCATGTTGCCGTGAAACGCGAGCGAGGGGCGGGTGGCGATGTGCAGGCCGGGTTCAGTAGCTGACGTTTCGGCCGACCAGGCGATATCCAACTCTTTGAAAGAACATTGGGGATTGGTTGCGGCCAGGCGCTCCACTTCCTCCCAGCGGAAGAAGATCTTGTCCGGATCGTAGGCGGCGGATGGCTCGATCTGGTCCAGCCGCGTCCAAAAACGCTTCGCGGCGGCGTGGACCTGGTCGGGCTCATCCCAGACAATCACCGGCCGTTCCAGCAGGGAAAAGACCGAGGAATTACGCGGCCGCAGCATGGGGGTGATGAGCTCCCAGCCCGGGAAAGTCTCACCGGGAGGCGGCAGATCGCGGCCGGGCAAGCCGGCTTCGCGCACGAGCTCAGCCAGATCCGCCAGCAAGGCCCTGGACTTCTGGTACTCGGTGAGCGGCAAGAGCAGGCAGTCCTCCACCTTGAGCACGGACCGCTGAGACTCGACATCGAAGTGGCGAATGGATTCCACTTGATCGCCAAAGAGATCGATGCGGACGGGCTTGGCGGCTTCAGGCGAAAAGACGTCCAGAATGCCGCCGCGGAGGGAGTATTCGCCGATCATCTCCACGGGCTCGCGGCGCTCGTAGCCGATGCTTTCCAGGTGAGCGATCACTTCTTCGAGCGGCAGTTCCTCGCCCACGCGCATCTTGAGCGAAAGCTGCCGGTAGAAATCGGCGGGCTCGATGCGCAGCAGGGCCGAGGCCACGGGCATGATGGTGATGGGCGCGCGCCGGGTAGACAGGCTCCATAGGCCGACGGCGCGCTGTTCGCAAATTTCGGCGTGGGGCGAAAGGTTTTGCAGAGGCAGCACGTCGAGAGCGGGAAGGAGCTGCGGGCTGTTGCGATCCTCCGCCGCGAGCAGCGAAAAGAAGGAATTGACGGCTTCGAACAAGGCCTCGGCCTGCTTGTTGCCATCTACTACAATGATCAGAGGACGACCTGAAGATTGCCATAGTAGAACGGAATAGACGGCTTTGGCGGTGGTGGTCAGGCCCGAGAGGGATGGGTTGGCGCCGGCGGTGGCTCCTGTGGTGGCTCCTGTGGTAACCAGGCGCAGCACATCCTGGAAGCTGGGGTGGCGGCCCAGGTCCAGAAACAGGTCTCGAATGGCAGGATGAATCACTTTTGTCGGGCGGGCTGGCCGAGAATTCTTTCTACAATATTAGTAGTGGAGCATCCGGGTTCGAGGGGTAGGGTCATCACTTTGCCGCCAGCGGCTTCGACCTCTTCCCGGCCGGCGATGAAGTGTGCCCAGTCCGCGCCCTTGATGAGTATATCCGGCAAAACGAAGCCAATCAATTCGCGCGGGGTATCTTCGTCAAAGAGGGTAACGGCATCCACCGCCTCAAGCGCCAGCGCCAGTTCGGCGCGCTCTTCTTCGGGGATCAGCGGACGCGACGGTCCCTTCATGCGGCGCACGCCGGCGTCGGAATTGAGCGCCAGAATGAGGACATCGCCCAGGGAGCGGGCCTGCTCCAGCAAGCGGACGTGGCCCGGGTGGAGCAGATCATAGCAGCCGTTGGTGAAGACGACTGTTTTGCCCTGGCGTTTCCAGAGGGCGCGCCGCTTGATCAGGCCGGCGCGGTTATAGAATTGTGCCACCGGATTCCAGTGTAGCAGCGGCCGTTCCCGAGTGCGGAAAGCGAAAATGCGAAACGAAGCCAATTGTGACATAAGTGGTTTAGGTTCTTGGTGGGATGCCGGCATGGGGCGGCACGGTGTCGGCATGAGTGCCGACATGGCAGGCTGAAGCCTGCGCCACCGGAGTTCAGGCGGTGGGGTGATGCGGAAATGCACGTAGTGTGACACAGTCCTACTTTCAGTTAAGCATGAGGGTGCGGGAGCTTGGGCGAGCCATGGGCTGGATGTTATTGAGGCAATGAGGGATGGGAGTTTTGAAAGGGCGGTGACCCCTTCACTCGTGCTTTAAGTCTTTCCGCTTCTGCCCGGTGGCCGAGCTTCTTGAGCAGCTCGGCATAGTTGCGAATGGTTCGGGCGGTGTCAGGGTGTTCGGGGCCGAGCGCTTTTTCGCAGAGGGCGAGGGCGTGGCGGTACAGCGGCTCGGCCTCCGGGTATTGCGCGCGGCCGACGAGATAGCAGCCACTCTCGTTGAGAAGACGGGCGGCGACCGGGGAGGCCAATCCGAAGTCTTCCACAAGACGGGCCGCCATTTTTGCATGTGGTTGGCGGTCGCTTGCGCCCAGCAACACCGGGATAAACCGCTCATTCACTCCCCCGGCATCGTAAAGAAGCTGCTGAATGCGCTGGCTCTCGTAAATGGCGCCAAGGCCCACGCCAGGTTCTTCGTCGCCACCCGCTCGCCGGCGATAGGTTTCCGTACAGACTACCAGGACGAACTGCGCATCCCGAACCTGGCGCTTCATCCATTGAATCCAGCCGGTGGGCGGAAAAGTCTCGTACTGGTCCAGGACGGCATCGATGCCGTCGCCTCGCAGCCGGTTGGCGAGCGCCAGGACCTTGGCTTCGTGCGCCGGCGAGTCGTGGCTATAGCTGATGAAGATCTTCGGAGGCGCCATCGATTGCCCCCTGATGTCGATGCAGACGGAGGAAGTGGCGGCGGTTGTGTGACAACAAAATCCGGCCTTCTTCCGCCGCGAAGCCCAGAACTTCCAGATCGGGCACGGCGGAGTTTGCCCTTCCAGCGTCCAATGAGGTGAGCACATCATGCCCGAGCCGGCGAAGTTCCGTCACAACCTGAATCGGCATGTTCTCGTTCGAATAGAAACGAGCCACTAAGCGGCCTCGTTCTCGAGAATCTGGGCATCGATTTCCGCGGCGTGAGAACGCGCATACGCCCACGCGTTCACCAGATCCTCAGCTCGGAGGGAGGGATAGGCGGCGAGCAGAGCCTGTTCGCTTGTACCCAAGCGCCTGGCCTGCTCCAGCAGCCAGACAGGAATCCGGGTGCGCACGATACAAGGTTCGCCACCACACACCTCGGGCCGTGAATCGATCCCGGGAAAATCGTCGCCAAGTTCCCGCACAACCCACTTGAGGATCTGTG
>Ga0105855_1000917_pt1 | contig 11322 bp, 7 predicted proteins | sample OrgsoiDNA_201059_FD_89680 | JGI IMG/M metagenome (GOLD analysis project Ga0105855, IMG submission 89680) | Permafrost soil microbial communities from the Arctic, to analyse light accelerated degradation of dissolved organic matter (DOM) -... | ecosystem: Environmental > Terrestrial > Soil >... | reverse complement strand
GCCCGTTTGCGGATTAGCCCATTTTTGTTTTTTGCTGTAATCCCAGCCATGGTAGAGCAAACCTGTCTTAGGGTCGCGCGCATGTTGTTCCATCAGGATAAACTGATTGGCGATATCGTCAAAATCGGCCTCATGATGAAACTGGGCAGCATATTCGGCGTAGAAAGATTCGGCCATATACAAACCATCAAGCCACATTTGCTCTTCGTATATTTTTTTATGCCAAAAACCACCCTCCGGCGTACGCGGCTGTTTTTTGAGTTGATCGTACAAAGTAGTAGCGGCTGTATAGTATTTTTTTATACCGGTAACATTGTACAGCATCAGCAGGTTGCGGCCCATCAATAAATTGTCTAATGTATAAGCATCGGCCTTGTAGCCGATTATCGCAGTACCATCAGCGCTGATCAAATTATCCACGCTTTGTTGTATGTACTTAAAATAATTGCGGTCGGCAGTTTGCAGCCAAACACCCTCGATCCCTTTAAGGATAACACCTTCATCATAACCCCAGCGCTTAAAAGGTCTGCCATCATGCGATGCCGTATCCGAAGGCCAAACCTTCATCACCGTAGCCGCAATTTTTTGCGACATCGGCTGATCCTGAGCGTACGTATTTACCGTGGCTAAAGCCGACAAAAACACGATACCCAATTTTATGCTCTTCTTCATGCGGGTTATTTTATGGTAATTGATTTAGCCGTGGCCCCATCCTTAAACTCAACTTTATTTTTTGCCGCTTTGGTATCGGTATTGCTTACCGCGATATCTTCCGTTTTAGCGCCCGATACTTTAAACAGCAACTGGCTACCCGGGTTATAAGTGATATTATCCAGGTTAACGCTGCTGCTGTTATCAATACTGATAACCGGGTTGGTTTCCTGTGTGATCAGTTTAAGGTTGTTGATGTAAACACCTGTAGCCTCGGTACACACAATACCGGCTTTTGCTTTCATCACCATGTTATCCATATACACGCCCAGAATATTCATTTCAGGCAGGCCTCGGATAAATACCGCTGTGGCAGCCCCGTCGCAAACAATATTACTGATGTGAAAATCTTTAAATTGTGGTGTAGCAGCGGTTACCGGCACAACCACAACCTTCGGCGCTTCGCGTTTTTCGCCGGCTAATACTACCGGGTCTTTCGCTTCGTAATACATATCAAATGATATCGCTTCGGCAGCTATATCTTTCATGTTGATATTATCCACATAGATGTTTTGAACCACCCCGCCACGGCCGCGTACTGTTTTAAAGCGCAAGCCGATATCGGTACCTAAGAACGAGCAGTTGTAAACAAAAATATTTTTGGCGCCTCCGCTCATTTCGCTGCCGATCACAAAACCGCCGTGTGCATGGTAAACAATGCAATTGCGTACGATCACATTTTCGGTTGGTTTGCCTAATTTCCGGCCGGCCTCGTCGCGGCCCGATTTGATGCAGATGCCGTCATCGCCAACATCAAATACACTGTTTTCGATCAGTGTATTGTTGCTCGATTCCAGGTCGATACCATCGCCGTTCTGTGCATACCACGGGTTTTTAACCGTTACGCCACGCAGGGTAAGGTCCGAACATAAAAACGGGTGCAAATTCCAGGCCGGCGAATTTTGGAAGGTTACGCCTTCGAGCAAAACACGTTTGCAACTGTAAAGCGCCACCATGTTAGGGCGTAAAAAATCCTTATACGGTTCAAAATCTTTAAGCGTACGGCCGTCTTTTAAAACACCAGGACTTTCGGCAATCGAACCTTTTAACGAACTTTCAGAAGGATACCAGGTTTTTTTATCGGCACTTAGCACCCCACCAGACGCCACGCGGGCATTCCATTGTGTTTCGTTTAACTTATCGCGTTTCACCATCCGCCAGGCGTCGCCGTTACCATCAATAATACCGTTGCCGGTAATGGCGATATTCTCGAGGTTTTTACCCGATATCGGCGATTTACAACGTCCGGCCGCTAAGCCTTCGTAAAAGCCCTCAACAATCGGGTATTGAGTTTTATCGCTTGTAAAAAGCAGCAAGGCGTTATGCTCCAGGTGCAGGTTAACATTGCTTTTCAGATCGATAGGCCCGGTTAGCCACACCCCGTTAGGGATCAACACCACACCGCCGCCTTTATCGCTGCAATCGCTTATCGCCTTGTTAATACTTTCGGTATTGAGCGTAATGCCATCGTTTTTTGCATTATACTGGGTAATCTTAAAAGTATCGGCTTTAAAACCGGGCTGCTTTACTTTAGGCAGTTTCATGCCAGCAAATTGCGCGTTAGCCGCAGTAGCTGCCAGTAAAAAACAAAATCCTAATTGGATTACCCTTTTCATATAACGACCTATATTATCTTAATTCGTTAATAGCAACCGGATCCATATCACTATATACCTGGTTTTCGCCGGCCATACCCCATATAAATGAGTAATTGATGGTTCCGCAACCTGAGTGGATAGACCATGGCGGAGATATCACCGCTTCATTATTTTGCATGACCAAATGGCGGGTTTCCTGGGGTTGACCCATAAAGTGCATTACCACCTGGCCCGGCTGTACATCAAAATAGAAGTACATTTCCATACGGCGGTCATGCGTGTGCGATGGCATAGTATTCCAAACACTACCTGTGGCTAAAACGGTTAAACCCATTACCAGCTGGCTGCTGCGGATTCCTTCCAGGTGGATATATTTATAAATGGTACGCAGGTTTGATGTTTCAGGCGAGCCGATAGTTACCGGCGCAGCTTCTTCTTTCTTAAGCAAACGTGCCGGGTAAGCCTGGTGTGCCGGTGCCGATAGTAAATAGTACATGGCCGGGTTTGATTTATCCAGACTCTTAAACTCAACTTTAGAGCTGCCTTTACCTGCAAACACGCAATCCAGTTTACCAATGGCAAAAGTTTCGGTATCAACAATTATTTCGCCCGGGCCGCCAATGTTGATGATACCCAGTTCGCGGCGCTCCAAAAAGTATTCGGCACGCAGCTCGGGATAGTTGCCTAATATTATCGGTTTATCAACAGGTACTGCGCTGCCAACAATTACACGGTCGTAATGGCTGTATACAAACTTAATTTCGCCGGGCTGCATTAAGCCATCCACTAAAAAGTTGCTGCGCGTTTCGGCAGTGGTCATGGTGCTTACTTCTTTCGCGCTGTTATGATATCGTTGTTCCATTTTGTTTTTTTGATTTCACTGATGTAGCTATGATTACACCGATGTTATATTTTGATTACACTTATTAAAAATTGATTATCGTCCCATCCATCCACCGTCGACCGGTAAGATAACGCCGTTGATATAATCTGATGCGGCCGATGCTAAAAACACAGTTGCACCGCCCAAATCTTCGGCTTCGCCCCAGCGACCTGCAGGTATACGATCGAGTATCGATTTGCTTCTGTCCGGGTCGGCACGTAAAGCTTCGGTATTATCGGTTGAGATATAACCCGGAGCGATAGCATTAACATTAACGCCTTTGCTTGCCCACTCATTGGCAAATGCTTTGGTTAAGCTACCGATAGCGCCTTTACTTGCCGCATAGCCCGGCACATTGATGCCACCCTGGAAAGTTAACAGCGATGCGGTAAAGATCACCTTGCCCGAGCCTTGCTCCAACATATGGCGGCCTACTTCGCGGGTGAGGATAAATGGCGCGTCGAGGTTGATATTCATCACAGTATCCCAATAATCGTTAGGATGTTCGGCGGCGGGTTTGCGCATAATGGTCCCCGCGTTATTTACCAGGATATCGATCTTTGGATTCTCAGTTAAAACTTGTTTGATGAAAGCTTCGAGCGAAATACGGTTGCCAAAATCGCATTGGTAGGCTTTAAACTGGCGGCCAAGCGCTGTAACTTCTTTCTCAACAGCGCTACCGATTAACGCGATATTGGCCGAAACAGCAATGATATCGGCACCGGCAGATGCAAGGGCTAATGCCATTGCCTTACCAATACCACGGTTGGAGCCTGTAACTATAGCGGTTTTGCCGCTTAAGTCGAATAATTTTTGTATTTGCATAGATTACTGTCTTAGATTTGGGTAATTGGAGGGATAAAAAATTTCCCAAGCAATTCTAAGGAGTTTTTGCAACAAATTACGGAATTAGGCCAAATAATTTAACGCAATCGTTCCCGAAAGGGGGAATAAGAGCCGTTTTGGTTATGCAATTAAAAGGCCCTTCCGGGAAGGAAGGGCCTTTGATTTATTTTACTTTGAATTGCCGACCGTTATCTTACCGGTCTGGTATCCTGTTTTACCATTCATATCGCTACCCTGAACAATAACTGTATACTTTGTTGATTTATCGGCAGCATAAAAATGGATGGTGGCATTGCCATCTTTATCGGTTATAAAATTAGGTGCCCAGTGAATGGTTGAGCGCAAGTCGGCATAAGTATGCGGTGCGCCTTTAACCGGGTAACGCGGCGTGTAAAATTGGTGCGGCAAGGTAAGCGGTACCGGCTTATAAATATAAATGCTGGTTGCCCGTTGCAGGTTTGGCCCATTGCCCGATCGTGTGGTTATTTCGAGGTAAGCATAATCAGACCCAACCGGGCCTGCCGCTGTAGCCGCCATTAAATCATCAGTAGTTAAATTAGCCTCGTTATAAAGAGCATTTGCCTTTGAGCTGTATAAAACCTCTATCCCTAATACATCTTCGGCCGATATATAATCCAGGTATTGTTTGTGAAACTCGTAATGCTCATTGGCAATACCGGTAGTTGGTTCATAAAAACGGTCTACATCAACACCGTCGAATACAAAGTGTACCCGTTTATCATTAATAAAATAAGTGAGGTTGGTTTGTTTGGTACTGTCTTTAAAAAAGCCGGTTCTAAAACCTTTTACTTTACTGCTAATCACATCCAGCAAGCTTGCCTTACCTGCATTTACCATGTCGTTCTCGGTAATTACCTGGTCGGAATTACCCGCTCCGTTTAAATTTTGTGAGCCGCGGATGGCAGCCATGTCATGAATATTTACCGCGCCTAACAAATGGCCGGAGGCACCATATTGCGCTTTATCCAGTTCAACCTGGTATTTTTTATTCGATCGCACATAGTTTAATATAGTACTGTCGGTATTCACGTTCCAGGGTTGTAGCAAAATAGGTGTAGACGCTTTTACCGGTGTTTGGCTTTGATCATCAACGGCTACGCCGCCGTTAACTGCCTTGCCTCTGGCGTTCCTGGCCGAAAGTACAAACGTAGAGCTATCCACAACCGGTAAGCGGGTGAATACAAATTTACCTTCGGTATTGGTGGTGGTATCTCTAAAAAAATGTTGTTTACCTGTTGCAAGTAACAATACGTTTGAGTTAGCCATTGGCTTATTGAATAAATTGGTAACCGTACCCTTTACTTCAAAGTTTTTCTCGGCAGCGAAAGCTGGTTTTATCGGCTGATCTACTTTTTTCAGATCGTAACCTACCCAACCTTGTGTTAACAACAAGGCATCAAGCGCCTTCCAGACATCATCATTAGCTTGCAGATAATAATTGGGATCCTCAACATAGCCTTTCAGATCAGACGATAGCAACATACGCGACGAAATATTATCGGCATAATCATCTTGTTTCACCTGCTCATCGTCGGTAACCGCCATCGAGAAGCTGCCGCGTACAGGTTTACCGGCCTCATCAACCACGTTAACATGTACCGGGATACTATCGCGTGAAGCATACGACGAAGCTTCATTTTTAACTTCTATTTTTAAGTTGTCGTGATGATCAATATAGGTTAGCCTTTCGTTTACCGGTTGATTATTAGCGTTGATCAGCATTAAATGCGCAACACCTGATGGGAACAGGCTTTTAGCGATGGTAACTTTAAACGAGTTGCCGTTCATGGTAAACGAAGCGCCATAGCATACCGTGTTACGCGCCATGCCTATGAGGTTGTATTTTTCACCTGTACCGGCTGTGGTGTAAACATTCACAGTTATGCTATCGGCAGTGCGGTTGTTTTTTACTTTTAAAACAAGGCCCGATGCAGCTATCACCGGCAGCGGAACATTTTTTTCTTCGCCATTGGCCATGGTCACCTTCGCGGTATAGGTTTTACCTTCCTGCGGGGTAATATCAAATGTACCCATACCATATTTTAGCGATTTTAGCCTGGCTACTTCAATATTATCACTATCAAAAACAGAACCCTGCAGATCAACGCCCCTTCCATCTTCGCCAACTGCTTTAAAGCCAACGCGGGTAGGTAAGCCGGCAATCAGGTGGCCGCTTTCGGGCATAAACTGCAGGTCGACATCCTGCGGACGGTTTACACTAACCGGGATAACAGCCGTACGTTTATCCAGTTTATCCTGGGCAACAATATTTAGGTTCTTTAATGTGGTTTGAGGCGGCAAAGTAAAGTCAACATCCATCGAACCATCCGTTGCGGTTTGGGCGGTATTGCGGAATAATACTTTTTTACCGTTAACTACCTTTAGTTGCATTGTTTTTAAACCCGTCGTTTGCCCGTCGAGGCTGTTAAACTGCATGGCAACTTTAACATTATCCTTCCCGGCAACAGTAGTGATAGTCGGTTTTAAATTGATTAACCAGGTATTGAAGCCCTGGTTATTGATGTAAAATGCCTGTTTAAAAAAGTAATCGTCGCCAAAGTTGCGCATCCAGTTGGTATACGCCCTTACAGTATAAGCACCTTCGTGCACGTACATGCTGCTTAGTGCGATGTTGCCCCAGGTAATGCCAATAGATACGGGGAATACAAAGCGTTTAACTACTGCGTTGCTATCGTTAACCAACTCCACATAAAGGCGGCTGCTTTGTTGCGAATAGCCGATGGCCTGGTTCATTAGATAACCTTTAAACCAAATGGTATCGCCTACCGAGTAATAAGGTTTATCAAAATGCAGATACAACTTCTCAATAGGCATGGCATCATTATAAGTGCCAATTTTTGATATTAAAGTGTTGATGTTTCCGGGGGCCGGCTGCGATTGTGCCATGGCCATTATACCTACAAAATTGAAAAGTATAAATAGCTTAAACGTAAAGGATTTCAGGTGCATGTTGTTTAAAAATAGGTATAGTGTTTCCTTTGACTAAGTTACGTTCAAAAGGTTTATTTCTAAATGCTAATATTCGGGTTTATTTTTTTAATAAGATGTCGCTAATATTCAATTCGTTAAGCCCGATATACAATAACAGTAACATTTATTTTACAGACAATGGTTCGCCAATAATATTCATTTCATTTAGCCAGGCTTCGCATAGGTTTGTCCATAATTGTGTCGACCCAGGATTGTTACGCAGGGCTATCGCATGTGCGCCTTGTGGGAACACATGAAAACTTACCGGTACTTTATTAGTTAGCAGCGCCTGGTAAAACAGCAGGCTGTTCATCGGGTTAACCGTTTTATCGTTAAAAGCATCGGCAATAAAACATGGCGGGGTAGTTGGAGTTACCTGTAGTTCGTTAGAGTATTTATCCAATAGCTCTTTTGTGGGGTTAGGCCCGAGCAGGTTTTTAACGCTACCGGGATGTGCATAAACCCCCATCGTGATAACAGGTGAAACGAGGATAGCAAAGTTTGGATTGAACGGAACGTTGTCCAGCGAATCTTTAATAGCCGAAACATCTTCAGGATGTGTAGCTAGTGTTGATGCCACATGCCCACCCGATGAGGAGCCCATGATACCTATCTTATCCGGTTTAATGCCCCATTTTGCAGCGTTTGCACGGATAATGCGCATAGCACGCTGGGCATCTTGTAAGGGGGCAATATTCCTTATTTTAATATCGGGCGAACCCGGCAAACGATAATTCAATACAAATGCCGATATACCCATAATGTTAAACCACTTGGCCAGCTGCGTCCCGCTGATAATATACGCCAGGCGCTCGTAACCACCACCCGGACAAATAATCACAGCTGCTCCCTTGTTCTCCTGTTTACCGGTGAAGAACGCATACATACCTGGTGTACCTACTTTGTACACACGTTCGTTGGTTATGCTATCGGGCAAATGCATACCTTTTGAATTGGGCATTTTACCGGCAGGCCAAAGCGGTATAAAATTCTGGGCCTGTGCTTTGATAAAACAGGTTAAAAGGGCGGCTGATATCAAGAGTTTTTTCATGGTTGTTTATTTAACCGGCTCCACTCTAAACCAATTAAAATCTGCGTAACCCGAATCGTTGATCTGGGTTGTACGTGTACAGAAGATACCCATTTTGGCACCTATCCAACGGCCAACCTCGGCCTTAAACTCTGCACCAGCGTCGGTAAACGTCGAGCCATCCAAACTATAGCTAAACCTGCAAACAGCGCCCGCGGTAACTTTTACCCGCAGATAAACCGTAGGCTGATTCATTTTGAGTAAGGTTTCTTCGTTTTCCTTATTTCCTTTAACCGCATCCTTGCAATCCATATAGGTTAGGTAAACACCATCTTTTTTATAATGCAGCGCAAGGCCCGCATAGCTAAAACCCATCATTACCAGTCCTGCTTTTTCGTCGAGTTTAATATTGGGCTTAAAAGTCATTTTGGTGGTCGCCATAAACTCATCGGCCGGTATTTTTTGTAGCAGCACGTTCGGCGCGTCCCACAGGTTTTTAACGGTATCGGGCGACATATACGAGAACAATCTCAGGTAACCGGCATTGGTTGTAGCAAGCCAGGTAGATTTAGGGTTAGCCATCCATTGCCATTGCTTACCCAGTTCTACCGTGTTGAACTCATCGCTCTCCGCCGGTGTTTCTATCGGATAAACCTTACCCACGTTTGGCTTTTTATAAGTCATTACCGGCTCACCTTTACCCGTATGGTTAGGGTCGAGTCCAATAACCGGCCAGTTATCCACCCATTTCATTGGCTCCAGGTGCGTCACACGGCCATAAGGCCCTTTATCCTGAAAATGCAAAAACCAATCTTCACCGGTTTGGGTATCAACCCATGCACCCTGGTGCGGGCCGTTGGTGGTAGTTTTACCCTGATCCATCACCACTTTACGCTCATACGGTCCGTAAATATTTTTCGACCGTAGCACCAACTGCCATCCGGTAGGCACGCCCCCTGCCGGGGCAAAAATGTAATAATAGCCATTCCGTTTGTACAGCTTTGGCCCCTCAACGGTTGGGTCTGTTTCGTGTCCATCAAAAACCATGACACCCTCGTCAATTACTTTTGTGCCGGTACTGTTTAATTTATTAATAGTGATGATGCTTTTAATACCTGCGCGGCTACCGGCCCAGCCGTGCACCAGGTATACGGTTCCGTCGTCATCCCAAAGCGGGCAGGGGTCTATCAAACCCGAACCAGCTGCAACCAATATAGGTTCGCTCCACGGCCCAGCGGGATTCTTGGCTTTTAACACATAAATACCGTAATCCGGGTCGGGCGAGTAAATGTAGTACTCGCCGTTATGATAGCGGATAGCCGGCGCCCAAACTCCATTACCATGTTGGGGCTTGGAAAAATGATCGTATGGTGGCTGGCGTAGCAAGGCATGACCTATAATGCTCCAGTTTACCAGGTCGTTTGAGTGGAGGATAGGCAGCCCCGGCATATCTTCAAAGCTTGATGATACCAGGTAAAAATCGTTACCTACGCGTATAGCATCCGGATCGGAGTAATCGGCATTGAGTATGGGGTTTTTATACGTGCCGTTACCTTGATCCGCCACCCAAACTTTCGATATATATTTAGGTGTAGATGGCGCAGGAACGCCTGCTTTTTTTTGAGCTAAAGCGGTGAAAGTGAACAATACTAATGCCGCGGCTATATAAGTTTTCATGGGTTAGATATACAATGTTGATTTGCTATCACAATAGTAAAAATTTAAAATGCAAACGGTTGCATTGGCTCTCAAAAAAAATGCAATTGGGTTTACAATTGCATCAGGTTTAGATTTGTATTATTTCGTAACCGGGTTCCAAGCTTCATGGCCGGCAAAGATATTGGCTAAAATATATTCCTTAGCTTCCTTATCGGTTAACTGGTGCGACCATGCCACCCGCTTTGCCGGGTTAGCTCCCGATCCGATACTTTTATACTCGGCATAGTACGCTGTTTTATCTTTATCCATAAACATGTTATCACCCTTCCAGGGGTTCCAGCCTTCGGGTAATATCTGGCTGCCTAATTCGCAACGGATATAAACCGTTTTGGCGTACGACCGCCACGGCCTGCCCAAATAAGCTTTGTGAACCGATGTATCGGCAATGATCTTACAATCAAATAATACATAGCCAAACTTTTGGCGTTGCGTAGTTGATGCCGCGGTTGTAAACGAACTCATCAGATTTTTAATAGTACAGCTTTGAAAAACGCAGGTAGCTTCGCCAAAAATAAAATCGGTAGTACCTTCAATATAACAGTCTTTATAGTATTGGCGGCTGGCTTCGTTCGATACATAAAGCGTATCCTGGTTACCCAGTATTTTACAGTTTTCTATCACACACCTGTCGCCTTCAACATGCAAAGCAACAGCCTGGCCAACACGGCCTGCAGTGTTTTCGATAGTGAGATTTTTTGCAGTAAAATCATTACCCTGCACCAATACGGTGTACGAGTTAAAGGTGGTGAACTTCTCTTTTCCGAACATGTCCTTACCACCCGGAATAGCTTTTCCCGAGTAATCATTATTGGTGATGATGGTGTTTTCCTTATCCTCGCCCAATAACGTGATCTGGGTTTTCCAGGTTGGGATAACCAGTTTTTCGTGATAGATCCCTTTTTTAATGTGGATGGTTACCGGTTGCCCAAAATCGCGAACCGAATTAACCGCCTCTTGTATGGTTTTAAAAATGGATTTATTATCCGCGCTGCCATCCTGAGTCACCGTTAATTCTTTGGGATAAACCGGGCCTTGCGCTTTAACCAGCACGATCAGTAAGATCGAAAAAACAAGTAATACTAACTTTTTCATCACTATTTAACTCCTTCCAATGCTTTGCTTTCTGCACCAAAATTAAATGTCGCCGGTGTTTTTGATCTGCCGGTATCGGTATTTTCAACTGCAATGTGCGCCGAACGCTCGCCGTTAATATTCATAAACACATCGGTCGGTGTAAAGCTGCGGATACCATCGAACAACAGCGAGTTACTATTTTCGATATAGATCAACTGCTTGCTATCGGTAACGTTTATTGTGATGTTTTTTAATGAGATATCCTGCGCCTCTATAAATTCGGCACCCTTGGTAGTTTTAAATACCATATTTTCCAGGTGGATACCTTTGATGCTCATCTCTGGCAACCCGCGTACAAAAATGGCTTTACCCGCTCCGTTACACGATATATTGCTTACATAAAAGTTACGAAACTGTGGTGTAGCTTCGGTAACCGGAGGGAATTCTTT
>Ga0105855_1000913_pt1 | contig 11388 bp, 9 predicted proteins | sample OrgsoiDNA_201059_FD_89680 | JGI IMG/M metagenome (GOLD analysis project Ga0105855, IMG submission 89680) | Permafrost soil microbial communities from the Arctic, to analyse light accelerated degradation of dissolved organic matter (DOM) -... | ecosystem: Environmental > Terrestrial > Soil >... | reverse complement strand
TGCCGCCGACGAGTTCCTCGAACACGCGAACCAGGAAGCCGAACACGCCGACCGCCTGGCCGAGCGCATCGTGCAACTGGGCGGTGAGCCCGAGTTCGACCCCGACCTGCTGTCGAAAAACTCCCACGCCCAGTACGTGGCCGGCAACAACCTCAAGGAGATGGTCTACGAAGACCTGGTCGCCGAGCGGATCGCCATCGACAGCTACCGCGAGATCATTCAGTACATCGGCGAAAAAGACCCGACGACCCGGCGCATCTTCGAAGACATTTTGGCGCAGGAAGAAGAGCATGCCGATGACATGGCTGACATTCTGAAAGACCTGTAGCGCCTGATAGACCGCTATCGCGAGCAAGCTCGCTCCCACAATGGATCTGCGTTCACAGGCCCCATGTGGGAGCGAGCTTGCTCGCGATGGCGTCTTCAAAGACGCCACAAATTACTTGGTTGGTTTAACGGTCACCGGCGCCTTGCCCGACTTCATCTGCGCCAACAACGGCACACACTGGTTCGGCTCGCCACCACTCGGCGCGATCAGCGCCAACAACCCCGCCGCTGGCGCCGCGATCACGCCCAACGCCACCATACCGGCCCCACGCAACAACAACGGCACCGCTTTCACGCCCGCATCCGGTTTGATGAACTTGCCCCGCACGTACAACGGCGAACGCAACGAAATCAAACGCCAGCCCTTGGATTCCGGCGTAACGGTCAAGTCCAGTTGCTCAGTCGCCATGTTCGCGGTGCCATCGATGTAGATGATCGCGTTCTCGGTATCGAAGACAAACAACTGCGTGGTCGCCAAACCGGTCTTGATATCGAAATCGGCCGCCGCGCAGTTGATCTTCACTTCTTTGTCGCCAAAGATTTTGCCGACCACGTAGTTGCCGACGTTAAGTCCCGCCAGCTCCATCAACTCGCGGCTGATGGCGCCGTCGTTGATCAGCATTTTCAGCTTGCCGTTGGCGCTGCCCATCAACTTGGCCACCGAGTTGCCACGGCCGGCGATATCAGCGTCACCATTCAACTCGCCGAAACTGGTTTTCATCGGTTCAAAGGTCGGGAACAGCTGCTTGAGTTTGAAACCACGAGCGGTGAGTTTTGCCTGACCTTCCAGCGGCTCACTGCGGCCATTGAGACGAATCTGCGCATCCAGCTTGCCGCCGGCTACGCCGAAACGCAGCGGCTCCAGGCTGAGCAGACCGTCAGTCAGCACCAGGTGGGTATAAAGGTCGGTGAACGGCAGTTTTTCGCTGTGGACGATGCGTTTGCCGGTGAATTCGACGTCGGCGTCCATATCGCGCCAGCGCTCGGTCTTGAACTCTTCGACCGGCAAGACCTTGTCCGTCGGCTGCTTGCTTTCGCCGCCACGAGCCTTCTGCTTGGCGTTGGAATCGGCGCCGATCAACGGCGCCAGGTCGGCAAACAGCAATTGGTTGGAGACCAGCGCGCCGCTGAGTTTGGGCCGTGGCTGACTGGCGACGTACGCCAGGTCGCCATGAATGTCGCTGTCGCCGATCTTGCCGTTGAAGCCTTCATAGCGGAACTGCGCGCCGGCCGCGTCATGCAGTTTGGCAGTCAAGTGACCGTCAGTGGCGTAGGGCGGCGAGGCCGGCAGGGTCACGCCGGTCAACGGGTAAAGGTTGGCCAGGCTGGTGCCGGCCAGCTTCAAGCGCAAATCCAAGGCACCGAGGTTCAGCGGGTCTGTCAGCGTGCCCGCCAGATCGACGCTGGTGTCGGCGATCTTGACCTGGGCCTGGAGCGGAAACGGCTTGGCCGCGTCCTGCAAGGCCAGCAGGCCGCCGATCTTGCCTTCACCGGCGAGCTTCTGCTGGTGGTATTGGCCTTTGACCTTGATGGCGAAGGCGTAGTCCTGGGGTGCGCCGCCCTTATCGAACGCGGTTTTTGCCGCTTTGTCGCCGACGATATCGCTGAACGGAATCGGTTTGCCCAACGGGTCGATCAGCACGTCGAGCTGAGTTTTCAGGCTCTGGTCGTCGAGGGTGACGTGGCCCTTGTCGAATCCGATGGCGCCGATGTCCACCACCCACTTCGATGGTTCGGCGTTCGGGTCCTTGGGATCGAACTTGAAGGTCCAATTGGCGCGACCGTCGGCCAGGCGCTGGAGGCCGGCATTCGGTTCGGTCAGGTCAATGCGCGGAATCACTACCCGTTGCGCCAACAAGGCCAGCGGCGAGATGCGCAACTCGACACGCTTGAGGGTGACCATTTGCGGCTGCTTCGACCAGTCCGGGTTACCCAGGCTCAAGTCTTCGGCCACCACATGCGGCCACGGCACCCAGGCCCGCCAGCCGCCTTCATCGAGTTCGCGCCGCCACACCACCGCCAGGTTGCCATTAATGGCGAACGGACGGTGCAGCTCTTCGGAGACTTTGGTATTGAGTGGGGGTTTGATCCGGTTCCAATCAAAGAACACGATGATCAGAACCAGTACCGCCAGCAGCACAATCAGGCTGGCGAAGGTCCAGGTAATTATTTTTGAAGTGCGCGTCATTGCACGGGGCTCCTGAATACGACTGAGCGCCCTGACTGCGACGCACGGGTGAAACGTTAGGCCAGAACCGGCCTGCCATGGAATCTACGACTGGAAAACGGCCCGCAGGTTTAACCCGATTACCGCTTAACCCTCAAATAATCCATCGCCCACACACTGCGCCCGCTTCTGGCGTTACCGACCCCGCACTTTTGTGCGGCACGAGTGAGTCGAAAATACCCACATCAGTGCAAAACGGCCCGCCGGAAACGCCCGTTCTAGAGCGCCTGCACGGAACAATCAATTCTGTTGATTATTACCATTGCGTTTATGAACTTTTATATCGACTTATCGAGAGTAGCATTGACCTCGTACCCACTTTATCGCCCTCCCAAGGAGCAACCCATCATGAAACGCCAATTACTGCTTAGCCTGACCCTCTCGATGCTAGCCAGCACCGCATTTGCTCTGCCAGCCGCTGATCAGGCCACACCGCAAGTCAAAACCAATCACTCGGTATTCAGCCAAACCGTCGCTGCCGATGGCTCGGATCGCACTCCACAAGGCCAGACCCTTGCCGAAGGTGGTAATGATCGCCTGAAAGAGAAAGGCTTGATCACCCAAGATGGCTACGACAAAACACCACAAGGCCAGACCCTTGCCGCTGACGGTTCCGACCGCACTCCACAAGGCCAGACCCTTGCTGCTGACGGCTCCGACCGCACTCCACAAGGCCAGACCCTTGCTGCTGACGGTTCCGATCGCACTCCACAAGGCCAGACCCTTGCAGCTGATGGTTCTGATCGCACCCCACAAGGCCAAACCCTTGCTGAAGGTGGTGGTGACCGTGTAATCGAACGCAACAGCGCTGTGAGCTAAGCCCATGGCGGCCCTGAAAAAAAGCCCAATCCCCGGATTGGGCTTTTGACTTTTATAGAAGCACGCTTGTTCTTCGCTTGAACCCCGATCCCCGTTCGACGCCGGCAAAGCCGATTTGCTAAAGTGCGCCGCTGTCCTGTCCAGAAAACACCCTTGCGATGCTGCCCCGCGCCGAACAGAAACAACAGACCCGCAACGCCCTGATGGACGCCGCCCGCCATTTGATGGAATGCGGCCGAGGATTCGGCAGCCTGAGCCTGCGCGAAGTGGCGAAAACCGCCGGGATCGTGCCCACCGGTTTCTACCGGCATTTCGCCGATATGGACGAACTTGGCCTGGTGCTGGTCAGCGAAGTCGGCCAGACCTTCCGCGAAACCATCCGCCTGGTACGCCACAACGAATTCGTCATGGGCGGCATCATTGATGCGTCGGTGCGGATCTTCCTCGACGTGGTCAGCGCCAATCGCTCGCAATTCCTGTTTCTTGCCCGTGAGCAATACGGCGGTTCGCTGCCGGTGCGTCAGGCCATTGGCCGATTGCGCGAAGACATCAGCTCCGACCTGGCGTCCGACCTGTCGCTGATGCCGAAGCTGCAACATTTGGACATTGCCGGGCTGAGCGTCATGGCTGACCTGATCGTTAAAAGTGTGTTTGCCACCCTGCCGGACATTATCGATCCACCCGTTGACGCATTGCCGGAGCACCTGACGCCTCAGGCGAAGATCACCCAGCAACTGCGCTTTATCTTTATTGGCCTCAAGCATTGGCAGGGGCTCGGTAGCACGGAATAACACACATCCCCTGTGGGAGCGGGCTTGCTCGCGAAGGCGGTGCGTCAGTCGATATCAATTTCGCCTGATACACCGCCTTCGCGAGCAAGCCCGCTCCCACATTGGTGCATGAAAAATCTTACATGCACCAACATGACTCAAAAGTCTGCAACATCTTGCAACAACCACTAAGCTCCGACAGGGTTTTCCTACGTCTTGTCCGATTGGCAAGCCCCTTGCTCTAGCCTGAGTATTGTCCTCTGCTGGAAGCTTTCCGATGCTGGTGATTCATCGCAGAATCGACCCTCAACCCGTCTGGGCCGCCGAGTTGCACCTGACCTTCGAAGCCCGGAGCAAAAGCCGTTTGCGCTGTTTCAGTGCCGAGCAGGAAGATGTCGGGTTGTTTTTAGAGCGCGGCCAGCCGCCGCTGTATGACGGCGAATGCCTACAGGCTGAAGACGGGCGAATCGTGCGCGTCTGCGCTCGTCCCGAACAATTGCTGCACGTCACCTGCGCCAATGCCTTCGAACTGACCCGCGCGGCCTATCACTTGGGCAACCGCCACGTTGCCCTGCAAGTCGGCGATGGCTGGCTGCGTTTGCTCGACGATTACGTACTCAAGGCCATGCTCGAACAGCTGGATGCCAAGGTCGAAAACATCGAAGCCCCATTCCAGCCGGAACACGGCGCTTACGGTGGCGGCCATCACCACTCGCGGCACGGCGACGAAGATTTCAACTACCCACCGAAACTGCACCAGTTCGGCGTGCGCTTATGAACCCAGCCTGGGCGCTGCTGCGCCTGGCCAGTCCGCAGTTGCCGATTGGCGGCTACAGCTATTCCCAAGGCCTGGAAATGGCGGTGGATAACGGCCGGGTGAATGATGCTGATAGCGCGCGACGCTGGATCAGTGATCAGTTGCTGCTGAACCTCGCGCGTTTCGAAGCGCCGTTGTTGCTCGCCCATTGCGTGGCCGCCGCCGACGAAAACTGGGCCGAACTGTTGCAACGCTGCGAAGAACATCGCGCCAGCCGGGAAACCCGCGAACTGCATCAGGAAAGTCGGCAGATGGGCTATTCGTTGCAGCAACTGCTCAACGGTTTACCAGAACTCGATGCGCCAGCCCGGGCTTTTCTCGAGCAACGTCCCGAGCCGCACTTGGCTCTCGGCTGGGCATTGGCCGCCCGCGCTTGGGGGATCACGCCGCAGGATGCCTTGGCCGCCTGGCTCTGGAGCTGGCTGGAAAACCAATTGGCGGTGTTGATGAAAACCCTGCCCATGGGCCAGCAGGCCGCGCAACGCCTGACCAGTCAATTGCTGCCGTTGCTACAAGAGGCGCAGCTACACGCTACCCGAATCAATCCCGAACACTATGGCAGCGCCGCTTTCGGCCTGTCCCTGGCGTGCATGGCCCATGAGCGCCAGTACAGCCGTCTGTTCCGTTCCTAGGGCCTTTTATTTTGGGCCTTTTATTTGGAGAAGCAGCATGAACACACAACCTCTGCGCGTCGGCATCGGCGGCCCGGTCGGTTCCGGTAAAACCGCCCTGACCCTGGCCCTGTGCCTGGCGCTACGTGATCGCTACAACCTGGCGGTCGTGACTAACGACATCTACACCCGCGAAGACGCTGACTTTCTGGTGCGCAACGAAGCCCTGGCACCGGAACGCATCATCGGCGTCGAAACCGGCGGCTGCCCGCACACGGCGATCCGCGAAGACGCCTCGATCAACCTCGAAGCAGTCGATCAACTGAACCGGCGCTTTCCGGGGCTGGACCTGATTATTGTCGAGTCCGGTGGCGACAACCTGTCGGCGACCTTCAGCCCGGAGCTGTCCGACTTGACCATCTATGTGATCGACGTTTCCGCTGGCGACAAGTTGCCGCGCAAGGGCGGGCCGGGGATTTGCAAATCCGATTTGCTGGTGATCAACAAGGTCGATCTCGCGCCGCTGGTGGGCGCCTCGCTGGAGTTGATGGACAGCGACACCAAACGCATGCGCAACGGCAAGCCGTTCGTCTTCAGCAACCAGAAGACCGGCCTGGGCCTGGAAGAAATCATCGCCTTCATCGAACGCCAGGGCCTGCTGACCGCAGCCTGATCACGCTCAATTTTTATCAACAAGGAAGCTTATCCATGACACTGAAACGCATCCTGGGCACCCTGGCCCTGCTGCTGACCCCGGCCATCGCCTTCGCCCACCCAGGTCATGGTGATAACGGTTTGATCGCGGGCATCAGCCACCCGATAAGCGGCATCGATCACCTGCTGGCGATGGTCGCGGTGGGTTTGTGGGCGGCGCAGCAGAAAGGCGCGGCGCGCTGGGCGCTGCCATGCACGTTCGTCGGCACTATGCTGATCGGCGGCTTGCTCGGTTTTGAAGGGCTGAACCTGCCGGCATTGGAAAGCGGGATTGCGGCGTCGGTGTTGGCGCTGGGCCTGGCGGTGGCGTTGGCGGTGCGTCCGCCGTTGGCGGTTGCGGTCGGTGCGACGGCGTTGTTTGCGCTGTTTCATGGAGTGGCACATGGTCTGGAACTGCCGGACATGTCGAGCCCTTGGGCGTATGCCGCCGGGTTTTTAGCGGCGACGGCGGCGTTGCATGCGGCCGGTTATGCGGTGGTTCGCGTTCTGCCTCAGGCGGCTGCGCGGTTGGTTCGGGTGGTCGGGGCGGCTTCGGCAGCGACCGGAGTTTGGTTGTTGGCGGGCTGAATTCATTATTGCCAGTTCTGGCCTCATCGCGAGCAAGCTCGCTCCCACATTGGAATGCGTTCCCCTGTGGGAGCGAGCTTGCTCGCGATGGCGGCCTGACAGACACCGGCTCTCTAGGGCCGGCCTCTCTGCTAACATGTCGCGCAATCGCCCCTGCCGTGACGACGCCAGCCAATGCCGCATGCTTCCCGCTCTGCCTCCCAGCCTGAATTGACCGCCCTGTTCGCCTCGGTGCAACAGCATTTCCAGGACGTCATCGTGCCGCTCTGGCAAGGCCCCGGCTGGAACACCGACATGGCGTTGCCCTATGAGGCGCTGGACGCTGAGCATCAACCGCTGCCACCGCAGCGCTATCGCGCCATGGCCTGCGCCCGTCAGCTGTATCTTTTTTCGAGCCTGATCGGCCAGGTGCCGGAGGCCGAAGTCCGGGGCGGCGCTGTTCCGTTCCTTGCAGCAGCATTTTCACGATGCCGAGCACGGCGGCTGGTTCTACAGCATCGACCCGCAAGGCGCGCCGCTGGATCAGCGCAAAGACCTCTACACCCACGCGTTCATCCTGTTCGCCTGCGCCCATTACTGGGACAAGGTTCGCGAGCCACTGGTGGAATCGGTGCTCAACGCGGCACTGGAAGTCGTGGCCCAACGCTTCGCCACGGACGACGGTCTGTACGAAGCGTGCCTGGACCGTGACTGGTCTTCGCTCAAGACCGGACCGCTGCAGAACCCGCTGATGCATTTGGCCGAAGCGTTTCTCGCAACCCTGTCAGTGCGTGAAGACATCGCCGTGCAGCAACGCTTGCTAGCGCTGTGTGCCGGGATGCAGAAGAAATTCGTCGTCCCGCAGGAAGGCGTTTTGATGGAAAAACCTCTGGGGGCTGTGGATAACTGGTTCGAACCGGGCCATCAGTTCGAGTGGTACTTCCTGCTGGAGTCTTCTTCGTTGCTGCGAGACAGCAAACTGCATCGCTCACTGAGCCGGGCGTTCAGCTACACCGAGCAGTTGGGCGTGGTCGAACACAATGGCGCCGTTCGAGCCATGCTCGATCTGGAGAGCGACCCCCGTCGTCCTCGCGACAGCACTCAACGCATCTGGGCGCAGGCCGAATACCTGCGCGCCCTGACCTTGCGGCCGGACAGCGAAGCGGCGGTACTGCGCCAATTGCAGGCGTTGCAGCAGCGTTGCCTGCATGCGGGGGGTTGGTATGAGTGTCGTGATGAGGAGGGTGAAGTCAGCCGCAAGGACATGCCGTCGACCACGCCGTATCACTTGGCGACCTGTTATCGCGGACTAGTTGATTACCTGAGCTGACTTGTGGCGAGGGAGCTTGCTCCCGCTGGGCTGCGCAGCAGACCCTCATTTTTTCGGGCACATCGCAGGCGGCTGCTGCGCACCCGAACGGGAGCAAGCTCCGTCGCCACAGGTAAATACCCTCCCCCATAGATCACCGATCCATCACGCAATCCACTTCCGATCCCCGGTAAAACTGATCGTCAGCCAGCGCGCCGCATCCGCCTTGCCCAACTTCGCGGAAATCTCCTCGCGCAATACATCCAGTTGCCCAACGTTCTCCAGTCGGTAATCCGCCGGCAACACCACATGAATCTCGATAAACCGCGCCCGTCCGTGCTTTTGCACGTAGGAGATGTAGTCGTCGAAACCATGCTCGACCTTGGCCGCGTCCATCACCTGGCGCACTTTGTCGTCCAGTTGATCCGGGGCAATGCCCAGTACATCACGTAGCGCCGGGCGCAGGATCTTGAACGCCGGCGCCAACATGCTCAGCGCCAGCAGAATCAGAATCAGCGGGTCGACGTAGACCGCCCACTGCCCATAACCCTGGGACTTGAGCAACAGCGCCGTCAGGAAACTCACCAACAAACCCACCGACAGCATCGCGTCCACCAGCCAACTGATGTTGTCGAACTGGATCAGCGTTGATTTGAGCTTTCGGTTGCGATGACGAACGTAGAAGAAATACGCGAACTCGACGACGGTAAACACCGCCGCGTAGATGATCACCAGCCCGAGCTCAATCTCGCGGCCGCCATTGATGATGCCGAACACGCCGTTGAGAAAGGCATAGATCGCGATCAGAAACAGGAAACTGCCTTCGATCAGCAACACCATCGGCTCCAGGTGCCAGAAGCCGAACTGGAAGCGGTGATTACTTTCTTTGGCGATCAACTTGGCGGTGATCAGCATCAGGACCTTGATGAAGGTCGCGATCAACGAGAAAAAACCATCGAACAGGATGGATTGGGCACCTGAAACAAAACCGGTAACGATCCCGGCGATCGCCACGGCGAACATCAGAATGGTCGATTGTTTGAGCAGCGACTGCTCACCTCGGTTACTCACGTAGCCTCCTCTAAAAACCTTGAAAACCGCAGGGTGCGGTGGGGTTGTTGGATGAGGAGTCTACCTTATGTGCTGTTTTGCCAGTTCGGGCCCCTTCGCGAGCAAGCCCGCTCCCACAGGGGAAATGTGTTGTGTCCAAGATTGCAGACACACCATAAATCCAATGTGGGAGCGGGCTTGCTCGCGAAAAACGATGACTCGGTCTTACGCCTTGCCACCATTACGCTCAATCGAAAAACCCGCCCAGGTCTGGCTCACCGGCATCAGCTCCAGGCTGTTGATGTTGATGTGCGCCGGCGCATTCAGCACCCAGAAAATAGTGTCGGCGATGTCTTGCGGCTGAATCGGCTCGGCACCGGCGTAGGTGGCGTTGTAGCGTTCCTGGTCACCGGCAAAGCGCACCAGCGAGAACTCGCTCTCGCACAGGCCCGGCTCGATATTGCTGACCCGTACACCCGTGCCTTGCAGATCGCAACGCAGGTTCAGGGAGAACTGTTTGACGAACGCCTTGCTCGCGCCATACACGTGGCTGCCCGGGTACGGGTAGTTGCCGGCGATGGAGCCGAGGTTGACGATACCGGCGCCGCGACCGTGAGCGATCAGGCGTGGCAGCAGCAGGCGAGTGCTGTACATCAGGCCCTTGATGTTGGTATCGACCATGGTGTCCCAGTCGTCCAGATCACACTTGGGCGCCGGGTCCACGCCCAGTGCCAGGCCGGCGTTGTTGATCAACCCGCGCAACTTGGCGAAGGACGGCGGCAAGTTGGCAATCGCCTCCTCCATGGCCTTGCGATCACGCACGTCGAGCACCAGGCCATGGACCTCGGTCTGCTTCGACAACTCGGCGCACAGGGCGTCGAGGCGCTCTTCACGACGACCGGTCAGCACCAGTTTCCAGCCAGCCTCGGCAAAACGACGGGCGCAGGCTTCGCCAAAACCGGAGGTCGCGCCGGTGATAAACAGGGTGTTGGACATCGTGTTCTCCTTGCTTCGGCTGATCGGCAGCCATTGGAATAGAAAATCAGCAGCCAGCATGCCCGGCCCGGAGCACAGCGGCAACCCGCTGTTGCTGAGCGACCTTACAGACCACGCGTACAGGCGATCTGCGCAAAGCTGCCACCACTGAGCGTGACTACCGTGGGGCTGGTCTTTTCGATTTCGCTCGGCGGCGTCAGGTGCAATTGCCTGACGGCGACCCCGACGTCCTGCCAAAGGATTTTCTTGTAGCTGACGTACCCGGAAGCCTCGCCGCCGCCGGTAACGATGCGGATCGTGCTGCCGCCGGGCCGGTAGTAAACGGTGGTACTCGCCCCGGTGCAAACGTAGGCAAAATCCTTTTGCGCAGTTGGCAGCAAAGTCCCGGCCATCCCCTCCACCACGCTGTACAACACACCCCCGACCAGAAAAATAGCCGCCAGCCCGGCCACTACCGTCACCCACCCGGTATACGCTCCAAAGCGTGATGACGGGCGAGGCGCCGGGCTACTCGGCTCGGCGGCAATCACCTCAATCGCCGGTTCTGGCGCTGCGATGATCTTCTTTTGCGGCGCTATCACAGCAGCGCTGTTCAGCGATGGTGGCTGGGCATTGATCACCTCGACATTCATCACCACCCGCCGAATGACCTTGGGCCTCGGCAAGCGGGCACGCTGACGCCGGATAATCCGTGCCTGAAGCACCACGAACGCGGCACACAGCAGCGGCACCACTTGATTGAGCGCAGGCGACTGAGTGTTGATCCAGCCGACAACGATCGGGTCGCCCACCGCGATATCACCCGCCACATACCCCAGCAACGCCGCACCAATCACCACCAGCATCGGCTGACGCTGCAATAACCGGGCGATCTGCACGCTGCCGAACATCAACAACGGCACACTCAACAGCAACCCCAACAGCAGATAGAAAACGCTGCCCTGAGCCACCGCCGCCAACCCGACCACGTTGTCCATGCTCATGATCAAGTCGGCTGTGAGCACGGTGAGCACCGCACCGCCCAAAGTCGACAGCGCTCCAGTTGGCGGCTCGCCCTCCTCCGTCGCCTCTTCCTCGATCAGCAACCGAATCGCGATCACCAGCAACAGCACGGCACCGACCAACTTCAGCCCCGGCACCAGCAGCAACCACCCCGCCAGGGTCGTGAGCAGCACCCGCAGGACAATCGCGCCGCTGGTGCC
>Ga0105855_1000906_pt1 | contig 11474 bp, 11 predicted proteins | sample OrgsoiDNA_201059_FD_89680 | JGI IMG/M metagenome (GOLD analysis project Ga0105855, IMG submission 89680) | Permafrost soil microbial communities from the Arctic, to analyse light accelerated degradation of dissolved organic matter (DOM) -... | ecosystem: Environmental > Terrestrial > Soil >... | reverse complement strand
GGAAAGGAATCCACATTCCTGAAGACGTTTACCCCGCTGCTGCCGCGGAAGACCAGTTGTTGATCGGCGCGCCCGCCCTGTGTTGTGAGAGTGTGACTCACGCCCAACAGATTCTGAATCCGCACCGAAGGCCAGTTGAGCGACAGAAAGTTCGACGTGATGCCAGCGCCGAAACCGCTCAGGGAATCGATGCCCTCCCAATCTCCAAAGTTGAAAGCTTCCATGCCATCCGGGTTGACTCGAACCAGGCCAGGCTGCTTCCGGAGAAAGTCGGCGATGTCGCGGTATTGCGTGAGCTTGGGCAACAGCGTCGCACGCTTGTACGCCGCGCGATCGAAATATATCGCCGCGCTATAGTTCCCCAGTTCAATGAACACGAGGGCTAAGACCGCCAGGCTGACGGATAGGTTAGAAAGCGATCCGTGGTGTTGCGCCATGAACAAGCACCCCAACAACAGGGCAATCAAGCCGAGCATATACATCGTGTCGCTTGGCCCGGTTTTTTGCAGTGCTTGTGCAGCCAGTCCCAGCGCGAATATCCCCGCCCCAAGCGCAATCAGAACGCGATATGCGCTTCGCAGAACCGGCGAATTGCGATGCGTGAGGAGAGAATCGAGGCCAATCGCGGCCATGGGTGCAATCGCAAGGTCGAAGACGGCGAGGAGCCGGATTGGAACGCGAGCCTTGCCGAACAACGGAAGCGTGGCATACAGCAGGCCATGGAGCAGGTTCCAGCCGCCGAGCGATAGAAGCAGCCCGGCCAGAGCAAGAACGGCGAGCAATCGGACGAAGCGGTCGTCCCACCGGGTGAAAACAGCGACCAATACCAGAGTGAGCACGACGATTCCGGCAAAGACTTCGCTGTTATGGCCGCTCCAGGGCAGCACCATGGCAAGTAGAGAAGAAGGAGCAACTGAGTTATCCGCGTCTATCCGGTAAGGAATCGCATCTTTCCATCCGACGGGATTTTCGAGGCCCACCCAGCGAACCGCAAGTTTTGAGTACTCATAAGCGGGCAGCGTTTGAAGTCCGCTGGCGAGAATGGTAAATAGGACGGTGGTACCCGCCAGCTCCAGAGACCGCCGCCAATCGATGAAGCTTGAAAGAAGGCGGTAGAGCCAGATGCCGCCGACAGCCAAGGATAAATAGATCGGGACTTCGTGGTGACCGCTCAGCCAGGCCAGCCCGAGAAACATGCCCGACAGGGCCGCACTGGCAAATGGCCGGTATCCGCGAAGCGCGCGCAAGAGAAACAGGAGGACCAGCGGCGCCAGCAACATACTGCCCAGGACTTCAGGCCAGAGCGTCAGGCCGACGATCCCGCCGAACGAATACGCGAATCCTCCAAGCAGGGAGGCTTTTCGCGAGACTCCGAGTTCGCGGCAGAGCCAGTATGCGAAGAGGGCGGCCAGGAAATGGATCGACAGGAAATACCAGTTCAGGGCACTCGGAGAGATGTGCTGTTGCCGGGACCAGGCGAAGAGAGAGAACAGCCAGTTCAGGGGAAACGCGGCGCCGACGATCTCGCCCAGAAAAGGCTGGCCGCACCACAAGTGCGGATCCCAGAGCGGAAACTCATAATTGCGCCAGGTGGCCAACTGGAACTGCAGCCTTGGCACGTCCATATGGACGATGTCGGGGTTGTCGATCCAGGTGTAGCCGCTCGCCAGCACCAGCTTCCAGCAAAATCCACAACATATCAGGAACAGGATCAGCGGCCCCGACAGGGAGGAACTCCCGAAGCGGCGAACATATGTCGAAACGCGGTCCAATCGCGGCGCGGAAGAGTCAGGCGGCATCGGGGAACGATCTGGCGAGTATACTATTTTTTCTTCTCCTCTATCCCCGCAGGACCGTACAGACGCTGGCGCAAATCGGGCCGCCGATATTAAACGTCGCCGCGAGGCGGGGCTCCGCAACCTGTACTTCCACCGGCGCCTTGCCCATCAACTGCAGCGCCGACCAGCCGATCATGGCGATCCCCGTCGCACCGATCGGATGCCCTTTTGCGATCAGCCCGCCCGACGTGTTGATTCCGCACTCCCCGTCCGGCGCGGCCTTTCCGTCCACCCAATACTGCGCGCCCTTGCCAGCCTCGGCCTTGCCGATGACCTCCGTGCCGATGGCCCCCATCACGCTGAAGCAGTCATGCACTTCGGCCACGTTGACATCCGCGGGCGTTGCCCCTGCCATCGCGTAGGCGGTTTGCATTGCCCGGTAAGCCCCGGCCGGCCGCAGCACGTCGCGGCCCGCCTTGCGGATCGGGTCCGTCGCCTGCCCCCATCCGGCAATTTGCACGCATTCGTTTTTCGGCACCCCCAGTTTCGCCAACCCTTCTTCGGTGGCCAGGATCATGGACGCGTAGCCATCCGTGATCTGCGAGCAGTCGTAGGTTTTGAGCGGCAGGCCTTCCACCACATAGCGATTGAGCCCTTCGATTTTCAGCGCCTGCTGGAGCGTAATTTGCACTTTGTTCATCTGCGCGCACGGGTTGTACTTTGCGTTGGCGTATTCCTGCACCGGGATCGCGGCCAGGTCCTTTTCGGTGACTCCGTGCTCATTCATGTACGCCTGCATCACCTCCGCGAAGATGTGGGGGAACACGAACACCTTGCCGGCGCGCTCGTCCGGATGCGAAAAGTATCCCAGCACCTTGCCGATGAGTTTGCCATCCATCTTGCCTTCGGCATCGCGCATCTTTTCGTAACCCACGGCGATCCCGGTCTGGCCCATGCCGAGCTGCAGCTTCTGAATCACCGAGAGCACCGCCTGTCCGCCCGAAGCGCAAGCGTTTTCCACCGCCTCAATGGGCTTGCCCTCAAGGCCCGGCGTGCAGGCCACCAGGCCCGCCAACAGTCCCTGCTCATTCAGCGAAAAGTTGCAGGCGGCTCCCACGCTGCCCACATCCAGTGCCGAAGCCGGCGCCCCCACCTGCCGGCAGGCTCCCTGAATCGCCGCGTCCAGAATCTGGGGCACGGTCATGCCCATCAGCTTTCCGAACCGCGATTGATGATACGTTGCGATATAGATTGGCTTCACGATACTATTTTCGCAGTTTCCTTTACGTCCCTGTGACCACCCCGCCATCCACGCTGAGCGCCGTGCCGCTGACGAACGATGCCGCGTCCGACGCCAGCCACAGATACGCGTTGGCGATATCCTCCGGCTGCCCCATGCGCCCGATGGGCGTGCGCGCCACCATGGTTTGGAGAATCTTCTCCGGTATCGCCTTCACCATTTCGGTGGCGATGAACCCCGGCGCAACGGCATTCACGCGGATGTTGTACTTGCCCAGCTCCCGCGCCCACACCCTGGTCATCCCGATCACGCCGGCCTTGGTCGCCACATAATTCGTCTGTCCGAAATTACCGTAGAGCCCTACCACGCTCGACGCATTCAGGATCACCCCGCCGCCGCCCGCGATCATCCGCGGCGCCACCGCGCGCGTGCAGATGAACACGCCTTTCAGATTGACGGCGATCACGGAATCGAACTGATCGTCGCTCATGAAGCCCGCCAGCGCGCCGTCCTTCACTTTCACCAGTTGTCCGTCGCGCAATATTCCCGCGTTGTTGACCAGCACGTGAACCCCGCCCCAGCGCTCGACCACTTCGTTCACGGCCGCCTCGACCGACGCCGCGCTGGTGACGTCCACCGTCTGGAAACATCCACCTTCTTCGGCTTCGCCAGCCTTCACATCCCAGGAAGCCACGCGGCACCCTTCCTGTGCGAAACGCCGCGCCGTAACCTTGCCGATCCCCGCGGCCGCACCGGTGACGATGACCACTTTATCCCGCAAACCAGTCTCAATCATGCGTTAGTCCCTTCAGTTAGTCCCCCAGATATCGCCCACCGTGAACCCATTGGGAAACGGGTCCTCCGGGTCCACCACATACTGCGCGAATCCCGTAATCCAGGCCTGCCCCGACAGCGTGGGCACCACCGCCTGGTACGGCCCCACGCGCGTCTCTTCCGTCAGCCGCCCGGTGAAGGTGGTCCCCAGAATCCCTTCGTGTACGAAGTCCTGGCCCAGCCCGAGTTGCCCCTTGGCGTACAGCGCCGCCATCTTGGCGCAGGTTCCGGTGCCGCACGGCGACCGGTCCAGCACGCCCGTCCACGATTCCGGCCGCGACCAATCGAACTTTCCCGTCGACACCACCACCGTGTTCTTGCGATGGGCTTCGGAACATGCGGGCGGCCCCGAAATCTGCGCGATCGAAACGCCCGCGATTCCCGGGTTTTCCGGATGCACCACCGGCAGTTGCTCCTGCGTGGCCGCTTTGATCATCTCCGCCACCTTCACAATCTCGCGCGCTTCATCCGGCGTTAACCGAAAGCCCAGGGGCTCGGCCTCGGCAATCACATAAAACATGCCGCCATACGCCACGTCCACCGTCACCGTGCCCAGCCCGCGCACTTCCACCTTGGCGTCCAGATGGGTGGCGAAGGCCGGAACATTGCGGAACGTCACCTGCTTCACCTTCCCGTTCCGCACCTCCGCTTCCACCGCGATCAACCCCGCGGGTGTTTCGAGCTTGAGGCGGGTCACCGGTTCGACTGCCTGCACCATGCCGGTTTCGATCAGCACCGTCACCACGCAGATCGTGTTGGTGCCCGACATGGGAGGATACTCCACCTGCTCCATGATCACGAAGCCCGCATCCGCTTCGGGATGGTTCGAAGGCAGAATCAGGTTGCAGTTGGCCGCCGGATAGCCCCTGGGCTCGCGCAGCATGCGGAGGCGAATGTGGTCGGCGCTCGCGCGCAGGTATTCCATTTTGTCGAACATCGTCCGGCCCGGCACGTCCAGCACGCCGCCGGTAATCACGCGCCCCGGCTCGCCGCAGGCGTGCGCATCCACCGCCGTAATCATGCTTGAGAATCGCAACCGTACCTCACTATTCAGGATACACTCGCGACATAAAAGCGGCCAAGATCGCGGCTCCGCCCGACGATCAATGGATCGCCTGCTCTCCGCTCCGGCGCGACGGAACATCTTCGCCACGCACTGCGTTCTAATAAAGTAATGGACCCGGTCATAGAATTGGATTCGCTCGAAGTGCGCTTCGGCCAGCGCGCCATCCTCAAAAACCTGAAAGCCACTCTCAACGGCCGGTCCATCGGCTTGCTGGGACCGAACGGCGCCGGCAAGTCCACACTGATCAATACCCTGCTCGGCTTCCACAAGCCCACTTCCGGAACCGCGCGCATTTTCGGCCGTGACATTCGCACCCATGCCCGCGAGGTCCGCGGCCTCATCGGCTTCATGCCGGAAAACGATGCCTTCATCGCCTCCATGAGCGGCGTGCGCTTCGTGCGGCTCATGGCCGAACTGGCCGGCCTGCCGCCCGAACATGCGCTCGAGCGCGCCCACGAAGCCTTCTTCTACGTCGGCCTGGGCGAAGTCCGCTACCGCAACCTCGGCACTTATTCGCTGGGCATGAAGCAGGCCGCCAAGCTGGCCCAGGCCATCGCCCACGGCCCCAAGCTCTTGTTCCTGGATGAGCCCACCAACGGCCTCGACCCGCCTGCCCGCCTTCGCATGATCCAGCTTATCCAGGAAATCCGCGACCGCGGCGACCTGCACCTGATCCTCTCCTCGCACCTTCTGCGCGACGTGGAAGAGTGCTGCGACGAAGTGCTGATCCTCAAGGACGGCAACATCGCCGCCTTCTGCAACCTGGAGGAGGAGCGCCGCGCCAACCGCCGCTTCCTGGAGCTGGAAACCCGCGGCGAGAGCAACGGGAATTTCCTTGAAGCCATGGAAAAGCTGGGCTGCGAAACCGCCACCGGCGCGCAGGGCCGCATCAAACTGATTCTTCCGGATCATCTTGAAGTCCGCCAGTTATACGAAGTGGCCGCCGCGCAGAACGTGCAGATCCGCCGCATGAACCGTAAGCGCGATTCCCTGGAAGACATCTTCCTCAAGGCGATGGATGCCCCAGGGCCTGACAAAATCATGGCGGGCCAATCGACAGGAGCCCCCAATGGCCGTCTATAAGAAGACCTACCGCCCTTACGATGGCGAGCTCACATCGTCCGTCTCGCGCTTCCTGGTGATTCCGCGCTACGCCTTTGAGGAAATGCAAAAATCGCGATTCCTCACCATCTTCTTTCTGGCCAGCTTAATCTATCCGCTGGTGTGCGCGCTCATCATCTACGTGCAGCACAACGTCAGCGCGCTCAACCTGCTGGGCCTGCAGAACGCCAATCGCCTCATCTCCATCAACGTCACGTTTTTCATGTCGCTGCTCGGCTGGCAGAGCATGATGGCCTTGTTTCTGGCGTCTTTCACCGGCCCCGGCCAGGTCTCGCCCGACCTCGCCAATAACGCCCTCTCGCTCTATCTGGCCCGCCCCTTTTCGCGCGTCGAGTACGTGCTCGGCAAAATGACCATCCTGATAGCGCTGATGTCGCTCATGACCTGGGTGCCCGGCCTGCTGCTTTTCGGCCTGCAGGGCTACCTGGAAGGCTGGCAATGGATGAAGGGCAACGCGCGCATCGCCTCCGGCATCTTCTTTGGCGCATGGGTGTGGATTCTGCTGCTGGCGCTGCTCGCCCTGGCGCTTTCCGCCTGGGTAAAGTGGAAGCCCGCCGCCGGCGCCCTGATGTTCGGCGTCTTCTTCGTGGCCGGCGGCTTCGGCGCCACCATCAATGCCGTGCTGCGCACCAAGTGGGGCCACCTGTTCAACATCAGCGAGCTGATCGGTTCCATCTGGGTGCAGCTCTTCGAAGGTCAAACTCACACCACCAACGGCGCGGTCTTCTTCCGCGTCATTGAGGGCGAGGAAATTGCGCTCTGGTGCTGTTGGGCCTCGCTCGCGGTGCTGGCCCTCGTCTGCCTCTACATGCTGGCCCGCAAGATCCGCGGCGCCGAGGTGGTCAGATGAGTCAGGACCAGATTACCTTCAACAACGTCTCGCGCTTCTATGGCGAAGTCCTCGGCATCAACAAAGTCAGCCTCAACATTCCGCCCGGCATCACCAGCCTGGTCGGCCCCAACGGCTCCGGCAAGACCACCCTCATGAACATGATGACCGGTCTGATCCACCCTAGCCAGGGTGAAATCAGCGTGCTCGGCATTCCGCCCAACCAGCCGCGGGACCTTTGCCGCATCATCGGATATTGCGCCCAGTTCGACTCCTTTCCCAAGGGCCTCACCGGCTACCAGTTCATCTACTCGTTCCTCCGCATGTTCGGCATGAGCCATGCCGAATGCGACCAGCGCACCATGGCCGCTCTCGCCACCGTCGGCCTCACCGACGCCCGCGCCCGCCCGGTGGCCGCCTACAGCAAGGGCATGCGGCAGCGCGTCAAACTGGCGCAGGCCACGGCGCACGACCCCACGGTGGTGGTTTTGGATGAGCCGCTCAACGGCCTGGACCCGTTGGCCCGCGCCGAAGCCATCGCCCTCTTCGAACAGTGGGGCAAGGCCGGCCGCCACGTCATCGTCTCCAGCCACATCCTGCATGAGGTGGACCGCATCTCGGACCAGGTGATCCTGCTCAGCCAGGGCTACGTCGTGGCCGAAGGCAAGATCCACAGCGTGCGCAGCGAAGTCAAGGAGCAGCCGATGCAGATCCTGGTCCGCTGCGATCATCCCGGCCAACTGGCCTCGCGGCTCTTCCTGCAGGACCACATGGTGGAAGCCAAGGTCCACACCGACGGCAAGGGCCTGCTGCTGCGCACTACCGACGCCGACAGCTTCTACCTGTTGCTCAACCACATCGTTATGGACACTGGCCTCGAAGTGGAATCCGTGGCGCCCGCCGATGACGATGTGAATTCGGTCTACCAGTACCTGATCGGCGGCGAGGGAGGCACCATATGAACCAGCTTTGGGTCAGACAGATTGGCGGCGTGCTGCGCCTGGAACTGAAGAAGACGTTCCTCTCCCGGCGCGGCTGGTGGGTCTACCTGTTGGCGCTTGGCCCCGTGGCCCTGACGCTGCTGCACTGGCTGCTCGAGATGGGCAGCCACTCCAACCGCCACAGCATCGGCGAAGACAGCCTGGTATTCGCCGGCCTGTTCCACTTCTATTTCCTGCGCCTCGGCATTTTCTTCGGATGCGTGGGCATTTTCTCCAACCTCTTCCGCGGTGAGATGCTGGAAAAAACGCTGCACTACTATTTCCTCACGCCCATGCGCCGCGAGTTTCTGGTGGCCGGCAAATACCTGGCCGGCCTGGCCTCCGCGCTGGTCCTGTTCGTCGGCAGCACCGCGTTATCGTTCCTGATGATCGGCCGCCACTTCGGCGCCGCCTACAACGACTATATTTTGCACGGCCCCGGCCTTAGCCAGCTCGGCTCCTACATGCTGGTCGCGGCCTTGGCCTGCGTGGGCTACGGCGCGGTCTTCCTGATGTCCGGCCTCTTCTTCCGCAACCCCATGATCCCGGCCGCGGTGGTGATGGTTTGGGAAAACCTGAACCCCTTCCTGCCCAGTATGCTGAAGAAGATCAGCGTGATCTTCTACCTGAAAGGCCTCTGCCCCGTCGAAATTCCTATCCCGCCGCCATTCAACGTGATGGTGATCGATGCCGACCCCACGCCCTTCTGGATCGCGGTGCCCGGCCTCATCGCCGTCTCCCTGATTCTGTTGATCTACTCCGGCATTTCCGCGCGGCAAACGGAAATCAGCTATGGCGAGTAGCGCCGGGCCGGGCTTCAAATCCTCTGTCCGAAGCAAGGCTGTTCCGCCGTAAGGAATGTCTTTGGAAGCCTGCCTTCGCCTACCAGTTTGAAGTCTCCGAAGTCCTTACACCATGCGCCCTCCGGAACTTCCGGAACGCTGAGGACCCACTCCATCAACCGGTCCATGTCGTGTTTTGTGAGTTGCCGGGTGCGCAACCGGTCTTGGAGGTGGTCCCGCACGTTGCGAGGCAGGTTCCGCCAGTCAATTCGCGGCATCTTCAGTCGTTGAATTCCACTCCGAAAACCACCTTCTCGATCTCAGCCCACTGCTGGTGGGCTTTGTCATCGTCCCGCTCCGACTGAAACGCTTCGACCAGGCGCTCCAGCTTGCGTTTTCTGGCAGCGCTCACGCGTTCCACCAATGTTTCGACGGACTGGAGCATGGAAACCATTCGCTCGCTCTTCAGGGATTCGATCGCGTCGCTCAGTTCCCGGTCATCCAGGGAGTGCACCGCCTCGATGATGCAATCCACCGGCACCTGCATACCGCCATCTTCCCGAAGGTGTCCCATATGAAGAGTCTTGTCGCCGAAGCGCTGACGCATCCGCGCAACTTCGGGCGCATCCAGAACGATATCCTCTTTGGACAGTTCTTCCAGCAATTGGACGAACGTAAGCATTCTCGCTTCTTTTATACCGCAAATGCCGGCGGTCGTGCCGCCGGTGGGTTTCAGTCGCGGGTCGGGTCTCCCGCTCTGTTACGATGAGGTTGGGAATGTCGAATCGGCAGGCAAGCGAAGAGCGTGACCTCCTGCGCCGGTGGGTGGACACATGGCGGCGGGCCGGCGAGGAACTCGACGAAATCCGGCGGCGCGAAATCGAATCTGCCGATACGCAGGAAGCGATCCGGCAGCTTTTCGGAACCGGGGAGCTCGCCAACGCCTCGCCTCCACGCACATCCTCTGGCCTTGTGGAGCAGCAGGCGTGGTTCGCTCGAGTGCGATCCGCGAACCTGCGCAAATGACGCCTCTGTTTGAGGCGGCGCGCGATCTTCAGGCTTTCCTCAACCAGCGGGGTTGGCGGTTCTGCATCATCGGAGGAGTCGCGCTCCTGCGATGGGGACAACCGCGCTTTACCCGAGATGTAGATGTGACACTTCTTTGTGGCTTTGGATGCAAAGAAGAGTTCACTACGCCGTTCCTTACTTCGGGTTATCGGTGACGCATTTCCGACGCTGTCGGCTTTGCGCGCCGCAACCGCTGAGTGGCGATACAGGAGCCACCGGTTGAGGGCTGTTGAGCCGGAGACCAATGCAAGTACTGATTTAGTACTATAAGTTCTGAAAGTCCTGTACTTCTGAGGCGACAGGTGGTATATGTTAAACAACGCGCATCCCTCAACGTCGTTGCCTGTTTGGGCGTTGCCCCCAAGCGGTGAAAGGAACTTCACGCCCATGCGAACGATTGTGATCGTTGCATTTCTTCTTGCGGAAACATTTGGAGCGTCATTATTTGCCGCCCCCCAGGATCAAACCCCGAAGGCTCTTCCGCCCGTGGCCGCCGCCCCTTCCTTGCCTGGAAAGTACTTCAGGCACGACAAGACCAGCGACTACTTCGAGCTCAAGACCGATGGGACGTTCCATTTGCTTCAGGATCGGAAAAACTACAATGGCAACTACAAGGTCCTGGCCGATACCATCACGGTCCAAGGAAAGCATGTCCCAGCTAACACCATACGATTCCTTGGCAACGCGCTAGTGGACCCTAACGGAACCGTTTGGGAAAAACAGCCGGCGAACTCGGATCCGCCGGGCGAGCCGATCGTTCAGCAGCCTGTACAGCCAGTGCAGCCCGTGGAACCGGCACAACCCGCCGAGCCGCCGACAATCAAGTTGGGTGACTCGACCGGCCAGGTGGCGTCCTCCATGGGGCAGCCGGATCGCATCGCCAAGGTCGGCAACAAGGAAATCTATTTCTACAAGGACATGAAGATCACGTTTGTAAGTGGAAAAGTCTCGGACATTCAGTGAGCCGTTCTGCCGGCTATGCGGATGACGATTTGAAACAGCGGAAAAGGGGAATCATGATAAGAGCTTCATTTGCACTAGTCTTAGCGCTTGGAACGTTGTGTCCGGCCACGGGTATGGCGGCGGCAAAGTATCCGGAGCAAAAGGCCAAACTCCAGCAGCAGCTTAAAGCACAGTATGTACCGACGGCATTGACCAATGGCGCGTTCGGCACGCCGGGCACGGTTCTGATTCTGCGGAAGCCGGACCTGGGCGCCGTTCCCGGGAACGCCATCACCTACTACACGAACAATCTCAAGGGCGGGCGCCTGACCCATCCGACGCTGGCGAACATTTTCTTCAAAGCCGAAGCGATCAGAACTCTGAATTCGGGAGAACAGTTCTACGTCATGAATTTTGAGGTCAGGGACGATGCGGTCTTAGTGCTGCTCTACTCATGCAATACCTACGACGACATGCTGTACAAGGCCGACGTGCAGTTTCCGTTCCCCAAGGGTTACCTCGCCGATGTGACCTTGAGTCAGGTCCAGCAGGCAATCGGCGAAGTGTTCGAAGTAGCTCCGCCCGCGGCTGCATCCGCGCCCCCGCCGGCCGAGCCGGCCGTTCAGCAGCCGGCACAGCCGGCGCAGCCCGAGGAATCGGCGCCACCGGCACAACCCGCCGAGCCGGTGACACTGAAGATGGGTGACTCGACTGACCAGGTGTCGGCCTCGATGGGGCAGCCGGATCGCATTGCCAAAGTCGCCAACAAGGAAATCTATTTTTACAAGGATATGAAAATCACGTTCGTAGATGGAAAAATCTCGGACATTCAG
>Ga0105855_1000905_pt1 | contig 11474 bp, 10 predicted proteins | sample OrgsoiDNA_201059_FD_89680 | JGI IMG/M metagenome (GOLD analysis project Ga0105855, IMG submission 89680) | Permafrost soil microbial communities from the Arctic, to analyse light accelerated degradation of dissolved organic matter (DOM) -... | ecosystem: Environmental > Terrestrial > Soil >... | reverse complement strand
TGGGCATCAGCCAATGGCCTCGGTATCCCAGCGTTATGTGATGGTCTACAACGGCGAGGTCTACAATTACCGCGAACTGCGCACCGAGCTTGAGTCGCTGGGTTACCAGTTCCGTTCCCGCACCGACAGCGAAGTCGTGCTCAATGCTCTGATTGCCTGGGGTGTGAAGGGGCTTGAGCGTTTCAACGGGATGTTCGGCCTGGCACTGTGGGATCGGCAGGAGCAAACCCTGTTGCTCGCGCGTGACCGCTATGGCATCAAGCCCCTGTACTACTCCATGCAAGGGCAGACCCTGGCATTCGGTTCCGAGCAAAAAGCGATTCTTGCCATACCGGAATTTCGTCGCAGCCTGGACAAGGAAGCGCTGCTGGAATACTTCACTTTCCAGAACATCTTCACCGACAAGACCTTGCTCAATGATGTGAAGCTGCTGCCGGCTGGCCATTACGCGGTGTTGGATCTGAAGCGGAAGTCGCCCTCGTTGCAGTTTACCCAATACTGGGACTATAACTTCCGTGAGCCGGAACACAAAGTCAGTGATGAAGAGTATCGCGATGAGCTGGATCGCCTGTTCAAGCAGGCCGTCAACCGTCAATTAGTCACTGATGTGGAGCTCGGTAGCTATCTTAGTGGTGGTATGGACTCGGGCTCGATCACGGCTATAGCCGCCAAGTCCTACCCTTACATGAAAACCTTCACCTGCGGTTTCGACCTCAACTCTGCTTCGGGCATTGAGATGGGGTTCGATGAGCGTAGCAAGGCAGAGTACATGTCCTATCACTTCAAGACCGAGCATTATGAGATGGTTCTGAAGGCGGGGGATATGGAGAGGGTTCTGCCAAAACTGGCCTGGCATCTCGAAGAGCCGCGCGTGGGGCAGAGCTATCCCAACTACTATGCCGCGCAGCTGGCGTCGAAGTTCGTCAAGGTGGTGATGTCCGGCGCGGGTGGTGACGAACTCTTCGGTGGCTATCCGTGGCGCTACTACCGCGCAGTGGTCAACGATGACTTCGAACACTACGTCGACAAATATTACGAGTTCTGGCAACGGCTGATTCCCAATAATCAGATCAAACAAGTCTTCGCGCCAATATGGAATGACGTAAAGCACGTCTGGACGCGAGATATATTCCGTGATGTGTTCAAACATCACGCGGACAGCCTCTATACCCCTGAAGATTATATCAATCACTCGTTATATTTCGAGGCCAAGACCTTCCTTCACGGCTTGCTGGTTGTCGAGGACAAGCTCAGCATGGCGCACGGTCTGGAAAGTCGCGTGCCTTTCCTGGATAACGATCTGGTCGATTTTGCAATGCGTTGCCCGGTCCATCTGAAGCTGAATAATCTATCAAAGGTGGTTCGGTTGAATGAAAACGAACCTGGTGGTAAAGCTGACAAGTATTTTCAGAGAACTCGTGATGGTAAACAGATCTTGCGTGATGTCATGGGGCGGCATATTCCGAATGATGTGACTAAAGCGGAGAAGCAAGGCTTTTCTGCTCCAGATGCGAGCTGGTTTAAAGGTGAAAGTATCGATTTTGTCAAGAAAACACTCTTGGGCAAAGATGCAAGGATCTATGAGTTTATGAGTGAGGAGCTCCTTGGGGAGCTTGTCAATGAGCATTTGAGTGGCCAGGAAAATAGACGACTGCTCATTTGGTCGTTGCTGAATTTTGAAGAGTTTTTGAAGGCGTTCTCCTATGAGTAATTATGTGAAAGCTGGTTATGTGGAAAGTTTGCTTGGTCTGACACCTGGTGCATTCGGTAATACCAATTTTTTATCTTTTAATAAGGCTGTGGATTTCGAGTCTCAGGCTCAAACGAATGACGTATTTAGTGAGAAGTGGGTCTCCTACAATGAAAGCGATGAAAAGGAAAATCTATACGCGTTTCAGCGTGATTGGTATTTAAGCCTGTATGGGTTTTCGAGTGAGGCGGAGCTGGCAGCGTTTCTGCAGCGGCAGGAAGTGATTTTCGATGCCGGTTGTGGCTTGGGTTACAAAGCGGCTTGGTTTGCCTCTCTTGCGCCAGAGTCCATTGTGATTGGAATGGACTTTTCAGATGCGTCAGAATGTGCTGCCAGAAACTATCGCGATATTCCCAATCTCTTTTTTATCAAGGGGGATATTGCTGATACGGGATTCTCTGATGGTGCTGTTAATTATGTCAGCTGCGACCAGGTCATCATGCATACCGAGGATCCGGACGCAACTTTTCGGGAGCTCGCACGCATTACCAAACCGGATGGCGAATTTGCCTGCTATTTCTATGCAAAGAAAGCCTTGCCCCGAGAGTTGCTGGACGACTACTTCAGGGGGCGCTGTAAGGAGCTTGCCTCGGAAGAGTTGTGGGCGATGTCTCGTCAACTTACTGATCTAGGTCGAGTGCTGTCCGACTTGAATGTTAGGTTTCAGGCGCCAGATATTCCTTTGCTCGGAATAAAAGGGGGTGAGTATGATGTTCAAAGATTTATTTATTGGAATTTCTTAAAGTGTTTCTGGAGTCAGGAATTGGGCGATGAAACTTCGGTTGCAACCAACTTTGACTGGTACAGTCCAAGTAATGCGCGTCGCTTCGATGAGTCTGAGGTCCGCGGCCTTGTTTCGGATAATGGCCTCCGAATGATATATTTTCATAGCGAACCTGCTTGCTATAGTGGTCGGTTTGGAAAGTGATTACTCATCTTATACATGCTGTTCTGCGGCGCTTCTGGCGCGTCCGAAGCGAACACGTGGCAAGAAAGTGGAGCCGAAGCGTGTCTTTTGGGGATCTAGTCTCGGATCGCTGGGAGAAGGCGCAGGCATTAGGGTTTGGTGAGGGGACTAGCATTTATGATAGTGCTTTAGTTCTCGGGTCGGTAATAGTCGGTCAGAATACCTGGATCGGCCCATTTACACTTTTGGATGGTTCGGGTGGTTTGAGTATAGGTGATACATGCTCGATAAGTGCGGGCGTCCAGATCTATACGCATGATACTGTAAAATGGGCGGTCAGCGGAGCTGTCGCAGAGGTAGAGCGAGCTCCAGTAACGATCGGAAGTCGCTGTTATATTGGGCCCAATACCGTAATTAGCAAAGGTGTGAGTATAGGTGACGGTTGTGTTGTTGGGGCCAATAGTTTTGTTAATCGGGACATTCCTCCGGGTATGAAGGCTTGGGGGACTCCTGCTCGAGTAGTAGGGCCGGCAGGTGGGCCTGAAAGTGTTTGATGTGATAAAGCTAATGCTGATGGTTTAAGTGGTCGGAAGGGGAAGGTGTTCTTTACATGTTGTGATGAGGTTTTTAGTTTAGGGGGAGTTGCCAGTTTTCTGCGGGGTAGAGCATCTGTTGTGCCTTATGAAAGGTAGCAATGATCTTCCGGGCTTTTAGAATAGAGACTGATTGGCACGTGGTTTCGCGTGGATAATAGTTCGGGGTGAATTTTTTTGGGGTGGGTTGCTGATGAGGCGTAAGAAGATTTTTATTGGCCCATGCGAAATTGCTGGCTATTACGCTAACCTTGCCAAGGGCTTTAGAGAAATTGGCATTGACTGTGATTATATTACCTATTCGCCGCACCCATTTGATTATGGTGGAGAGACCTGTGATCCCATTGTCTTGCGATGGATGAGGCTTTTTAAAAGGGGCAGCATTAAATTTTCAAATGTTTTTTTTGTGAGAGTTTTCTTTACGTTGCTGTCTGAGGCTTCTCAGGTGGCGTGGCTAGTTCTTGCTACTTTCAAATATGATTATTTTATCTTCGGCTTCGGGCAGTCGCTGCTGAGAAATAACTGGGATCTAAAGATTTTAAGGTTTTTTGGGAAGACCGTTATTACGAATTTGGGGCATGGTTCAGATGCAAGACCTCCTTATATTGATGGTTCCTATCAAAGTCCTGATGGGTCATCACAATATTCGATGATTGAGTTGTGTAAGATTTCAGATATCCAGTTTAAGAAGGTTAAGTTCTTAGAGGAGAATTCTGATGTGATTCTTGGAGCTCCATTCTCAACGAGTCAGTTCATGAAAGGGAGGTATATAAATTTTTTTTCGATAGGTGTGCCTGTTGCTGGGGGGGGGCAAGAGGACCGTCTTGAAGAGAGTGCCTCTCTTGATGATGGGGTGAATCACGTCGTGCGTATTTTACACTCTCCTAGCCACCCTGCTGTAAAAGGTACCAAGCAAATAAAGAAGGCGATACAAAATCTGGTGGATAAAGGGTATAAGATTGAGCTGGTCTTGCTTCATGGTCGGCCTCATGCAGAAGTTATCGAAGAGATAAGAAAATGCGACTTTGTTGTGGATCAGCTCTATAGTGATACCCCTATGGCTGGGTTTGCGACAGAGGCGGCATGGTTTGGTAAGCCTGCGGTAGTGGGTGGCTATGCTTTCGACTATTTGAAAACGTTGGTGCCATCCGGTAGCTGGCCTCCTTCCAAACTTTGTTTCCCTGTTGATATAGAGGAAGCTATTGAAGATTTGATTGTTGATCGTGTAGAGAGAGTCAGGCTGGGACGTGAAGCTCAACAGTTTGTTCGCGAGAAATGGAATGTGTCAGAAGTGGCAAAACGCTTTTTGCATTTAATTGATAATGATGTCCCTGATGAGTGGTGGTTGAACCCGGTGTCAATAACTTATATTCACGGCATTGGTCTGCCAGTTGAGCGCGCCAAGGAAAATATTCGTCAGATGATTGAATTGTGTGGTGTCGAGTCTCTGCAGTTAGGACATCGTCCTGGGTTGGAGAGCGCTTTTGTTGAGTTTGCCAGTATGGGACCGAGGCATTGATGATTCGGGCCTTTTTAAAAGATAGCGTTATTTATGCTATCCCGGCGTTATTGTCTCGCGGTATTTCGATATTCTTGATACCTCTCTATACAAGGGTTCTGAGTCCTTCGGATTATGGATCATTTGATCTATTGATGGCTTTTTCAGGGGTTGTTTCTCTTGTAGTTGCGTTTGAGGTTTCTCAAGGAATTGCCCGATTTTATGCGGGAGAGGAAGACCCGAAGCGCAAAGTCAATTATGCCACGTCCGGTCTGTGGTTTACGATTTTTTGTTATCTCGTTTTTTCATTGGTGGCGGTGGCTTTTTCTGATTTTCTTTCTGTTTTTGTCATGGGGCGCGAGGGGCTTGCCTCAGTTTTTCAGGCGGGGCTTTTATACATGGCATTGAATGCCATATTTAGTCTAGTGCAGAACCAGTTTCGCTGGGAGTTGAGAAGTAAAAATTACGCCATTGCCAGTTTACTATTCTCCTTGTCCTCGGCGTTTGGTGCAGTGACTTTTGCTTATTTCATGAATCTGGGGTTGATTGGATTATTGTGGGGGATGGTTTTAGGGGGCGGGGTTGGGACGCTGTATGGTGCATGGAATCTGAGGAAAAGCTTTAGGTTTCAGTTTCATATAGTCTGCCTTAAAGAAATGCTGGTTTTTTCGATTCCACTGGTTCCTTCTAGCCTAGCCGTGGTAGCCAGTATTTACATTGATCGAATTATGATTAAGCATTTCATGACGATTGATGATGTCGGGTTGTTTGGTATAGGGGTCAGAGTTGCGAGCGTCGTAGGGCTGTTGATGGTTGGGTTTCAGGGTGCATTGACGCCCTTGGTTTATACCTATTATCGTAATCCCGAAACACCGGGGCAACTCGCCGCAATTTTCAGATATTTTATTTTCTTGGCCTTGTTGGTGTGTGCAGGGATATCTATTTTTGCTGGAGATATTCTGAGGCTTATGACCACCTCAGGTTACTACGCTGCTGCCTCTGTTGTGGTTTTTCTTGCGCCAGCAGTGTTGTTGGCTCAGATGTATATTTTTGCGCCTGGAATCGGTATAGCTAAAAAAACACATCTTATGGTATGGATAAACTTGGGCGGATTGGTCTCAAGTATAACTCTGAACTGGTTGTTGATTCCTATTTTTGGCATTGACGGTGCTGGACTTTCGACGCTGTTGAGCTATGTACTTGTTTTGGCAGCATATATGTATTTCAGTCAGCGTTATTACCCTGTTCCACATGACTGGGTGAGAATACTGGCATCTTTATTGTTGTGCTGTTGTGTCGTGGCTGTTGTTCTGCAGCTTGAGTACGGTGTCTGGGAGCACTTGTTTGTCAATTTTGTTTCGTTGCTGGTCATGTGTGCTGCTTTTGTTAAGCTCGGATTGATTCGAGTTGATGAGATTGTGAGTGTAAAAAATATGCTGATAAGCTATCTTCGGAAAGCGAGGGTAGGAAATTAATTATGAGTGGTCTTTTGGGTTTTTTTCTGTTGCTTCCGAGTTTAATTAGCAATTTCGCGTAGATGCGCTGTTGCTGTGCTACGGCACTGTGGTCAGAATGATTTTGGACACAAGGTCTTTGACGTCATTTCGTGTTGCCGGGAGTGGTCGAAGTCGCCGACGGAGTGCGCCTCATTGCGTGAGGACTGTTGTGGTCAAGTGTGGCCCCCTCCTGTACGACATACTTCCTCGCAGGAATGCTGTGCGGCGAAAGCCTGCATGGATTGATGCTGTCTCTTGGCGTGTTAAGGGTGCGAGCTTGATAGTGGACGCTTTGTCAAGTCTGAAGGACGAAGGCCTGTCTTTTTAGCTTATCTTGGTTGAAGCGCTTGCTCAGTCTGAGGCTAGAAAATGTTGCGGGCGGGCTGATATACTGAGTAATCGGTTTTTTGCCGGCTGGTAAGCGGCATAGCCCTGAAAAATTCGAGTATGATACCTCAGAATTATTTTGATTCTCTTAAACGGCCATAAAGTACACAGTATATCTCGAGGGATCATGAAAACTGTTTTATTATTAAGCTTTTCAAGTTTGTCGCGCGATCCTAGGGTGCTTCGTCATGCTGTTGCTTTGGCCGAGTCTTTTCATGTTGTAACCGCCGGTTATGGTGGTGCTCCTGGTTTTGGGCATGAGCATGTTGAGATCGATCAGCCTAAAACTTCAGGGCTTATTAAGAAATTTTTCAAGGCTTTTTTTCTGTTATTTAGAATGTATGCTCCTGTTTATTGGCTGGATGATGATAAGCGTTCGGCTTTGCATCTCCTTAAAAGCCGTAAATTTGATTTGATTGTCGCAAATGATGCCTCTTCCTTGCCGGTTGCGTTTTCTATTTCGTCTGAGGTTACTCCGGTCATAGTAGATATGCATGAGTTTGCCCCGGGCGAGCAACTGTCTGGTTGGAAGTGGAACTGTTTTTGGAAGGGGTATCCGACTTATCTTTGTAAAAAATACCTTCCGAAAGCTAGTCATGTTGTAACCGTCTGCGATTCGATTGCTCAGCTTTATCAGGATTATTTTTTAAGTGATAAGCCCAGTGTGATCATGAACTGCCCAGCCTATATTGAAGTCAATCCACGTGCTTTGGGTGAAAAAATAAGGCTTATCCATCATGGCGTTGGTTCTCCAAGCAGGAAGTTGGAGCTGATGGCAGAGGCAGCTTTGTTACTGGATGACAGGTTTACTCTTGAGTTTATGTTGGTTGAGTCAGATGCACGATATTGTGAAGGACTAAGAGCTAAATACGAAAGCTCCAAGATCACGTTTCGTGACCCCGTACTTATGCCATTGATTTCCCGTGTTTTAAATGAAAATTACGATATGGGGATTTTCATATTAGAGCCTGAGGCAATAAACTATCAGTATGCGTTACCAAATAAACTTTTTGAGTTTATACAGGCTCGGCTTGCTGTTGCTGTGTCGCCGAGCCATGAAATGGCAGCTGTAGTTCGCTCAACTGGCGTTGGTGTTGTAGCTGAAGATTTTACGTCCGTCTCCATGGCAAAGGCCATTAATGCCCTTGATCGAGAGCAAATAGCCTCGATGAAAAAGGCATCTTCGGCGGCGTCTCAGAGTTACTCTTCTGAGGCGGTTTATCGTGATTTTAAGCGTCTTGTAGACGCTGTTTCGAGTTGATCTGATATGTGTGGGATCTTAGGTGGTGTCTGGTTTTCCAGTGTTGCTGTGCCGTTAGAAAGAGTCGATAAGGCAATTCAAGCATTGCGTTTTCGAGGGCCTGACGACAGTGGGCGAGAAATGTACTCCTTTGACTCAGCTAAGCTAGTTCTAGGGCATACCCGGCTTTCAATTATTGATCTCTCTTCCGCTGGTCATCAGCCGATGACCTTGCCAGATTACTCTGTTTCCATCGTTTTCAATGGTGAAATATACAACTATCGTGAGCTAAGGACAGAGCTTCAAGTTGATGGATTTGTGTTCACATCCGACTCGGATACCGAGGTTCTGCTTGCTGCCTGGAAGAAGTGGGGCAGGGATTGTTTGCCGCGACTTGTCGGTATGTTCGCCTTTGTGGTTTTCGATCACGCTGCGGGCACTCTCACCTGCGTTCGCGATGCTTTTGGCATCAAACCTTTTTACTACGCCGTGGAAGACGGGAACTTTCTCTTTGCCTCGGAACTGACAGCAGTCAAAGCGCTTAAGAGTAATAAGGTGCTACTTGATTGGCAGCGTGCTTATGATTACTTGGTTCATGGTGATTATGACAGTAACTCAAGCACCTTTTTCGAGGGCGTTGTGCAGCTGCTACCCGGTCATTTGTTCACTGTTGACCTCAAGACCGGTGCGCTTAACCAGCCCGAGCGGTGGTGGCTACCCTCAATTAAGGAGCGCTTGGACCTGAGCTTCGCTGATGCGTCAGAACTCGTCAGAGAGCAATTCCTGCAAAATATTCGCTTACATTTGCGCAGCGATGTAGCGATCGGGGCGGCATTATCCGGTGGGATCGATTCATCAGCTGTCGTATGTGCAATGCGCCATGTCGAGCCGAGTTTGCCGATCAATACCTTCAGCTATATCGCTCGGGGGAGTGAGGTCAGTGAGGAGGTGTGGGTTGATCGGGTCAATGACCATGTTGGTGCCGTTCCCCATAAAGTGGTTGTGAGTGCTGATGAGCTTGCACGAGATCTGGACTCAATGATCCTGGCGCAGGGTGAACCTTTCGGTAGTACGAGTATCTACGCTCAGTATCGGGTATTTCAGCTGGCTAAAGAGCAGGGTGTTACTGTTACTCTGGATGGCCAAGGGGCTGATGAGATGCTGGCCGGTTACAGCGGATACCCAGGGCAACGTCTGCGAAGTCTGATTGAAAAGGGACATCTTGGAGAGGCCTGGAGCTTCCTTGACGAGTGGTCCAAGTGGCCTGGACGTAACCGAATGGCTGGTGCCAAACGATGCGTAGCTGAGATGACTCAGGGAACGCTGTATCAGGCGTTACGCTCATTGAATGGCATGAATGCATTGCCGGCTTGGATTAACGGTGAGCCGCTTGTAGAACGGGGGATTATCCAGCGTTTTCCGCATCAGCGCTCAGATCTAACTGCCTCTGGCCGACGTGTGATGGCCGAGTTGGCGCTTTCGCTGACACGGCGTGGCTTACCTACTTTGCTGCGCCATGGAGATCGCAACTCTATGCGCTTTTCTGTTGAAAGCAGGGTGCCTTTCCTTACTTTGGAGATGGTGAATCTATTGCTTTCACTACCAGAGTCCTATCTGATCTCCCCTACGGGAGAGACGAAGTCTGTGTTCCGTGCTGCCATGCGGGATATAGTGCCCGACGATGTATTGGATCGCCGCGACAAGATTGGTTTTGCCACTCCAGAACAGGTTTGGTTGGCATCCATGGTGGATACGATTCGTGGCTGGTTGCGAGTCGACCTGCAATTACCATTTTTCGATCAGGCTGAGGCGTTGCGTGAGTTTGAGTTAATTATGGCTGGCAAAAAACCTTTTTCCTGGCAGGTCTGGCGTTGGATTAATTTCTGTCGTTGGCACAGTCATTTTATAGCTTGATATTGGCTCAAGGTCTTCTTTTGAAAAACATACTGATAATTTCTTTCTCCGTTATTCATAGTGACCCACGGGTGATGCGCCAGATTCGGCTGCTCGAGACTGATTATCAGGTCACTGTGGCAGGCTATGGTCAGAAGCCTGATGCAAAGATACGTTTCGTAAAACTTGAGAAGTCACCGGCTAGCTTACCCAAGAAACTGTTTTGGGCGACTAAGCTACTGGTTGGTGCTTTTGAAAGCTATTACTGGAATCAGGAGCAAGTTAGTAATGCTCAGAAGCTTCTGAGTGCCAGCAACTTTGATCTTATCATTGCTAATGATCTTTCTAGCGCTCCTTTGGCGTTGAGGTTGGCGGGTGGCAGTCCGGTACTGATTGATGCGCATGAGTATTCACCTCGTGAGTTCGATGATAAATGGCTGTGGCGATTGTTGTTTGGTCGTTACAACCACGCTTTGTGTCAGCGTTACCTCCCATTGGCTTCTGCTATGACCACAGTATGTGGGGGGATTGCTGACGAATATGGGCGTGTTTACGGTGTTCATCCTGTAGTTGTTCATAATGCGCCACTTGATCAGAGAATTACCCCATCGTCGGTCAGCGAAAATAATATTCGTCTTATCCATCATGGGGCTGCCATTCGGTCTCGCCATTTGGGCGTTATGATTGAGATGATGAAACACCTGGATGAGCGCTTTAGTCTGGATTTCATGTTGATGGAGTCTGATGCTTTATATGTAAGGGAGTTGCGCCAGGCTGCCAAAGGTGATTCGCGCATAAAGTTTGTCGACCCCGTACCTATGCCTGAAATTTGTCAGCAGATTAATCAATATGATATGGGTGTTTTTTTACTTCCGCCGGTCAATTTTAACTACGAGCACGCATTGCCGAATAAGTTTTTTGAGTTTGTTCAGGCGCGTCTTGGGGTTGCCATCGGACCTTCCCCAGAAATGGCGACATTGCTACATACGTACAACTGTGGCGTTGTGGCTGAATCTTTCACGCCCGAAGCGCTGGCAGCTTCTCTGAGGGCGCTGACTGCTGCCAATGTCGCGGCTTTCAAAGATGCAGCTCATTTGGCAGCGGCTGAGCTCAGTTACGAGCATGATGGCAAGGTGTTGCTTTCTGAAATCACACGATTGCTCTGATCTTTGTAACCAGCGAATGAATTTATGAAAATTGTTACCGTCGTCGGTGCTCGTCCTCAGTCCATCAAGGCCGCTACAGTCTTTCGGGCCATACCGCTCGGCGAGAATGTTTTGAGTGTATTTGAGCAAGATTATTCACCGGGAGCAGAGGGCGCACCCGATGGCGACGGGCAGGCTGCTGGAAGGGGGGGTCAATTCCTGCTTTCAATTACAGGTCGGAGGTAGTTCGGGTGCGGATACTGTTTCTCCACCCTGCTGCTGCATTTGGTGGTGCATCGAAGAGTCTTATCGAACTCTTCGGGCGTCTGCATGTGCGTGGTGTGCAGGGCACAGTGTTAACGCCTGACGGTCCCGTCTGCCAGGCCTTTGCCAAGGCGGGAATGGATGTACGCAAGGTCAGGGGGTTGAGCCAGTTCGACAATACACGTTATGGCTATTACCGACGCCAGCGCTGGATCATCCTTCTGCGCGAGCTTTTTCTGCTGCCTTTTTCCATTTCGGCGCTCTGGCGCCTGCGACATGAACGTTTTGACCTGTTACATGT
>Ga0105855_1000904_pt1 | contig 11481 bp, 12 predicted proteins | sample OrgsoiDNA_201059_FD_89680 | JGI IMG/M metagenome (GOLD analysis project Ga0105855, IMG submission 89680) | Permafrost soil microbial communities from the Arctic, to analyse light accelerated degradation of dissolved organic matter (DOM) -... | ecosystem: Environmental > Terrestrial > Soil >... | reverse complement strand
GAAGTGCCGCCGCATGTGGACTATCGGCTGACGCCGCTGGGCGAGGAAGTCGCGCGGCAGGTCACGTCATTGGCGGACTGGATTGAAGTGAATCTGTCGCGCATCCTGAGTGCGCGGACGGTGGAGGCGTAGAAGGCAGACACTGATCGGTGCGCTTCGAAGGGGAATGGAATTCGGCTGCGCCGGCACCGAGGCATACCGAACAACCTCATCTTGCTGTTCACGATTGCTATCAATGCACCGTCTTGTCATCGACCGATATTGACCTTTCGGCATAGCCCTCAGGCCGGCTAGCCCGTCGCACGATCAATTGCCGCTTCCCCCGCAGTTTCTCCTTATCCCCATCTCAAAGTGACCATCGCGTCTCCGCGCGCACGGAACGATCGGTGACGCCGCGCGTCTTCTCTCCCCTTCAAAGAAATACAGACAGGGTAAACCCCCTCTATTCGATCCGTTTTTGGTCTCGTCTAATAAAAATGAATGTTGTTGACGACATCCATTTATAACTCTGACGATCTAAGGCTCGATGTCCATTTCCCCGATCACGGCCGTTGAGTTGTCTCGCGCTTATGCGGCTGGGGATGCTGATCCCGTCGAGGTGGCAGAAGCTGCCCTGCTGAAAGCGCTTGCAGCTCCCACCGTATTTCTCACCGTCACGGCGGAGCGTGCGCGGCTCGAAGCGGCTGCATCCGCGCGACGCTGGCGCGAAGGCCGGCCGCTGAGCGCGCTCGATGGCGTGCCGATCGCGTGGAAAGATCTCTTCGATATAGCAGGCACGCTCACCACGGCCGGGTCCGCCGTATTCGCGGAGCATCCGAACGCTAACAAGGACGCGCCGCTGGTCGCAGCGGGCACGCGCGCCGGCATGGTGTGCATCGGCAAGACGGGTTTGAGCGAATTTGCGTTCTCGGGACTTGGTTTCAACCCGCACTTCGGCACGGCGACAAATCTTTTACTCGACGGTGGCCGACGCGCACCCGGCGGTTCCTCATCCGGCGCGGCAGTCGCGGTGGCTGCGGGCATTGTGCCTATCGCAATCGGGACTGACACCGGTGGCTCGATCCGCGTGCCGAGCGCATTCAATGGCCTCACCGGCTATCGGGCTAGCGCTGGCCGGTACTCGCGCGACGGCATGGTCGCGTTGTCGGCGACGCTCGACACGTGCGGCCCGCTTGCCACGAACGTGACGGACTGCATTGCGTTCGATGCTGCCGTGCGCGCAACCCAGCCGCCATCGTCCACCGATACCGCCACGTTGGCCGGCACGCGTTTTATCGTCGATCCGGATCTGTTCGAGCGTTATTCGGTGACGCCGGCTGTCGCTGAAAATTTCGAACGTCTCGTCGCACGTCTGGAACAAGCGGGCGCGGTGATCCAGCGAAAGCCGCTCGCCGTGCTGGCCGCCGTGCGCGATTTGATTCGCGATCATGGCTGGCTTGGTGGACTCGAAGCGTTTGCGATGCATCGCGCGTTACTCGATTCGCCGGACGCCAAGCGAATTGATCAGCGCGTGCGCGTCCGCCTCGAAGCGAATCGCACGGTTCCGTCCGGCCGCCTCGAGCAACTCCTCGCGCGACGTAAGGACTTAATCGTGGTGTTCGCCAAAGAAGCCGCAGGCGCAACGCTCGTCATGCCCACGACCCCACACGTCGCGCCGTTGCTCGCGCCGCTCGAAACCGATCCCGACTTGTTCTCGCGCGTGAACCTGCAGACGCTCGCGATGACCATGTTGGGCAGTTTCCTCGATACCCCCGCGGTCGCGATGCCGTCCGGTGTCGACGCGGACGGCCTGCCAACCAGCGCGCAACTCATGCGCGCCCAGGATGACGACGACGCGCTGTTGCGCATCGCCGCGGCGCTCGAAGCACCCGCGCGTTGACACACGCGCACGTGGTTTTCATCGACTATTCGCTGCACTTTTAAACGAAGGAGAAACAAAGATGGCCAAGGAAATTCTGGTGGCATTCGGTATTGACGTGGACGCGGTCGCGGGCTGGCTCGGCTCGTATAGCGGTGAAGATTCGCCCGACGACATCTCGCGCGGCCTATTCGCCGGCGAAGTCGGATCAATGCGTCTGCTGAAACTTTTCGAGCGTGAAAAAATCAAGACAACATGGTTTATCCCCGGCCATTCGATCGAAACTTTCCCCGAGCAGATGAAGGCGGTTGCAGACGCGGGTCACGAGATCGGCATTCATGGCTACAGCCATGAAAACCCGATTGCGATGACCCCGGAGCAGGAAGAAGCAGTGCTCGACCGCAGCATCGAACTGGTTACGCAATTGTCGGGGCAGCGCCCGACCGGTTATGTGGCGCCGTGGTGGGAGTTCAGCCCGGTATCGAATGAATTGCTGGTGAAGAAGGGCATCAAGTACGACCACAGCCTGATGCACAACGACTTCCACCCGTACTACGTGCGCGTGGGCGACACCTGGACCAAGATCGATTACAGCAAACATCCGAGCGCCTGGATGAAACCGCTCGTGCGCGGCCACGAAACCGATCTGGTCGAGATTCCCGCCAACTGGTATCTCGACGACCTGCCGCCCATGATGTTCATCAAGAAGTCGCCGAACAGCCATGGCTTCGTCAATCCGCGTGACATTGAACAGATGTGGCGCGATCAGTTCGACTGGGTGTACCGCGAGCATGACGACTACGCGGTGTTCCCGATCACGATCCACCCGGATGTCTCCGGTCGTCCGCAAGTGCTGTTGATGCTCGAGCGGCTGATCCAGTATTTCCGCTCGCATGAAGGCGTGCGGTTCTGCACCTGCAATGAAATTGCCGATGACTTCCTCGCCCGCCATCCGCGCGGGAAATAAACCCCTGTCCGCCACCCCTCTGGGAGAGCAATGATGAAAGAAAATCCGCTCGCTGCGTCCGGCTTCGTGCTGGAAAAGATCCTGCCCGTCGATGTAAAACGCGCAACCATTGTGGCGTTCTTTGCCTGGGTGTTCGCTGTCTACGATTTTATTTTATTCGGCACCCTGTTGCCGGAGATTGGTAAGCACTACGGATGGGATGCGGCCATGCAAGCCGAGATCGCGACGTTCGTCGCGATCGGGACAGCGGTGATTGCGTTCGCGATAGGACCGGTGCTCGATCGCGCCGGACGCAAGGCGGGTCTCCTTTGGACAGTGGCGGGAGCGGCGCTGTGTTCAGGGCTGACGGTCGTGGGTGGTGCGCTCGGGCAGTGGCCGCTCGTGCTTATCCGCTCGCTGTCGGGACTGGGCTACGCCGAGGAAACTGTCAACGCAACCTATCTCAACGAACTGTATTCGGCCGCCAACGACCCGCGTCTGAATCGCAACAAGGGATTTATCTATAGCCTGGTGCAGGGCGGCTGGCCGATCGGCGCGCTGATCGCGTCCGGCTTGACGGCGCTGTTGCTCCCGCGCATTGGCTGGCAGGGATGTTTTATCTTCGCGACGTTTCCGGCCATCGTGATCTTCTTCATGACACGGCGCTTGAAGGAAAGCCCGCAATTCCTGTTGCACAAGCGTATCAAGACCCTGCGCGACGCAGGCAACGACAGCGCCGCGCGAACGCTTGCCGGCGAACATCGGGTGGACTATGAGCAGCACAGCCGCGCAGGGCTGCGCGAAGCGTTTCGCGGCACGTCACTGCGTGCAACGCTCGTGCTCGGCGGCGGCATTCTGCTGAACTGGTCGGCGATCCAGGTGTTCAGCGTGCTTGGCACCACGGTGCTGACGCGCGTGCATAACGTGTCGTTCGAGAACTCGCTGCTGATTCTCGTGCTGTCCAATGTGGTCGGGTATTGCGGATACCTGAGCCACGGCTGGATTGGCGACAAGATCGGCCGGCGCAACACGCTGGCAATCGGCTGGATGCTCGGCGGTCTCGCGTTTGCCGGCATGCTGATGGGCCCGAGCAGCACAGGCATTGTCGTGGCGCTTTATAGCCTTGGCCTGTTCTTCCTGATCGGACCGTATTCGGCCGCGCTGTTTTTCATCGGCGAAAGCTATCCGACCTCCATTCGCGGCACGGGCAGTTCGATCGTCCACGCAATGGGTCCTGTCGGCGCGATTCTCGCCGGCGTCGGCGTGACCGCCATGCTCAACCACGGCGGCGACTGGATGCACGCTGCGATCTGGTTCGGTGCGGTGCCATGTTTTCTGTCCGGCGCGCTGATCTTTTTTGCCAAACACGTCAATCCCGAGGAAATCAAATGACCTTGAATCCCGGCGTATCGAAGGGAAAACCGCAACGCGTCGCCATTGTTACCGGCGCGGCCAGCGGGATCGGACAGGCGCTCGCGGTGGCGTATGCGCAGATCGGTGTGGCTGTCGTCGGCGGATATTTCCCCGGCGATCCGCACGACCCCGCCCAGACCGAACGCGCGGTGCGCGAAGCGGGTGGCGAGTGTGTAATGCATGCTGTCAATGTGACTTCGGCCGACGAGGTCGAAGCCTTCGCGCAAGCGGCCGTGGACCGGTTCGGCCGGCTCGACTACGCGGTCGCCAACGCGGGTTTGCTGCGGCAGGCCGCGCTCACCGAGATGCGCGACGAGCAATGGTTCGAGATGCTCGACGTGGACCTGTCCGGCGTGATGCGGACCTTTCGCGCGGCCGCTCGGCACATTGAGGATCACGGCGCGATGGTGGCCATTTCATCAATAGCCGGTGGTGTCTACGGCTGGGAGCACCACGCGCATTATTCGGCAGCAAAGGCGGGCGTTCCCGGTTTGTGCCGCGCCGTCGCAATGGAACTCGCGCCACGCGGCGTGCGTTGCAACGCGGTCATTCCGGGGTTGATTGAAACACCGCAATCGCTCGATGCCGTTAATTCGCTCGGCCCCGATGGCCTGCGCGAAGCGGCGCGTGCGATCCCGCTGCGACGGGTAGGCCGGCCGCAGGAGATCGCCACGCTGATCCGCTTCCTCACGAGCGACGACGCGTCTTATATCACCGGCCAGTCGATCATCGCCGACGGTGGCCTGACCGTGCGCTGGCCGGGCTAAGGAGAGTTTTCGAATGACCATTTTGTTTTCACTCGATGGCCGCCGCGCGATTGTCACCGGCGCGGCAAGCGGCATTGGCGCGGCGATCGCGAATCTTTATGCTGCGTCCGGCGCGCGTTTGCTGCTTGCCGATCGCGACGCTGCGCGCCTCGCGGTCCAGGCCGATGCGTGCCGCGCATCCGGTGCAACTGTCGAAACGGTGCAGGCGGATGTCGGCGATGAAGCCGATGCGAACCGTATTGTCGATCGCTGTATCGAAGCGTTCGGCGGTATCGATATTCTCGTGAACAACGCCGGCATGCTGACGCAGGCGCGTTGCACGGATCTCACCACGGCGATGTGGGACGACATGATGCGCGTTGATTTACGCAGCGTATTCTTGTGCACACGCCGCGCGCTGCCTTCGATGATCGCGCAACGCTGGGGCCGCGTGATCAATGTTGCCTCGCAACTTGGCATTAAAGGGGGCGCGGAGTTGTCCCACTACTCGGCGGCGAAGGCCGGCGTGATTGGCTTCACGAAGTCGCTCGCGCTGGAGGTGGCGCCCGACAATGTGCTGGTCAACGCAATTGCGCCGGGACCGATTGAGACACCGCTCGTCGATGGAATCAGCACCGCGTGGAAGCAGGCCAAGTCGGCTGAGTTGCCATTGCGGCGTTTTGGACGCGCGGACGAAGTCGCGCCTGCGGCCTTGCTGCTTGCATCGGATCCGGGCGGTAACTTGTTTGTTGGCCAGACGCTCGGGCCAAATTCCGGCGACGTGATGCCGTGAGATTTCTCTAACTGATTTAACAGGAGAGGCAAACATGTGCGGCATGTGCGGATTGCTTGGTGGTGGCAATCATTGGTCGAACACCACGGCGCCGGTGGCGGGCGCGAATCCGCGTCGACAGCGTCTCATTCAGGCGGCGCTCGCCAATCGTGTGCTCGTACCGTTCCGGCTGAAACTCGATGATTTCCACGGACAGTCGTTCGTGTTGTCATCGCCCACGGGCGCAAGCGAACTCGTGAGCGATTTCGCTCAAGTGTGGCGAGCAGCCGAACGCATGCTCGGGCATCCGCTTGATCCGCTGACGTTGTTCATCGATGAACCGGCAACACCATGAGCCTCAGTTACGACATCCTGCCGCTGACGCTTGTGACCGGTTTTCTAGGCAGCGGAAAATCGACCTTGCTCGCCGATGTCCTGCGAGGCGACGCCGCGCAGGACACCGCCGTTCTCGTCAACGAATTCGGCGATGTCGGTCTCGATCATCTGTTGATTGGCGAGGTGAATGCGCGCACCGTGCTGCTCGATAACGGCTGCGTGTGCTGCTCGATCCGGGGCGAGCTGAAGGACGCGCTCGCGGCACTTTTTTCGCAGCGAGCCCGCGGTGAAGTGCCGCCGTTCACGCGCGTCGTGCTGGAAACCACCGGACTCGCGACGCCCGCGCCGATAGTCGCTACGCTCCTCGCCGATCCGGTGATCCGCAGCCACTACGCGCTGAACGCGACGATCACCGTAGTCGATGCAGTGAACGCCGCCGAGCAGCGAGCAAGGCATCCGGAATGGCTCGCGCAGGTGACGGCCGCGGACCGGTTGCTCATCTCCAAGCCCGATCTCGTCGATGAAACGCGCCTGACGGAATTGGCGGCCTCGCTCGCGGCACTCAATCCCGCCGCCGAGATCTTGATTCGCGGCGATGTATCCAGCGCAAAGGGTATCGATCGACACGCCGGTCGCGCTTTGCTCGACATGCTGTTCGCATCGGCGAGTTCGATCGATCTGATCGGGCGACTCGGGCGAGCTCAACGTCTGGCAAACGAAGACATGACGATGAACGGTCTGCTTGCGCATCGCGGTGAGCGTTATTCAACCGGCGCCGCATCCATCCAGTCTTTCTGCATGCGGATCGACGCACCCATCGACTGGCAGGTCTTCACGATCTGGTTCACGATGCTTCTAAACCGTCACGGTGATAAGATTTTGCGCGTAAAGGGTCTGTTGTCCATCGCGGGGTCCGACCAGCCGGCCTTGCTACACGCCGTGCAGCATCTGGTTCATCCGGTGCTGCATCTGGACGCCTGGCCCTCGGCGTCGCTGAATCCGGGGCGCCGCTCGCAGCTCGTGTTCATCACCGAAGGACTCAGCCGCGACGCGATAGAAACGTCGTACGCACGGTTCCAACATCATCTTGAAGAAGCTGTGCATTGAAGCCCAAGTCGACGCCCTCCAAACCCACCTCGGCCGCCGTGCATCCGGCGAAGATCGAATTGCGCGTGCTCGGCACCACGGTCACGCTACAGGAGCACATTCGCAAGCAGGCGGAGCAGGATCTCGGCATCAAACTGCGTTTCATTATCGATGACGGTTCCGCCGTGCAGCGCGCAGGTGTCATGCATCCGGAAAACTACGAAGTCTACGACCAGTGGTTTCACAGCATCGACTGTCTGTGGCCGGCGCGCGCATTGCAGCCGATCGAAACCTCGCGGATTCGCCGCTGGGACGAGATCAATGCACTGCCGCGTACCGGCCAGCTCGGCGACCACGCGTGCACGAACGCAGGCAGCGTGCCGGTCGATCGCCTCTACGTGCAGCCTGACAACTCGCTTGCGCGAACGCCGACCGGGCGCATCAGCATGTTGCCGCTCACGCATAACGCGGACAGTTTTGTCTATCTGGAAGACGCGTTGCCGGCCGCGCTGCAAGCCACGCCGGAAAGCTGGGCATGGCTGCTCTCGCCCGAGCTCAGCGGGCGAGTCGCCTTGCAGGCCGACGCGGCAATCGGCGCGATCGACGCGGCGCTTGCCGTCGAGGCAGCGGGGCTGATGAAGTTCGCTGACATCGGCAATCTAACGATTGAAGAGATCGATGGCCTGATCGCGACGTTGATCGACTTCAAGCGGCGCGGCCATTTCGCCGGCTTCTGGTCGAGCTTCGACGAAGCCGCGCAATTGATGATTACCAACAAGGTCGCGATTCAGAGCATCTGGTCGCCTGCGACGGTGGAGCTGGAACGCGCCGGCTTGCGCTTCCGGCTGGCGAGTCCGCGCGAAGGGTATCGCGCGTGGTTCGGCGGCATGGCGCTCTCGCGTGTCGCGCGTGGCCGTGTGCTCGACGCCGCTTACGACTATCTGAACTGGTGGCTCGACGGCTGGGCTGGTGCGACCATGGCGCGGCAGGGCTTCTACATCTCGAACCCGGAGCGTTCGCGCGGTCATCTGAACGACGCGGAATGGGCTTACTGGTACGATGGCAAACCCGCTGAAGCGGAATTGCCCGGACCGACCAGCAAGCATCTTGTCACGGCCGGCCAGCAGCGTGACGGCGGCAATTACGTTGCGCGCATGGGCCGTATTGCCGTGTGGGATTCAGTGATGGATGAGCATAACTACCTGGTGCGCCGCTGGAACGAATTCATGCGCGCCTGACGCAGCAACCATGATCCGACGATGACAAGAAGCGCACGCGCCGCGCTCAAGCAGCCGACCCGCACCGACAAAGCAGCCGAACCCGTGATCGACGCCATGATCGACACCGATAAGCGGCTGCGTTATCGCCTGATCCACGACCAGTTGAAAAGCGCGATCGCGCTGGGCCGTATCGCGCCCGGGCTGGTGCTGCTGGAGGGGCCGGTCGCGCGTATCTTCGGCACGAGTCGCGTACCGGTGCGAAAGGCGTTCGAGATGCTGCACGCCGACGGCTTGCTGCATACCTTCGAAGGCCGCGGTTATCTCGTTGCCGGCGCCGACGGCAGCGCGCCCGAGCCGCTGCGCGCACCGCTTTCCGAAGCATCGCTTGGCTTCGAACAGGCCCAGGCGCCGCTGGAATTGCCATCGAATAGCGAGCGCATCTATCACGCGCTCGAAGCGGCTGTGTCTATCGCAATTGCGTTCGGCCATTACCGCATCGACGAAAGCGCAGCGGCGACCGCGTTCGGCGTGAGCCGCAGTGCGGTGCGTGAAGCGTTGAGCCGTCTGCGCGACTTCGGCCTCGTCGAAAAATCGGCGTATTCGCATTGGCTTGCCGGACCGCTGACCGCGCGAGCGGTCGCGCAAGATTACGAATTGCGGATGCTGCTCGAGCCGGCTGCGCTGCGCGCGAGTTATGCGAAGCTGTCGCGCGAGATGATCGAAAGTGCCTTCGCCGATATCGAACGCGCGATCCGCGATCCTGGTTCAATTGATGCAGATGGCCTTCAGAGGCTCGAAACCACCTTGCACGTGGAGTGTCTTCAGCACGCATCGAATAAGAAACTGCTCGGCACGATCGACCGTGCGCTGATGCCGCTGACCGTGAACCACGCGTTTTTCAACGCGTTCAATCTGCATCCGGAGCCCGCGACGCTCGTTGAACATCGCGCGGTGTTGCGGCCTTTGCTCGATGGAAACATTGATGCTGCGGCTGACGCGCTGCTCGACCACCTGCGCGCCGGGCAGAAGCGTACGTTGCAGCGGCTGAAGGTGCTGGCCGTGCTGCCCGAGCCGGATCTGCCGGCTTATATGCAGCGCATCGTTTAAGTGCCCGGACAGTTCGGCTGAAACCTTTACCGATGGCCAACGTCCGGCAGCGCGGCGCCTTCACCGGCCAAAAGATTGGCGCGATATCTCAAGGAGTACGGAGAACCGAATAGCGTCGAGGCGCTGAGTGCTCATCGGGCGGTGAACTACATATCGAATGCTACCGGCCGACCGCTCGACTGGAGGTTCAATGTAGACGGTGAAAACGTCGCCATGACTATGCCAAGCCGGTTTGCCGTCAACGAAACAGAAGCGTATCTGCAATGCGGACTGGAAGGATTGGGACTGATCCAGTTGTCGGAGTTTGTTGCGTCGCCGTACCTCGAAACCGGGCGGCTGAAAGAAGTGCTGGCCAGCGCGAGAAGTGCGCCGGTGCCCATTTCAATTGTTTATCCCAACGGCAGAAATGCGGGCGCTGCGATCAAGGCTTTTGTCGATTGGATCATCCGGATCTTTCCGCAAAGCGGCGTCGATCCGGATCCAGGATCGAGATGACCTACCGCTTTTAACGTCCTCAGGGCGAGGGATAAAATCGGTCGAGCGCCTGATTGAACGTCGCTTTGGAGAAAGGTCCGAGATGCTTAGCTAAGAGCCGGCCGTTTGCATCGTAGAAAAGGGTGGTCGGAAAGCCAATCGCGCCCACTGCTTTCGCAACGGCGTGCGCCGGATCAAGCAGGGAGTTCCGGATATGCAGGTCATGCGATTCAAGGTAACTATCGACATGACCCGCTGACTCGCCTTGATTCAAAAACACGAGATCGACGCCGGCGTGGTCGATCTGAGCGCGCGCGAGCACCGGCATCTCGGACTGACATGGGCCACACCACGACGCCCATAAATTAATGACCGTCGGGCGGCCATCCCCTTTCGTAAGTGCTTGCAATTCGCCGTCGTGATTCATCAACGCGATCGATGGAATGGTCTCGGGTGTTTTGAAAAAATCGACGGCAGCATTCGCAGCGCCCCAGACCACTAAGCCTGACGATACGGCAATGACCAGGGATTTCCGGAGCGCCGGTAAGCGAAAGAAGAAGCGTGCAGCCACGCAAAGCCCGGCAAGTACGCCCGCGATAAAGTCGAACCCGAGATCGCGAATATCGAATATCTTCACGAAGTCGTCCTGGAAGTCGGGAAAAAAGCGAATGACAAACGACAAGCGCGCAACCAGCAACCCGACCCAAACGCTGGTGAAGAGTGCCCGTTGAAGCTTCTGATCGCCACGACTCACGAATTGCGCAACAGCCAACGCTATCGCTACGCTCAACAAGAAAAGCATCGGCTGCAGGGGTAACGCGATCGGGCCTATGTTCAATTCCAACCTCGTGCTTCTTGCCGTCTATAGCGGCATCAAGCTGTATCCATCATGTTGCAAAACGGTAATGGTCGTGAGCGCTGAGAGCGAGCGCGTCACGCCGGGGAGAAGTGCATCCTGAGAAAAGCCGTTGCCGATCAGCGCCTGCGCGCAGACCGATACCTCAACGCCCGCGGCTTGCAGCGCAGCAACGAGACGCGCATTTGGATTTGGGCTTCCATGGATCACCTGATATTGCGCGTCGTTCAAGACACTGGATGTTGCGTCGCCGTGGAGAACGGTGACGCATTGAAGGCGATCGGGCGTCACCCCGGACATGCTGTACAAGTTGATTGCTCGCGCAACACGTTCGAGTCCCGCATTCGGTGCCTCGGGCTTCTTGCCTGGCGCGCTGACCGAGAAGACGATTTGGTACGTCGCGTTCGCGTCCGGAACATGAACCGCGCCCTCGATCCAATGCGCTTTACCGAATTGCTCGATGACGGGACTTCTAGCAGCGAAGTTATCTTGGGTCATGACTGGCCTGCATTCAGTTGAATAACCGTTAGCGTTCGGGTGCGGCGTCGGCCGTCCGAGAAAATGAAGGGCCCTGGACGCAGACGGTCGAAAATCATCGCGCCTGCCATGAGTGATAAAGCATATAGGCGGCGACCGAAATAATCATCGCGGAGAAAACGCGATTCAG
>Ga0105855_1000898_pt1 | contig 11544 bp, 7 predicted proteins | sample OrgsoiDNA_201059_FD_89680 | JGI IMG/M metagenome (GOLD analysis project Ga0105855, IMG submission 89680) | Permafrost soil microbial communities from the Arctic, to analyse light accelerated degradation of dissolved organic matter (DOM) -... | ecosystem: Environmental > Terrestrial > Soil >... | reverse complement strand
GCTTATTTTCGCGGGGGAACTGGGCCCTCGGCCGCAAAACCTCCTGCTGCAGCGCCTCTCGAATATGGTGGTCTCGGTGGTGGGCATCGTCGTGTCGTTTCCGCTCATGCTGCTCACGGCGCTGGCGGTAAGGCTTTCTTCACCCGGGCCGATTCTGTACCGGCAGGTGCGCGTGGGCCTGGACGGCGCACTGTTCACGGTGTACAAATTCCGGTCGATGCGGGCCGATGCGGAAGCCGCTACCGGCGCCGTTTGGGCGAGCAAGGACGACCCTCGCGTGACCGGCGTGGGCCGTCTCATCCGGCGGATCCGGTTCGACGAACTGCCGCAGCTCTTCAACGTTCTGAAGGGCGAGATGTCGATGGCCGGTCCGCGCCCCGAGCGGCCGGAGTTCGTTAAAGAGCTTTCAGAGCAGATCCCCTACTACCGGCAGCGCCACTGCGTGCGCCCTGGGATCACGGGATGGGCGCAGCTCAATTACAAGTACGGCGACACGTTTGAAGACAGCGTCAAGAAGCTGGAATACGACCTGTACTATATCAAGAACATGTCCATCTCGCTGGACAATTACATCATCTTTCACACCTTAAAGGCCATGCTATTGTCGCGCGGGGCGCAATAACCGATACTGGACATACCGGCCCTGGCCGGGCTCATGGCGAAGTCCGCGGTTTCTCCCCAAACGGAAGTTGTTGAACGCGACCAGTTGACGCCGCTCTACCGGGTGGTCCTTCTGGACGACAACGACCACACCTACGACTACGTGATCGAAATGCTCCAGAAGGTTTTTATCTTCACGCTGGAGCAGGCTTACCGGCACGCTGAAGAGGTGGACCGCCACGGGCGCACGGTTTTGATCACTTGCGAGCTGCGGGAAGCCGAGTACGCGCGCGACCAGATTCACTCTTACGGCCCGGATTGGCGGCTGCCGCGGTCCAAGGGGCCGATGTCCGCCGTGGTGGAGCCGGCGCCTTAGAGCGGGGTATTGTGAAGACGCATAAGCTGGAAATCGCCTGCCCGGTCTGCGGTTCCGCCGAAGTGTTTTACAGTTGCACACCCAACTGCTGCTTCAACCACGTGTGCGGCGACTGTGGAACCACGTTTGAACCCGCCACCACGCTCAAGGGCGGAACGGCCGGCGGCATCATACCGCCCGACCCGCTTCCCGATGCCACCGACCCTACCGCGGAGTGCGTCAAATGCAATTCCACGGCCGTGTATATGGCGGAGGATGGCTCGGTAGTTTGCGGGCAGTGCGGGGCGCTTCTGGTGTTGGAGATCACCGAAGTCGCCCCGGGATGAGAGCCGCCCCTACTGATCTTTATGGGCGGATCGGCTGCACGCGGTTTCCGCGCCGGTGGGGTCGATAGCCGTGTTTCCCTCCTCTATATATACGATCTTCCCTTCTTTATCCACCACAAAAGTGGACCGGTTGGCCACGCCCACTGCCGGGATCAACACACCGTAGGCGGCCGACACCTCGCGCTTGGAGAAATCGCTGAGTAAAGGGAAAGATGCGTTCACCTTGGCGGCGAACTCTTTTTGGGAAGGAGTGTTGTCGGTGCTGATTCCAAAAACCTTGGTGTCCACTGCATCGAATTTAGCAATACCAGCCTGGTATGCCGTGATTTCCTTGGTTCAGCCACCGGTGAAAGCGGCCGGGAAAAACGCCAGAACTACGGTGTTCTTGCCGCGAAAATCCGAAAGCTTCACCTTGGTGTTATTGGTGGCATTCAGGGTGAAATCCGGAGCCATGTCGCCAACCTTGAGGGTGGTGTGAGGCGGCGTCACCGCCTGCGCGAACAGGCCGGCCGAAAGCAGCGTGCCGGCCAGCGCTATCGACAATATCTTCATGAAGTTACCTCCAGTGTTGCTTTGAGCCTATCACCCGTCGCGGCGGCCTGCAACATTAAAACCGTTGCCTCGCCGCGGACCTGGTGATAAACTTAGGTTGACGTGGATTGATTTAGGGCTCTTTGAGCCCAGCTAATTGCAACCACGAAAAAAAGTGCTAAACGCGAGTCGGTCTGTTCGATAACATTCGACCCTGGCGCCTTCTTAAGGCATTGCCCCTTTGGGGCATTGACCTTTCCGGCACCAGGGTTTTTTCGTCGGACTGCCAGCCCGAATCGGGCAGCGACCGGCAGAAGCTGTGAAAACACAGATCTCGAAAGTGGTAGGTACTTTTCCAGCGTGAACTAGAGGAATAACCGGGTCTCGCGGGTGTCCACCGCGCACGTACACTTACCTCAGGAAGGGGAATATCGGCCCCTAGCTGAACGTGTCAACAGGAGATCCGAAACATGAAAAGCTGTTCGCCGGCAGTTATTTTTGCGTTGGTATTGGCGGGCGCCAATATAGCCGGCGCAGCGACCACGGTATGGGCGTTCAACGCCAGCTTCGGCAATCCCCACATTCAGGCATATGACCTGGCCACGGGAAATTCGTTCGACGATTTCATCGCGCCAAACAAAGACGCCCAACGGGGCCGGGCCAATGGACGGGGAATTGCGGTTCTTGCGAACGGCGATATCTACTACACGCTGGCGGACACTCCGAACGTATATAAGACCAACGCCGCGCACCAGGACCTGGGGATCGCTTTCACGACGCTCCTGACGCCGGGGATCAACAGCCTGTCCTGGGACGGCGCATCCTTCTGGATGGTGGCCTCGCAGCCCAATCAGAACTCACTGGTGGATGGCAAGGTGTACCAGTATTCGCCCACGGGCCAACTGCTGCAGACTCTGGTGCTGCCCCTGCCGCAGAACACCAACTTCGTGCGGAATGGCATTGAAGTCACTCCCTTTGGCATCGTGGCGAACCAGGGCAGCGTGCCGTATGACCTTTTCGGTTTCGACGGTAACATGATAACGCCGGGGCTCATTACGGCCACTTTCCGCACGACGGGCATCGCCTTCGACGGCGTCAATTATATCGTTTCGGACGTGATCAACCAGCGTCTGGCGATCTTCGACCAACTCGGGCATCCCAATGGGTTCGTTGCACTCGCCGGATTGAATGGCCCGCTCGCGGATTGCAAGACGGGAAATTGTATCGTTGACCTGGCAGTAGTGGCCTCATCGCAGCCGGCAGCGCCGCCGCCTCAGTTTTTGAATACCGAAGTCGCCCAGGCCGCCACTTATGCCACGGGCGCGATCGCTCCCGGCGAGATCATTACCATTTTCGGGTCGGCGATGGGCCCGAATACTCTGGCAACACTCCAATTGAATGCATCGGGCCTGGTCGGCAACGCGCTTGCGGGCACGCGTGTTCTGTTTGACGGAGTCCCTGCGCCGGTCATTTTCACGGTGAACAAACAGCTCAGCGTGGTCGTGCCGTATGCGGTTGCGGCTAAGTCTTCCGTTCAGCTAACCGTGGAGTACGCGGGCACAACGTCCGCTCCCGTCACTATGTTAGTCACATCGAGCAAGCCTGGGATATTCACCGAGAATGCGTCGGGCTCGGGACCAGGCGCCATCTTGAATCAGGATGGATTCACTCTCAACTCGGCAGCCAATCCCGCCCCCAAAGGATCGATCGTAACTCTTTTCTGCACTGGGGAAGGGCAGACTAGTCCGGCGGGTGTCGATGGCCAGTTAGCCGTTGTTCCGCTGCCCAAGCCGCTGCTGCCGGTGACCGTCGATATCGGCGGCATAGCGGCCGACGTTAAGTATGCCGGAGCGGCGCCGACACTGGTCGCGGGCGTACTTCAGGTTAACGTCCTCATACCCGCAAATGCGCCGTCCGGAAACGCATCTGTGGTGTTGCATGTCGGCACTGCAAGCAGCCGGCCCGATGTAACTCTCGCCATACAGTAAGACCTGGCGATAACTCGCCCGTCGGCCGGTATAGGCTTCGGGCGTTGTAAGTCGAGGGTCCATGTGTGGTAAAACTCATCAATATCTGTTACTCCGCCACCCGCGATCGAACTCGGGTGGCGAAGTTGCGAGATATCTTGGTTGCACTCCCTTTAAAGGAAATGTAAGAGGTGAGTAATTTTCCCGTACTCTTTTCAGTAGTCCGTCCGTGTCTAAGGCAACACCAATTGCATTAGGATCGTAATTACTGGCCGATAAGGAGGTCCATTAATGATTGAGTTTAGTATCAAATCGACGTTGCGCCGGGGAGCGGTTGCCCTGCTCTTCGCCGGCGCCAACGTTCTAGTGGGGCAGCCGGGTGTGTTTCCCCCCGACCGTCCGCCACCGCCGGGCGCGTTGAACCTGGTAAAGGTTCCGCTGCCCATAAATCTCTCGGATTATATCTGCCAAGGTACTGTTCCTTGCGTAAGCGGGGACGCGAACTCCTTGAAGGCCATGAAGGCCGCGATCGTGCTAGGTAAGGCGTTGTTCTGGGATCAGCAGGTCGGCAGCGACGGACTGGCGTGCGCCAGTTGCCACTTTCAGGCGGGCGCCGACAACCGCATCAAGAACGCCATGGACCCGGGTTTGCGCAACACCGACCCGACCAAGCAGAACATCTGGAACCTGACGGCTACGAACCACAACCTTGCCAATAAGGTTGCGCCTCCCGGAGGCGGTCCTAACTATACCCTCAAGCTTCTGGATTTCCCGTTACGCCGCCTCCTCGATACCACCGACCGCAATTCGACGATCCTGGCCGACAGCGACGATGTCGTCGGGTCGCAGGGCGTTTTCCGCGCCGACTTCGTCAAGATCGACCTGACGCAGAGTAGCGGCAAGAGGCAGGAGGTCTGCAAAGCCGCGCTCTCCCCCACGTTCAGCATTCACGGCATAAACACCCGTGCGGTGGAGCCGCGCAACACCCCCACGGTGATCAACGCGATCTTCAATTTCCGCAGCTTCTGGGACGGCCGCGCCAACAACATCTTTAATGGCCGGAATCCGTTCGGGCCGCGCGATCCCACAGCGGGCATCGACCCGCTGAACAGTGTCCTGGTGGCGGACCCTTACGGCCGCCTGGTGCCGATGCCGGTGGCCATTGCGGATGCCAGCCTGGCGTCGCAAGCCGTTGGACCGCCCGGCAGCAACCTCGAGATGTCGTGCAACAACCGGATGTTCGAGGAGATCGGTAAGAAGATCCTCGGCACGATCCTGAAGCCGCTGGCCGGGCAGCCCGTGTCGCCTACCGACAGCGTGCTGGGTGCGCTCGCCACGGTCGGTAATTCCGGCAGCATTTCGGGGGGCATAAACACCACTTACGACGCCCTCATCAAGCAGGCGTTCCCGTCGCAGTTCTGGAGTTCGACGCAGTTGTCGGGCGACGGCTACCGGCAGATCGAGAAGAATTTCTCGCTGTTCTTCGGTCTCGCGGTCATGGCCTACGAATCGACGCTGGTCTCCGACAATTCGCCGTTCGACCAATATATGAACGGTAACATCCAGGCCATGTCGCCCGCGGCGGTCAAAGGCTTTCAGGTCTTCAACGGGAACGGCGGATGCGTATTCTGCCACGATGGCGCGGAATTCACGAGCGCCGCCTCTCCGTTGAAGTTGCTGGCGCAGACCGGCGGGCTGGTGGAGCACATGCTTATGGGCGACGGATCGGTGGCGCTGTACGACAGCGGCTTCTACAACATCGGCGTCCGCCCGGCTTCGGAAGACCAGGGAGTTGGCGCCACGGACCCGTGGGGCAACCCGCTCAGCTTCACCCGCGAGGCGAGGAATGCCGTCGCTGCCGGCGCCTCCGTGGGCTCCCTCACCAACGTCCTGCCCGATATATTCAACGTGAACACCTGCATTTTCCAGGTGGATCCGTGTGTCCCGATCACCAACAACTTCCGCGACGCGGTGGATGGGGCGGTCAAGGCTCCGTCATTGCGCAACACGGAACTGACGGGACCGTATTTCCAAAACGGCGGCCAGGCCACTCTGGAACAAGTAATCGAATTCTACAACCGCGGCGGCGACGGCGCCGGCACGGAACCTGTGAATACGACGGGATTCCTGGCGAACGGGACCAACCGGGCGCCCGCGATTTTTCCGCTGAACCTTTCGGCGGACGATAAGGCGTCCCTGGTGGCGCTTCTGAAATCCCTGACCGACGAGCGCGTGCGCTGGGAAATGGCGCCGTTCGATCATCCAGGGCTGGTGATTCCGAACGGACATCCGGGCGATGAAATGTCGGTCAAGAGGAATGGCGGAACCATTTACGCCCAGGACGACGTGATTACCATCCCGGCGGTGGGTAAGGCGGGGAGAGCCCCGTTGAAACTGCAACCCCTGCAACCGTTCGCCGCAGGCTTGAAATAGGACCAACAGGATTCAACTTTAAGGACAAAATGAAACGACAATTTCAAAACTCTAAACAGCTTTTCCGGCCGCGACCCATGGGTAAAACCAGGCTGCGCGCGTGCCTACTTTCTCTTGTCGCATTCCTGATGACGGCCTCCCTGGCGCAAGCCGGGAGACCGGGCGGAGTGGCCGTGCTGCTGCCGTTCTTCGTCCCGGTGCAGGCGCCGCAACCGTACCTGCCGAATACCACGCCGTTTGACATGGTCGGGTACATTCAGACCGCGACCGTGGATACCCCCGGCGACTATTTCTCCGCCGGCTGGATGGAAGTCAACGGCATCAAGATCCGGGTTCCCCGGAACACCATCTTCCAGTTCCCCGCAACTGCTATGACTTGGGCGGATATGTTCAAGAACGCTCCGGCCGCCTACCTGGCTCTCGGCCAGAGCGGACTGGCGATGAATGATGGATCGGCAACCGTTGCCAAGCCGCTTACCATGTACGACGTCCACATCATCGGCAATCGCGTGGTCAACGCTTCTACCCTGAGCGACCAGTACGTCGCCGGGCTGATCTACATCTCCCAGCAGTCGTTGAACTCGAGCGTGGGTATCGTCAACTCCATCGACTACTCCAAGTGCACCGCCGGCACCCCTTGCATGCCCGATGTTTGGGTGGGCAACTCGCTGCTGGCCAAGACCGGCGCCCGCATGCGTATCAACACGCCCAATGGAATTTATGGCGGCGTGGACCCGAACCTGCTTAACGGCATTGCCGATAAGCGCTTCACCTCGGACGAGGGCAACCCGACCATCGTGGCCCGCACGGGATATCCTATGTGCCTGCCGCGTTTTGACCCGGGCACGAAGCTTGCCCCGGGCACTAACGATTCCCTGTGTCCGCAGTGGAACCGCCCCACCGATCCGTTCACGGGCGCGTTTTCGCTCAATTACACGTTTCCTTCCGCACCGGCGGGCGTGCCCCTGTGTGCGGATACCGGCCTGGCTGGCGCTTGCGCTCCGGGTGTCTTGTCGATCACCCACCAGGCTGGCTATCCCGCTACGGCCGTGCACCCGGATCCGTACGAGCAGATGCCCATCGAAGTGGGCGACTCCATGGTCTTTGCCGGCAACCTGGTTCAAGACGCGCCATGCGTCGCCGGCGCGCCGATGAGTTCCTGCCAGTACATTGCGGCTCACACGGTAGTGACGGAAATCGGCGCCTACACCGCTCCCGGCACCTGGCCGGTGTACACCTACTCTGAACAATTCGTATTTGGCGTGGGCGGCAATGCCAACCCGATCTTCCCGCAGGAAGCGGTGGAGAAAATTTTCGGCGACTTCTTCAGCACCGACTTCTCGCAGCTTGTGGACATCTACTCCGAGGACGTGAATTCCACCACGGGAACGACCTCGCACCGCTTCTATGGCACGTCCGACCCGTTTGGCCCGCCCTTGGGCGGATTGAAGGGCCGCGCCCGCTTCCGCGTGACCATCGGCAACTTCCTGCCCCCCACGCGCAACCTGTCGCTGGCCAGCCGCTCTCTGACGGGTGGCGCGCCGATCGACGCCATCATCAACAACCCCCTGGTGCCCGTGAAGTACGCCGCCAATGGATTGAGGGCCGGCTTTTACAGCGCACCGCAATTCGGGTTCATTTTCCCGGAGAACCTGATCCTGGGCAGCCAGCAGATCCCCAATACGTTCCAGGAGTTCCCGTTCCTGGCCAATGGCTCCGGGCCGTATTGTGCGTGGCCCGCCGCACTGGTTAACGCTACCACGTGCGACAGCAACGTGCCGCCAGTCGGAACGATCGGACAGCTCCTCCCCTGGCCCGGCATCAATTCGCCGGCGGCATTAACCAACTCGACTGGTCTCACGCTGCTTCAGCCGCCGGTCGCTAACGCCGGCCCGGGGCAGACCGTGCCTCAAGGCTCGCTCGTTACTCTGAGCGGCGCCGCCAGCACCGATTCGAACCTTCCGGCGCTGCCGCTGATCTTTACCTGGCAGCAGTTGTCCGGCCCGGTCGTTATCATGCAGAACGCCAACACCATGCTCCCGACGCAAACGTTCCTCGCGCCGACGCTGGCTCCGGGCGCAGCCCCGGTGGTGATCGTCGTCCAACTCGCGGTTTGCAACGGCTTCACCTGCGGTGGCGCTGTGACTGTGCCCATTACCGTAATGGCATCCACGGTTGCACCTTCCATGTCCCTGAGCGCTTCGAAGACCACGGGCGTTTTGCTTCTGCCGAAACCCACTGTGGTTACTCTGACTGCCACGGGCGCCGCTGCCCCGACGTTCCTTCAGACCTTCGGTCCGAAGCAGGTTCTAACCGGTGCAGGGGCCACGCGTTCGTTCACAGCCGCCCTTCCGGCCGGTACCCCCACTCCCGCGATGCTGACGTTCACCGCCTCGTCGGGCGGTTCGACCGCAACCGTCAACGTCTTCATCGGCTCCGATACCATCACGGTCATTAACGTGGTATACCAGCTCGCTCACTCGAAGCTTCAGGTTTCGACGGAATCGAATGCGCTGCCGAAGGGCGCCGCAATCATCACCATCACCCCGATGGTTAACAAGAAGGTCACCGGCCCGTCTGTCGTCGCCATCTACGACCCGACGATCGATGGCTACCTCCTGTTGGCGGACATCGCGAATCCGATTCCGGATTCCGTGCATATCACGTCCAGCTACGGAGCCGATATCATCTCGCCCGTCGTGCGAATCCTGTAAGGCGAAACACTCCTTAGGGAAGGGGACGGCGAGTATTGCCGCCCCCGCTTTTTTGAAGTTGAATCCTTGACCCGCTCCCTTAATTGGGAGCGGGTTTTTTTGCTGTTGGAGAGCTGTAAGTTGTTGCAATAGTTGTAAGAGATGTGTATTGCGGGTGCGTAGTTTCCGGGAGCGCCTCTCGCTTGTTATCGGGATGGTCTGGGGGCGCATTGTCACGCATGCTAGTTGTAGCTTGATGCAGGACACTCGGGTGGGTCCGAAAGCGTATTGCTGTCCCCGGGCAATTGGCTGCATCGACAAATCTCTTTAAGGGTCTTTAGGAGCACACGACAAATGTTACTTGCGAACAAAAACTTTCCCCTGGTAGGGCCGTCCAGAACGGCACTGCTGGGGACTCTCGCCGCCTTGGTTTTTGCGGCTAACTGCGCCGGCGCCCCCGGCACCGTCGCGATTACCGGTATGAGCACGAGCGCTAACGCCCCCGGCGGTTTCATCCAGGTCGGAGCCAATATGTGGGTCACGGACGCTGCCCTGGGCTTGTGCCAGGTGAACCGCGGACTATTGACCAACTGTGTCCTGCCTCCCACCAGCTCGCTCCTCGTGCACGCTGTTCTTGGGCAGCCGGCTTTCGATGTCGCCACGCAGTTCGCCTACGTGCCGGACATGAGCACCGCCAGCAAGGGAATCTGGCGTTACCATTTCAATGCCTTGAGCAAAGTTTTCGATACCCCCTTCAACCTCGCCGCTACATTGGGTCTGGGCGCACAACGGCCGGGAGCCGTCACGCTTGGAGACGAAGTTGCCCCCAACCTCTACGCGTCCATGACCGCCAATGCCTCTTATGTGCGTGTCAACCTGCCCGCGACCGCCGCTCAGACGGTGGACAAGATGGGCACCACACTCAGTGGGAATTCCGCGCGCGGTCTCGCATTCGTCGGCCCTCAGCTTTGGATCGCGGATACGGACGGCGAAGCCATCCTTCCCGCCGCGGCCAGCTGCGGCACCAAGTGCAGACCGACGATCAACCCCCAGATCGGAGTTCCCGGCCCCCTCTCCATCGCGTTTGACTCCGTCAATAGCTATGCGTATATGGGCACCACCTTCGGTGTGTTCCGGTATAACCTTCTGGACGGGCAGACTGTCCTTTACTCCAAATACTGGGTGAACGGCGTCAATTCCGGTCTCATGACCAATTGCAACGCGGTTGGCGTGGACAGTGTTGGAACTCTCTACTACGTCAACGATCCGACGGCCTCGCAGGCTGTGGGCGCCGCTACCGGTTATACGGTACCGCTTAATTCGCCAGCCGATGGCCTGGGGCCGCTTGGCTCCCCGCCGGCGACCATTCAGCCGTTCATCAGCACGGCTCCGGCATTTGCCAACTATGCCACTCTTTACTCCACCGGGTTGACCACTCCGAAGGGCGCGGTCTTCATGGGAACTCACGCTTGGGTGGTAGACACCACGCTCGGTTTCTGCAAAGTGGACACCACCCAGCCTGCCCCCAGTCTGACTGCTTGCGCGGTATTGCCCGTAGGATTCGTTCCCGGCGGGCCCGCGTACGATAAGGTGAACCATTTCGTTTACCTTCCCGACACGACTGCGGCCGGCGCCGGCATTATGAGGCTCCCGTACGCTGTGGCAACGGAGACCGTAGGCCTGGCGACGACCTTCATGGCCAACACCGCCCTGGTGGCGGCCGTTGCCGGATCGACCGCGCCAACCGCACTGGCTATCGATTCGAATGGACTCCTGTACGCCGCCATGGCCGGCACCAACCAGATCCTGCGGGTGAATCCCGCTGCCAAAGCTCCGGCGCCCAAGGTTGCTACGATCGGCAATATGTTCGATCCCGGCTCCCTCAACATCGCGTTCCACAATAACGACCTGTGGGCCGTCGAGAAGGCCAGCCTCAGCATCATTTACGGCGCCACGCTCTGCCAGGGAAACTGTGTGCAGTTGTTCTTCCCGCAGGCGATGCAAACGCCGCCCTTGGCAGTGACTTCGGACGGCGTCAACGTATACATCGGCGATGGTCAGAAAATCTTTCTGTTCGATCCTATTGCCAACGCTCTCTCCACTATGGCCGACACCGGACTAATTGCCGGCGTGCCAACTGCGTTCAGCAACATCGCCGGGCTGGCCTTGGACGGCCAGGGCCATCTCTTCGCCGCGGATGCGGGCCCCATGTGGCAGATGAGCACCGCCGGCGCCGCCGGTGGTGGATCGCCCGCCACGATCACTTCGATCACGCCCGTACAGGCTCCGGAGGGTTCGACGGTGGCAGTGACCATCACGGGAACCAATTTCGTGGCAGCCGGGTTGGTCGTGTCGACTTGTGCTTCCGGCGCCATCGTGCCCGGTAATGTCACCGTGGTCAGCCCGACTCAGATCTCGGCCACTTTCACCATGAATCCCGTCGGACCGATTGGAGCCTGCAACATCACGGTAACCACCACGGGCGGCGTCAGCGCGCCTTCGGCTGGTTCCAACTTCACGGTTCTTATTGGTCCCGCCGCCCTGACCAGTGTCACTCCCAACTCCGGCTTCCGTGGCCATGCCGCGGTACCGGTGGTCATCGCCGGCGCCAACATGGG